>Ga0163151_10002101_pt1 | contig 31839 bp, 35 predicted proteins | sample OliLakLV19MP5IB2_FD_145596 | JGI IMG/M metagenome (GOLD analysis project Ga0163151, IMG submission 145596) | Freshwater microbial mat bacterial communities from Lake Vanda, McMurdo Dry Valleys, Antarctica - Oligotrophic Lake LV.19.MP5.IB-2 | ecosystem: Environmental > Aquatic > Freshwater >... | reverse complement strand
TTTTCAATCACAAATCGCTCCTCAAAACTTAAATGTTTGTATGTATTCATAGATAGCTATCTTAATTAATTACTGTCCTACTTCAAAGGTGTTTGGGGGCTTCATATCGAGGCGAAAAATGACCTTGGAGTTCACAATGAGAATTTTTCTGTTGTTTTTTGCTGTAATTTTTATGGGGGCCTGCGCAGGCCCGACATTGATTCGCCAGAGCGCAGACGGGACGTATGTCCCGGCTACCTTGTGGAGGCTAATGCCCCCACGAGTGCAGAGGAGCTTAGCGGCTCCTGTGTGCCCACAGGGCACAAAAGAAGCGGGGTCCATGTCTGGCTATGCCTCTCATGAGGCAACGCTGGATACTGGTCGTGGCCGCAATGATGGCTACACTGACGGTTACGGGTATCAACGACAGTCGCCAGTGCGCGTCCAGCAGGGGGTAGGTGGGCGGAAAGACTTCGTCTGCGTCCCGGACATTGAGGAGGGGAAATGAAAATTTTTCATCTCATGCTACTGGTTGCGACACTGCTTTGCAGTGGTTGCACCAGCACGGTGACCTGGGTCAGGGTCACCTCGGATCATTTCGATCCAACGGCGGTCGTCTCTGCTCTCCAAAAAAAGTCCTGCGGTAAAGGGACAACTTCCGGAAGTGTTGAGATGACAGCTTCTGAGGATCGTGGCGGTCGAGACCGACCACGGTATGTAGCCAGCGCTGAGACAGTTTGTCAGCGCTGAACGGGACAAGGAAAGGGCGTTGCAACTTAGCGGCGCCCTTATTTATTTACCATTTTTCAATAACTTACTTCCCACGTCCGTATATTTCTTTTAATTTTGTTACATGCTCTTCATAGGTCTCGGTACAGTAGAACTTACCTTTACTATCGTGGAAGTAGAACATACATTTTGTGATACGAGGATTTAGTGCAGCGATGATCGCTTCGGCTGAAGGATTGGCAATGGGAGTAGGCGGCAATCCAGCGTTTTCATAGGTATTATATGGAGATTCAATATATTTGTCGCGAGGAACCACTCGAGGCCACCAGCGACTTTCATTAGCTCGACTGCCACGGGCATACTGGAGAGTAGCGTCTAACTGTAGTGGCATGTCAATAAATAAACGATTCCAAATCACACCCGAAATATAACGCATGTCGATAAAGTCATAAGCTTCACGTTCAAGAAGCGAGGCGATAACTAAGGCATCTTTAAAAGGTACTTGGAGTTCAATCTCATCAGTGTAACGAGCCAAAATTTCTTCTCTAAATCTGGCCTCTAACAAATCAGCCACATCCTCAGGTGTAGCGTCTTTGGTGACAACGTACCGACCAGGATAAAATTTTCCTTCACTAAGAACTGGTTCTGACTCAGTAATATAATTAAAGAACAAATCTCTTTCAGCAACGCTCCATTTAAGAATGTCACCGATATTTTTACCACTTCTTCATGTCTCTCACCAGGATAGATAACTAAGATACGGCTGACTGATGAAGCTAGGTTTTGGTACCAGTCAAAGCGAACAAATTCAGTGAGTATTCGATCAAGAAAACGACCTGCTCTTGAGTTTCCGGAATCAATTGAGAGATTGCTGTCAACATAGAGATCAACAGCCGGATTTTCAGTAATAGTTTTAGTTAGACTATTTACTCCGATTGGGAAAGCAATGACTTCATTTTCTACTTCGACGACATTAACAATATTCGACCGCGTGGTTTCCGCTTTTGGCTCTGATATGACAAGTTGTTTGGTCCACACATAAAAGACCACTAATATTGTACCTACAAGTAAGGAAGCTAGAAAAATTGACCAAAGAATGAATTTAGTTAGTTTGGTCTTCATAATGATTATGGCCTATTGTACACCACGCTTAAATTTATAGAGTTTTACACAACTGAATGGTCTCTTTGTCATGCTTAAGAGTCATCACTCAAATCTTCAATTGCATCGACTAGAAGTAATTTGTTAGTCAGCTGTTTATGTAGGCTTAACCTTAAGTCAATATTATCCAGCAAAGATTTTTGTTCAAAGATTTTAGCCGTAGCTAGTTCCGTGACTTCTTTTAAGTAACTCAAATCGCTGTTATTTAATTTTTTCTTTTGTTCAAGAGTGACACCAAAATCATGCAGTCCGTCTAAAAAGGTGGCTGTCATTTTAGTTTGCTCCAAAAGATTTACTTGTATGTCTTCAACTTGTCTAACCCATTCGTCCCAATAGCCAGCATAAGCGCCGTATTGTTTGTGATAGTCAGTGCCAACACTTTTAAGTGCACGACGACAATAAATCAGTCGGGCTCTCAGCTTATCTAGACAGCTACAGTTTATGGTCAAGGCTAGTCGCAAGGCTTTCATAACTATATAATACCACTGCTTAGCTAACGCAAACTGCCTAAAGACCCCAACTGTGCATAGCGTAAATTACTAATTTAAACAAGAGAAAATGACGTATATTAGCGTCTGAAGTAGCTTCTGGAGCTTTAAAACTGCTGAGCCGACTTTACAGCTAGTTATTGGCTTAATGTGCTCTTGGGATTTTAATGATCACAGACCTCCAATTATCTTAATCAAAAACTAGAGCTTTTATAAAAGGCTTTTATCTGCTACGCTAGCGACTATATGTCATTATCAGTCGGAATTGTTGGGTTACCGAACGTTGGGAAATCAACTCTGTTTACCGCCCTCACTAAGAATGAGGTTTTAATTGCCAATTATCCCTTTGCCACCATTGACCCATCAGTGGGGATTGTTGTGGTACCGGATGGACGTCTCGCAGCTCTATCAAAAATCTCAGACTCACAAGAAATTATTCCCGCAGTAGTAGAATTTGTCGATATTGCTGGACTTGTCGCTGGGGCCTCAGACGGTGAAGGTCTCGGAAACAAATTTTTAGCCAACATTCGTGAGACCGATGTGATTGCTGAGGTGGTACGTATCTTTGAAGACAGTGACATTCATCATGTAACTGGCAGTATCAACCCGCTGTCTGATATTGAAGTTATTAATCTTGAACTTATTTTGGCTGATGCTGAAACTGTGGAGAAAAGATTAATGAATGTTGAACGTGACTCTAAACGAGGCGACAAGACGGCCGTCATCGAGAAGAACGTGCTCGAGCGATTAAAGCCACACTTAGACAACGGAAGCTTGGCAAACTCACTACCGATGACTGAAGAGGAAGAAAAGGTTGTCAAAGGATTACACTTGTTGACCATGAAGCCATTTTTGTATGTTTGTAATAAAAAAACTGATGCCTTTAACCTTGATGAACAAAATGACGAACGTTGGCAAGACCTCGTAGACTTTTTTGAGAGAACAGGTGCCGAATACGTCGTAGTGGACGCCGGAATGGAACATGACTTACGAGACATGAATGATGATGAAAAAAATGAATTTAGAAGGGAGTATGGAGCTCAAGGGAGTGGTGTGGAGAGTTTGATTCGTGCTTGCTATCACAGACTTGGTCTCATGAGCTACTTCACGACAGGAGAAAAGGAGACTCGTGCTTGGACAGTACCAATTGGTTCACCTGGACCAAAAGCAGCGGCGGCTATTCATACTGACTTTGAAAAGAAATATATCCGCGCTCAAGTAGTTACTTTCGATGACTTAGTAGAATGTGGTTCTCTAGCCCAGGCCAGATCTGAAGGCAAGCTCAGGACTGAAGGGAAAGACTATATAGTCAAGGACGGTGATGTGATTGAGTTTATGGTTTAGGCTATCTGCCCCAAGTATTTATGCGACTTGCGTTCACAACTCAGAAAAACTGGGCGGCTTACCAAATTTCAAAAGTTAACTTAGGTTTGTGGGGGGATTCATTCGCTGTACTGGACTGACTATGTTTGGGTTCCAATCTGACTTTACCTCTCCATTGGCTTTCTCATACTCGGCTAATTGGTGCGTGAGGTATTGCTGTAGCCGCTTGACGTGCTGCGGAGTCAGTGAATAAATGGTGCCCTGGGAACCAGAACTAAGACTCATTACAAAATATTCCGGTGTAAAACCAACACTGATGCTTTCACAAAATAGTTTAGGGGCATTTTTTAAATCAGGTGCTTGCATCACCTCATTATGCCATGAGGGATGGTTTTTACCTACAATTAAGCGTATAATTAAAGGATGGAAAACAATACAGCTAAGCACTTCGTGCTGCAATTAGGTTCAGTTATTACCCTTTATTTATCAATTTCTTTTTTAATAGTCTTACTCTTTAGTATTATCAACTTACTAGTTCCTGACTCTGTCGAATACTACTACCAAATTGAAAGTAATAGTAGCAGTGTTCGCCTCGGCATTGCGATGCTAATTGTCTTTTTTCCAACTTACCTAATCCTCACCAGAAAAATAAATGTTATTCGCCGTCATGAAGATAATACTACTTACTTAGGACTGACAAAGTGGCTAATGTATTTGTCGCTACTTATTGGAGGAGGAGTCATTCTTGGAGACTTGGTAGCACTCATCCTAACTTTTTTGGAGGGGGAACTAACAACGCGTTTCTTATTGAAAGCGGCAGTATTATTCTTGGTTGTTGGTGGAGCCTTTTACTACTACCTTCAAGACGCTAGAGGCTTTTGGCTTTCGCGGGAAAAAGCTTCAAAAGGTTACGCTTTAGGTATGACAATAGTTGTCGGGCTATCGCTAATAGCCGGTTTTTTCTATAGCGAGACACCGGCACAAGTACGTGATATACGCCTTGATGAAGAGCAGATTACAAACCTTCGAGATATCCAGTTTCAGATCGAAAATTATTTAACCACCAATGGCACAAGCAGCCTACCAACGACCTTGGAAGAATCCTACAATGATTTCCCAGTACCCGCTGCACCAGAAGATAGAGAGGCGTATAGTTACGAAGTGACAGCTAAGGGTTTCAACCTATGTGCCACTTTTTCGACTGACTCACAAACTAATTCTGAGATAATGTACGCTAGACCTTTTGATCCATCCTATCCAATCAAAAATTCTGAAAACTGGAACTACAAACAAGGCCGATATTGTTTTGAGCGAATCATTCAGTAGTTTGCATTGGTAAACATATTTTGCTTTTACATCGAACTTCAGACGTGGCATACTAATTATTCTTAACGGTTAGATGATTATTTCTTATGCACAAAAAATTTGACTCAGCAGAGATAGAAAAGAAGTGGCAAAAAATTTGGGAAGAAAATGGTATCTACAATGTTGGAGAACGCTCTGCTGCAAAAGATAAAGAGTATGTCTTAGTAGAATGGCCATATCCATCTGGAAATCTCCATATTGGACACTGGTATGCTTTTGCTGTGCCTGATATTTATGTGCGCTATAAGCGCATGATGGGTAGACAGGTTATTTTTCCTATGGGCTTTGATGCGTTTGGACTACCGGCTGAAAACGCAGCAATCAAGCGCAATATAAATCCTCGAGAATGGACCGAAAGCAATATTGCCTACATGAAAGATCAGTTAGCCAGCATGGGTAATGCTTTTTCTTGGGACAAAACTACTAGCTCAACCGATTACGAATACTACAAATGGACTCAATGGATGTTTACCGAATTTTTTAAGAACGATGTTGCTTTTAAAGGCACTGGAGTTGTAAATTGGTGTCCAGGCTGTAATACCGTAGTAGCCAACGAACAAGTCTTAGCCGATGATACTTGTGAAAGATGTGGCAGTGCTATTGAGAAAAAACAGATGGCGCAGTGGATGCTACGAATTACTAAATACGCCGATCGATTAATTGATGATTTAGACGCTCTAGATTGGCCAGAGCATATTAAAGAAGCGCAAAGACAATGGATCGGCCGCTCAAAAGGCGCTGAGCTTTCTTTTAAGTTATCTACTGGTGACTCTGTAGCTATATTTACTACTCGACCCGACACACTTTTTGGCGCTACATACTTAGTGCTTGCACCGGAACATGAACTGATTTCAAAGAATAAAGCGGTGATTGGCAACTGGAGTGAAGTTTCTAATTATGTAACTGAAGCCAAACAAAAAGATGAGCAAGATCGTCTAGACGCCACCAAAGAAAAGACTGGCGTGAAGCTAGAAGGGGTAACCGCCACCAATCCGGCCAACGGGGAAGAGATACCTGTCTATGTGGCTGACTATGTTTTAGGAGGTTACGGTACCGGAGCGATTATGGCAGTACCAGCCCATGACGAGCGCGACTTTGCTTTTGCAAAAAAGTTCGGAATTGAAGTGAATCAAGTGGTAACTAAGCTGCGCGTATTAGATGGTATTTCAAAAGCAAGAGAGGATGTTGAAACTCTAGTTAGAAACTGTGTGGATTTAATTATTGAACATCCAACTGATGGAACATTCCTAGTGCAAAAAGAAATCGATGGAGAAAATAGTCATATCCATTTTGTAGGAGGAGGAACTGAGGGAGAGTCAGACGAAATTTCTATTGGTCGTGAACTAGAAGAAGAGACAGGATTTTCAAACTACGAAATAATAGGCGGCCCTATTTACACAGCCCAAGCCTATGGTTATAGACATACAAAAAACAAAAACCAACAGACAGTAAGTACTTTCTATCACATCAAACTTACTTCGCTTGAACAAAAACATTCAGAAATCGATGAAGGTAAACATACAATCGAGTGGGTTAGTAAAGAAGATTTATCTAAAAAAATTAATTGGGAAGGACATTTGGAAGGATGGCGAGCCTTCACAGTCGGAGTACAACACAGCGAACTAGGTAAATTAATAAATTCAGGTGAATTTGATGGCATGACCTCAGAAGAAGCTAAGCTTGCCATTACCGAGAAAGTAGGCGGGAAAATGACTAATACTTATAGGCTGCGCGACTGGTCTATTGGCCGGCAGCGTTATTGGGGAGTACCAATTCCTATCGTATATGATCCGGAGGGGAAGGCACACCCAATTCCTAAAGAACACTTACCTTGGACCTTACCTGAAGATGTAGACTTCAAACCAACTGGTGTAGCTCCCCTCGCTAAAAGTGAGGAACTAAAAAAACGCACTGAAGAAATATTTGGTAAAGGCTGGACACCTGAAGTAGAGACCATGGATACCTTTGTCGATTCATCATGGTACTTCTTGCGCTATCTCGATAACCATAATGAGGGAAGCTTAGCCTCCCTCAAAAAGCAAGAGGACTGGATGCCAATTGATATTTACTTTGGTGGCGCTGAACACACAACTATGCACCTTCTGTATTCACGTTTCTGGCAAAAAGCTCTCTTTGATCTTGGTCTAGTAAACGAAACGGAACCATACAAGCGCCGAGTAAACCGAGGACTCATTTTAGGTCCAGATGGAAACAAGATGAGTAAGAGTAAAGGAAATGTGATTGACCCTGACGAACAGGTAAAATTAGTAGGTGCTGATACTGTCAAAATGTACCTAGCCTTCATGGGACCATACGAAGGAGCTAACTATCCTTTTGACCTAGGTGGAATTGCTGGTCTCCGTCGTTTTCTGGAGAGGGTCTATGGACTGAGAGAACACATAAAGGACGCTTCAGTCAAAACTACCACTAAGCTGTTACACAAGACCATCAAAAAAGTCGGAGCGGACATTACTGCAGTTAAATTTAATACTGCCGTCAGCGCTTTGATGATCTTAATTAACCTGATTGAGAAGGAAGGAATAGGGGAGGACGAATATCTGTCTTTACTCAAGTTATTAGCTCCATTCGCACCACATCTGACTGAAGAGCTCTGGCAACAAAGTGGTCAAACAGACTCAATCCACCTTGAAGTTTTTCCGGTGGCAGACGAGTCATTGTTAGTTGACAGGGAGGTTACTATTGGTATTCAAATCAATGGCAAACTTCGCGGGAAGATGTTAATTTCCCCAACAGCAACAGAAGAAGAAACTATGTCCGCTTTACCGAGTGCTATCACTGATCGTCTTCAGGATAAAGTGACAGAGAAAATCGTCTATGTCCCCGGAAGAATCTTGAATTTAATTGTCATTGAAGAATAGATAATTGACCAGGAATAAGTCTATCGATATCTTATGTCCAACAAGGTTATTGACCTTCTTGACGACTCATGTTATAAATGGTCATCGCATTGTAGCTAATTGGCAGTACTTAAAGTAAATTATGATTTCATTTAAACCAAAACAAATCACCAAATCACTCCTGGCTGTTTTGCCGGAACGTGCACGAGATGTGCTAATTAAGCGTTACGGACTAGGTCCAATTGGAGAAACTTCGACCCTTGAATCCATCGGTCAAACCTATGGTATTACTCGTGAACGAGTTCGTCAGATTGAAAACTATGGTATTCAATCTATTCAAAAATCTGAAGAATATAAAAAGAATTACTCTTTATTTATTGAAATTCAAAGCATAATCGACAAACTTGGTGGTGGCGTGATTGCTGAGCATGTTTTTCTAGATGAAATAACTTCTGACCCTATCTTAAAAAATCACCTTTACTTTTTACTGGTTGTCGGAGATCCTTTCTATCGTGGTAAAGAAAATCCTATTTACACACACCGTTGGTTTACGGAAAAGAAAGTCGCAGACTTAGTGGAAAAAGCACTCCGGCAGGTACACGAAACTCTTAAGGCCGATGAGCTTGTTAGTGAGCAAGAAATCCTTAATCGCTTCCGAACTCAACTCCAGGAGACAGCCACCAAGTACGACGAAAGTGTCCTTAAGCGTTGGTTGAAAATGTCAAAGCAAATTGGTAGCAATCCTCTAGGTGACTGGGGTCGGTCTGATAGCCCAAACGTCCGGGTCAAGGGCATTCGTGACCATGCCTATCTAGCGGTTAAACGCCATGGCTCACCCCTACACTTCAAAGAAGTGGCAGAAGCTATCAATACTTTGTTTGATCACAAAGCCCATGTTGCTACTACTCACAATGAACTCATCAAGGATGCTCGTTTTGTGCTAGTCGGACGCGGATTATACGCTCTAACTGAATGGGGCTACACTTCAGGTGTTGTGAAGGATGTTTTGCGAGAAATTCTTGCTAAAGAAGGTCCTTTGTCGCGTGAAGAATTGATTGACAAAGTACGCAAAGAACGCTACGTCAAAGACAACACCATCATCGTAAACCTCCAAGACACTAATCTCTTCCGACGTCTCTCAAACGGTACCTACGCTCTCGCTGAATAGCCACCTTCACCACCTAGTAGCTGGGCTTTAGCTATGATCCTATAGTACAATAATCTAAATGGCTGAAATATTTAAAGCAATCTTTTCCTCCGTGGCAGCGCCAATGCTGCTAATTTTTGGTTTTTTATTTTTTTTCTATCTTTTGACCTTGGTGAATGTAGAGCCCGGACCGGTGTTTTCTGTTATGATCTCACTTACACCAATTTGGTTGCCTTTAGTATTATTCACCGTTGCCTTTGATCGCTGGATGTACTACGTGACTAATAAATACGCCTACGAAAATGGGCGCACTACTTTGCGTATCAAATTGCCTCAGGAGGTTTTTAAATCTCCAGAGGCGATGGAGAGTGTCTTGACTCAGATTCACACCACTCAAAGTCCCGACAATGTCATGCAGACTTATCTTGATGGTAAGGGTCCCCTGACCAATAGTCTTGAACTAGTTTCAATTGGAGGTGAGGTTAGGTTTTATGTAAATGTTCCAACCAAGAAAGTTAAAAATGCCTTGGAAGCAGCCTTATACTCTCACTACCCAGGCATTGAAGTGGTCGAAGAAGATTTTGATTATGTAGATGAGATTAGGTGGGACCCTGAAAAATATGATTATTTTGTTTTTCATCTAAACAAAAAAGAAAAAGGCAAAGATTTTCTACCGATAAAGACCTATATTGACATGGGCATGGATAGACTACCAAAGGAAGAACAAAAATTTGAACCAATGGCTCCAATGCTTGAAGCTCTCGGAAAAATGAAGCCCCATGAACGGCTTTGGGTACAAATATTAGCTATACCGCATGTTAAAAAGAGTTTTAAAAATGGCCATCCTTTTGGTGAAAAACCGACCTGGGACAAAGCGGGGCGTGAGTATGTCAATACTCTCTTGAAGCGAGATGCACGCCCTAGTGTCGATGAGGACAGCTACGAAAGAGCGCCGATGCTAACCACTGGCGAAAGAGACGCGATAGCTGCCATTGAAAGAAATATATCTAAATATGCTTATGAAGTCGGGATACGCTGGATATATATTACGGAGAAGGGGAAATTTAATGCTGATTTTATTTCAGGCTTCCTTCGATCTTTTTCGCAATACGATGTTATTGGTAGAAATGGTTTAGGTGCATCGTGGCGAACAGATTTTAACTATAAGTTTTTTTCCGACCCTAAGGGGAAAAAGATAATGAAGTGGAAGGAAGCTGAACTAGCAGACTATAAAGCACGCTACTATTACTATCGCGATCGCAAGGACGCGGGGGATGAGGCCCGAGTAATGTCGACTGAGGAGATAGCGACGATGTATCACATTCCAGGTAGTTCAGTGGTCACCCCGGGACTACCGCGAATAACCTCTGCTAGAAAGGAGGCCCCAAGCAACCTGCCGACAGGCTTACCAAAAGCATTCTAGACATGGCAGAAGAAAACCAGACAGAGTTTAATGTAATTGAAGAACAAGTTACTTCTAAAAAAAGTACTTGGTCGAAGTTTTTTCGTCTGCCATTTTTTCTACTGCTGGTAATACCATTTTTTTTATTATTAACCTGGTTTTATCTGCAAAACCCATCAACAAACTTTCCAGTGACAGAAAAATTTGTTATCAAAGTGGGATCTGGACTAAAGCAAATCGCCGAACAATCTAAGAGGGCTGGGTTGGTTCGCTCAGAGTATCTCTTACTAGCGGAATTGGTGCTTGGTAACAAAGGACAAACTGTAAAAGCCGGGAGCTATTATTTTACTAAGCCTTTAACTACGCCGGAGTTGGCTGACGTTTTCTTTCTTGGTAACCCTAATGGTGAGTTAATTCGCATTACTCATATTGAAGGTGAGCCTGTCAAAAGTTTAGCTTTGCGAGCTAGTAAAATTTTACCTAATTTTTCTAGTGAAGAATTTATTTCTATAAATTCTATGAATGAAGGGGTATTGTTTCCAGATACTTACTTTATTTCCAAAGACTTCACTACAGACGATCTCACGGATCTGCTTTTAAATACCTTTACCGAAAAAACCAAATCTTTAAAAGCACAGAGTGAGGACCACTTTCTAGACTGGAACCAGATTGTTATTTTGGCTTCAATTTTGGAGCGAGAAGCAAATAGTGAAGAGAGTAAAAAAATGGTTTCCGGTATTTTGCAAAATCGACTCAAAATTGGTATGGCTCTGCAGGCTGACGCCTCTATGGAGTATGTCCTAGATAAATCACTAGGATCACTGACTCCAGAGGATCTTGAACGAGACACACCATACAACACCTATCTTTACAATGGTTTGCCACCGACACCCATTGGTAATCCGGGATTAAACGCAATTGACGCAGTAATTCATCCAATTGAATCCGACTATTATTTTTACATCACTGGTCGCGACGGAAACTTTTATTATGCTAAAAACTTTGATCAGCACCGAGAAAATATTGCTCGTCACCTGCGTTAATACATCCTCGTACTAATTTGCCTATATGACTAAGAAAGCTAAAGTCTTTGTTGGATTATCTGGAGGAGTTGACTCCTCGGTTACAGCCTTGCGTCTCAAAAAAGCTGGCTTTAATGTGGTCGGTGTGTTTATTAAGGTTTGGCATCCAGACTTCTTAGTCTGCAACTGGGAATCAGAGCGCTTAGATGCCATGAGAGTAGCCGCTCATCTAGATATTCCGTTTCTAACTTGTAATGCTGAAGTCGCCTATCGCGACCATGTGGCTAAATACTTTATCAGTGAATACATCGCCGGTCGGACACCAAATCCCGATGTAATGTGTAATAATGAAGTAAAATTTGGTGAATTCATTAACTTCGCTAAAGCTAATGGCGCCGACTATATAGCTACTGGTCACTATGCACAAAGAATTGATAACTTACAACCTGAATTACATCGCAGTATTGACGAGAGTAAAGATCAGTCATATTTTCTTTGGTCTCTAACACCAGCACAACTAGCTTTCTCACTTTTTCCTGTTGGCAACAGCAAAAAGATTGATATTCGGAAAGAGGCGCTGCAAGCCGCTATACCAATTGCTGAAAAAAAAGATAGCCAAGGTGTCTGTTTTCTTGGACATATTGATATCAAGAGTTTCCTATCACACTATGTTGACATTTCTACTGGATGTGTCTTAAACGAGGCCGGTGATGTCATTGGCAAACATCAAGGTGCTCTGATATACACTATTGGGCAAAGACATGGTTTCACTATTAATGACTCTAGTGACAAGCGTACGGCGTACTATGTCATCGCAAAAAATTTGTCTGATAACACAATTACAGTTTCCGCTTCTAAACCTATTTTAAGCAAGGATGGGAAGCTGAGATTAACCAAAACTGTATTTAGGAAAGTACTGAACGTTGGTGACGAATTTCTAGTACAAACTAGATATCACCAAAAAACGGCGTTGGCAAAAATACTGTCCGTCAATGGCAATGAAATAACAGTGCAACTACTACAAGAATCTGAAGCCGTGGCAATAGGCCAATCCTGTGTACTATATCAAGGCTCCCAGTGTATCGGTGGTGGTATCATAAGCTGATGCAGTTTAATATTACCAAAGCTGATGGCTCAACTGAATACTTTAAAGTAGAAAAATTACGCCGCTCACTCAGGCGGGCTGGAGCTGCTCCTGATGAAATAAATGCCGTTGTACAACAGATTTCTGAAGAACTGTACGACGGGATAAAAACTCAAGAAATATATCGTCAAGCCTTTACTTTGCTACGACGAAGTCAAACTCCGATTGCTGCCAGGTACTCACTCAGACGTGCTCTTTTAGGGCTTGGGCCAACTGGCTTTCCTTTTGAAAAGTTTCTAGCCAAATTATTTGCCGCCGAAGGCTATGAAACAAAAACAGGAATCATTCTTCAAGGTCATTGTGCACCACATGAAATCGATTTAGCGGCTTATAGTCAAACTGACAGCTTTATCGGCGAAGCCAAATTTCATGCCAGACCAGGCATTAAGACCGATCTGCAAGTTGCCATGTATTCCTACGCTCGCTTACTTGATTTAAAGGGTACTACTATTTGTGATAGCAGTGTTTGTGCAGTTAATAATTTTTGGCTAGTTACAAATACAAAATTTACTTCTACGGCCGAACGCTATGGTGAGTGTGTAGGCCTAAAGATGTTGAGTTGGGATTATCCAATAAAGGATAATCTTCATGATCGAATCCAGCGATCTAAAGTCTATCCGATTACGGTCATACCAGGTCTGACCAGTAGCCAAGTAGCCCTCCTGATAAGTTATGACATCATAATTTGCCGCGATATACTCCAAAATACTCAGGTTTTGGGCCATTTACATATAAGCAAAGATAAGCAAGAACAAATATTGAGTGCTGCTCGAGGTGTTTGTCAGGGCGAATAATGACCGCTCAAAACACAGGTATTGTCAAGATAAACCTTATTTTCCTTGTGATATAATGAAATCATTATCATATTCAGAAATTCATACAAGCATATGTCAGATGAAAAACAAGAAGGGCAGAAGACAATCGTCTCATTTATTGTTGGCCTATTAATCGGTGGACTTTTAGTGTGGGCCTTCTCTGGTCCTTCAGCTAACGCCCCTGAAGTCAAAAAAGAAACAGACCAAACAAATAAATCAGAGGAAGTAAAAGAAGTAAATAAAGAGGAAGTCATGGAAGTTGAGAAAGAAGCTAGTACACCAGTCGCAACTCTACCGGTTGGGGATGGAAGTGTTACTGTTGCTGATCAATCAGCAAGCGCATTGACCAAACTCACAAGTGTTACTTATCCAATTAGTGAAGGTTGGATAGGTGTACGTGATTTTCAATCTGGTCAACAAGGTTCCCTTCTTGGTGTTGCACGCTTTAGTGAGTCACAAGGACTTGTACCAACAGCTATTGTACTTCAACGAAGTACAATAGCTGGTCGTGAGTATGCTGTTGTACTTTATACAGACAACGGTGACCGACAATTCAACTTAGCTAGTGACGTTCAGGTTGATGCAGTCTTTGCCACTTTTACAGCAAACTAAAGAAACATTTACATAAAAATGACTCTGTAAAAAGGGTCTTTTTTATGTCCGGCTGGAGGTGATACAATATTGTGATGGCCGAATTCAATAAAAAATATAATCCCAACCGACACAAGGACTGGAACTATGGTGGACCAAAGTGGAAATTATCCCGCTCTAAAATAGAACTATATACTGAATGCCCTCGTTGTTTTTATCTAGACAATAAATTAGGTACCGCGAGACCACGTGGCCCCGCTTTTACACTAAACATTGCGGTGGATGCACTGTTTAAGCGTGAGTTTGATGGATATCGTCAGTCCAAGTCACCACATCCACTGATGAAAAAGTACAAGATTGATGCCATTCCTTTTTCCCACAAATCACTAAATGACTGGCGTGAAAATTTTATCGGCATTACCTACGACGACAAAAAATCTGGCTTTACTGTCTCAGGGGCAGTAGATGATCTCTGGCAAATGCCTGATGGCAGTTTAATTGTGGTTGATTATAAAGCTACTTCTAAAGAAACAAGAATTGAAACTTTAAGTGACAGTAGTTGGGAGGAATCTTACAAAAGACAGATGGGGGTCTACCAGTGGCTGTTACGCCAAAATGGTTTTACTGTCTCTGATACTGGATATTTTGTCTATGCCAACGCCATCGTCGGTGACAAAAGAGAATTCAGTGACAGTCTAAGTTTTGAAACTACTTTGGTTCCTTGCACTGGAAAAACTGACTGGATCGACAAAGCTCTGATTGAGATAAAGCAGTGCCTACTCTGCAAAGAGCTACCAAAAAGCGGTATTAATTGTGAATTCTGCCCTTATCGAGAACACGCTGGTAAAAAACTGCAAGCCATTCATTATGCCAACCAAAAAGGAAGATAACCTTTCTTTTAGTGACCAGGTAAGAGAAATGGTGAAACTGATTCCTCGTGGTCAAACTATGAGCTATAAAGAGGTGGCGGCTACCTGTCTCAATCCTCGTGCCGCTAGGGCCGTGGCTCGAGTCATGGCTACAAATTTTGATCCAAAAGTTCCTTGTCATCGAGTCATACATCATGATGGCAGAATTGGTGATTATAACCGTGGCGGGAGCAAGACTAAATCAAAGCTCCTGCAAACTGAAGGCTGCTTTGTTAAGCTTGGCCATATTTCCACTGACGAGACTAAATGGTAGACTAATGGCTGTATGTATTCATATCGAATTGAGTTAGCGATTAGGGCAGCTGCGGTTTTGCACAAAGACCAGCTGAGAAAAGGTTCAATGCCTTTCCCCTATATCACACATGTGGTAGCCACTGCGTTTACACTAATGGATTATACGCAGGACGAGGATATTATTATTGCTGCTCTACTCCACGACACCCTAGAAGACACTGACTATACCATCGACGAACTACAAGAAGACTTTGGCGGAAAAGTAAGAGAAATAGTTGAGACACTTACTGAACCCCGTAATATTAAAGAAAGGAAGTTGACCTTTAGAGAAAGTAAAAAGGGGTATGCTGACCAATTAAAAAAAGGGCCCATGGAAGCTGTCTTAGTAGCCGCAGCTGATAAAATTCATAATCTTCGGACAATGGTTGAGGATTATACTGATAATCACGAAAGATTTATCCAGGATTTCGGTAAAAATTTTGATGAAAGACTTGAAGCCTACCAAACAATCGCCAATGTGATCAATAACCGTCTAAAAGGAAGTATCCTGGCTGAATTTAACCACGTCTTTAGCGAATTTAAGCAATTTTTAAACAATGTCAAAATCAACGAAGAAAACAAGTACAATATCTAAACCATTTCGCTTAATTAAAACCGTCGGAGACATTTCCGAATACCAACTCAAAAGTAATGGTCTGCGAGTTTTATATAAGTACATACCAGAAACTGGTGTTGTTACCACCAATATTACTTACTTGGTTGGAGCTAGTAATGAGCAAAATGGTGAAAGTGGGGTAGCGCATATGCTCGAGCACATGCTGTTTAAACCAACTGTGACTGACCTAAAAAACAAATCTGCTGGAGCAGCGATGAAATTTGAACGTGACGTTGGAGTAATTCTCAACGCCAACACTTGGAAAGATCGAACTACGTATTACTTTTCCTATGGGCAAGAACACTTCACCCGGGCGTTACAAATTGAAGCCGACCGCATGCGCAATGTAGTCCTAACCAACAAAGAATTTTTACCGGAAAGAACCAATGTACTTAGTGAATTTGACATGTACAATGGAGATCCGAAATTTGCTCTCTCAGTTGGACTCACGAGTACTGCTTTTTTTAGTCATCCGTACGGACACGAAACTATTGGCTTTCGTGAGGACATTGAAAGTTACACAACCGAGAAACTACAATGCTTCTATAATCATTATTATCGTCCCAATAATGCCGTCCTGATGGTCATTGGTGACATTGAGTTAAAAACTGTTCTTAAAGAAATTGCTGATAATTTTTCTCACCTAGAACCTGAACCAAGTGTGGAAACTAGACCAATTATTGTTGAGCCGAAGCAGGAAGGTACCAGACGTTTTGCCATACAAAGGCCGGGAACTACCAATATCCTAGCGATAGCTGTCAAACATCCTGGATTTCCAACATCAGGTTGGTACGAGACTATGATAGTCTTAAAGTTGTTAACCTGTGGTCCAACTAGCTGGCTGCAGAAAAAACTAGTTGATACTGGATTGGCTTCTAGCATTGAAGTCAGTCAAGAACCGACTAAAGATACAAATATTGCGACGATCTTTATTACCCTGACCAAAAAAATCACTCACCAAACAATGGAAGCTCTCGCCTTAAAAATTATTCGAGACTTCGACCAAAAACTTATCGCCAAAGAATTACCTGGATATATTGCAAAGTCTCTGACTGAGGAGGCATTTAGTCGTGACAGCAGTCTACATATTGCTGCTGAACTAACAGAATTCACAGCCGCCGGTCGCTGGGAAGATTATTTTAACGTTAGTGAGCGTTTGACAGCCATTAATGTCAGCGCTATTAAACAAAGACTCGAGTCCTTGTTTACCGAGGATCAGCTAACAATTGGAACCTATAAAAGTCTCTAGCCTATGAATATTAAAACTACAACTGAAGATGCTCTCGTCATTGGACTAGTTGAAAAAGTGAGTGCTGCAACTGTATCAGTCTATCTTAGTGCCGCAGTCTGTGACCAAAATTCTCCAGCCACCACAGCCAAGCTGATACTGTTTACTGAGCTCCTACTTTCAGGTACCAAAACTCTGTCTCGCGACCAAATTCAAGAAAAACTACGCCTACTTGGAAGTCACATCGATGCTAGTTATTCTGCTGGCAAGGTCACATTAACAATCTCTACTTTGGCTGACAAACTCAAACCAACACTTAAGCTACTAAACCAAATTATCATTAATCCTGCTTTTGCAGCGACTGAACTCAAGCGTGCGAAACAAACACTCATTAACCAACTTGAATTAGCCAGGGAAGATGCAAAGGGAATTGCACTCACTAAATTAAATAATTCTTTCATTAATCCTGCCGACAACCGTTATAATCACGACTCCGTGGAAATCAGTCAAACGGTATCCGAGATCAATCGCATTGAACTACAAACTCTTCATCAGGTTTTTCTTAATCGACAATGGACTGTGACAGTTGGCGGAAATGAGTCTAGCCTGAAACAAGTTTTAGAAGCTATTAAAAAAACAAAAAAAGGATACCAGTCAGTAGTCCCCGAAACCGCAATCATGGAGGTGTCCCTGAGGCAGCCATCACCACTTTTACTACACGAAGTGAAAAGTAAACAAAATCTCGAGCTGTCCTTTGGAGCCTATCTGCCACTCGAGCTCCATAGTCCAGACCTTGCTGCCTTTCAGTTTGGCTTGGACGTACTAGGGAAGTGGGGTGGTTTTGCAGGCAGACTCATGAGTACAGTACGAGAAAAAGAAGGTTTAACATATGGAATTTATGCTCGAACTGAGGAAATTGGTCTTAATCAGACCGGCTATTGGCGAATTATGTCCTTTTTCTCTCCCAAGGATGTAAAGCGTGGAATTACTTCAACTCTCCGTGAAATTAAAAAGATTCACAGTAGCGGTATCACCAAATCTGAATGGCAACGCTTTGCTGATATACTCAAAACGGGTGAGAGATTAACCTATGATTCCCTAGCTAGTACGACAGTCTTAGTACATAGTAATCTACTCCTTGGTCGGACCTGGACGGACTATCAAAATTATCGACAGAAACTCTATCACTGCACCCAAAAGGAGGTTAATCTAGCTCTACGTAAATATCTAGCACCAGAACAACTGGTAATTAGTATTGCTGGCCCAATTGATAAAGCAAAGGATGATTTAGCATCACTCTCTTAAGAAAGATCATCTGCTATAATAAAGTTTAAATTTTAGTTTATGAGTTTACTGTTCTGGGGAATGACATTTGGTGCTTTAGGAAAAATCTTGGTTATTCTTGCTGTCTTACATATGCACCACTCTCTGATACGTGAGCACCGTATCGACAAAAAAGTCTTACTGTCCTACCAACAAGAACGTTTAATAACTTTCGTTGGTTTAATCCTAATCGTTTTGGGTTACATTTTAGAAGTGTACTTTTATTTACCAACACCTTTTCTGAGCTGTCATGACAATGACTGCGCCGCTCTAATGATTGGTAGCCAAATCTCGCAATAATACTAATTTTTGCTATAGTAATGGAATAAATATGACTGGAAACGATGTTCGAACAAAATATCTAGAGTTTATGCAGCAAAAAGGGCATGCCATCATCCCCAGCTCTGCACTCGTTCCAGAAAACGACCCCACCACACTCTTTACTGGCAGTGGAATGCAGCCGATGTTGCCGTTTCTACTTGGTGAAACGCATCCAAAAGGCCTCCGAGTAGCCGATAGTCAACGTTGCTTTCGGGCCGAGGACATTGAAGAGGTGGGTGACAACCGACATACTACTTTTTTTGAAATGCTGGGAAACTGGTCATTTGGCGACTATTTTAAAGAAGAACAAATTACTTGGATGTTTGAGTTTTTGACTAAGGAAATTAAAATCGACCCAAACCGTTTATATATTAGCGTTTTTGGTGGTGATAAAGAAAACAACCTACCTAAGGATGAAGAGACGCCAAGAATCTGGCAGAGACTATTTGCCGAAAAAAATATTCAAGCTGAAGTGGTTGATATTGGAAGCGAAGCCGATGGCTACGGACGAGGCATTAAACCTGGAGAAAGGATTTTCTACTACGAAGCCAGAAAGAATTGGTGGAGTCGTGCTGGCATACCAGCCAAAATGCCCGTAGGTGAGCCTGGTGGTCCAGACTCAGAGATGTTTTATGACTTCGGCACACTGCACGATATCAAGTACGGTACTCATTGTCATCCCAACTGTGATTGTGGTCGCTTTATGGAAATCGGCAACAATGTTTTTATGCAGTATGTAAAAACTGGCAACCAAGAATTTACTGAGCTCAAACAAAAAAACATTGATTTTGGAGGGGGATTAGAGCGTATGGCCGCGGCCGCGCTCCATAGCAGTAAAGGTGTTTCCGACGTCTTTTTAACTGATTTTTTTACTGAAACTATTCACCAAATAGAAAGGTTGTCTAATAAAAAATATGAGGATGAACTAAAGGCTTTCCGAGTAATTGCTGACCACATCCGTGGAGCAGTATTTATGATTGGTGATGGTGTCCATCCAGGCAATACTGACCAGTCATACTTTGTCCGACGTCTGCTGCGTCGTGCCGTTCGCTATGCAGACACCATTTTAATACCAGCTGGCAAATTTCCCGACTTAGCTGAAAGTGTCATTTCAACCTATAAGTTATCTTACCCACACTTAGTTGGAAAACGCACTGACATTATTGATTCAATAACTAAAGAAGAGGAACAGTTCCGTAAGACACTGGAATCAGGGCTTAAGCAGTTTAATAAGCTTTCGCTACAAATCCACGTTAAGACAGTCATGATTGATGGTAAAAAAATAATTGATAAGTCTATACCGCCAGAGACAAAGAGAGCGATTAATTGCCAAAATGCTTTTGACCTGTATACCACTTATGGTTTTCCTATTGAACTAACTGAAGAAATCGCTGCTGAGCAGGGGATTGAAGTTGATCGGGAAGGTTTTGAGAAACTCATGGAAACTCATAGGGCACAATCAAAAGCCGGAGCTGAGCAAAAATTTAAAGGAGGTTTGGCTGACAGTTCCAAGCAAGTTGTTGAACTACATACAGCGACTCACTTAATGTTAGCTGGTCTACAAACAGAAGTCAGTCGGGAGATTCACCAAGCTGGCTCCAATATTACCGCTGAGCGCCTGCGCTTTGATTTTACACACAGAGAAAAAATTGACAGGGAAGCCTTGGACCGGGTTGAGACTTTTGTTAATAACGCTCTCAAGATCGGTGGTCGGGTCAATGTTGAAATTATCCCAAAAACTCAAGCGCAAGCTGACCCAAGTATTGAAGCTAGTTTTTGGGACCGTTATCCTGACGAAGTAAAGGTCTACACCATGACCGGAAGTAACGGCGTAGTTTTTTCGAGAGAGCTTTGTGGCGGACCGCACGTCGAGAAGCTTGAAAACATTAAGAAAACTTTCCGCATTACCAAGGAAGAGTCTTCCGCAGCTGGAATTCGTCGTATCAAAGCTACTTTGGAATAAAACTATCCACGTCTATACAGGATAAACAAAATATCGACTAAAAAACCCTGTATAATTAAGAGACATGGGTTTCTTGTCAAAAAAACCAAACCATCGTATCGGTTTAATTATTGATATCGGATCTGGCAGTGTACTGGCCGGTATTATTGCATCAGACCCAAACAAGTCGCATCCTGACATTGTTTGGTCGAAACGGGAATACACACCCCAGAGACAAATAGCTGCTGGCAATAATCAGTTAAAAAGTGTCTTAACCTCACTAATCAATGTCATGATGGCTTTTGACAGTGATGGCAGGACTGCCTGTCGAGAAAGTGGTTTTGGTAATAAGATTAGTACTGTTCAAGTTAGTATTTCTGCTCCTTGGTCCTATACTGTCACTAAGACTATTGTCTACCAAAACGAAGAAGAATTTATTGTCAGCAAATCTCTAGTTGATGAGTTACTGAGAACCGCACACCTAAAAGTGGCAGAAGAACTGCATGAAAATGAGAAAATAAATAATCTAGGTCTAGAAATTATTGTCAAAAGCATCATGAAAATAGTGGCTAATGGCTACACTATTAATCTAACCGACAAACAGCGCGCCACTGATTTAAAGCTTATTGAAGCCAGTGCCGTTGCCCAAAAACGATTGATTGAAGCCGCTAAATAGATAAAAAACAAAATTTTGCCTGAAGCGGCTCTACAAGAATATTCATTTACTCTGCCATATTATTACGTTATTAATAGTCTTAGCACAGCAAACAGCAATTATTGCCTGGTCGATATCACGTACGAAGCTACTGAAATTGGCATTGTCAGAGACGGAGTTTTGACCTACTGCAGCCATATTCCTTTTGGTGCCATGACTTTAGCGCGTGAATTAGCTGAAACCATTGGTGTACCGGTTATGGAAACTTATGGCTATCTGAAGGGTGACGACTTTAATAATTACTTTAAAAACTGCGCTAGCGGGCAGCACGAAAAAGCAACTGAAATTATTACCGATTACCAAAACCAACTAACTAATCTGTTTAAAGAAACTGGTGACAGTTTAACCTTGCCAAAGAGAATTTATCTTCATAGTAATTTACACACTGAATCCTTTTTTAATGAGCAAATTACTAAAGCAGCTACAAAATCAACTAAACTGGCACACGCAACATATAATGTTACAAGTGAACTTTTGACAAAAAAGTATCCCCCAGAATATGTCTCCAAACTTAGTGCTGGAGAGCGAGACACCGGACTACTTATTTCGGCACAGTTTTTCCACACAGAGGCGTACCAGAGCAAATTTGATCAATTATAAAAAGTTATACTGTATAGTAAGCTTATGACACAAAAATGGAACTTGCAGGACATACGTCCCGCTGAATCAAGAAGGAGACAGCCAGCGACAAGACCGCTGAATGTTACATCGAGACCGACACCTTCATCCGCACAAGCCACGGATGAAATTGATGAAGACGTTCGACCAGTAACGATTCATGATGGTAATAAAACTAGCAAGAAAAAGTATTTAATACTAACCTCCACAGTAGTGATTCTTATTGCTACCATCTTTGGACTGAGTACACTTCTTTCGAAAACCACACTGACAGTTTTCCCAGAATTCAGAGAGCCGGTAGTCAACGCTGATTTTATTGCCTATCCAGATCGTAGAGACAATTCACTTAGCTACGAAATACTAACTATTAATGACGTAGGCGAAAAGCAAGTTCAAGCTTCTGGAGATGAATATGTTGAGTCGCAAGCCAAAGGAGTAATGGAAATCATAAAAACTACTCCTGGATCAGAAAGGCTAATTAAAAATACCCGTTTTCGCTCTCCTGATGGTTTAGTTTTTAGAATCCAAGAATCAATTGTTGTACCTGGTGCCCTAAAGGACACTAGTGGAGCCCTCGTACCGGGCACAATTCAAGCAGAAGTCTTTGCAGACGTTGTTGGCCAAGAGTACAATTTGCCACCAAATACACGCTTTGATGTTCCTGGCTTCAAAGAGAGTGACCTAAATGAACTCTATACTTCAATATACGCTGTAAACCGCGCAGCAATGGACGGTGGTTATAAGGGGCAAAAGTTTTTAATCAATGATGCCGAACTGAGCAAGGCCAGACAGGAACTACAGCTTGATCTACGAGCAAGACTACTTGAGAAAGTCAACACTGAAAAACCGGCTGGTTTTGCTACTTTCACGGGCTCAATTGCCATCAATTATGAAGCACTACCAACTGTCTCTTACGGAGAAAACCTAGTGACTATACGTGAACAAGCGGTTTTGCAGCTACCTTTATTCAAGCAAGAAGAATTTGCTAGTTATCTTGCTAAGGAAACTATCTCCACATATAATCGGGAACCGGTACGGATAGTTGATACAACAGCGCTTTCTTTTAGCTACGGTGATTTAGCCACTAACTCTACTAATCTAGCCAACCTAACGGCTTTAAACTTTAAACTTTCCGGCAAACCTTTAATTGTTTCTGAATTCAATGCAGAACAATTACAGAATGACTTAGCAGGTAAAGCCAAAACTTCTATTAGTACAGTTTTAACCGCTCACCCAGGGATAAAAAGTGCCCGAGTATCTGTCAAACCCTTCTGGCGTAGTACTTTCCCACTAGATCCAACTGCAATTATCATTGTTGAGGTCATCGATGAAGAGAAATAGTCTAGTTTTTACACTTTAGCTATTGACGCTTTCACCTAAATTTGTTACACTCAGCCACGTTTAATGGATCAACAAGAAACAGTCACAAAAGATGATTTGGCATATGGCATCGTGGAGGAAGCTCTCCCAAATGCTTTTTTTCGTGTCATTCTTGATGAAACCAAAGAGTCTGTAATCGCTTACCTTGCCGGTAAAATGCGCAAGTATCGAATTAGAGTACTCGTTGGCGACAAAGTCGGTATGGTACTTGATCCATACGGAGGTAAAGCGAGAATTACCAAGAGACTCTAAGTACATTCTATGAAAGTAAGATCATCAGTCAAAAAAATGAGCCCTGATGACATAATTGTTAAGAGACGCGGAACAGTTTTTGTCATTAATAAAAAAAAGCCCCGCCATAAGCAACGTCAAGGATAATATATGAGAATTTCAGGTATAACAATTCCAGATGAGAAACAAATCGCCTACGGCCTAACGGCTGTCTTTGGTGTTGGACTATCTAGGTCCAAGGCAATTCTACTGGAACTAAGCATCGATCCAACCTCTAAACCAAACAAACTCTCAACTGAGCAAGAAAATGCTATTCGAGATAAGGTAGAGTCTTTTAAAATTGAAGGAGATTTAAAACGTGAAGTTGCTTCAAATATTAAGCGTTTGAAAGATATTCTTTCGTATCGTGGTTCACGACATGCCAAACGATTACCTGCACGTGGTCAAAGAACAAAAACAAACGCTCGTACCCTAAAGGGAGCGAAGAAAACAATGGGAAGTGGACGTCGTAAGCTCGAAAAGACTTAAAATTATCAACTTAATTTACGTAATGACATATGGGTAAGAAACGTATCATCAAGAAGGGAGGTGGCTCTGATGTCGCTGGGACATCACGAGCATTAAACCGAATCCCGAAGCGCAAGTATGCGTCTGGTAAGCTTAATATTTTAGCTACTTTTAATAACACTTTGTTGACACTCTGTGACAACAAAGGTAATGCAATCATTAGTGCTTCTAGTGGTGCCTTGGGATTTAAAGGCTCCCGCAAGAGTACACCGTTTGCTGCCGCTAAGGTGGGAGAAATCATCGGAGACAAGGCTCAGCAAATGGGAATGAAGGATGCTGAAGTTATCGTCCGTGGTGTTGGTGCTGGACGAGAATCAGCCCTACGCGCTTTTACTGGCAAAGGAATTAGCATTGTTCGGGTGACTGACAAGACGCCAGTTCCTTTTAATGGGACTCGGCCACCTAAGCCTCGTCGTGTTTAATATATAGCAATTTATGAAAATTGGTCCAAAATACAAGATTGCCAAGCGCCTCGGAGCCCCAATCTTTGAAAAAACTCAAACTCAAAAATTTGCCCTCTCACAAGCGCGTGGTGGACGCAAGCTTAAGCGCGCTGGTCAAGCTAGTGACTACAAACGTCAGCTTACTGAGAAGCAAAAAATGCGCTTTACCTACGGTATTACTGAGAAGCAACTTAGACGTTATGTCGACGAAGCTACTGAAAAAAGTAATCAACCAATTGCTTTACTAATGGAAAGGTTAGAAGCACGACTAGACAACACTGTATATCGTCTAGGACTTGCAAAAACTCGCCGCCTAGCCAGACAAATTGTCTCTCATGGGCATATCTGGGTCAATGGCAAGCGTATCTCTATTCCATCCCACCGCGTCAAAATAAATGACGTCATTGCAGTACGCGAAGGAAGTAAACAAACAGGGCTATTCATCCAGATCGCTGAGACACACGAAGCCACAGCTGTTCCTTCATGGTTGTCACTCGACATAAAAAAATTGTCAGCCACTGTCACTGGTCTACCAATATACAATCCAGTCGAAACATTGTTTGATCCTGAACAAGTGATGGAATACTACAGTCGATAGGATATAGCTGTTATTAAGTGTAATTGTAAAACTATGTTAGAAACAAACGTCACTCTTCCTTCAAAACCAAGAATCGTCTCAGAAGACGGTCTACGTGGAGTATTTGAAATTGATAATCTATATCCCGGCTACGGTCACACTCTCGGTAATTCACTCAGACGAATCATCCTGTCGTCACTACCAGGAGCTGCTATTACTCAAGTAAAAATTGAGGGGGCTTCACATGAATTTAGTACATTAGCTGGAGTTCGTGAGGACGTAATCACTATTCTTTTGAATCTTCGTCGTGTTCGTTTAACACTTCATGGTGATGAGCCAATGACTATCACTCTCAAGAAATCAGGTCCTGGTATGGTTACGGCTGCAGATTTTATCACACCGTCACAAGTAGAGATACTTAACCCTGAGCAACACGTCGCTGAAATCACAGCTAAAGGAACCTCAATAGAAATGGAGATCTTGGTTGAAAAAGGTCTTGGTTATGTACCACGAGAAATTCACCAACGAGACAAGGTTGAGATCGGTACGATTGCTCTTGATGCTGTCTTTACGCCCATCCGTCGCGCCAACTACGAAGTTGAAAACATGCGTGTTGGTGACCGAACCGACTATAACCGACTGAGAATTGTCATCGAAACAGATGGTACTTTTACTCCAAAAGTTGCCCTCGAGAAGTCAATTGAAATAATGATTCATCAACTTAAGTCAGTTATCGGTTTCCAAGAAGATTATTCTACTTCTGCCATTGCTACAGAAAAGACTGTGGTAGTAGGTGAAACTACAAATGAACCAAATCCCGATGTTCTTAAGACGAGAATCGAAACGATGTCCCTATCGTCACGAACTCTACAATCCCTGGAAGAAGCTAGTATTCGAACTATCGGTGGGCTTGTGCGAAAGAAAAAAGATGATATCCTAGCGCTTGATGGAATTGGACCAAAGGGACTAGAGGAAATTGTCTCACTGTTGGACAAGATGGAACTAAGTCTCGCCGAATAAGAAAAGTATGAAACACTCAAACAAAAACCGAACACTAAGCAGAACATCTGGGCAGCGCTCAGCTCTACTTCGTGGCCTCTCAGTTTCTCTTATTCGAGACGGCAAGATTATTACTACTCTAGCAAAAGCCAAAGAATTACAACCTCGAATCGAAAGATTAGTAACTTTTGCAAAGGCTAATAGTGTTACAGCTAGACGTACTGTCGCTAGTCGTCTTGGTGAACCAAGTAACACCATTATTAAGCAACTGTTCACTATAATCGCACCAAAGTTTGCAACTCGAAATGGTGGTTACACCCGAGTAATCAAAATGGGCAGAATGCCTTCAGGCCGCGAGGAGGCAGTAATTGAATTTGTTGAATAAAGCACCTATGACTACTACACCAACAACGAGAGAACACACCATTGACGCTAAAGGTAAGCGTCTTGGAAAAATCGCCACTGAAGCGGCTATGGTTCTAAACGGAAAAAATTCACCTGATTTTGCTCGTCACCTAATTGCTGACGTCACTGTCCAAATCACTAATGTCAGTAAGCTGGATCTAACTGAAAAGAAGAAGGGTGAAATCTATCAAACTTATTCTGGCTATCCAGGCGGTCAGAAGAATGAGACTCTAGAACACCTCGCTGGACGTCGTGGGTACAGTGAAGTCGTGAGACGAACTGTTGCCGGCATGTTACCAAACAACAAGCTCAAGAAGCAGTTACTAAAAAGACTTGTTATTTCTGAATAATTTATATGGCTACTAAAACTGGAATTTATATTGAAGGTATCGGACGACGCAAGACAGCTTCTGCGCGTGTTCGTCTGACGCCAGCCACAGCGACGACTATCACAGTCAATAACAAGCCTCATACTGAATACTTCAAGCACCTTTCACTTCAAGGAATACTCGCTGCAGTTTTGGAAACAAAAAATGCTGGAATTGAAAACTACACCATTACAGTTAAAGTTTTAGGTGGCGGTCTTTCTGCTCAAGCTGAAGCTATTCGCCTTGGTATCGCTCGCGCCCTCGTAAAAGAGAAGGGAACAAGACGTATACCACTGAAGCGTGAAGGTTACCTCAAGCGTGATCCTAGATCCGTTGAGCGAAAGAAATTCGGTCTCCGAAAAGCTCGCAAGCGACCAGCCTGGTCAAAGCGTTAATCTATTAAACAAAACCCCGTGCCTCCCGGCACGGGGTTTTGTTAAAAGAGAGCAAGCTGTACAAATATCTAATTATGTATCCAGACAATATTAAACGACTAGTTTCTCAACGAAGTAAAGACGACAACTACCCAACAAAATTTTCTAAACATTAATATCATCTTCATGCAGGATAAAATATTTTTATCTATCTTCAGAGATAGATAAAAATATTGTCTAGAAGATGTGGTTTATCTATCTTCAGGGATAGATAAAAATATTGTCTAGAAGATGTGGTTTATCTATCTTCAGGGATAGATTTTTTGATTTTTCGCAGAAAATTTTATCGTGATACAATAGTGGAATGTCTCAAAAAAATAAACCTTTACTTACTCTTACGAATGTCAGTAAGAGCTTCGTTGTCAAAGGAGAAAATTTAACTATTATTGAGAATGTCTCATTAACCTTAAATCCCGGTGAGAAAATTGCTATTATTGGGCCTTCTGGTTCTGGTAAATCAACATTACTATCTTTGATTGGACTTTTAGATCAGCCCACCCATGGTGATATTTTCATTGATGGTATAAACACCAACCTACAAAACGAAAAGACCTTAGCTAAAATCCGCAACGAAAAAATTGGTTTCATCTTTCAGGCTTTTGAACTAATTAACCCTTTTACCGTGAGCGAAAATATTTCAGTCCCACTCGAAATCGCCCACAAGTCTGGCACCAAAGCGCAGGTGACCGCCCTGATTAGTGCAGTTGGTCTGGAAGCAAGGGCAGAGGCTCTTCCAAGTACACTTTCTGGTGGCGAAAAACAAAGAGTGGCAATTGCCCGCGCACTGTCAAACCAACCGCAATTGATTCTGGCTGACGAACCTACCGGTAGTTTAGATAGGGATACTGGTGAGCGAGTACTAGACTTACTCCTCCGAGCGGTCTCCATGCAAAACTGTAGTCTCATTATTATTACCCATGATGAAAACATCGCCAAAAAAATGGACCGGGTTTTTGAAATAAAAAACAAAACTATTCATGAGCGAAACTAAGCTAGTATTCGAATACTCGCTTCGGCTTTTAAGACGCGAATGGCGTCATTTTGTTCTGCCTTTTTTATCATTACTGATTACAACTATTGTTCTTAGCTTAATTCTGCTTTTGACCGATTCTGGTGGCTTGCTACTTAAAGAGCAAGCCAGAAACTTGGAAGGGGGTGATGTAGTTTTGGAAAGTAATACTCCAATTAATGCTGACGAGTTTTGGCAAACTGCTGGAATAATTCCTGAGCAGCAGTCCGAGCAACTAACTTTCACCGCTACTATTTTAAGTAACAACGTTCCTCTTTCGGCTTCAATTTTAGTGGTTGATGAAAATTACCCACTATATGGTGTTATGGAACTAGGGGGGACGCAGTATGAATTACCTGAAGCAAATGAAATACTCCTGGACCAGAGCGGGGCAGAGAGACTCGACATAACGGTTGGAGATCAGATCAGTTTTGGGGAACAAACATATACCCTGACAGCTATCATCATTAGCGAACCGACATCACTAGCTAGTGGCTTTCGCTTTTTACCACGAGCCCTACTTAGCCAAACCGGTTATGCGGAAGCAAATATTGATTCTTCATTTCTCCGAGCTAAATATCTATATGCCGCCAAAATCCCAGATCTAACAACTGCAAATATTGAGTCTCTGCGTCAAGCGGAAGAAACTTACGGGCAGAGTGTCGATGTCGATATTGCTAATAATGGATCTCGAGGTCTACTTTTTGGCTTGAGATTAGTAACCGACTTCTTGGTTGTGGCTGTTTTGATCACAGCCATCCTAGCGGCTGTTAACGTCTACTCTAGTACTTTATATTTGATTACAGCCGAGAGAAAAAGTCTGGCCGTATTCCTGGCCTTAGGTCTGCGTAAAAACCTTCTGGTAGCCATTTTGGGCTCCACATTGGCTTATACAGTAGTGCTCGCTGGTAGCATAGGGGCATTAATTGGATTTCTGGCGTTTTCTGGACTAAGTCAACTCATTGCTACTGAATTTCTTATAGACTTACCACTTCCTGATGTGTGGCTTAACGCATTGATAAGTCTCGCCTTACTTGGCACCATTGCCATTGCTTCATTTATTCCGGCTGTGCGAAAAGCGCTTTCTTTAAACCCTAAGCAAATTTTAATTGGTGGTGAAAGTAGTGATCAAAATCAACTGCAACTAAAGTCCCTTTTCTTCATTACACTCTCAACGCTTTTCCCACTAGTGATTTTGGCGACCTATCTTCTAGATAGTTTTAAAGAGGGACTCAGCTCAATTGGGATTATCGTCGTAATCTATGTAGTTACAGCTGCACTTTTCGCCTTTACCTTAAGACAACTATATCAAAATCGCACTAAGTTCAAGACAACAGCCGGTCATATCATTAGCCAGAAGAAAGCTGATGGATTATTTGGTGTTATCTCCTTCACTTCTCTACTTCTGGCTCTAACTGCACTTTGCACTTTGAGTTTGCTTCAGACATCCTTAAAAAATTACTTGACTCAAGACTTAAATCAAAATGTACCAACTGCTTACGTTCTCGATGTGCAACCTTCCCAAAAGTCTGAGCTGGAAGAACAGTTTCCCGAGCTGCAACTTTTTTCTAACACCAGTGCCCGAATTATACAAATTGATAACCTACTAGTTCAGGAAGAGATTGACGCCAACAACCCCGACGTAGACCGTGAACTCGGTCGTGAATTTAATCTTACTAATCGAGCCGCGCTCTTAAGCAGTGAGGTAATAAGTGCCGGGGTCTGGCACGAAGGGAGAGTGGGGGAGATATCAGTTGATGAAGAATTGGCTAACCGAGCAAATATTAAACTTGGGTCTACGCTTGTCTTTTTGATACAAGGGTTTACAGTTTCAGGTACTGTCACCAGCCTCAGGCAGACAGACTCTCGCTCCGGTTTGCCGTTCTTTTATTTTGTCTTGTCTCCAGAAGATATTGATAAGTTTCCCAATGTCTTTTTTGGCTACGCTTATCTTGATGAAATAACCCAAAACAACCTCGGGCAGTTTATAGCGCGCCAGATGCCCAACGTCACAATATTTGAAACCAAAACTCTCGGGCCAGCACTAATAAATTTAGTTAGTACCCTCATGATTTTGATTTTAGTAGTGACCCTTCCACCCCTCTTGATCGCCACTTTACTGATTGCAACTCTAGTCGTATCGGCATATGAGGCACGGCGAAGAGACGGGGCTCGTCTAAGAGCATTAGGTGAAACTACAAAAACAGTACTACAGCGCTATTTAGCCGAAACTATCTCATTGACACTTTTTGCTTCGGTTTTTTCTTATCTGCTTAGTATTGGGCTAGTCATTTTGATAAATCACTTTTTCCTCGAACTCGATACCGTGGTCTTATTTGATCTAGAACTGATAATTGGCCTTAGTTTGATTGTAATTTTAGTTGGAGTAAGTGGGCTCTATTTATTCAAAACTGATACAATGCCACTTCGAGCCTTATTGTCATATGAAAGCAACGACTAAACTCATTATTATAATTGTCCTAGTTATTTTACTATTAGGTTATTTCCTTTGGCCAAACAATGACCAAAGTGTTATTTCTAATTTACCGCCAAGAGAAAATGGAAGCGGAGAAGCCATCCAAATCATTGCCTTTGGTGACAGTCTCACAGCTGGCTATGGCTTATCCTTGAATGAATCCTATCCGGCTCAGCTAGAAGTTGCGCTACTCCAGAAAAATTATGATGTAAAAGTTATCAATTCTGGTGTCAGCGGAGAGACAACTCGAGGAAATCTAGAACGAGCAAAGTTTATCAGGGAACAAGATCCCGACATTGTACTTTTAGGTATTGGAGGCAACGACGCTCTTAGGCGCCTACCAATTGAAGAAACAGAAAAAAACCTCAGCGAAACCATTAACATTTTAAAATCTGGCAACAACCCACCAGTAGTGATTTTACTAGGTATGCAAGCACCGATTAATATGGGTCTTGGATATAAACAAGCCTTCGATTCCTTATACGAAGATATGGCAGCGACACTTAATATTTTACTAGTACCTTTTATTACTGCAGAGGTTTTTCTAAAAAATGGCAATCGTCTACCAGACGGAATTCACCTTAATGCTCAGGGCTACAAAGAGGTCATAGACCTCTATTTATTGCCAACTCTAGATGATGTGTTAACTCAGATAAATTCTTAAAATTGTCGTTTTTTCAAAAACCAATTTAAATTCTTGTGAACTAATGCAACATAATCGAACAATTCACGACTAACTAGGCTGACCTAAGAGAGAACAATACGAAATAATTCAATTAAGAGCTTTCAGAGGATTAATCGGGAAGCATCCTTCAATGTGTCAACAAAGATTTTGGCACCTTCAAGAATCTAACGCAACACCAGTCATCTGATAAAAGAACTCATAAGGAGTGAGTCCGCCCAACCTCTTTCTTGGTCTCGAATTAATAAGGTACTCAGCTTGCTCAATGTCTTCATCAGT
>Ga0163151_10002093_pt1 | contig 31944 bp, 34 predicted proteins | sample OliLakLV19MP5IB2_FD_145596 | JGI IMG/M metagenome (GOLD analysis project Ga0163151, IMG submission 145596) | Freshwater microbial mat bacterial communities from Lake Vanda, McMurdo Dry Valleys, Antarctica - Oligotrophic Lake LV.19.MP5.IB-2 | ecosystem: Environmental > Aquatic > Freshwater >... | reverse complement strand
CTGGAACACATTCCCAAACTGATTAAACGTTATAAACAAGCTGTCTTAGCCGCCGCAATCTCAGGGGAATTAACAGAAGATTGGAGAAAAAAATATGGCATTTCCTTTACGCTAAAAAAAGTAAAAATGTCTAACATTGGATACTTAGGAAGAGGGAAATCCAAACATCGTCCTAGGAACGATTTGAGGCTTTATGGAGGAATTTATCCATTTATTCAAACTGGGGATATTGCTCAGTCAAATGGAATTATATCTCACCATTTGCAAACTTATAGTGAGTTTGGACTTAGCCAAAGTAAACTTTGGGAAGCTGGTACAGTATGTATTACGATTGCTGCAAATATTGCGGATACAGCTATCTTATCTTATCCTGTTTGTTTCCCTGATAGTGTCGTAGGCTTTGTATGTGACAAAGAAAAATGCTTGCCTGAGTTTATAAAGTGGTCAATAGATTTAATGCGAAGTGACCTTGAATCTTTTGCACCTGCTACAGCCCAAAGGAATATAAATTTAGCTATTTTGAATAATATTGAGCTAGTTTGCCCATCGATAGAAGAACAAAAAGAGATTGTTCGGCGAGTTGAGAAAATGTTTAAATCGATCGAATCGATCGAAGAGCAATATCAACAAGCGAGGCAACTTTGCGACAGGTTAGAACAAGCCACCCTAGCCAAAGCCTTTCGCGGCGAACTCGTCCCCCAAGACCCCAACGATGAACCAGCATCAGTTTTGCTAGAACGCATCTGTGCCGAAAAACAGCAACCAGTGGTTTCTACTGGTAAAAAGTCACGCCGAAGAACAGCTTAAGTTATGGGGTAGCAGCAGGAGCAGGAGGAACAGTGGTGGTGGGAGTAGGTGGAGAAGTGGGAAAGTAGGGACGCTCATCGGTTAGGGGTGAAAGCACCCAAAATCTCAGCCAATAGAGAAATATGGTCAAGCTCTCTTTCCAAGCTCTTTCGGAACGAACAAATGCATCCGCACTGAGCAAGATTTTTTCGGGGTCAACGCGAAACTTAGTTGGGGCAGATTTAGGATCGGGTCGGAGCGGCCAGGGTCTTAGGGATGGTTTACATTCCTCAAAATCAGAAGTATAGACAGGTCGAGCAATCACATCTAAACCCAAGTTTTTGAAAGTCTGAAACGTGCGTACTGTCTCTAACGGCGAAGTCAAAAGCAAGATTCGTGACTTATTGCGTTCTGATATTGTCGGTAAGACCTTCTGCGACTCCAAATCTCTAATCTTTTCAGCACTGCGGCGAATATTAGTACCATTTGGTTCCAAAATAATTGCGGATTTTGGTACGTCAGTAAGTTGAGTTAAGAAAAAGCACATATCATCAGCTTCGGTAATCCCAGTTGTCCTCACAGACTCTCCAGTATTATTCGGCTTATATAGGTAGTCATAGCGTGGATCGTATCGCAGTCCTCTTGCTCCGCCCCTGAGGTCAGCGATTTCGTTTGTGACATCATCTCTCGATCGACCAGTATCGTTAGGCTTGGCAATCCCACAGGGGAAACCATTGGGGGATTCGATCGATCGACCACCACTGAGCAAAATTAACGGCTCTACCCGATTATTTTGTCTGGCTCTCCTTCTAATTCTCGCTGCTTCAAGTAGGTGCTCTCTCACCTGTCCACCCGTCAAGGCGATCGACGGCTCCACACCCTCAAGTCGTTTTAATTTCTCTCTGGCATCAACTTCATCAATAAATCTCTCTTTGTAAGGACTTTCGCCCGACATCACCACAATTAAATCGAAATTCTCATTGTTAATCTGATTCAGATCGGTAGCATCAAGGTTACGGACATCGCGGCGATAGGCTTGTTCGACCGAATTATCGCCCTGTTCGACCAGATAGCACATGAATACCGTAGATAGAGCATTATTACTGGCAATTATAAGCAAGAAAAGGGCGAAACCAATCCACCAACTCGCACTTCTGACATTCCCTTCGATATCTTTGTTATCAAACTTCTCACCGATATATTTGGATTCACCGCTTCTCAACTTGAATTTTTTGATAACGATTTTTCGCCAATTAAAAAATAGGATCGTGATGATAAATCCTAAAATCGTGGTTGGGAAGAACAACAGGCTAAAAAACGTTCTGAAGACTGGTTGATCGGCAACTGTAATATTACTAAATGCCAGAATTAAAAGTGCGCCGAGAAATATCCATCCTAAAAAGCTGAGGGTTTTATCGGAAATGACTTTGTTCTTATAGAGACCAAAAAGTACGGCAATTAGGATCGCCCAACAAAGAATATTTACGAGAAAGAAAAACATAGCCGTTACTCGCCGTTACTCGTAGTTCTGAGTTGTGTTTGAATATGTGCTCGGATATGTCTTCGGATAATTCTCGGATATGCGATCGAATCGAAATAGTTCAGACAGGGGACTATCCTAGTCAAATCAGTTCAATATGTAAAGTATGTCGTTAGTTCTGTCGAAAATTCTGCCGTTATTTGTTTATCCGCTGGGCTTAACTACGATATTGTCGATCGTTGCCTTAGTTAGCCTGTGGCGGCGTAAAGGTAGACCGAGTAAGACATCTATACTTTCACTCATTGCCGCGATCGTGATTTTAGGTTTAAGTAGCAGTCAAAATTTTTCTGACCTGTTAGTTCGATCGATCGAACAACAAAATATTCCTCAAGGCGAGTTGCCAGTAGTCGAGGCGATTGTGGTGTTGGGTGGTGGGACTAAACCGATGATTCCGCCGCGTCGTTGGGTCGAAGTCGCAGAGGCAGGCGATCGAATTCTCTATGGGGCGAAGTTATTTCGCGATCGTAAAGCTCCTGTGCTGATTGTCAGTGGTGGTAGAGCTGAGTGGCTGGGAGAAGGAGGGCAAGCCGAATCACTCGATATGGCAGAGATCGCCGAAGCGATGGGTGTACCTGCCTCAGCGATCGTTCAAGACTCGACCTCGCTCAATACTTACGAAAATGCCGTGAATGTGCGCCAGATCTTGCAAAAAAACGGCTGGAAGCGAATCCTGCTGGTCACCTCGGCTGTGCATATGCCCCGTTCTCTAGCAATTTTTCAAAAGCTGGGGATCGATTCGATCGCTGCTCCCACCGACTTTATCAGCGTCAACAGCACAAATGACAAAGGGGTCGGCGGAATGCTTGTAGACCTTCTGCCCAATGCTTACGCGCTCAAAAATACGACAGACGCGATCAAGGAATATATCGGCATTTTCTATTACAAGCTCAAAGGTTGGGCGTAGATTTCTCGATCGATTCTGAATCAAAGATCGTGGATCGTTGATATATTGATCGTTGATAATTGAAACCTGTTATTTGGTGTGTGCGATCTATGCGGAAATCTCTAGTGTTGTCGATCTTGGGGCTGTCGATCGCGGGTATGGGTTTAGGTGCAGGTTTTGCCTTTGCCCTAGTCAGCCTAACTTCAAAGTCTAGAATCGCTGCGGTTACGCCCAATCCACCTGTTGTTGTGACTGATGCCGTAGTTAATTCCTGTCAGCCTGATGCGCTTACGGGTGTCACCTACTCACTCGCAAGTGTCAGCCAACTCGGTTCGATCGCCCAAGATCCGCTCAGCACTGTAGCGAGCTTGGGCAATATGCTCACGCCCGAACTGTTAGCAACTCTTAACCCTGCGCCTTGGCCGGCAATTAGCGATCGAGCGCGGGCGGCGCGGGTGCCAGTGATCATGTATCACGACATCACACCTGTAAAGAAGCTCTCCTATGACGTTTTGCCCGAAGAATTCGCCGCGCATCTCAAGGCAATCCATGATGCAGGTTTGACCCCAATCACGATGGATCAGCTATTCAACCATCTCCGCACAGGGGCATCACTTCCAGAAATGCCAATCCTGCTGACGTTTGATGACAACTATCTCGGTCAATATCAGTATGCTTACCCACTTTTAAAGCAATATGGCTATCCTGCTCTATTTGCGGTACATACAGGCTTTGTCGGCAAGAAAACCGATCGCGAGAAAAGTACTTGGGATCAACTGCGCGAAATGCAGCAAAGCGGACTGATTACGATCGCCTCACACACGATCAATCATCTCGATCTCGCCAAGTTAGACCCCGCCAAAGTCGAACAGGAACTGCGGGTATCGAAGCAAGTTTTAGAAAAAGAAATGGGTGTGCTCGTGCGTTACTTTGTCTATCCCTTCGGCACTTACAACGAGATGGTGAAGCAAAAAGTCACAGAAGCAGGCTATGAAGCAGCTTTAACCATGAGCAACGATCCTTATGCTGAGACAACTGCGGGTAAGTCAGAAGATTTACTCACAATTATGCGATATGGACAATCGCGCCTGTTTGGGGTGATTCCTGAAGCTTGGGGTGGGCCGCAACCCGAAGAGTCGATCGCATCTGCGCCTCCAGGGGTAATCGCGCCACTGAATTTCAACACTTCAGTCCGCAAAACCCAGATCACGATCGACAATCTTCCCCTGACTCTGGTTTATGGCGGTAGACCAGCGACGATTCATGCTGACACCCGCGCCCAAGTTGAAGAAATCATGAAGTTTAACAAGCAGTCGATCGCCGCAGTTGATGGTGGTTTCTTCTCACTGGAATCTTTGCAAGGCAATACGATGATCGGCCCCGTATTAAGCCAATTCTCTGCTAATCCAGGTGTACTTAATCCTGGCAAGAAAGGTGAAAACCCCCTGCTCAAAAATCGTCCCTTGGTGCTGATTAACAATGGTGAGATTAAGTTTGTACCTTACGATCCAACTAAACACAGCACGCTCGAAGGAATGCAAGCTGATTTACCTGGCGTGACTGATGCCTTTGTGGGCGCAGGATGGTTGGTGCGGAATGGTAAACCGCAAGAAGCTGCGAGTTTCGGTAAGCTGTATGGGTTTGATGCTAGTCGCGATCGAGCTTTCTGGGGAGTCGATCGAGCCACAGGTCGTCCTGTAATTGGGGTAACAATGGAAATGATTGACTCAGTAGGGTTAGGGAAGATTCTCGCCAAAGCAGGTTTACAAGATGTCGTCATGCTCGATTCTGGAGCCAGTGCTGCCCTCGCTTACCGTGGTAAGTCTGTGATGGCATACGATCCCCGTCCTGTGCCACATGTGGTCACGCTTATGCGTCCCGAACGTTCGATCGCCACACAATCTCCAACTCCTACCAGTTGTCCCGCCAATTTCTTCAGTGCTAGTTCAAATACTAGTCCTGCTCCCACTAACTTCAACCCTGCACCATCTCCGTCAAATCCCTAGAGGGTGATCAGGTCGGGACAAGCTCACCAGGTCTGAGTTCGATCCATTTACCTGACTCTTGCTTAAAGCTGAGACAACCCACCACGTCCCATTCCATCTGAATTTCCACATCTTCGCCAACACCCGTAGTGCGGATATTAACGTTAATGCTGGGCGAAGTTGCCTCAAAAGTAGGGTTTGCGGTTAAATGTGCTTGCTGGTGTTGCTCTTCGATCGCATGGTAGGTGGTGCAAATGTCCACATAATGGCAGTTAATGCAGATACACATGGCTTTTTTCCCAACGCTATGTCACCCATGATAGCAAGTTGGCTGTTAGTTATTTAGCTGTTATGTGGCTGTAATTTGGCTTTGTCAGGATAGAATACGCATAGATTATTCAGGTTTTTAGGAGTAAATATGGCTTTGAAGAAAGGTTCACTGGTGAAGGCACTACGGGAAAAGCTTGATGGTAGCGTCGAGTCCCTGGCTAACGATACGCGCTGGTCGAGCTACATCTTTGAAACTAGCGGCGAAGTGCTGGAATTTCGGGGCGACTACATCCAAGTAAAATTCGGTCAAGTCCCAACTCCTCCAATCTGGCTGCACAAAGATCAACTTCAAGAAGCTTAGGTTTGAGATTAATTAACTGTCGAGGACTGAACTTAGAGACTGTTTGAGAAAGCAAGAAAACTCTCGTACCGATAGACTGTAAAAAAATCACAGGAGTACGGGAGCAATGATAATTCGTTGGATCTTGGAGGTTGGGTTGCGCTCTGATCGTGTCAAGGGCTTTGTTGTCCAATCTAAACTTTGGGTTAGTGCCATTTTGGCTGGTTGCACTGATACCTCCAAGCCAGAATTATGAGCACTTGACTAACATTTAGAGGCTCTCAAGCTTAAAGCTTAGTTAGGATATGACCAATTTATTACAAGCAATCTGTAACATCGTTCACGCGCCAAATATATTCGTGAATGGATCTAATAGAGGAAGAAATAGGATAAATGCTGTTGGCAATTCTTTAGAAGATTTTGTCAAAGATATGTTTGCGAACACTCTCGATCATTCAAATCATCATGAAGAGGAAAGAATTAAGATCCATACTCAGGTGTTTTCATACATCGGTAATGCTAATAATCCTCCAGATTTAATTTTAAAAAATGGTGATGCGATCGAGGTTAAGAAAGTCGAATCCACTAGATCCCATATTGCCCTAAATAGTTCATACCCAAAGTCAAAGATTCTATCAAGCGATCCAATGATCACAAACGCTTGTCGTTTATGTGAGCGCGATTGGGTAGAAAAAGATATCATCTACACGATTGGAGTTGTAAAGGGAAATAACCTTAAGTTCCTATGGCTTGTCTATGGTGACTGTTATGCAGCAGACAAGCAAGTTTATGAAAGAGTTAGAAATGGAATTTGTGATGGAATCAATCAAATCCTAGACATCCAATTTGCCGCAACCAATGAATTAGGGAGAGTCAACAAGGTCGATCCACTCGGCATTACCTATTTGAGAATTAGAGGGATGTGGGGTATAGAGAATCCGATCGGTGTTTACAGTTACATTGACATAGATTATGACGAGAATGCTGATTTTCAGATGATTGCGATCATGAAAGATAGTAAATTTCAATCTTTCCCATTTGCAGCTAGGCAAGAAATTGAAAGCCTATCACTTAATAAATCTCTCAACATGAGAGACATTCAGATTAAGTCTCCAGATAATCCAGCCATTCTCCTAAACTCGAAAATCATTAGCTATAAGAGATAAGATATGGATGTTGTTGCGTTATTCTCTGGTTGTGGTGGACTAGATCTTGGCTTTAGAAAAGCTGGATTTAATCTTGTTTTTAGCAATGAATATGACAGAAGTATTTGGGCTACATATGAATTTAACCATCCAAACGTCAAATTAGACAAAAGAGATATTAGAAATATTGAATCCTCTGAAATACCTGATTGCATTGGAATTATTGGAGGGCCACCATGTCAAAGCTGGAGTGAGGCTGGTGCTGGGCGAGGGATTAATGACTCACGCGGTCAACTATTCCATGAATATATTAGAATTGTAAGAGACAAAAAACCACTTTTTTTTGTGGCTGAAAATGTTAGTGGAATTTTAGCCGAAAAACATGCTCATGCCTTCACAAACATTTTATCTATGTTTAAAGACTCTGGGTATGAAATCGCATATAAGTTACTAAATGCCGTCAACTTCAATGTACCCCAAGATCGAAAACGTGTAATTATTGTTGGATATCGAGAGGATATGAGAGGAGTTTTTGACTTTCCTCAAGGTAGTAGTGAGATTCTAACTCTTAAGGATGCGATCTACGACTTATCCTTAGTCGAACCGATCTCAAGTAGCGAGCTAAACCCAAAGTCTGCAACAATTCCGAATCATGAGTATCTAGACGGTGGATTTTCCAGTATTTATATGTCGAGGAACCGTGTTCGAGGTTGGGATGAACCATCTTTCACAATTCAAGCAGGTGGAAGACATGCCCCAATTCATCCCCAAGCCAATAAGATGATATTTGTTGAACAAGATAAAAGGATTTTCGATCCTAATTCGCCTAAACCATATCGAAGGTTATCGGTTCGAGAGTGTGCCAGAATCCAAACATTTCCAAATGAATTTGTTTTTAAATATGACAATATCAATGACGGCTATAAGATGGTCGGTAATGCTGTTCCTGTAAATTTTGCCCACGCTCTAGCAAGTAAGATAATGCTAGATATTCAAGACTATCAAAATATGGGATATTGCAAGCTATTACGTCAAATCGATTACCCTAAGAGGCTAACCGTACTTAGTCCTATTTCTGTCTGATGTTTTGATTAATCATAATATGCCAACTGATTTTCATTCTAAGGTTACTGTCGATCGAAAAGTGCCGATCCCAATGCGCGATCGAATAAATCTGACGGCAGATATTTATCGCCCCAAAGGTATAGATACACCCCTGCCCGTATTGCTGATGCGGCTGCCTTATGGACGTTCGATCGCTTCGACTGTCACCTATGCTCATCCCAGTTGGTATGCCCAGCAGGGTTATATCGTCGTAATCCAAGATGTCAGGGGTTGCGGTACTTCAGAAGGAGAGTTCTATCCATTTCGGCATGAATATGAAGATGGTTACGATACGGTGCGTTGGTGTGTGGAATCACTTGCTGGTAGCAACGGCAAAGTGGGCATGTATGGCTTCTCTTATCAAGGTGCGACCCAGTTCCAAGCCGCAGTAATGCAGCCAGCAGGATTAGTTACGATCTGCCCAGCGATGACATCAGCAGATTTTTATGATGGCTGGTTTTATTTTGGTGGCTCGATCGCCTTGGATTTTACTTTGGGATGGGCCTTACAACTAAGCCAAAATCGCGCCCAGTTTCTCAGGCTAGAACCACAAGCAACCCAATTATTTCAGGCTCAGCAAAACCTTTCCCATTGGCTCAATGCTAATCCTCTAGACCAAATTCAAATTCTCAAGCAGGAACCATTAGGACAATTCTTTTTTGATTGGATTGGACATCCACTCGCAAGCGATCCTTACTGGCAGGAGCTTAATCCCGTCAGTCGATTTGCCAATTATGATTTACCCGCGCTTCATATTGCGGGTTGGGCAGATCTATTCATCACTGCTTCACTCCAAACCTATGCTCAAACCAAGCTTCACACCCAAAAGCCCCAACATTTGGTAATCGGACCGTGGCAACACCTGCCGTGGCGATCGAAAGTTGGCGAACTTGATTTTGGATCTACCGCGACACCAAAGATCGATCGACTCCAAATCGACTGGTTTGACTATTGGCTCAAGGGAATTGACAATGGCATCAGCGATCGATCGACGGTTCAAATATTTTTAATGGGAGCTAATCACTGGTTAGATTTATCAGGATTAGATCGGAAGTTAGATCGGACTGATTCGCATACTCTCTACCTGCATGAAAATGGACAACTAAAATCTCAGAAACCCGATCTAGAGAGTTCACCCGATATCTATGTGTACGATCCACGCAACCCAAATCCCAGCACAGCCTATGGACAATACGATCAGCGCGTCGGGCATCAACGATGGGATGTGCTGCTTTACTTTAGCGATGTCTTATCAACAGATCTGAGTACTTTAGGGACAGCAGAATTTTTACTCTATGCCGCGACTTCTGCTCCTGATACAGATTGGGTGGTGAAGCTATTGGATGTCTATCCCGATGGGCGGCAAATGTCGATCTCGATCGGAGTGCTACGGGCAAGATATCATAAATCACTGACCGAGCCAGATTTTGTCGAACCCGATCGAATCTATGAGTATCAGATCGAATTCCGTCCTACGGGGCATTGTTTCCTAGCGGGACATCAGATTGGTATTGCGATTGCCAGTTCAGCTTTTCCCCTGATCGAACGTCACTCGAACACGATGCAGATCCCTTGTACAGTATCAATTAGCGATTTTGTCGAAGCCACTCAGCAAATCCATCACAGTGATCGGTTCCCTTCTCATCTGCGATTGCCGCTACTTCACGATATCTTGGAGTAAGCTGTTAGGATCGATCGAATCCTTGAGTTCAGAGAGCTTGATTTCTGCTTCGACTGAACCTGCAACAAAGTTGTCGAAGATGTTGAAAATAACCAGATTATTTCCTGAAATATAGAACTCATAATCACCTTTACAGATGTCAGGATGGAGATTTGTATTATCGCAAGATATCGGATTTATATTGGGATATTGGCGGGCGATCGACTGGTCGATCTTAGAGATAAATCCTCGATCGTTTACAAATAAATCCTGAAAGCGCAGTAATTTCCCTGTTTTTAGATCGTAATTGTAAGACTTGTAAATCTTGGATGGATGAGCGGCATCGATCGTGCCATTCCGCAAAGATGTCCCTAATCCTGAGACTTTTACACTCAAAAGAGAGCCTTGATTGTAAGTAACTTTGTAATTCAGATCGATCGAATAAGACTCATCCTTACCAAGTTGACTGAGATCGGCATTATCAGCACAGTCAGGGTTATCAGTTTTCACCAAGTCATTAAATATATACTGGTTAATCTCTGCTTTAGTATTCCGATCTGGAAGTGAGACCAGTTCGGGATAATCGATCTTAAATTGACAGAAGCCATTTTTAGACCTACCTTCGTAGAGCTTACTGACGATCTTTACGGATTTAGATCCAGCTTGAGATCTTGGAGTTTCGGCTTTGGATTTGTTTAACTCGGAAACTATTACAACTTCTGGCTGGGGTGCTTTTTTTGAGACATCGATACTTACTAGCGGATCTGGGCTATTTGAGCGATCGCAAGCTTGACATAGAACTAATCCCACACTCGTAGCAACAATAATGACAGATCGAATCGCGCCCATAGATAATGACCAGAAATCCAAGGAATCATTATAATCAATATCGTCCACCTAATTTGCTGCTATCCTAGCCTAAAGCTCTAAAAGTCCCTCTAAACATATATCTTGAGAATACTTGCCTAGAACATGAGTAATAAAAACAGCACTGCTCGCGTCGTTGGAGTCAACGGTAACATCGCCACAATTGAGTTAACCGAAGGCTATCTCGTTAAAAATGAAGTTGCTTATCTCCAAACTGGCAGTCAGAAACTGAAATCAGAAGTAATTCGGATCAAGGGTAACCGCGCTGATATGCAGGTTTATGAGGATATTAAAGGCGTTAAAGTTGGTGATCTAGTTGAGTGCATGGGCGATTTGCTCTCAGTCGAACTAGGGCCAGGCTTACTTGGGACAGTATTTGATGGGCTGCAAAACCCGTTGAACGTGTTGGCATCGGAGCATGGTTATTTCTTGCCTAGAGGGGTATATGTTGATGCGCTCGATCGAAAGCGTAAATGGTATTTCATGCCAAAAGTCCGAATTGGCGATCGACTAATTGCAGGCGATGTGATTGGCACAGTTCAGGAAGGATCGATTACGCACAAGATCATGGTGCCGTTTGACCTGCGCGGATCGGTGTCGATCGAATTTGTCCAAGAAGGCAATTTTACGGTTAACGAATCGATCGCCCGAATTAAGGACGATGCTGGCAACCAGAAGAGCCTCAACATGATCCAAACTTGGCCAGTAAAGCGACCTTTGAGTGCGCCAATGCTAGAAAGTCGTACCGTAGAGCGGCTTTATCCTGATACTCCTCTCAGTACAACCATTCGGATTATCGATACTTTTTTCCCGATCGCTAAAGGTGGAACGGCCTGTGTGCCTGGCCCATTCGGTGCGGGTAAAACCGTCTTGCAGCAACTGATCGCCAAACACTCAACCATTGATGTCGTGATTATTGTTGCCTGTGGCGAACGGGCGGGTGAAGTCGTGGAAACGCTCACCGAATTTCCGCAAATCACTGACCCCAACACAAATCGCCCATTAATGGAGCGCACGATTATTATTTGCAACACCTCCAGTATGCCTGTGGCGGCGCGGGAAGCATCGATTTATACTGGTATCACTTTGGGCGAATATTATCGTCAGATGGGATTAAATGTGTTGTTATTGGCTGACTCTACCAGTCGTTGGGCACAGGCATTACGTGAGATGTCAGGTCGGTTAGAAGAAATTCCTGGTGAAGAAGCCTTCCCCGCTTATCTTGATTCCTACATCAAAGCCGTCTACGAAAGGGCGGGTGTGCTACGAACCCGCGATGACTCAGTTGGTTCTCTGACGATTATCGGCAGTGTCTCGCCTGCGGGTGGCAACTTTGAAGAGCCTGTGACCCAATCGACGATGGCGACGGTTAAAACCTTTTTGGGACTGACTTACAACCGTGCTTATCGTCGTTTTTATCCCGCGATCGAACCTCTAATTTCTTGGTCGCGTTATCTCAATCAGTTAGAAGCTTATTTCAATAAACACTTCTCTCATGATTGGGTGCGTCGGGTCAAACGCTGTCAAGCTCTGCTTAAGCAAGGCGATAGTATCTATCAGATGATTCAGGTGACTGGTGAAGAGGGCATATCGATCGAAGATTATGTCACATATCAAAAATCTCTGTTTTTGGATATGGTTTACCTCCAGCAAGATGCCTATGATGAGGTTGATGCCACTACGCCACAGGCGCGTCAGATTGTTGTGTTCAATCTCATCAGCGATATTGTTTTGGATGCCGATATGCACTTCGCCTCGAAAGAAGCTGTGTATGACTTTTTTGTAAAACTCACAGGACTGTTCAAAAATCTCAACTACTCTGTGCTCAACTCGGCGCAATACGAGGACTATCACCAACAGATCGATCGATTGCTCCATAGCAACATCTAGGATTTTTGGGTCGATCGACGTTTTGGGCGTTTTGCCCGTTTTGTGAGGATCGATCCACTAATCAAAATACCTAAGCCCAGTGCTGGCGAAAACTCAAACGGAACGGCAATTGAGATATTGCCAAAGTTGACATTCGCCGATGCTGAGGTTGTATTGTCTCCGAGAAACACAAAGTTGGGTGAATTGTAAATAAATCCTGCTGGGGAATAGTTGCGGAGACTACCCGTCAAGATCTCGGAACCATTCGTACTCAGGCTATAGGAATTATTCAGAATCGTTAGATCGTAGTTAGTCAAGGCACTTGTCAAACCTAAAACTGAAGTATTACCCTCAGCATGGGTAAATCCGATATTTTGCGCCCAAATCTCGTTTTGCCAGAACCCTAATTCAATCCCTTGGAGGTCGCTGCTGAGCGCAATCACACTAAAACCTGCTCGATCGGTGCTGGTATTAGTTTGTGAGGCGATTTGCACCCCAAAACTGAGTGTGTACCCTAAAGTTCGATCGAGAACAGGGAATTGTGAGTTAACCTGAATGGGTAATGAGTAGTTGCTATAACCCGCAGAAATAGCGTTACTCGATGTTGTATTGAGGTTAGTGGCTGGACTGCGTGTGGGACTACCAATCGCTCCAAAAGCCAAGGATTTCTGATTTGGCCCGCTATAGTCGGGTGAGTCGTAGATTTCGGGCAGCAGGTTAGAACTACTGTCATAAAGCTGAAACTGGGCAGCAAAACTGGGCATAGCTCCGATCAGAATGGAATTAATGGCGATCGATGCGATCGGAAACAGTTGGCGCGAAACTTTGCCGAGTCCGATAAATTTCATAAAGTTGACCTAATTTATATATTGCGGGGATCGATCGCGATCTTCTCGCTCACGGTAGATACTCTCACGACTAATTGCCTCATCCGAAAGTGGTGGAGCTTTAACCTCATGGTTGTTTGCCCAGTCAACGAAAGCATCAATCCATTCCTCAGTGGTCACAGTTTTATAGAATGGTTGCTCTGCTTCCTCGTTAGCTGATAGAGAATCTGTATATTGCAATGAAGAATTAATGACATCCGCTCGATCCTGTTCAGTCCAGTAATCTTTTCGATCGATCGCAGGCAAGTTTTGTTGGACTAGTTCATTAAGAATCAGCGTTACCAAGCGCAATCGTTCAGTGGGTGGCAACGCTTGAACGATGTCATTGTAGATCTCTTTCGTTGTAGCCATTATGAGACATCCTCTTAGTCATCATCCAAGCCTAGCATTTCTCAAGCGAACTTCAGCACACAATCAGGCGATGCTTTCCCGAAACTTTTGCCAATCTTTTTGAACTTGCTGGCTGTAGCCGATCGAATATTTCAACACTTCCGTTTGCCATTCCTGTTTTTTGGCGAAGTCGATTAAATCATCCGCGATCGAAGATCCTTGCCTTCCAGCACTCCGCAATTGCCCCCATGCTACAACTTGACCAATCGATCGCATCAACACCTCAATCTCATCTAATTTGTTATCCCATTTCTCTAACTTCAGGTGATCGGTGGGACTTTGGGTAGACTGCCATTCTCGCAGAACATAGGATTTATCACCAATTTTAACCGCATGGAGAAAAGCAGTCGCCATTGCTTGGATGCGTTGTTGCAAAGCCACAATCCGCTCGGCCTCGTTTTGCCATCGTGGTTCTGGGGATTTAAGTGGAGATTCAAATAGAGATTTGAGATATGGTTGGATACAAGATGACCTTGCCTCCTTCAAATCGAGTAAATAATTGCCGTCAGGAGAACCTTTGCCCTCAACTAGCAACACATAGCGTTCTATGCCCAGACTCCCAGTGCCAGCAATACGTTGCGCCATATCCAATAGCTTAAAGAATTCAGGTTGAGATTGCTGTTGAGCAAAGTCTTGGATAAAAGCTGTGACTTTAGTTCGTTGCTCGACTGAGACGGGTAGTGTGCGTTTGCCATCTAACTCGATCGATCGATTTCCATTTACAACTACGGTACGCTCTTCTAACAAATCTTTGCGCCTATAGACACTTTTTCGCGCCAATAGATCCGCCACCATACCTTCAGCCAGATCCTGCCCCATCCAGTAAGGCTTTCCCTCTGCTAAAGCCTCAGTATAAGCAGCCAGAAAACAATCGCATAATTCGATCGCATTCACCTCAGTAGATTTCAAGGTTTGCATGGCAACGATTACACTGGTAAGAAAGCGCGCAATTTCCCAAGTACACGGAGCCAAGACTGCTTCATCAAAATCATTCAGATCGAAATAAATATGTCGTCGATCGCTTTTGTAACTGCCAAAATTTTCGATATGGAGGTCACCACATATCCAAACTATCGGAGCTTTGTTAAACCAAGATGTCTCAGCTAGATCTTGAGATAGATCTTCGTAGAACAGATGACAAGTCCCACGCAGAAATACAAAAGCATCCTGTTGCATCGCGTTGTACTTCAGTTTTAATAGATTGGGATCTCGATCTCGATTGAATCGATCGATTCGATCGAATACTGTCTGCACTGCCATATTTTTACATTCCATTCTAATATCTAATATCCTATGGCAAATCACTCTCTTTCTCTAGCAGCACTCGTTCTTGCAGGTGGACAAAGTTCGCGGATGGGACAAGACAAAGCTCTTTTATGCTGGGATGGCACATCAATGTTACAACGAGTCTGCCGCGCCGCATCGCCTTGCTGCGATCGAGTCTACATTCTCACTCCTTGGCAAGAGCGTTATCAAGCTTCGATCGACAACACCATCCCAAATCTTCACTGGTTAGCAGAAACCAACCCGGGACAGGGTTCGATCGTGGGCTTGTTGCAGGGAATGACGGAAATTGAGGCAGATTGGATTCTCCTCCTAGCCTGCGATCTACCTCTGCTCGATCCTGCGATTCTTCAGATTTGGATAAATCAACTCGATCGACTCACTAATCAAACTCTCGCACTTGTACCACGTCAATCTCACGGCTGGGAACCTCTGTGTGCTTTTTACCGTAAGACCGCCTTGCCAGAACTTCAGAACTTCATCCAACAAGGTGGTCGATCGTTTCAAATCTGGCTATCCCAAATCTTAGTGCAACCGATTCATCCGATCGATCGACAATCCCAAATGCTCTGGAATTGCAACACCCCGCAAGATTTCTGGGCAGCCCAAGCTTCTGACAAAAATATAACTACCTAAACGGCGGCGAGTAGATTAAACCACCTTGAGTCCAGAGGTTATTCAACCCACGCGCCAAGTTGAATTTTGTGCCAGGGCCAAGATTGCGATTGTAAATTTCGCCATAGTTACCAACATGCTTAACCACTCTTGCCGCAAAATCAGGACTTAAGCCCATATTTTTGCCAAGTTCACCCTCAGTACCCAAAAAGCGTTTAACTTCAGAACTGGGGCTACTTGCCATCTGCGCCACATTTTTAGAGTCAATGCCCAACTCTTCGGCTGCCATTGTTGAGTAGATAATCCACTTCACGGCATCAAACCATTTAGAATCACCATTGCTTACAGCAGGGGACAAAGGCTCTTTAGAAAAAACTGTGTCTAAAACCACATGGTCGGCAGCATTGGACAAAAGCGTACGACGAGAAACTAAAGCCGATCGATCGGCTGAAATTGCTGTACATCGACCTGACTGATAAGCTGCAAAAGCAGCGTTCACATCCTCAAACGTCACTGGCTTGTAGGGAATATTCAGTTTACGCATCTGGTCTGCTAAGTTTAATTCGGTAGTAGTACCGCTCTGGGTACAGATCGAAGCATTGTTCAAGCCCTCTAAATTCTTAATCTTGCTATCTTTCCGCACCATCATCCCCTGCCCATCATAAAAAGTTGTCGGGGCAAATTCTAGTGCGGTTGATGTATCTCGACCGATCGTCCAAGTGGTGTTGCGACTCAATACATCAACTTCTCCAGTTTGAACCGCCGTAAATCTTTCCTTGGCATTGAGGTTGCGGTATTCAACTTTTTCTGGATCATCAAACAGTGCTGAGGCGATCGATCGACAAAAGTCCACATCAAGTCCTGAATACTTACCACCTTGATCGACAAAACTAAACCCTGGTACTTCACCACTCACTCCACAGATCAGTTTGCCGCGTTGCAAAACCGTATCAAGCCGACTTATCTTAGCCGTATTGGTATTTCCTCCAATTGTTGAGGAATCCGTACAAGATCCTAGCAAGCCTAGCCCCAGCAACAAAAAATTGAGTTTAGTCCAACTAGAAACCCAACGATATTTAAATAATGATTTAGCTAGTTTCACCAAGATTTTTACTCCTTCACAAACTCCCCTTTCAGGAGTTTTATCACGATTGAAGCAGCTAAAATGTTTGTTAGAAACGGAAATCCCTGAAATTTCGGTTAAATTCCCGCTCCACCGACGAAATCATCACACTTTTGCGACCTTTCATCATCTCGATCGAAATGTTTAGGACGGACATCCTTCAGCAAACTACAGTCAAACACAAATGCCGAAGAATTTAAACTCTGTTGTTTTACTTGCCCCTCTAATTGCTCCACACGGGCAATCAGCGATCGAATCACATCTCCTTCAGGATCGGGAACTTGATTATGATCCAACGGCAACACCACCTCACCATGACGATGGACAACGCGCCCAGGAATCCCCACCACAGTGCAGTCAGACGGCACACTCTTAACTACAACAGAGCCAGCCCCAATTCTGACATTATTGCCAATATTAATATTTCCCAATACTTTCGCGCCAGCCCCGACCACGACATTATTTCCCAAGGTCGGATGCCGCTTACCAGCTTCTTTACCCGTGCCGCCCAGAGTCACACCCTGATAAATCAACACATATTCACCAACAATCGCCGTCTCACCAATCACAACCCCCATGCCGTGATCGATAAAAGTCCCGCTCCCGATCACAGCCCCAGGATGAATTTCGATCCCAGTCAACAAACGTGCGATCTGCGAAATTAAACGCGGTACAAAAGGAATGCCGAAGCTATGTAACCAATGGGCTAGACGATAAAACCACATAGCATGTAGTCCAGGGTAGCAAAATAGCACTTCCAGCCAGTTGCGGGCAGCAGGATCTCTAGCGAAAATGACGGAGAAATCGGTGCGAAGTGTATTTAGCACTACTTTTCTACTTGGTTTAGAAACAACACGATCGATCCTAGCGGATAATTGTCATCTCAGATACCAACCTATCGGTAGAGATCACCGTCTAACTCAGAAACCAGTTTAAATTTGGGTTAACTGACCGTGATTCAAGATCAAGTGCAGTCAGTCAAGCTAGCGATCGCGAAAAAACAGACTTGAGCAAAAATGGGCGAAAAGTTAAATTAGAGATTGACATAAGTGGTAATAATTGATGTAATATATACCTTGCCCTAAAATTGAGCTTTCTCACGGGTAAAAATTTAAGGGTAGCTAAGATATTAGCCAAAAAAGCTTTAGAGCATTATTTGGGTAAGATTTAGTTATATTCACAAAAACTTAGGAGAAGATTGTGGCTCGCATTGCAGGGGTAGACCTTCCTCGCGAAAAGCGCGTCGAAATTGGGCTGACTTACATATTTGGCATCGGACTATCAAGCTCTAAAGCGATCTTGGAAGCAACAGGTGTCAATCCCGATACTAGGATCAAAGATCTTAGCGATCCAGAAGTAACAGCTTTACGACAGGAAGTTGAGAGTAATTATCAGGTTGAGGGCGATCTGCGCCGACTGGAAGGACTCAATATCAAACGACTGACAGACATCGGTACATACAGAGGACGACGGCATCGTCTAGGCTTACCTCTTAGAGGACAGCGTACACGCACCAATGCACGTACTCGTAAGGGTGCTCGCCGTACCGTAGCAGGTAAGAAAAAAGCTCCAACTAAGAAATAGTAATTGAGCTGAAGGGTAATCGCTATTTGTAGCTGATAACTCCGATCATTAAATCATTGATAACTGACATTTGACAAACTATGGCTCGCCAACCAACCCGTCGTACAGGAGTGCGTAAGCAAAAGCGAAACGTACCCAATGGAATTGCCTACGTGCAGTCCACTTTTAACAACACCATCATTACTATTGCTGATACTGCTGGCGATGTAATTTCGTGGGCTTCTGCTGGTTCTAGCGGCTTCAAAGGCGCGAAGAAAGGCACTCCATTTGCAGCCCAAACAGCAGCAGAAGGAGCAGCTCGTCGGGCAATGGAGCAAGGTATGCGCCAAGTAGAAGTCATGGTCACAGGCCCTGGCTCTGGGCGTGAAACAGCCGTTAGAGCATTGCAAGCCGCAGGATTGGAAATCACCCTAATTCGCGATATTACACCCATTCCTCACAACGGTTGCCGTCCACCGAAGCGTCGTCGGGTCTAAGGTCGTCGCGTCTAGACTTTAATAACTAACTTTTTAGATGGGCTTGCCAATGTCAAGCAATTGGCAAGTTAGTGGCAAGCTAATTTATCTTTTTACCTCTCGCAGAAGACTACATCGGTACTCAACATGGCCCATTTTCAGGTTGAATGCATTGAATCCTATACGGATAAAACTAATACTCAGTACAGCAAGTTTGTACTGGAGGCCTTAGAGCGAGGTCAGGGCACAACAGTAGGTAATGCGTTGCGGCGTGTTCTGATGTCCAATCTCGAAGGTGCAGCTGTTACTGCTGTTCGCGTCGCTAGCGTTAACCACGAGTTTGCGACGATCCCAGGCGTACGTGAAGATGTCCTCGATCTACTTCTCAATATGAAGCAGATTGTCCTGAAATCCTACAGTTCTGAACCGCAAATTGGTCGCCTCGCGGCTCGAGGTCCTGGCACTGTAACAGCAGGTGATTTCATTCTGCCATCGGATGTTGAGGTGATCAATTCCGATCAGTATGTTGCGACTTTGTGTGAAGGCGCAACGCTGGAAATGGAATTTAAGGTTGAGATTGGTAAAGGCTATCGAGCGGTTGACCGCAGCAAAGATGAGATCTCATCGATCGACTTTCTCCAAATCGACGCTATTTTCATGCCTGTTCACAAGGTGAAGTACTGGGTAGAAGATGTTCGGGTCGGCACTGGTCCAATTAAGGAACGTCTGATCATTGAAATCACCACTAATGGTAGCTTTACGCCACAAGAAGCTCTGAGTCAGGCAGCAAATCTCTTGGTCGGCTTGTTTGTGCCCTTGCAAGAAATTACGCTTGTGCCTCCGAAGGAACTGCGTCAAGACGATGAGGATGAAACCAAGCAAATTCATATTGAGGAGTTGCAGCTTTCTGTAAGAGCTTACAACTGTCTCAAGCGTGCTCAAATCAACACAGTGGCAGACTTACTGGTTTACACCCAGGAAGATCTACTGGAAATCAAAAACTTTGGGCAAAAGTCGGCTGAAGAAGTAATTGAAGCCCTCAAGGCTCATTTAGGTTTGACCTTGCCTGAGGAAAAAGCCCCTAAAGCCAGTTAGAAGCTAGTTAGAGGTCTAGAAGCTGGTTTAGCTCCTAGCCTACTTTGGTTTCTAGTCCCCTTCCTATCCCTAATCTCTTTTAGAATTTTTAGAAAACTATGCGTCACCGTTGTCGTACTCCTCAACTTAGTAAGCCTGCCGATCAGCGCAAAGCTTTACTGCGTTCGTTAACTACCGAACTACTGCGTAGAGGTGAAATTAAAACCACTAAAGTAAGAGCGCAAGCTATTCGCTCCACTACGGATAAAATCATCGGCCTCGCCAAAGATGGTACGTTGCACGCTCGTCGCCAAGCGATGGGTTATATATTTGACAAGCAATTGGTTCACGCTTTGTTTGAGCAAGTACCTGCTCGTTATGGCGAACGCGATGGTGGCTACACGCGGATTATTCGGACAGTAGCACGTCGCGGTGACAATGCTGAGATGGCAATTATTCAACTGGTGTAGGGCTAGAAATGCTTGCTGATATTGATGTTAATCCTATGCGTCGAGTTGCTCTGGTGATCCAATACCTGGGTACTCGATTTTATGGTTGGCAACGACAAGTCAAGCATCAGAGCGTACAACAGACAATTGAAGACATTCTCAATCACCTCTGTGGACACAAGATCGTCCTGCATGGTGCTGGTCGGACTGATACAGGTGTTCATGCGGCAGCACAGGTAGCTCATTTTGAGACTAATAGCCCGATCCCACCTGATAAGTGGTCAAAGGTACTCAATGCTCACCTGCCCAAAGACATCTTGATTCGGGAATCGGTGTTAGTTCCGCATGAATGGCACGCTAGATTTTCGGCAACTTGGCGGCGATATCGTTATGCCATATTTACTGAGGCAGTGCCTAATTTGTTTGTGCGTGACTTTAGCTGGCATTACTACTTCGATCGACTGGATGAGTCATTGATTCAAGCAGCTTTAGCTCCTCTGCTGGGTAAACAAAATCTGGCGGCATTGCAAAGAGCAGGTTCTAAACGGGCACATGCTTGGTTGACTGTCCAAGAAGCGATCTGCTGGCGAGATTGCGACTTTGTCTATGTGGAAATGCAAGCTAGCGGCTTTCTCTACGGCATGATGCGTTTACTCGTGGGTTTGCTGGTGGAGGTGGGTCGATCGCGTCTTTCCGTGCAAGAGTTCACCGATATCTGGCAACACCAACGCCGTGAGGATGTCAGATATGCTGCTCCACCGCAGGGATTATGCCTGTTGGGGATCGGCTACGATCGAACTCCCTTTAAATCATCAGCTCCCGAAAAGGTGCCAAAAAGTTTTCTCTTTCCCGCCTGATCGATCCCTGTTTATCCGCAAAGATCGATCGCTCATTCTTTCATATACTCCTAGTTCAGTAATTGCCATGACGACTTCAACTCTTCTCAATCAAAATCGGACTTTTCTACCTAGAGAAAGCGATCGCAAGTGGTTTGTGATCGATGCCGAAGGTCAACGTTTAGGTAGACTAGCCGTCACGATCGCCAACATCTTGCGTGGTAAGGTGAAGCCCACCTACACACCTCACCTTGACACTGGTGACTTTGTAATCGTGATCAATGCTGAAAAAATCGCAGTCACGGGTAGAAAAAGCAGCCAAAAGCTATATAGACGGCACTCTGGTCGTCCAGGCGGAATGAAGGTGGAAACTTTTGATAAACTGATCAAGCGCGTTCCCGAAAGAATTCTCGAACATGCAGTCAAGGGAATGTTGCCAAAAAATACACTCGGTCGCCAACTGTTCACAAAGCTCAATGTTTATGCGGGACCAAATCATCCCCATGCTGCCCAACAGCCTGAAACCCTCGCGATCAAAACTATTCCAGGAGAATTTTAGAAAATGCAAGCTACCGATCAATCTACTCGTGTGATGTATCGCGGCACAGGTCGTCGTAAAACTGCTGTCGCTAGAGTTCGTCTTGTGCCAGGCAATGGCAGTATTGTAATCAATGGCAAACCTGGCGACCTTTACCTGCAATTTAATCCTAGTTACCTTGCTGGTGTTAAAGCTCCACTAGAAACTCTGGGTCTGGAAAATGAGTACGACATTCTGGTCAACGCTCATGGTGGCGGCGTGACAGGACAAGCTGACGCGATCAGATTAGGTGTGGCTCGTGCTCTTTGTGAACTAGCTCCCGAAAACCGTAAGCCTTTGAAAGTAGAAGGTTACCTCACCCGCGATCCCCGTTCTAAGGAGCGCAAAAAATACGGCTTACGCAAAGCACGGAAAGCACCTCAGTTCTCCAAGCGTTAATCCGAAATTTCTCATACTGTTTTGTTTAAAACCTGCACTAGCAGGTTTTTTGTTTTGGATCTTGTTCGATCGGACTTTGCTAAACTTCAGGAGAGAATAGAGAAAATTTCCCGCAGGAGTTAGTACTGATGCAAGAACCTTCACTTTCCAGCCAACAAGCAATGGTTGTCGCCCAGGATGTTCACAAGTGGTATGGCAATTTTCATGTGTTGAAAGGGGTGAGTTTGACGGTTTATAAAGGTGAAGTATTGGTAATCATGGGGCCATCGGGATCGGGGAAATCAACTTTTGCGCGGACTTTTAATGCGCTGGAAGAATATCAAAAGGGACGGATTGAAATCGATGGGATCGAGCTATCGAGCAGCAAGCGAAATATTGATGCGATCCGTAGGGAAGTGGGTATGGTGTTTCAGCAATTTAATCTGTTTCCTCACTTAACCGTCTTGCAAAATGTGACGCTCGCGCCGATCTGGGTGCGACGATGGGCAAAACCGAAAGCAGAGGAAGTAGCGTTGCAGTTATTGGAAAGGGTAGGAATTCTAGCCCAAGCTGCCAAATATCCTGGGCAGTTATCGGGTGGGCAACAGCAACGGGTGGCAATTGCTAGAGCCTTAGCCATGCAACCGAAAATCATGCTATTCGACGAACCAACTTCGGCATTAGACCCTGAAATGGTGCGAGAAGTATTAGATGTGATGCGATCTCTGGCTGATTCAGGCATGACGATGGTGGTGGTGACGCATGAAGTTGGGTTTGCGCGTGAGGTTGCCGATCGAATTGTGCTGATGGATGAAGGCGTGATCGTGGAATCAGCCACACCTGAAGAATTTTTCCTCCACCCCAAAGAAGAAAGAACCCAGAAGTTCCTCTCCCAGATTTTGTAGAGAAGCCGACGGAATGAACTACCCCGCCCTGCTTCGCGAGGACGGGGAATGCGTCACGGAATTTGTTAAATTGAGAATTAAGAATCGAGATATCCAGAAGGGGAAGAGCGGCGGCTACAGATTGATTTATCAGGTTGAGTCACTAACCTCTATACTACTTTTGACGATTTACTCGAAAGCAGATCGCGAAGATATCAGCAATAAAGAGATCCGTAGAATTTTGAATGAGTTCTATGGAAAAGCCTAGATGAGTGAATTATGATCTGAAAGAAATTATGCAATCTTGTTAAGAGTCAGTTATTCTTAATTTAGATGGATTAAGGTCGTACTGATGAGAGCAGTTGAAGTAACAGGCGTTGTAGACGATCAAGGGAATTTATCCCTCAAAGAACCTTTGCCCATTATTGCTCATGGGAATGTCCGTGTAATCATTTTGTATCCTGAACCAACAGAAGAATCCGAGCAAGACCCAGACGATACACCTGTAGAAGATATAAGTGCAAGTTTACGCAGAGCCTTACAACAGTCAATATCAGGGCAAAGAATCCCACTTTCTCAAATGTGGGAAGGGATCGACGTAAAATAATCGATCGATCTGAGCTAATTCCAGCGAGCGACTAACACTCGTACTGTGCCGTCGGTCAGAACTTCTTCCTGCTCGATCGAATAGCCTTGATTTTGGACTGTGGCGATCAGAGATTTGTGGGCGTATTTCTGGGTAAGGGCATTGATAAATAATTTTTGGTCGATCTTAGCTCCCCAAAAGTCTGCCACCATCTCGTAGTCATCACCCTGACGACGGAAGCCGAGATCGTAGCCATTCGACTGACGCACCACATAATCGGCTTGAACTTTGTCGCCTTGGTAGCCGCGCACCATCGTGTTCTGTTCCACCTGATAGCCCAGTTCTACAAGTGACTGTCGCAAGAGTTCGCCATTTTCGATCTGAACCTTAATGCTGGTGAAGTGAGACATGATTTTCTCCTAGATACAAGCTTTGTTGGCTATAGCGACATCCCGATTCTAGCTCAGGGCAAGCTAGGCAGCATACCCTGAGTTGAATATAGCATTTCTACTCGATCGATGTTTCGACTAACACCTGACTACGTTTGAGCCTTACTAATAGCAGTAAACCGATCGACACAATCCCAATCAGCAACCATTCGGCTGGCTCAGGTACACCCGAAACATTAAAAGCGGAAGTAGAAGGTTGGGGTAGTTGATTATCTTCAACCGTGCGCTTAAATCGATCGCTCTGACTTTCGGCAGTTTTTAAAGCTTGTTTCTGGCGATCGTTGACTAGCACGATCATCGAGGAGTAAGGCGTAACAATGTTGTACTGCTTGGCGATCGAGTGAATAGTATCCAATTGAGATGGATTATTTCGATCGATTTTCTTACCCATAGACAAGGCTAATTGTCTAGCAGCTAGCGGCTGAAATCCTTGGTCTACTTCGGACGAGACAGTTGGATCATCCTGTTGTTTTGTCCAGATATAGCCATCAATCATGCCGATCGTTGTAGGGTTTCGATCGTCGATCGAGCTAATTCTCGACATCACATCTTCAATCCCAGTTGCGACACTACCACCATGATCCTGAATCGCGGCTAGAGTTGAGTCATCATAAGCCGCAGGGAAATTGCCCAAGTGAATCATCCATAAAGGCGCGGTAATTGATTGAGTTGTTTTAGTCTCATCCGTTAACTCATAACTACCCGCATCGGTCAAAACCATTACAGCATCATAAGTTTTGCCATTTTGAAGTTGAGCGAACTGTTTCAACATTTCTTGTGGACGCAGTAGCCCGTAGAAAACCAGTCGATCGAGATTCAAGTCATCGAGTCGATCGAGCCGTTTGGGTGTGCCTCCTTCAGAACTCGTAAGATAGACATCAATATCGTTATCCTTCGCCACCTGAGTTTGCAGCCATTGGAAGTTTTGCGCCAGTTCTTTGGAGACTGTTGCCATGCTGCGAGAGGTATCGACAATTAGGGCAAATTTCTTGGCTTGAGGTAAGCGATTGCTCCGATCGAATACAGGTTTGGCGATGACTAGTTCTGGCGCACCAGTTTGAGATATTAGTCGCACTTGATGAGCCTGAGCCATGACTTTTGATTGAGCGGGAATTACAGATGGGAACCAATCATCCTCGTCGATCGAGAGTTTGTTGGGCTGACCGTTGTAGATGCGTTGAGTGGCACGATCCCAAAACACATTGCGGCGTTCGCTGAGATGTGGCATTGCCCAGCCATCGGGTTGTTGCATGACTTTGTAGGTCATCCACATGTGCATATTCTGTGGGGTCGATCGAACAGCATTTCCAGCAAGAGAGATTTGTGGGATCGGAAATACTCTCAGTCGATAGTTTCTCGGCCCAACTTGTTCCAATAGAGCAGGATCGACACGCCGACGGACTTCGTTGTTATAGACTTTTTGCGCCGCCCCACGCGGTGAGACTGTGAATGGAAAGCTGGTGGCGCGATCGCCCGTTTCACCTAACCAGATCCCAGTAACGACTGCACTTTCGGGCAATGAGAAATAGTAGAAAACCTCTTGTTGCTGATAAGTTCGATTGGTATAGACCTCATGAATTTCCACATCTGCCCAGTCGCCATGCGGTTTTATTGAGACTTCTTGCTTACCGAGCCAGACTTTTTGCTGATTAATCGTCAACAATCCTGCTTTTGCCTCGGAACGATCGGATGTCGCTTTCATTGCGGTTTGGATCGCTTTCTGTTCGGCTCTCAAAATTGGTCGATCGAAGAACTTCGCATAAGCCAATTCTGCTTTTGAGGAATCCCGATCGGAGCCATTATATGAGAATGGAGCGGTTACGTAGTTATAAGCTTGTTGTAAACCATCAACCGTTCTTTCAGATAGAAAAGTATTGCTATAGATCGATCGAATTAAATCGTTACCAGCAACACTACTAGGATAGCGATATCGCCAAAGATAGGCATTTAGTAGACCTTCACGGATTTTGTCTGATTTCTGCACGAGTTCTTGGCGACTGACATCGTTAGCAACCGATCGATCGAGCAGGGCAAACGCTTCGACTTGAGGCTGGGCTTGAAGCACGTTAAATAACAGCGCCCAAATAACCATAGTTGCACCAGTAGTTAACCAGACGCGATTAGAGCGATGTTCTGCAATCAGTCTTTGCCGCCATGCTTGGACATAGATGATCGACATCCCAAACGGCATAGTCAAAATCGCCACCAGCGCGAAATAGACAGGAAAGACAACGATCAAATATGGGAAGCTGATAAGGGCAATCCAAGCGGCAGGATAAACATAAAATAGACAAATTGTGCCAATATACAATCCCATTAGCAACATCAGACCGTGAGTTGTCATCTGGATCGCGATCGCAGTAGGAGAAAGGAATCGATCGATCCTAACTAGCTCATAGGTAAAGCAGATCACACAAATTACGGCTGTTAAGATCATCAATCCTGTAGCAGGAGTCAGTTCTCTGAGCCAGAATAGACGAGTAAGACAAAGCAGAATTAGAGGAGCTTCGACCCCATAAAAGAACCGAGGCAGAGAGAAATTAGAGCCAAGATTCTCTTCTGAGTCCTTGCGAGGAGACTGGGGCGATCTGAAGGCAACTGCTGCCCAGATCGATACTACTGGCACAATCAACAGCCCTACAAATGGTAAGAAAAAGTCAAATGGTAACTCGCCTGTAAGAAAATCTGTAACAAAGCTAAATCCCAGAAAAGGCAGTATGCCGATGTATGCGATCACCAAAAACACCAGATTTGATGTCCAGAAGAAAATCCCAAATAGAATTCCCATAATTATGTATTTGCTCCTGAATTATGACTAATCGCTTGGTTAATTGCCCGATCGATATTTGTGTGAATCGTGGAAACCAAAGTCCGCACCTCAAGATCGTCGGGAGACTTGGATTGATTAAATAGTATTGAAACCATCACCCAAGAACTTTGCTGGCGGGTTATCCCACTCCAGAATCGATCGAGGAAATCATCTGTAGTTTGATGTTGGGATTGGAACCAGTATGCCGCTGACATCTGACCACTTTGGAGTGAGAGCCAGCGCGTCGGCTGACTTGAAATGAATCGTTGCTGCATTGTATCGACCTTAAATCCATTCCCCGCAAAACAAAGTTCGGGGGCGTGGTGAGATCGCCAAGAGGTACTAGAGACAATTAACAGCGAACCTGAGAGATTACCAAAATTAAACCGCTCTTTTTGGGCAAGCGTATCTTTCCGATCGGCAAAAAACTCCGATTCGATCGAAGTCATGGGGATAGACTGTAACTGGATTTGAGCTTTAGCTGCCTCAGCCAGAATAGTACTGGGCGAGATCGGTGAAATCGCGGTCAAATTGGGACGTGGAATTAAGGTCAGTAATAAAATACTAAAAATTAAAATAGCTTGATGCGCTAGAGAAATAGGTCGATCGATCTCTGATTTAGGGCTTGATTTTACCAATCCCAGTTTCGGCACAGTTTGGAGCATTGCCCAAGTAAGTCCACAGGCACTCATAAATCCGATTACGCCTAGTGGTAAATGCAGCATTTCACCCAATCGCGGCTGATGCATTACATAGGTCAAAATCACCAGCAACGACACCCTAGAGACATTAGCGGCGATCAGTAAAAAAAGGCTGACAAGGCAAATCAGCATCCATCTCATATTCAATTTGCGCCCTTCAATCCAAGTCGCGCCCAACAGAAAGAATGTCCCAGTCCACAGACTTTTCAGCCCGCTACAAGGCAAATCGATATGAGCGATGCCATTCTCTAACACAATGATGTCATGGGAAGAGATCGCGGCAATCTGCCATCCCTCCAGCAAATGTTCGACGATGTTTGCTGTTAACACTCGCACTGGGAATCCTAAGCCCACGCCAAATTGCAACACGAAAGGTAGGATAAAAGACGAGAGCACGGCGATCGATAAGCCCTTGCGCCAAGTGGATTCGGGCAACCAAAGTCCAATCAAACCGTAAGTCCCGATCGCAAAACAGATAACTTCGATCGCTTCGATTTCGATCGACCACCGCAAACCGATCGAACTTAAAGCGGAACCGAACATGAGGATTAGGGGCAGAGATCTCGCTACAGGTTGAGCTGCGACCATGAAACTAGTTTTTTGCTGAAGCTGTTGCCAAATCAACCATCCTGCCAACCCGATCGCGACACCGCTTAAAAGGATGAGATTAAATGTTGATGTTTGCTCGATCGCTATCCCCAGCCACCCTAAGGATGAAGCATTGACATAGATCCAAGCCGATCCGATCGCACCATTAAGCCAGATATTTCTTCTAGATCGACCAGAAGAATTTTCGATTTTTAAAGCCAATTCTTTACTCTGCATGACTACCAGATTTCTCAAAAAGTCTTGGCTGCTAGTGACTCAATTTCGTTCCTCTAAGTTTCCAGTTGCAGGTATTTACATGGTGGTGATTCTCTGCGATATTGCTGGAAAGAGAGTGAATGGTAGCTTTAGTATGAACTACCCCACCCTGCTTCGCGAGGACGGGGTTAGGAGCGGAATTTGTTCAAAAGATAGACCTAGGGGGATTGCATCACTGACGGTAGTTCAGTTATTCCTAGCTCCAAAAACCCACGAGCATCAGCATGAATATTTAGCCCACGAACACGATCATTATCATCAACACGAACATCCAGAAGGAATTCCCATAACCGAACCACATATTCACACCCACGAGCATTTACCGATTAGTCACCTTCATGCCCACTACACCGACATCCATCATTTACATAGTCATTAGCAAGAATACAAAAATTAATTTCTTAACAATGCTCGAAATCCAGCTTGACTCATCCGCACCTAGAATAAGCGGACTAAGAAAAAAAGTAATGATTAGAAGATGTTAGGGAATTCTCTGATGGCAATTAGTATTTTAAATCCAGAGACATTAAATTCTCAAAAGGATGGCGATTTTTCCAGCGATAGGCATTGAAGTCGCGAAAATCAACAGATAGAATACGTCCATGTCCCAAATGCTCGGCAAGAATGATCAGAGAAGCATCAGCTAGATCCATTGGTAGAGAGCTATATTGATTCATCAGTTCACTAATTCTTTTACCATCTTCAACTTTTAGATCGAATACTTCAAAAGCTCCCATTTCTAAACTATGGATAAAAGTCTGTTGAGCATTTGTTCCCGTTCTTTTTAAGAGAATATGACAAGCTTCCGTAATTACACACCACGTTGTAATCAGTGGCTCATCGATAGTATCTAAGACCTTTTGAGCAAGAACATGATAATCATCACGGCGATTTATTAGCGCGATCCAAAAGCCCGAATCAACGATGACCATATTTCTCGTTTAGACTGTCAGTGAGATATTGCTTGTAATTAACCGACAAATCAGCATCGCCTTCGGCACAACCAATTAGCCCCGATTCTCGCAGAAGTTGTAGCGGTTTAGCAGGAGTTTCTTGTCGGAGCTTTTCATAATAAAAATCGATCGCCGCTTTCATGATTTCAGACGTACCTTGATTAGTGCGCTGACGTATGTAGTTGAGTTTCGTAGCGCGATCGCTGTCGAGTCGAGCATTAACTCTCATGTTTTTAATTTGTCATAACTCTGTATGACAGTATAGCGCAAATTTATTAAGGTTAGAATCTCTCAAGCAATCTTTATGATGTGGCGATTACCTTCGGTATGCGTTTCGCCGCTATTACATATCTCATTGATTATGACTTAACATTTTAGAGATCGTTGAATCCGAGGTAATTGAACCGTGAATAAACTGCCTCGATCGATTTCACTTTGGAGCGAAAGCTGACCTTGATGCTGATGCACGGTCGCCCTAGCAATTGCGAGACCCAAACCCGTTCCGCCTGTTTTACGAGAATGATCGCTATCGACTCGATAAAAACGTTCAAAAATGTACTTCTGTTGTTCAGGCGAAATCCCAATTCCCGTATCTTTCACCTTAATCAAAGCCAAGCGATCGTCAAATTCTAAGCTGAGAATTACTTCTCCTCCAGACGGAGTATATTGGATTGCATTAGCAATCAGGTTGGATACAAGGCGATAGAGTTGGGATTCGTGACCGAGTACATAGATTTCCAAAAGTGGAACTTGACTATTTAATCGCACATCAGCAGCGATCGCCAGTTCTAAAAATTCTTCAGTTAAATCATTTATCAGATCGTTTAATTATATCAAGTCCGACTGATTAGATATGATAACAATATCGATCTATCAGTCATTAGACCTTGTTCTTATCATAGGCGATCGCCCGAACTTGATATTACAATCACCTCGTGGCAAATTGCTTGATTTTCTACAATGTCTTTGGAATTAGTCGGATTCTGAATGAGTTGAGACTGGAAGGCTATCCGTTGGATACTGATGCTGTGGCTGCTCTTAGCCCTTGCTGGACGCAGCATGTGAATCGGTTTTGGGTCTACGATCTCAATCTGGATCGTTCTCCACCGCCGAGCGATTACGATCTGCAAGTAATCCAAGTTATTGAGCCGAAAATTCCACTGCCATAAGCCTTTGACTTCTCTCACGATCCAAAATTGATTCAATCTTTGTCGTGTGTGGATAATACTCTGCTTATGCAAACTGAGCCTTCCATTCACCAATACTGTAAAACGGTTCACGACCCTTGGAAATATCGATTATTGAAATTGCCTCTATTTAATGGTCTCAAGCCTGTCATGATACAGTTTTGCACGAATCGTTGTCATACCCGTACTTGTACATTTTTGGCGCGCTGGGCTATTTCAGCCTATCCTTAATAAAAATAATGGATGACGGTCATCGATCGGCATTGTCCCGAGAAGAACTGCAGACTTAGGAGGAAGAACATGCGCATCAGTCCATTCCTGTTGCTGTTGACGGCGGGGCTGGTGGCTCGGCTGAGCTACCAGATGGCGCGCAGCCCAGTGCTGCCACGGTTCGCACGCGAGCTCAACGCCTCACCGGAGGCGATTGGTCTGATCGTGGCGGCTTCGACTATCACTGGTATCTGCTTCAAGCTGCCCGCGGGGGCGCTCTCCGATGTGTTGGGGCGCAAGCGTCTCATGCTGCTGGCGACGCTCTTCTTCGCTATCCCGCCATTCCTCTATATGCTGATCACCGATCCGAGTCAACTCCTGTTGCTGCGCTTTGTCCATGGCTTCGCCACGGCGGTGTTCAGCCCAGTGGCGGCCGCGGCTGTGGCTGACCTGCACAGCACGAGGCGCGGCGAGCGGCTCGGCTGGTTCCAGACCATGTCCGACCTCGGCGCGGCCATCGGCCCACTGGTGGGTGGGTTCGTGCTCTTCACGTTGGGCACGTTCTCGATCACCTACTTCCTGGCTGGACTAATTGGACTGCTGCCGATCTTCGTCGTCTTTCAAATCCCCGACAAGGCTCCGATGCCACCACAGCCGGGGGCACCGTCGCGTGTGAGCAAGTTCGTCGCTGGGATGGGCCAAGTGCTCAGTCATGGCGCGCTGCTGATGACTAGCACAACGGAATCGGCTGTGTACTTCGGCTTCGGCATCCTGTCTGGCTTCCTGCCGCTATACCTACAGGACATAGGATACAATGACGCGCAAATCGGTCTGGTGCTGGGCGTGCAATTGGTGACGACCCTGATCGCCAAGCCGTTCGCAGGGAGGGTGTCCGACCGAGTAGGGCACAAGCCGACGATCCTGTGCGGTGTGTTGCTCTGCGCCGTGGTGCTGCCGTTGCTGGTGCAGACGCACCTGTTCATACTCCTATGCGTCCTGTCTGGTCTCTACGGGTTCGGCATGGCGGTGGTAACGCCCTCGACGGCGGCACTGGCAGCGGACATGGCCAAGGAGGGGAACATGGGCGCGGCGCTGGGTGTGCTAGGCACCATCCGCGACATCGGTGAGGCGGGTGGGCCAATCGTCGCTGGGTTTATCATTGCGCAGTCGTCGTACGAGGTCAGCTTCCTGATCGGCGGT
>Ga0163151_10002092_pt1 | contig 31945 bp, 33 predicted proteins | sample OliLakLV19MP5IB2_FD_145596 | JGI IMG/M metagenome (GOLD analysis project Ga0163151, IMG submission 145596) | Freshwater microbial mat bacterial communities from Lake Vanda, McMurdo Dry Valleys, Antarctica - Oligotrophic Lake LV.19.MP5.IB-2 | ecosystem: Environmental > Aquatic > Freshwater >... | reverse complement strand
AGTGGGCTAGAGCGAATGGATGCGCTTGGAACGCGAGAACGTGTCAATATGCTGCATATAATGGTCACCTCAATGTTCTACAGTGGGCTAGAGCGAATGGCTGTGAGTGGAACGCGGATACGTGTCAACATGCTGCACTTGGCGGTCATCTCGACATTCTACAGTGGGCTAGAGCGAATGGCTGTGAGTGGAACGCGGATACGTGTTACGGTGCTGCAATCAATGGTCATCTCGATGTTCTACAGTGGGCTAGAGCGAATGGCTGTGAGTGGGACGCGGATATGTGTTACGGTGCTGCACTCAATGGTCACCTCGACGTTCTGCAGTGGGCAAGAGCGAATGGCTGCGCTTGGAACGCGTATACGTGTTACGGTGCTGCACAAGGTGGTCATCTCGACATTCTACAGTGGGCAAGAGCGAATGGCTGTGAGTGGAACGCGTATACATGTCAATGTGCTGCACAAGGTGGTCATCTCGACATCCTACAGTGGGCAAGAGCGAACGGCTGCGCTTGGAACGCGGGTACGTGTCAATATGCTGCATATAGCGGTCACCTCGACGTTCTACAGTGGGCAAGAGCGAACGGGTGCGAGTGGGACATGGGTACGTGTAGCGGTGCTGCACGTGGCGGTCACCTCGATGTTTTGCAGTGGGCTAGGGCGAACGGCTGCGAGTGGAACGGGGACGTATGTCGCGCTGCTGTACGCGGCGGCCACCTCGACGTTTTGCAGTGGGCTAGGGCGAACGGCTGCGAGTGGGATAGAGAGGATTGTCTACACGGTTCGCGTGGTGACACACGACAGTGGATTCTCGCAAATTAGAGTTTATTTTTAGCTCGACGGATACCCACACTGAATACTAAAAATATACATTATGCAGGAGTGGAGATAGTGGTTTCTATCCGATAAAGCGCTCCTCATATACATAGCCAACCTCCGCACTGGTATGCTTCTCATCAAAGTAGTCGTCGTACATCCGCTGGGCGTTTCGCGGATCAGCTTTGCACCGCTTCACGAGCGACATTAAATCGGTAATTTTTTCCCTGTACGGATCGAGATAACCCGGAGTACGCTCGACGCGATGGTAATCAACACGGAACATCTTCCAGGGTAGAATACCCCAAACGTAGAACGGGGAAGCAAAGCCGGTAAATTCCTCGAGTTCCTTCGAGAGGATCGCCTCGTCCATATCCGGGTAAATGGTATCACTGTACCACGTGTTAATGCACTTCATATCTACTAGGCGCATTAGACGTGTAAATGTTTCCTTGGTCATTGAACCGAGGTCATTCGTGTCATTGGCGAGATACTGTTCCTGCCGCATCATCTCCTCTAGCCTGTCGTATTCAATCTCCATTTCGCCTGACCTCATCGAATAAAATCCGATGAATCCGCATGCAATAATGTTCTTACCGCTCGCCTTATCAACGAGTGTGCGGTCGTACTTCGGGTTAAATCCGAGATGTTCCCATTCACAGCGGCGAATAACCGCTTCCGCGAAAACGGACGTATGTGCGATGTTGATAATCTCGAGTCCCGTCTTAACTTGAGGGATGTACTGATCGGGAACTGAGCCGTTCGGAATGCGCGAATATGGGCACTTAAACTCGAACAGCACTATGCGCGGTACTTTCGAAGTGGGAGACTTCGCGGATGTTTCCTGCGCGGGTTTTGCGGATGCGACTGTGGATGCAACGGTGGATGCAACGGCGGATGCAACTGTTGATGCGACAACGTTACCATTCACCGGAGGAGGTGCCGGGGGCCGTTGAACTGTAACATCTGTGATATTTTGAATAGTTGGTGGCGGCGTTAGCGTTCCGGGCATGTGCGCGTGACTAACCATAGTGGCGGTTGACTGCTCGTCGAAATATACGACTCCGAGACCATCGGGACTATACGACGAATCGCTGTCAGTTTCGATCCAAATATCGTCGCCTTGAATCACGGTGTTGTATGAGAATGCGACGTGCTGACGAAGAATAGTCTCGAATAGATTGCCCCACCACGCTGGCAGTCCAACCGGCCGCGCCTTACTGCTTTTGAGACCGATCTTTTTCACTATCATTGATCGTTCGGTCTCATATTCGTTGCTACCGTCGATAATCGACATCTCGCTACCGCCAACAGTCGTGCATTTGCGTTCGACCCATCCAGCGCTCTTCTGTCGCGGCAAATGTAGATATTTCTCGATGTACTTTTCTAGCCTACGTGTTAAAGTGGCGAATTCCGGATCCTTTGACATATCGCTCGCTATAAGTCGGGAAATTTCACCTAGGCGATACCTACCTTGAGACATACTCGCCTCCATGTTATCAATTATGTATGTTATGTGGCGACGCTTTATATCGGGGTGTCCCGGAGTAAATCACGCGCATGCGATTGAGAAATGCATAAAAATAAATCATTTTTTTCGTATATATTCCGCTGAATGATGAAATGTCGCATGCGAGTATCGTACGAGATGCATAGTTGTATGATGCAGATACATCACATCTATACCTTCGCCCAAGGAGCTCCGAGAATCAGCTTGTTGCCGCGCATTTTGTACTCGACGAAGCCCTCGGCGGGCACTTCGGCATTGTATGCGTTAATAACGGCATCGGATTCGTCAGGGGCGGTGGTGGGTAGTACCGCCGACATCGAGGGTGATGGGCAGGGGGTCTCCGGAGCCAATGTGGGTTTCGTCGTCGTTCCCGTGACAGGAGCAATGGTGACAGATCCCGCAGGATTCCTCACAATCAGCCATATAACGGCACCAATGAGAGCAGCAGCCATCAGAAGAAGTGGTGCATTCGCAGATAGTATATCCCACAAGCCCATGTTTAGCGATATATATAAGTCGCTAAAAATACAATGAATTTATTTAATGGTGGGGAGTGGGAGGGGTAATGGAGTGTACGCGTAGCGCTAACACGTAATGGACCCCTACCCTACTAATAACCCAGCTTGCGCATTCCCGCACGATAAGCGGTATCCATTGTGCTGGAAGTAATACCCATCTGCTGGAATTCGCGCTGACGGTAGGGTTCAAATGAGATTCCGAGTTGGCCGAACTCGCGCTGGCGATAACTCTCGCCCTTGACGGACGCCCAGGCGGAATCGGCGTAGGCCTTAACTGGAGACCATGACGGATCAAAACAGTACAGACCGACGATAATAACGACAATTGCGAGTGCCACCAACATGTTTTTGACGAGATGGGTGTATACATACATGTGTAAAAAAATAAATGCAATCGTAAATTCAGTGTGATGTGTGATGTGTGTGATGTGCGATATGTGTGATGTGTGTGATGTGTGTGATGTGTGTGATGTGTGTGATACGAGACGAATATAATGTAGTCAATCGCGATTAGTTGCGACCTCCGCGAGCACCGCTCGGGACTCCGATAACAGTGGAGTTGATCCCGCGCTGGTCAAACTCTCGCTGACGGTATCCCTCTCGCGCGTGAGGATTACGCAGACCCTCTCCGGGCTGACGGTTGTGGAGTGCCTCTCCTGGTTGACGATTGTGAATTCCTTCGGCTGGCTTGAGATACGCACACGCCAAGAAGATAATAGCTGCAACAACGAGTCCTGCACCAACCCACCCAACAATCGTCGCAGCATCGCCGCCAGTAGTAACATAGTCTTCCATTGTAGGGATGAGAGTGTGATATATATAAGATGAGTTAAAAATAATTTCATAAATGAAACTAAGACGTGCGGGATAATGCCGCGTAGAGGAAGGTCACGACATGCATCGCGATTGAGTACAATGTAACCAATCGCGATGCATGCCGCGTAGAGGAAGGTCACGACATGCATCGCGATTGGTTACATTGTACTCAACATGGATCCATATTCTAAATTATTCGAAATCTTCGGTGCTCTTCGCGCAGCCACTGCATGCCGTAACACTGTACTCAATAGCACTGTATCCGATTACACTCAACTACACTTGACTACACTCGATTACACCGCACTCGACAATACACGGTAAACTAAACAATTGATTGTGATATATTGTTATGTGCTATAGCTGGGTTTGTTATGAATGATATGAGACATGCTGACTATACGAGATACGCGGGAGCAAAAGCATCTCCAGCGCACGAGGAAATGAGAACTAAGTACAGTGTTGGTATTGCTTGTTTCGCTCAAATAGACGGCAAGCTCAAAGTACTTCTCGGTTCTAAGCGATTTTCATACGCTTTCAATGAATTTGCAATGGGCAAATACTCGAACGACAAGGCGGAGTTACTCGAGAAGTTCAACAACATGTATCTCGAAGACAAACTCGTCATATTGACGCTATCGTTCGATTTTATCTGGTATCGAATTTGGCTCAACTTCGACAGGACCTCGAGCTACTTTGTCGCGAAAAACAAGTTCGAATCGACGTTTATGTTGGACGGTGGTCAAGCTCTACAGCGCATGATACAGTCGAGTACAAACAGAACGAGAATTTGGGAGGTACCGAAGGGTAGGAAGAAGAGCAAAACCGAGGCCGACATCAACTGCGCTGTTCGCGAGTTTCAAGAGGAAACCGGCGCTGACTTACGCTCTTACAAATTGTACGTTGACGTGAAGCGCATGGGGTCAATTACCGACAATGGCACGACTTACTACTCGACTATCTTCCCGGCGTTTTCGAAGACGCCAATTCAGCCGGTTGTCGATCTACGACACAAGGAACAACTAGACGAGATATCGGAATTGCGTTGGGTCGACATTGGCGAATTGCGATTGATCGACGAGGGTAAGAAACTCGAGACATTGCTACTGCCGCTGTTCCGGTTCATCAAGAATCGCCTGCGTGAATAAACTCCGTATCTCCGAGGAAGGGCGCTACGCTCCCCTTCCTCTGCGCGCGGGGTCCCCGGTTCGTCTAGTATTCGTGTTAGTGCTGCGCACAACACGAATCACAAGACTCACCACCCCTGCTTGCCGCATTCGGAAGTTCTTTATTTTTTAGAGTTTTATAGACACTGACAGTCAACATTTGGTTAAAAATAAAGAACTTCCGAATGCGGCAAGCAGGGGTGGTGAGTCTTGTGATTCGTGTTGTGTGCAGCACTAACACGAATACTAGACGAACCGGGGACCCCGCGCGCAGAGGAAGGGGAGCGTAGCGCCCTTCCTCGGAGATACGGAGTTTCAATAGTTTTCGCGTAATGCGGCTCCGCACAGGAAATCATGCATCGCCTGATCGCGGAACCTGCCGGATTCCTCTTCCGTTAGTCCCTGCGCGTCGGATGCTAGATATGGACGCGACCCGTACCTTCTAGCGTTCTTCCTGCCCTTAATGAGAGAATGCGGGCTCGCATATAACCAACTCGATGCAATGTAGTTGCGTACATCGCGCTTACCGTGTGCGTGCAGGGGATCGTGATAATATGTGCAATGTGGGTTGGTACATTCCCCGCCGAACCTGCACGGCTTGACGCAATGTGGATCTTGTTCGTTTGTATATATCTCACCGACGTTACCATGGTAGAGCTGACCAGCTAGACGAAACGCGAAATGGTTGGCATTCTCGACATAATACAATTCACCGTCCTGAATAACGTTCTCAAACTCCGGCACCTTAATAGCGGAAATACAGTACATTTCAGATGCTAGCGGGATACGCGAATATCGAGACCTCGTTGTTTGCGCGTCTTTCGCGGCATTGCGATCTCCCATGTATGTCGGAGGTGCACTGTAATTGGCACCACTGTAACCGGCACCACTGTAACCGGCTGCACTGTAACCGGCACCACTGTAACCGGCACCACTGTAATTGGCACCACTGTAATTGGCACCACTGTAACCGGCACCACTGTAACCGGCACCACTGTAACCGGCACCACTGTAACCGGCACCACTGTAATTGACCGCGCCGCAATTGACCACACTGAAAGCCGCTGCACCGTGAGCGGTAGCGTTTGGCGCGACATTCGCATTCAATGTATGTGTACTCGGCACGTGTGTCGTAGGAGGCGACAGACCGGGCGGCTTCGATTGCCAAGCGGGCAGAGGATTCGCCACTTCCTTACCTAGAATACGCTTTACAGCCCACACTGATTGCGTGGTTGGTGTCGTAGTTGGTGTCGTAGTTGGTGCGGCGCCTTTAGATTTCAAAAAGTTACCTATCGCGGTAACCTCGGTTTCATATACAGCCTTACAATCAGCAATGCGCTTCGTGAGCTCTTCGGTGAATACAGCTACACATGTTTGCAACTCCGACAGTTTGTGTATGCATCTGCCGCGTTCATCGAGTTTCTTTAAATCAATAATGCCCGGGGATGCACTCGTATCACATATGGAGGCGGCGTCAACAGTGGCTGCGCGAAGAGCACCGAAGATTTCGAATAATTTAGAATATGGATCCATGTTGAGTACAATATACATATATCCGCGTTAAGTTTAATACGCGGTGATGTTGTGTTGTTTAGTGGTCGCAGTTCTCGTGTGGCTATTTGCTACTTGCGGCGTGGTTGGCAAGGTCGGAAGTGGAATTGCAGAGGCTTGTTGTGGAATTGCAGAGGCTTGTTGTGGAATTCGCGAGGCTTGTTGTGGAATTCGCGAGGCTTGTTGTGGAAACAAAGACGAAGGTTTCGTAACCGGTGTCAATGCTAAAAGCCGTGTAGCCGGCGACAAAGTCAACAATATGACAGATGCGAAGGAAGGTTACTGGCATCGCGGTTGGCACGGACGTTATTGGAGACCATATTGGCAACACACGAGATACAACCCGTGGTTGAATGACGGATACAATGGAACGGAAATCGTGACGGGATTTATTGTGCCCGATATGCGCCATGTGTGGTGGAATGGCCGTCACTATGCTTCGTGTGATGTATGTCCCGATTGCTCGATCTGTCCGGGATGTCCGAAGTGTCAATAGTGGAAGTACATATCGGACACTTCGGACATCCCGGACAGATCGAGCAATCGGGATGTCCGGGATGTCCGAAGTGTCAATAGTGGAAGTACATATCGAATATGGCGTGTAGTTGGCCACGATATTCCACATTAGGATATTAATCACATGCGACACCCATATCACATGCGACACCCATATCACATGCGACACATATGATATGGGAGATAAACAATGCACCGTGTTCTCATCAATGAACATTATCCGAAATTATTTTTTTGTTACGCTGAATATATTCGCAACTGTCGAAATGAACTGGAACCTAATTCTCATCATTTTAATAGTCGGCATTGCTGTTCTGCTTGCCGGCTGTCTCGTCGTTAAGATGGTGACTGGTAAGTTCGGTGGTGGCTATGTTTCTCAGGACGCGATGCTCGCGGCGATGGGAAGAATGGGCGGCGGGACCGGCAACGGTGGTAATGCCGGTTACTCGAGCGATCTCTCGGCATTGATGCGCGGTGGCGCACACATCTCCGATAACACGATGGCTGCCGCTATGGAGGGTGCCGCGGACATGCCGGACTGGCAGGGCGGCAATATGTATAACATCCCCGATTGGCAAGGTGGTTATGGCGACGATTGGGTTGGTGGCGTCCCACCCAAGAAGAATGGCGAGCCGGTAATCCGTGTTGATCACGTGTTTGGTTTCTCGAAGGACGAGAAGGGCGACGTGTCGCTGTACGGACAGGGTCGCATGTCGAAGCGCGAAGTCAACAACCTCAAGGTCGCCGGCAGATTCACGCTAGACGCCGTTAAGGTTAAGGAGACGCTGAAGGTGCAGGGACACGTCGGCGCCTTCAACTGCAGCGCAAAGAAGGTGGAAATCTCGGGCTCTGCCTACCTCGAGAACTGCAACATCGACACGCTCGTAGTCAAGAACAAGAAGGTCGCGGATATGCGCCCCAACATCGTCATTGTCGGCGGTGAGGTCAAGAACATCGAGATCCTCGACAAGACCGGCAAGGAGGCTGAATTTGTCGTGAGGCGGGCAAAGGGCGAGCGCCCTCTGGGGAAGTAACGCGGAAGAATCATTAAATGAATAGCAGAATGTGGAATAGGTGAGGTATCGTTATCTTTTTTATGTGTAAATTTGAATACACCGTGCTACTTTGTGTAGTGTTGAGTACTCAGCGCAGGCGAAATCGTGGTTTGATCATAGATCACGCGAGAACGCGATTTCGCCGAGCAGCCAAAGTCAGCTGTAGCGAAGTGCTGACTTTGGCGAATGTATACTCTGCGACACGATGAACTGTCGGTCATAGACCACAATCCACTTGATGGGATATCCACGATTGACCTTGCCGCAACCGGGCAAATTCACGTGTTGGAATGGTTACGGCAAATCAAGTACACTGCAATTCGCAACCTTCTCGCGTTTCCCTTCAAAACACGCATATATCGCAGTTGTAGGACCGCGTGCACCGAACATCCCGTAGTATCAAAAGAAGAATCGGGATGCTGGCATTGTCTGTGTGGTGGACTTGCGAACTGCAGCGGTGCATCGTGGACATCTCGACGTTTTGGAATGGTATCACGACGAGCTGTTGGCTGGCGACGGGCTGACAAAAAAACAGGATAACGACGTTTATTCCACTAGCGGCGTATTACAATAACATCGCAATATTACGTTGGTTGATCGCATTGCACAGGCTGTATGAAAGTTCGGGTCTTGAACATCCATATTACTCCCAGGGCGGAGGCGGACGACGTAACGCGGAAGTTCAAGCGGAACTCAACCACAACTGGCAATTTATGGCGTATGAAAGTGCCGCGCGGAATGGTTCAATACAATGCATCGAGTATATGTATGGAGTCGGTCTACGTGGATGTGATGGCATATACTGTGGAGCACTGGAGGCGAATCGCGCGGATGTCGCGTTGTGGACCGTAGAGCATCACTTTCCGAGAATAGACTACCGTGACACGTCTATTCTCGGAAAGTGATGCTCTACGGCCCACTTTCCGAGAATAGACTACCGTGACACGTCTATTCTCGGAAAGTGATGCTCTACGGCCCACTTTCCGAGAATAGACTACCGTGACACGTCTATTCTCGGAAAGTGATGCTCTACGGCCCACTTTCCGAGAATAGACTACCGTGACACGTCTCGAGGTATAACTATGGCTCTCATGAATGCCATTGCACTACATCACAATGATGTATTGAGAATCGAGGCTCCGCTGTTAAAGTCCCTCCCGCGATATTATTACATAGCGGCACAACACGACAACGTTGAATTTATGCAGATTCTATTCGATCTCGGAACATCCACAATATTGAAGGACGGCAATTATCCAGAAATGCGCAACATGTCGCGTAGAGTTTGCGAATGGCTAGCGAGACACGGTCCACGAGTAGACGGTGCACCCGTCTTTTCCGTTGGCTGGATCGCGTGACGGGCGTTTATTTTTAATGTGGTGGTGGATTCGGGACGCGGTTTTACCCCATACACAACAAATAACATCGTATAATATATATCGTGTGTTGTGGGCGTACCAGACGCGTGATAAATATTACATTTATAACACTACACCACGCAACATCCATACAACATCCATACTACATACAACATCCATACTACATACAACATACATATACATATAACATACATATACATATAACGTTACACGCACTATACGACATCCATACGACAACACATACGACAACACATACGACATCCATACGACATCCATACGACAACACATACGACATCCATACGACAACACAAATGGCCTATCCCGAGATTCACGATGAGAATTTCATCGACGATTTGTATCGCAGAAAGGAAATATACTCGATTAAGGGAGATCCCGAGCGGAATTTCCGAGATGTCGCCCCGGGTGATCATGAATTCAAACTACATTCCTATCAGCTGTTTATTCAGCGTTTGATAAATCCCAATACACCATACAAACGACAAATGTTGATGTACCCGCCGGGAATCGGGAAAACGTTCAGCGCTATTGCGATATGTCAAACGTTTATCGATCTGTACAAAACATTCTACGCGGCCGCTTCAACCGGCATTATCGGTGACAAGCGTAAAGTAGCTGCCGATGCCGATCGTGCCACGCCGTCAATATTTATCTTTGGATTTGACCCGACTAAAAAGGCGTTCTATCGCGACTTGATGCGCTACCCCGAACTGGGCTTCATTACCGCGGCGGAACGCGATGCACTAGCAAATCTCGCGGCTATCGCGGCGCGTACTGGACTGTTGTCGGATCGTAAACGTTATCGCGATGAAGAGTCGTATCTCAAACGCAGAATCACGCAAAAGTCGAAGGACGGGTTCTACAAATTCATTGGTTATCAGAAGCTAGTCAACTTGCTGTTTGCCGGCGAGAGCAATCTCGTTGCGCTGGAACGCGAGGCGATTCGCACCGGCGCTACATTGGAGGAACTCGTGGCACGCGACGTACTTAGCGGTAAGATTACTATTAATCAAGAGTTCCTAAAGCTGTTTCGCAACAGCGTGATAGTATGCGACGAGGCGCAACACATGTATAATTCCTATCACAAGAACAACTATGGTGTTGCCGTTCAATATATCCTGGATGTTTACATGGCGGATATAACACTCGTATTGTTGACGGCCACACCAATCAATAACAGCCCGAGCGAAATCGTGGAAACTCTCAACTTCTTAATTCCAACCGCGCCAGGCGTCGCAAAGATCAAGAAATCCGACCTGTTTGCTAACAAGCGAGATCTGCTGCCTGGAGCACTGCAACGAATCGGCGAATTATGTCGCGGCAGAATATCGTTCGTGCAGGACTCGAATCCCGCTTACTTCCCGAAACGACTGTTTGCAGGTAATGTGCACGTGCTTGCACGCGAAACACAGGGAATGCGCGAAATCCCATATGTACCGCTAACAAACTGCGAAATGAGCGAATTCCACCGTGCAACTTACTTGGATGCACAACGGAAATGGCTGGATGTCGAGAGGGCGAAAACAGTGATGGGGATTGACGCAAATGCGACAAACGTGTCAAATATGGTAGACACTCCAACCCCAGGTGCTCCAATTGTGGAATCATCCACGACGGCGCCATCCGCAGTGGAATCATCCACAATGGAATCATCCCCAGGAGACGACTCAGATGAAGACGAAGAACCGGATGCTGACCAGTTGAGTGCTGCGCCAGGCAACGGTGCTACCGCGCTAAAACCAAAGGCAGTCTCGATGAGTCGTCGTCGCCCGCGCAATATCGTCAAAACCGAGGATGAAGACGCCGAGGATTTTGATTCCGGTCTGACGCACATTCCCGTCGATGGTTATTCGATATACGATATCGCGTTTCCGTCACCAGACTCCGAGACCATCGGTCTGTTTAGATCCGTGGAAACTCGCGGAAAGCTGCAGTCTGCAACACAGGAGTGGCGCGATGCTCACGGTATCGAAATAAAGCGCAAGGGCTCGGATTACATCATAACTGGCAACTTCCTGCTACGCGAAAACATCGGCAAATACAGCACCAAGTTCGCGAAACTACTCGACACATTAGACGAGATAATCGAACGCAGCTCACCGGCGCACTCCGCTAAAGTCGCCGCGTTGATGCGCGGCGTGGCGGGCGCAAAGTCGAAGACGGAAGAACAGGAGATTCTCGTGAATGTCGAGAAGGCGGTACAGGAATGCGGCGAGAAGATAGCGATTTATCACGATCGCGTCAAAATGTCGGGTGTGAAATTGATAGGAGAGTTATTGCGCGTCAATGGTTATCTCGATGAATTCTCGGAGCCTATCGATCGCTCGCGTTGTGCGTTCTGCCCTCACCGCATGGCTGGACACGCCGCCGCGAATGCCGCGACGCCACACGCGTTCACGCCATTCAGATTCGTGTCGCTACACAGTGATGTGGAACGTAATGTAATGGATGCCAGTATGGCTCGTTACAACTCCCCGGATAACACGTACGGTATACACGCGAGAATGTTAATAGGCAGCAAAATCATTCGCGAGGGATACGATTTCCTCTGCACGCGCCACAACATCCTGATGGGTTTACCCGTAAATATCCCGGCGATGCTCCAGGAAATGGGACGCTTTAGCCGTAAAAATTCACACAGGATGTTACCGCCGCGAGAGCGTACCGTCACAAACCGGTTCTTGGTGAGTACGATTGCCGGTGAGGTTACCGCGGAAGAACTGCGATGGGTCGAGAAGATGAACGATTATCGCGCTATTCAGGAGATCGAACGCGAACTCCACGCCAATGCCGTGGATGCGGGAATTCATCGTGACCTCATTATGCCGAGGGGTGCAATTCGTGATTACTTTCCCTCGACTGAAGTCAATGCACAGTCGAAACTGCATCCACACGAACCGATATACGAGATGCCGGGTACAGCTAAAGCTGTGTTGGGCAATCTGTATTACGATGTGAAGGCACCCCGCGAATATCGTTATGACGAGCTCGATATGACGACTTTCAACGCATACAAATACTATGAGGGCGAAACTCAATTGATACAAAACATCATACTGCGGTTGTTTAAGATGCAGCCGGTATGGCAATATGACGGTTTGTGGAAACGCGTGCGCGAACCGCCGGTAAATCTCGAACTAAACCCGAAGCTGTTCTCAGAGGGCAATTTCGCGATTGCATTGACTCGACTAACGGAAAAGCCCAACGTGGACTATGCTATCGAACAGGTCGGGCGGTATTACATTAGATTCCCGGTCGCGAATGGAAAAGTCATTCGCGATGTCGATTCGTTCTTGCGCGCTCCGAGGCCGAGCGGTGCCGTGACTGTCGACGTCGATAAGTGGGTTTCGAGTGCTAAATCCGACTACAACTATAACATGCGCAAGATGCGATTCAAGACGTCGTTCTGCAATACATCGGACGTGATTGGTATGCTTATGGAATTCGACAGTGAATTCTACGAAAAGTTCCTGACTGACGTAATTCAATACAAAGTTGATGGTAAGCCCACAGTCGACGAAAAACTCCGCGCGCTGTATGACCGCGTGATCGATTTATTCAGTCGGTTCAAGTGCGTGGTTACCGCGGGAGAAGCCGCGAAATTCCGAGATATCGCGAAGAAATTCGTCAATGGTCGGGTGGTTCGCGCGGTGGAAGACGGCGATAAAACGGCGCCCGCGCGCTATGCACCACATATCGCGGCTAATACCCCGGTCGGATTTGTCGTGCTAAACGGCATCCGCCTATACGATTCCCCGGACTGGATCGAGACCAGCAAAACCAGCATGAACGTCAGGACGCAGTTCGTCGAGGATGCTACGTGCGTCGGTTATCTCGACGATTCGGGCGGACGCATACGATTCAAAATTCGCAAGCCGCTACAACTCACGAATCGCGAAGGCGTCGATATCCGCACCATCGAGAAAGGCGCGGTGTGTTCGACAAAAAGCAAAGAGGAATTGACTGAAATCGCGCATCAACTGCAAATCAAAAACGTACATCATAGCGGGCTCGTTCGCGATCTGTGCGAGGAAATCAAGCGCAAACTCATCGAAAACGAGATACGTCATCGCCAGCGCGATGAGAAGTACAAGGCGTTGTATCTGTGGAACGAGACGCGACCTTGAGGGAGGGGTTTCATTACGTTTCGCCCGATGCTTGCGCAGATGTCCCCACGCTACGCGTGGGACATCACGCTACGCGTGGGACATCACGCTACGCGTGGGACATCACGCTACGCGTGGGACATCACGCTACGCGTGGGACATCACGCTACGCGTGGGACATCACGCTACGCGTGGGACATCACGCAGCATCAGCTCACTTCATTACACCCCTCCCAATCCGCTCCGTCTCGGGCTACGCCCTTACTTCGCTTCCCCCACCCCAGCTTTATTTTTAGCAATATGACGACTACACGCTAAAAATAAAGATGTCTCGAATGAGATGAATAATACGTCACATGTTTCACTTTCTCAGTGCGATATAATGGTGAAGTGAAATGTACGCTTTGTCGTCTTGCGTGAGTTTGTCAAACAGATCCTCGCGTGTCTTGCGGAATTGTGGCATCATTTGCGAGAAGTTCTCGCTAATCTCCTCGCGGAATCCCGTCTTAACTGCGCACTGCGTTACATATTCGACATTACACAGCGGCTCCTGGTAAAGATCCGGGGTCATTGGTAATCTTACGGAAATCATCTGACCAACATTGCTAAACTTAGTGGGATCGGGATAATCCCTGCGGATTTCGTATTTCGTGACGTTACCCTCCACGACGACGAACTGCGCCGTATTGCGCAGGAGATCAAATACGCGCTTACCGTCCATTACCGTAAATATAAACACTCCGCCCGACTTCAATAGCTGATACGCGAGTTGAAGTACGTTCTTGACATGCTCCGCAGTATCGCAGAGATAATGCAGCGCGAAGTTGCAGACTACGGCATCGACGACGCCGGCGGAAACGCGGTAACGCTCCATGCGCTTAAGCACCTCGTCATACGGCGTGGTGAGATCAATAACGAGTGTGTGTACCGCTGTACGTTGCGCGCCGTCTCCGCCGTGACGTCTACGCGAGAAATCCATCGACTTCTGTTTACGCTTATTCGCGATAATATCGAACTTACGGCGAACGAGTTCCGAAATAGCCGCGGCGTCCCGGTCCGTAAACAACACGTTCTGCACTCCCACTTCCGTGTATCGCGCCAGATCGGCACCTCTTCCGGACGCGAGATCAACGGCCCACTTCGCGCCTGAAAGCAGCGAACGGATGAGATGCGAGATAACGAAACGCTTATACGCGTTGGGCGCACGGTAAATATCGCTGGCGGTAAGTTGAAAATACGACTTCGATGGCGATATGAGGTCCTCGATCGAAAACGGGTCGATGTAATTCTGATATGTCATCTCGGCGGTACGGTATGCATTACCATACGAAACATTTCGCTCTATCTTACGATCGTCACGTTCGCGGACGAATCGCCAAGCGGGATGCGGCGTGGTGGCGTCTACACGATAAAGCTCTACGATTTTACCGTCAAGAGTGGTGTCATGTGTGGTGTTGTTGTGCGTGGTGTGGTGTGTGGTATTGTGTGTGGTATTGTGTGTGGTATTGTGCGTGGTATGTAACGTATGTGGTACGGTGGGGTGTTTCACGCCGACGTCCTTGCCTCCCGCACGCTGGTCAGCGTGTTTAGAATCCACATGATAGTAAATATGAGCATACGGATCGACGCTCGGCGAGAACTGTATCGGATACAGGCGATCGCCCTTGACTTCGGGCCAATTCTCGGCATAACCGTCAATGAGACGTAGGCCGAGGCGATCCTGTTCATCCTGCGTAATGCCGACATACAGAATGTATAGTGTGTGACCGGCGCGCGGCAAATATGGATGCTTACCGACTAGGCTCTTTGGACACAGTCTCGCCACGAAGTCGATCGTGTTAATCATCTTCCACTTCAGGTTCACGGTGTCGCGATACGAGTCGTTTGGCGATGTCAGGATCAAACCGTCGATCTCGTAGTTGCGCTTCATGGTGAATGAGCCGCGAATCGCCTCCGCGAGATTCGTCTCGGAAATGCGGGTAAACGTCTTGGGTGCGAACTGTAGCGTCGAGCCAAACCTCGGAGTCGCCTCCGTGGTTCGTGACATCTTCGTGTCGTTGAGCGTCTTGACGACCTGCGCAATCGACTCGACTCTCGAGTGAAACGGCTGATTGTAGACCGACTCACCGCGGTACATCAGTACATCAAAGACGTAAAGTGTCGTTACGGTGCCAGTGGGGGTGTTAACGGTTATCATCTCGCCATCCACGATAATGGTCGGAGTAATCGTGATGCGCTTACCGTTCGGTGTGGTTGGCTTTGCCGGCGATTCAATCGAACGCGTGTAAACTGCGAGGCGATCAGCCAATAATACACACTGGCGCTCACTGCATTTGGCGACGCACCTGATGCCCTCGGCTTTGTCGGTTATGAAATACCCGGTTGGCGGGTAGATGTCGACATACGACGCCTTGGTCAACGACTGCGCTTGATTCGCGACCCGGCGAAACACCGACGTACGCGTCTGCGAAATCTGTTGCGCAAGTGCCATAACCTCCTCGTCGTACTCCGCGATGTTGGCGTATTCAGGTGACACGATATTGTACACTTGACGCACAACGTCGAAGTCGGCAATGCTGAGCCGCGACGCGTTGCCTTTGTATTCGATTTCAATCTCGTAATTGTCGACCGACGTGTAAGGGAGGGTTTCGAGGTACATGTTCGGTGTGAGTGTCGGCGCGAAATACGCGGCTATGGTACCCTTCAACATCGGACCCATGTCGTGAATATCGCCGGACTTAACAGCTGTGATGTCGTAGCGCCATGCTCCGGCATCGAATGAAATTCGGTTTCGCAGACGCACCGTGGCGTGCTGATCGCTGGTAAATGGACGCTGAAGCGGCGTCTCGCGGTTGAGATGTACCGTGTACGGTATAAAATCCGGCACGTGAATGGCGGGCGATAACAGCCGCGTCTTACTCATGTATTCCTCGAGACGCTTCTCGCCTGCGACAAACGTCAACTTTCGGATCATAGTCGTTGGCGGGGCACCAGACGTAATCGTTACCGTATGCGATATCTCAGCGGGCAACTTGGCTGCGATCAATCCGCCGACCACGGTCGTAAACAGCTCGCGCGTTACGGATTTGAAGTGGATTTCAAGCTCTAACCCAGTACCCACCTTATACTCCTCGATAACCTTTTGTAGGGCATCGTCCATATCCGTACGAGCGATAGTAGTGTATACGATGGTAGTGTATAACAGATAGTAGTGTGTAAGAGATAGTAGTGTGTAAGAGATGGTAGTGTACGACAGATAGTAGTGTACGACAAATGGTAGTGTACGAGCGATGTGTACGAGCGATGTGTACGAGCGCCAATAGTGTATATGCTATGCGTTTAGATACGCAATATAGTATATATACGTGTACATTTCTCTATATTGAGGCTTTCAATTGTGGCTTGTTCAGCTCTATCGCCTTTACAGTACGGAGATATATTTGAAAGCGATGCTCGGTAAACGGTGTGGCATATTATCAGAGATAGCTACCGCGGGGACAGCTCCAGAGTCGATGTCTGACAACTTCTATGCTATAACCGCGGTGGCTGAATCTGTACCGTATGACAAGGTGTTCGGAGAGAGAGTTGTACAGACAAGAAAATCCATCTGTTGCACCGTCATTCCATCAGACTCGTGGAAATACTGTCCCATATGTAAAAACAGTTTAGCCGAGACGCGCACAGAATATAAGTGTCGCGAATTGAGGAAAGCTGGCTGTGAATATTACATCGGTGATTATCGAGTTCTTCACAATATGGACGAATTGGCACGTGGATGCGTGGGAGGGGTGGGAGTGTTGGTCTGTGTTGCAATTTACGTCACTCGAGACGGCAGACAAGAGTTGGTATACTCCCACGATACGTTCAACAGTGGGCTGCATAGTCTGAATGTGGCGGCGAAAACGCTGGATAATTATCTGACGGTAGCGGACATTATCGACCCCGCGGAAAAACAATCACTTAAGATTCACACATTCTTGGCGAAAAAACAGTTTCTCCGATGCTGAAAAGATGTAGAAGCAAACACAGCACAGAGAGGACTTGTGGTGGATGACGGTCATTTATTTTTAACGTGTCGTGTGAAAAATAAACGGCTAATCTATGAAAATCGTCGCAGAATCTCCGATTCACACAGTGAACTATGTTGAAGTGCATTCACGACGGATTTACGGAATGGCGTCCAGGAATTCGTACTGATCGTCAACGCGTGCACTGGTGTAAATTGCGGCATCGGCTTTCCGTCCGGGAACGTCTTGCTCGGTTCTGCATATACGCGTACCGTGTGATTGTGGACCGTGTACGAGTAATCGAGATCGATAAACGCTTTGAGAGACGCCGAATCGGGTCTCGTGAGTTTGAGCGGAAGACCGAAAGCCGGTATCTCGGTTCGCAATCCACTGGGTTCAACTTCGAGTCTCGTGAACCAGCCGAGTATCTGACGTAGAAGATCTTGCAACTTACGTGGCTGCTGCAATCCCCATGCGGCACCATCGGCATTAAACGTTATGGACGGAAGTTGCGTTCCACGCCACGACAATTCTATCGCGTTGTCGGCAGACTTCAAATCATACCCGAATCCGACCAACGTTGCTGTGAACTCGATGAGCGACATCGACATTATGGCGTGGGGGGTGGTGTATGTAGTGTGGAGTGTGGAGGTGGTGGAGTGTGGAGGTGGTGGAGTGTAGAGCGGTGGAGTGTGGAGGTGGTGGAGTGTATATGTGGAGTGTACGTAGTATGGTGTGTACGAGTCACTCGAGACATATACAGCGACGTGATTTCAATTGTATGTGAGGTTCATCTAAAGCCACACCGTAAATCATTATAGTACTGTGTAGTTGAGAGTCGAGAAACAGATCACTCGCATACATTCACGTGTACCATATATCACGTGTACCATATATCACGTGTACCATATATCACGTGTACCATATATCACGTGTCCCATATATCACGTGTCTCACATACCACTCGCATACATTCACATATACAGACCGAATGGCAGACAACGCAATCGAGTCGCTGCATATCATTCCGACAGACCCGTCCGAACAAGCCGGATATGATTCAACTGAGGAAGCGATGCGTGCGTCGCTAGCCGATACGCGAGTAGAGGGCATTAACTTACGCGATGTCGTAGCGCAGGTTCTACAGGATGAGATCATCCCCGGCGACAAGGCGCCAAATGATGTGGGTATGCGCGAGCTGCGTAGGACGCTATCATGTGCGATCTGCATGAGCATTCTGTACGAACCGTGCACGTTGCTGTGCCAGCATACTTACTGCAAGGGTTGTCTTCCCGCCGTCGAAAACTCGAAATGCCCACACTGCCGTATGGATTTCGTGATTCCGACGGAAATCAATCACGGTGTCAACACCGCGGTGAGCGTTTTGTTCCCGGATGACTATCGTAAGGCAAAGGCGGAGCAGGATCAAATCGAACACGCTAAGACGGCACATCAACGCATCGAGGATGAACTGCGCCGCAAGCTGATGCCGAAGATCGCGGCTGAAGCGGCTCGTGCGCGCAACGAACATCGCGATGAGGCCGAGGAGCGAATCGAGGATCTCGCGGGTATGGATGGCGTGATGGCACCACCCGCACTCCACGCCGGAATCCCATACATCGACATGGTGATGAGTGTGTTCGCGTCTCAATCCGACGCCATCCGCGGAATGTCGAAACTCACCACGTATTTTGCGACTATTACCAGTGTTTGGTTCGTCTTCAATCTGTTTTCGATTGCATTCGCGAACGATCTTGGCAGATTTTCTATTCTGACTGGTATACTCGGTCTCTTGGTTGGCTTTGTTACCACGCTCGCTTTCTGCTGTTGGGTGTACATATTCGATGTCGCCGTGAAGGCATTGAATCCCTTCCCGACGTGCATGGGAGGAGCTGTTATCGCTAACCCATACCGCAACCTGGTAGTACAGCGCGGCATGAACCACGTGATGCCCCCGGGTTTCGGACGCATCGGACGCATCGGACAGCCTCACGTCATGCGACGTAGGGAAATATATTGAAGGGGAGGGTCCATTACATCTCGAGCTGTGCTCGGATTCCATTACCCCCGAGTTGTGAGGCATAGCCTCACAACGAGTCGGCGTGAGGTAGATGCCTGCGCATAGCGCAGGCATCATCTCACGCCTTCTCCCCTCCCCACTCGTTACATTCGACTCCGACTCGTTACATTCGACTCCTACTCGTTACATTCGACTCCGACTCATTCCACTTCGCCCCCACCCCCCACTAAAAATATAAATTCACGGCTTGGTTAAATCTACCCATATTGGTCAACTTTTTAGTGGGGTGGGGACGAAGTGGAATGAGACGGAGTCGAATGTAACGAGGGGGAGAAGGCGTGAGATGATGCCTGCGCTATGCGCAGGCATCTACCTCACGCCGACTCGTTGTGAGGCTATGCCTCACAACTCGGGGGTAATGAAGCGTGGACGAAGTCCATCGCTGAATGGACCCTCCCCTACTTAGCTTTCATGTACGAGAGCCACAAGTTCTTGTGTGCGTTAAGTGATTGTTCAGTGTAAACCGAGTTCATTTCGCGAACGGCACGCAGCGCCGCCGTGCAATGTGAGATCAATGCTATGGCCGACATTGCTGATGTCAATTGCTGCTGATACGGCGCTCCCGCGTCCGTCGGTTTCGCGTAACGATACAGCATTGGTTTGAGGCCGATTCTCGGATCATGCGAGAAATAGCCGGGAGTTTCGAACGCAGTCGCGATGTCGACGGCTGTCGCGCCAGCCGGAGTATCCTGTTCCGCCTTATACGGATATGTGATCTTTTCAAAGAACTTCCAACCTTCCGGCTTCGCGACTTTCGCGGCGGTGGAGGCCGCGAGCTCCTCGTTATACTCGCGGAGTTGCTCCTGGATTAACAGCTTGTCGGCTGGCGTGAGTTCTCCAACTCGATAAACGTGGAACGCGTATGTCGGCAGATACGGCAGCGCGTTAACCGTGATCGTACTCTCACCGTGACGATATTCGGGAGCCCCTACTCTAACCGTGATTATTTGCCCAACGGTGATACTCGCGGTTGTCGAGTGCGCGTTCATAAATACGGTGGCGAGCGGACTACTCGCGATGATAACACCGCTCTTGTCCTTTACCTTTACGACGCACCCCGTGAGAATTTCGTCCCTCGCGTAAACCACGGCCTCGACTTCGAACATGACGTTGATCCTGCCTGTTACGCATGCACCTTCCTGAGCGATGACACAATCACTTCGCTTAATAATTCTGATCACCTTGGAGACGAGACACGAACGAAAACACTTATTTTCATAGTCAGCTATCAACTTCGACAGCAGGCTACCCTCTATGTTGGCATATATGTCGATGGGGTTCTTTAAGTCCAATTGCACCTCGAGAACCTTCTTGACACGCATAGCAGTTAGTATAATAGTGATTTCAAATTTCACTAGCTATATAACCAGTATCGTTCCTCTAAAAGGCAGAAGCAAAGTGTGTCATAGTTTTAGAGGAACGATACTGGTTATATAGCTAGTATTGTTCCTCTAAAAGGCAGAAGCAAAGTGTGTCATAGTTTTAGACTCGATACCAGACTCTAAAACCACGACAGTGGATATGATCACCACCTAAAGCGTTATCACATATCTATATTACATCATCTACTTGGCTACACTATACTTCGTCGTACGGCAGATACTCACCACGCAATGGAAGTTCAAAGCACAAATAAGGTCGAGATTATTCTGGATGACGACACTAATACCAATGACTCGGCGCCAGCGGTAAAGAGTTTCATGGACTGTTTGACGGAATCCGATAAGAAGCTTTCACGTGGAGAACGGTGCAAGTTCGTAGCTACAAACGCCAAATTCCTCACAACTGACGAGAAGCGAGCACTCGGCAATATGCTTATCGAGGCAAATCTCAAGTCGATGCTTAAGGAGTCGAGTGATGGATGCCGCGTTGCTCTCGACAGTATCGCGGACGAAGTGTTTATCGAGAGGATCTTTGCCTATGTCAAGTTTAAGGTGGAGCGAAAGAGGTAAGCGAATAGAGATATCAGTTCACTTTGAACTCCATATACGATCATACCGGTCAATTGGTGATAAGCTTTATTTTTTAATAGTATAAGTATACTTCGATGTCGATAAGTGAGCTGGAAGCGGCTAATATTAACATCGGAAAATTGAACTTCAGGGAAGATGACATTTCATTCACCGGTGGTAATGATTCGGAATATATGAAACAAATTCACCAGATGACATCCGATGTTTTGGAATACGACGTCGAGCTAAAATACGACGATGACGAACGACAGACCGTTGGAGGTAGTGGAGTGGGCATTTCGGTCACAATGACTGAAGTGGAAGGTAAGACGGAAACAGAGGCCGCTCAAATTGTAGATGAAGCTACTAGTAACGTGGAGCATAAGGGCACAGTGGCGCCGGATACAATGGAGAACCTAGCCGATATGTTAGATGTGGACGACATTGAAACTAACGCAGTTACAGGCAATGCTGAAACGTCGCAAAAAAATGATTCAGACGACACGTTACTTACATTTGTAGAAGATGCACCGACTGACTTTGGACAGTACCTCGGACCAGAAGCCGACTAAGCGGTGTGAACGGTGCGGTGTGAATGATGCGGTGTGAATGATGCGATGCGAATGATGTAGAGTAATTACTCTGGAGTAGTGTAGAGTAATTACTCTGGAGTAGTGTAGAGTAATTACTCCAGAGTAGTTACTCCAGAGTAGTGTAGAGTAATTACTCCAGAGTAGTGTAGAGTAATTACTCCAGAGTAGTTACTCCAGAGTAACTACTCTGGAGTAGTGTAGAGTAATTACTCTACACTACTCTTGATCAAACGGACCAGAAACTCGAGTGGCTGTCTTGTCAGGAGTGGAGGATGTCTCCGCTGGCTTCGCGTCCATTGCAGCCAACATACGCGCGATCTCGAGAATATAGCGCTTGCGTTCCTCATCTGTCTTTTTTTCGCTGGCCTCGACCTGACGCCTCGCTGTCTCGTAGCGCGTCTTGAACAGATCATGTTCGCTCTGGAGGCGATTGCGATAATCGGCACGCAGAGTATTTGCAACAACCGGATTGAACTTGGGATTAATGGCCTTGTACAGTAGTAGAAAATAGTCGGCATAACGATCCATACGCTCCGAATCATTCATCCACGGAGCAACGGTTAGTCGCCTAAGATACTTCTCGAATGCCTTTGGGCTGTACTGCATTTCCTGAAGCATGTGACGTAGAACCGTTGGATACGAACTGTACAATTCCTTATGCCTCACACGCTGATCTTCAAAGATTGCGTCGAGTTCCTTGGTGTTGGCCTGCGTAAGATTCTTCTCCTTCCAGATCTTCTTGGCCTCATCGTGAATGCCGTTCATCTCCGCTAGAACTTCCTCGAGGGTCTTGCCCTTCTCATTATCGACACTCGAGATTTGTCCCGGAGTCTCGGGTTTAGCTGCCATTGGCGATATGTATTATATCGACACGAGTATTGCGTTATACCCACGATATATATATTGTGTTGGACGAGTTTAAATGGAGATGTCACGAATAAGTGCCTATAACAGCAGGTACACACCCAACAAAATGGTGCTCTTTACGACGGTTTTGCCGGTCCACCACATCAATGGAGCACCGACGTACTTTACAACTGCCCAAACGGCGGCGAATGTCAAACCCATGCTGTGCTATATATAACGCAATATATTTCCACCGCGCAGGCTGAAGCCACATAAAAAATAGGTGCAGTGTTCAATAACACTGTTATTGGTACCACAGTAATCGATAACACTGTTATTGGTACCACTGTATTTGGTACCATCTGTACTTTGTTATACAGCTCAAACGAGCGCGAGCCCTTATGCGGTGAAGTCGTTGGTGTACAGCGCCTCGTCGTAGAAGACCGCAACCGAGCTGATGAGATTGGGAGTGGCAGAACCGGTGAACGTCAGAGTCAGACGGTACATCCTGGGATTGGCGGTGACGTCGAATGCCGGCGACGTCACGGTGACGACGCCCATGTAAGCGGCGCCGACAGCAGTAGTGAACGAAGCGGGTGTACTGGCAACGGTGTTGACGGTCGCGGCCGGTGTGTAGTCGATCGTCTGCAATACCGCGGTGATCGACGCGAGAGCAGCAGTTGAAACGCTGTAACCGACGTTAATCGAGTTGAGACGAGTACCCTTGACCGCGGTCGTGCTGCGCGGCAGAGCGAAATTGTGAACAACGGTGTGGCTCACGCCGGAAGGCACATTGAACGCGCCATTGAACGAGCTGTCGGTCTGGTAGTCGCCTCCCGAGACGAACTGCTGTGGAGTGTAGAGCTGGCGTGCGGGGAGAGTCGTCATGTTGGTTGTGAAGTATATATTCACATGGCGATAATTTTACAGTTGAGAGAAAATGTATATATTGGAGCCGGATTTGATATATACACGCACTGGGAGACGTAGATGTGAAGTGTGTGGAGTGTGTGGAGTCGTTATCTCCTAAACGGTACGTGTTTGATAAGCGGAATATACCCTGGTGGCAAATATGCGAACTTAGCGAGTAACGGGTTGAATTTCGACGCATCGTACAATCTGGATCGCAGATACGTATTGAGCAAATGACGCGGTAATATATAATCGACAATCATCAGACTAACGCCGTTCTCGGGACACAGCTTGCGCTTTAGCGCATCGTCTTCCGTTCTCTTGAGATACACGTCATATGACGTGTCGAATTGCTTGTCGAACTTCGTATGTTGAGGCCCCTGGAATTCAAATCCCGTCTTCAATTCATCGCAATATCCATCTAGCTCCATACCCATTAACCACGATGGATAAACACACGGGAACATACACCCAGTGATGAGTTGAAGCTCATTCCTGACCACTTCTTCGGACTTACTGGCTGGATTACGTTTTAGATCCTTGACTACATAGGTGGGGCGTTTACCGCGGGACGCGAATTTATCCAATTGTGGACCCTGGGATGCTTTACTCATACGGTTGACACCGCGGTGGCCGCCTAGATGTTCCGCGAACATCACGGATGGTATAATTCCATAGCGCAGTACAGCAAACATGACAAATGCGGTTATAACTATTACGAGTATTGTGATTGGTTCCACCGTTAGATGCATAATACTATACCGACGATAGTTTCACTGGGCTATATTTCCCCATCAGCGCTTATGACACAGTCACTACCTTAAACACTCATGCGCGAAATTATATACATCAGTGTATATATACTAGTTTGTGTACTCGAGTGTAATTAGTGGTGTTGAGTATACTGAAATAAACCAAACATGAATAGCACAAATGTAAAGGCCTTGTGGTTGTTCACATCCCAGGAAAACTGCGAATTCCTGTACAAGAAACTAGTACGCTATTGGAATGACCCACGCGCAACAAAGGCTATATATCTCAACTTGCCGGCGTGGATGCAGCATTTCGCTGCGAAATTGCGTCGCGAGTTGATGTATACCGAGAGCGTTGAACATGATGTTCAAGGTGTGCTGAACGCCGCCAATGACCGGTTCCTAGGCGAGATGATCGAGTTTATTTCCAAAAACGTGTTGTTTGAGCAGGAACGCGCCGGGTTGACTAACGGCTCGGTTTACAACTGGAATGACGGACGCAACGTAAAGGCGCAGAGCATCATCGCGAGACTGCCCCGTACCGTTGTAAATGATCGCGACTCACACACTACTTCTACACGCATGGTACAACCCAGAACGACGCGCATTCCAGCCGACAAGAATAACGAGCAAAAATCCACGATGGACGTTCTCGACTCGTGGCGCTATCCTTACCACGGCAGAAACGTACGTGATGACATTCCCGGCGACACCGATACCGACGGCTGTGACGTGTCGAGTGTATCTCGCGCGAACGTCGTGACTGGCGACGGATTCTACTTCCAGGGCGTCGAGCAAGATACCAACAACGTGCAGGCTGTCAAGGAAAACACGTCATATGCTATCGAGACGATGATGAATGATCCCATGATTCAACTGTTGAATCGCCGCGACGACAAATATGGTACCAGCGATGCCCAGCCGCAGTCCGATGTTCGCCTGTGGACCGAGGCGTGGAACCCGGTTGACGACAGCGATCCCGTACAGGAGAAGCACTACATGGAGAGGCGAGTTATGCGCAGCTACAACGTCGCCGGTAGAGTCGACCCGCGCAATATCGGTAAGAACGGTGTACCGGTCGGCGGAATTCGTACTGATGACTCCGCCGATGCGCAAATTCCGTTCTGGCGCAAGACGGTACAGCACCGCCATGTCGATTACACGGCGAAGGACGCGCTGTCTGTCTATGTCGAACGTGGTAACATGCAACATGGCTTCCCTATGAACGACTTGATTTGCAGGGTCGAGGATAACCGCAGAACTCACCAGGCTGGCGGCGTAAAGCCATTCAGCTTTGACTGCGAATAAAACCCACATGTAGTGTGATGTGGGTTTTATTCGCATTCAGCTTTGACTGCGAATAAAACACACATCACACTACATGTGACGTGTAACGTGTAATGTAACGTTATGTTTATTTTTAATCGGCTAAAAATAAAGTCATAAAATATCGCGATTAAGCAGTATCATCCTTAATGTTTGGACCATCCACGCACAATATCACTGAGTTTGGGTGTATACGCGAGCCTTTAAACGTGCTTTTCGTGTCAATAGGCGTTTGTATTGTTTTCTTTAACACCGACATTCCATTTTCATAGTATGTCGTGCAGAGTGAGGCGGAAGCGAGATCGCAGCCCGGCTGCGCGAGTTGCGCAATGCGCATACTTCCACGCACCTTTTGAAGTGTATGACTGTTCTCAGTCGGCGAGACATGTCTGTAGACGGAAATTTGATAATATAAATTCTGCTCGTATAGACAGGTGTCGCAGGCAACGATGTCGCGAATCTTTGCGCGAGTAGGCGTCGCTCCGCATTTACAGTCTTTTTCGAACCGCGTGTATGCTGACACGCTCGAGTGAACTCCCGCCTCTAAATCACATTCAAGACACGAGTAGACTCGAGACGGTGAATCCGCATAATACAGACGCGTGACCTGTTTCTCGTCTAGGTGGCAGAAAGCACAGCTCGCCATGTGGAGTACGATACAGCCACAGCTATTCAAATGTAGTGGTTTATACCCACTCTAAAAGCTAACGCACCCGCAGCTCGTCTGAGTAGCAGGTGCAGCAGGATCAGCAGCTGTACCACTTCCCGAGTTGAACTTGAGCTTTACGACCTTGTCGATAAGACCGGGAAGAACGAGTTGGCAGACCAACAGCAAATTGCTCTTGGTAGTGGGATCTGCGATCGGAGCAACAGCCACAATTGCAGTGATAACATCGATAACGACCTGCTTCTTGTCGCCACCGCTGAGATCACTAGCCTCAACGTACAAAATGGCCTGGAGGGCCATGCTGGTGACGGTGTTGGCATCGAGCGTATTGTTGGCATCGAGCGTCTTGTTGGCAATCGCGTTCTTGAGGTTATCGGCGAGACCAGCGGCGACTTGTGCGCGAACTGCAGACATATCGACGGTTGCGGGAGTGGCGGACATTGTTACTCGGATGATGTGATATACTCCATATATGTGACATTGTTTTAAAACACAATTAAATACGATGGTCCACGTATGTCTCATCTACAGGGTCTACAGTAGTGTTCTATTGTCTACAGTCGTACCCATACACCACGTGTGTATCAGACAACCATCATCGTGCTATCGCTCTTGGCCGTGTGCCTAGCCGGCTGCTCTAGCCCCAGTGCATATGGCGGCAGTATCTGCAATGGTCCCGCCCGCGGTACCTGCATCGACATCATCCGAGTAACAATGTCCGCCACTCCCGCAACCGTCGATATGTCTGCAGTTCGCGCACAAGTCGCCGCTGGTGTCGCCTCTCTCGACTCCGCTGGCAACTCGTCTATGTGCATATGCGAGGAACGATACAAGGGCAACATGCGCGAAGAACGTCGCAAGAACGGCTTCTGGGCCGCGGCCATTAGTCTTACATTCGGTTTATTCGGTATGGACTGCTTCTATCTCGGCAGGACGGGCGAGGGAATCGCAAAACTATTCTTTGGTGCGTTCTCGGCTGTAATATTAGTTGGCGGAGCCGCTGCCGTAATCGCGATATTCAACACGCGAAAGGTCGAATTATTCGGACCGGTCAGCGTCGGATGCACTGCAGTATTCGCACTTCTATTCTCGATTGTGGGATTCTTCCTGTGGCTCGTTTACGCTATTCTCATTATGTCGAACAAGTTATATGACGGTTCCGGCGCCAGTCTCTATTGGGGATCTGGTGATGGGGGAGGGTACATTACGTGCAAGTGCTTCGCACAACACTCCATTCCCCCGAGAAGCGGTGCTAGCACCGCTTCGAGTTCGTGTTGTGTGATGTCCTGCGCTACGCGTAGGACATCGGGCCACAACACTCACACCCCACTTAACAATGAGTAGCGAATTTATTTTTTAAAAAACCTATCGATGACATGCAGGCCGAACAAATGTACGGTATTTAGTACGACATTTAATTCTGCAACTCTGTATTATTTAAGCATTGTAATATATTCTGAAATGGCAGACGCGTGTAGAATCAATCCATTCATTGGCGGTGGAATTGGATTCGCTCTCCTCATGATTGCGATTATGGTTATTATATTCATTGAGAACGCTTTATCCTCCGGCAGTGGATCAGCGGATTTAGGATTATCGATTTACATTGCTCCAGCCATATTTATGTGGGGTTTCCCTATTGGAATGGGTATTGCTGGTATGTACAATACTTTAAGGTGCGGAGGTAATATATTCGATTGGATACTCGTGTTGAATTTGGGCCGAGTATTTATAATATGATGCAACCCAAATGCAACACGAGCGCTGTCAATGGACTGTATAGAGCGACCAATGGGGACACTATCGATATCATACCCAGTATGGCGGTAACTAATAATACCGGATTTTCCGTCATTAAGACTCCGGTGAAGGGCGAACAATCGGCATTATTGGGAACGATGTCTCAACCTTTTAAAGGTTGCGGTGCCAAATACTACGATATAATTGCATGGGAACGCACGATCGATAATCCGAAAATGACTATAAAATTCGGCGATGATCTCAAGAGTATTTCAGATGGTTCACAGACATACACAAAGGACGCTAATTACGTACGAAAGCCAATGGTATTCCATCCCAAATAATCGATTTGGCGAGCGCACAATGTATTCCACAACACTGCAATTCGGTCACACCGTATTTTTTAGACGTAGAGTGAGTAGTGTATTCCACTAAAAATAAATTAACAGCGGTATACTTGTGTATTATGGTTCTTACATCACGTCACTGCGCTTGTTTCTTTTCAATTTTCAGCATAATGTCCTCCAGCTTTTGGATGAGGCCGTCGACAGTGCCGTCGTTTGTAATGGTGTAATCGAATTCGAAGTCGTCGAGATCGACTTCGCTGATATGCGTTGGATCACGATCAATCGGACGATCCGGTCGGTTAATGCGGATGAGCACGAAACCCAAACGGCGCATCGCGGAAATCTCGCACTTATGACGAAGATCAGTAAGATAGACGTTGCCCGGCGGTAACGTGTTCTCGAGAATATTCGCGAAGATTTCGTCGCCATATAAACGCTTCATGAGGTCGCAAACACCCTGCAACAATGCGGGATCCTTAACAACAGGCTTGCTGGCAACACGCTGAATATCACCAGCTACCGAATAACACGCCGTCGCCAGTTTAACTATTGTACCGCCACGGGTTTGCTGTAGATATTCGCCACATGTATCCTTACCGCTCCTCGCTTTGCTTCCGAATGCGATGCGAAGCGGCTCCATGCGTATGTTGTATGTTGTATGTTGTATATTGTATAGTCAATTGTCTTTTTGAGGCGGTGCGGCTTTAACCGGGGCTGAAGTGGACGTAACTGTGTCGCTAAATTCAAATGTAAATTGCGGTACGTCTGACTCGCAATCATCACATTGATAAACTATCGGAACACTGCTGGAAACGCCGTCCTTATCGAACCATCTAGGCGAGGATACGACGCTTCGTATTACCAACATTACTAATACAGTGACATGTCTTCAAATGTTGAGGCTTCATGTAATATTATGGTGTCGGGTTATCCGTCGTACCATGTCATTTACCCAGGCAGTGCGACGCTCTTCTCCGTACTCTTCTTCATCAATAATGGGAGAACGACGTCTGAAGGCTGCGCCCTTGCCAGATTCAGTCCTAAATCGTGCGGCTTCCCTCCGAAAATCGGCATGATTCTTCGCTACGTCTAAATCGTTGCCGCAGTAATCGTCGTTTAGATCATAAATACGAACATCTTCATCTTCAGCGTTGGGAGTAACAGCGTTGGCGAGATTATAAAAGCCCTTCGATTCGAAAATCTTCGTAATAAATGCTTCAGTATCTCCGACGCGAGATCGTGATTCAGCGAAATGACTCTTACAATCGTCAATTATCTGCCGGGACATTCGTGCATCGACACATCTAAAAGTAATATTACTGTTTAGGGGCTTAAGTGTCATTCTGAAAACACTTTCGTATTTACCGAGCCAAATCACGTAATGAATACAATGACGAATATAGATTTTCCAATTGTCATTCGGCTTATACGTGTACTTCATGTGATAACCTTTCGTGATGTAATTAAAGGCGCTCCTATAAAAGCCGTGATTCTGTTCCGAAGATTGCCATGGTGATTTGACCGTCGCTTGTTTAGAGGCTGTCTTTCCATTGAGGGCGTTGAAACAAGCCTAAACTTCTTGGCCTGACCGTCAGTTCTCGTGGACAAATATTCATACAAACCATACTCCGTGAAGCAGAGAATTGACTTGCTTCGTGTGAAACACCCATTCGACGCCCTCGTCACCAGCCATAGCATTCTCGTAGTAATGTTGATCGTCGGCATAATCTCCGATCATATCGGCGCAATAAAGTACGGCGCCAGTATCGGCAATAATCTTCGCCGAATCGATAGCTTTCTTTGCGGCGTCATCAACGACGGTTTCCATAGCTTGTAGTGTGGTCGTATATGATGTATATATGTTTCTTTATAATGGGCATTACGAAATATAACGCCATATTACATTCGACATTCCGGTGTAGATTGTTTTGATATACGATGCGAAATGTAGCAAAAAAACGTAAATCCATCCACATCGACTAAGAGAAAAATATAACTACTAATATTCGTCATGTAACTACTAATATTCGTCATGTAACTACTAATATTCGTCATGTAACTACTAATATTCGTCATGTAACTACTAATATTCGTCATGTAACGATAAGAGCTATTAATCGTTACATGACGAATATTAATCGTTACATAACTACTAATATTCGTCATGTAACGATTAATAGCTCTTATCGTCATCGTCAATAATATTCTTAACGTCTTTGTTCGGTTTCGTCACCGGCGGCTTGAGATCCGTTCCGTTTCCCCTCCTACCCCTAGCTTTGGCGGGCCTGATAATCTTTCCAGTATTTGCCAAACGCTGTCTGCAAAGTTCATTTGCTTCCCTTACTTTTGCTTCTGCTTTTGCTTCTGCTTCTCGCCTTTGTTCTTCCGTTTCTTCATCGCTACTATCCACATCATTCCCGAGATCTTCTACAACAGTAGGCGCAGTTGTTTTGTTCTGTATCTTAGGACAGAAATATCCAGCTGCTTCTAGAAGTGCCCGAATTTTACCCTCGCTACCTGCAACGAGCGAGTCTTCATCCATAAAATGCCTTTTGCACGCGGCGTCAATAGCGGACGTAAGCTCCGAATCACTGTCGATCATCGTAAATGTCACATCTGGATTTAGTGGTTTGACATTTGGACGCCTTGTCTGGAGAAATTTATGTATCCAAATAACATGACAAATACAATGTTTGATATAATTTTTGTATTTGTCGTGTGGAGTATATGTGTATTTCGAATGATACCCATTAAGTGCGTATTCGGCACATTCTCTGTAAAATGATGATTTCTCGGCCGATAGAGCGGAAGTCCGCGCAGAACTCCTACCGTTCGCTATCATTTTGCGAACAGCTTCCTTCGCCTGCGCGTGCATAGTCTTTGCCTTATCGCACTTACGCTTAAGAATGTACTGATAAACACCATACTCGGTGAAACACAACACATCCCTACCGTTCAACTTACAAGTTTCCCATTCGATTTCTTCGCGTGTTGGGTTGATGGTCTCAGCGTAGCGCCTATCCGAGAAATAGTCGGCGATGCTTTTTGCCGAGAACAGCAAATTTTCAGTCGTGCCATTCCACTCGTCCACTTCTAGTCGTGCGTTATGGAGTAGAGTTCGGATGTCGATTGGAGCAGCTTCCATGTTTGATGTAGATATACTGTACTGTATAGTATTGTTTAAATGGAGTTATGTATCGACGTGATGAGTGTTGGTATATGTCGGAGTACGTTCGAGGAAAAAAGTTGCAATGCAAGGTCCGGAAAAACATG
>Ga0163151_10002088_pt1 | contig 31986 bp, 29 predicted proteins | sample OliLakLV19MP5IB2_FD_145596 | JGI IMG/M metagenome (GOLD analysis project Ga0163151, IMG submission 145596) | Freshwater microbial mat bacterial communities from Lake Vanda, McMurdo Dry Valleys, Antarctica - Oligotrophic Lake LV.19.MP5.IB-2 | ecosystem: Environmental > Aquatic > Freshwater >... | reverse complement strand
TGGTGGAGTTCGGACGGAAACCCGCCCTCCTTGTCCTTCTTCAACCAGTAGTCATCGCCAAACTGCGCGCAGATCTTCCCGATCGCCTCGCGTATCGCGTCCTGCTCCGGGCTGAAACCGAAATCCATCGACTAGTCCTGAAAAGGGTTCACTGCAGGATGGTGATCCTGGCTGAGGAAAGTTTAGCCAAAATCGTGGACGGGCCACCATTGTTTCACTTCGGTGCCGCGCGTGTTTCTAGACGATGGCAACAATCTGCCCGGAGGACCGCTACTGGCGCGGGGTCAGGTGGAATAATGGCAGCAATTCTAAATCGATTCGGGGTCTCCTTCTTGCCTCGGTGCTGCGCCCGAAGCGCGCGCCTGGCAACTGCGGGAGCTACCCCGCGCGAACCGCGCCTGACTTCAGCACCTCGGCGATATCGGCGTCGTCCATGCCGATCTCCACGAGAATCTCGCGCGTGTGCTCGCCCGTCTTGGGCACCGGGCGCCTGAGGCTGCCGCCGCGCTTGCCGTGAGCGTGTACCGGAAAGAGCGCGAATTTCTCGCCGCCGATCTCCTGCACGTCTTCGCGAGCGACGATTTGAGGCAGTGAAGCAGCCTCCGCCGGCGTGAGGCACAAATCGACCGGCACATCGACCGCCTCCAGCGCACTTACCCACTCCTGCGCCGTCTTCATCGCGAGGACCTGCGCAAGCCGCGCGGACAAAGCGTCGCCATTCTCGCGGCGCAAGACGTCCGTCGAATATTTGCTGTCCTGGAGATCCGGCGCCGCACCTTCGACGGCCTTCAGGAAATTATTCCAGAAATGGTCTTCCAAGATGCCAAGCGTAAGCCGCCGCCCATCCCTGGCCTCGAAAATATCGTTGACCGGGAAGATGTGCGCCTTGGGGTCCACGCCATGGCTCAGCGAATGCCGCATCGCCGACCAGAAGAATCCCGCCTCGAAGAGCGACACGTCAAGCTCCACGCCCTTGCCCGTCTTCGTGCGGTCGTACAACGCAGCCAGCACCGCCGCGGCGGCCGCGCTACCGCCACCCATGTCCGCCACGGGCAGTGAAGACCGGCTCGGGGCTTTAAGCCACTGGCCCGGAAACGAGAGACCGCCGGCCGCGGCGATGTAGTTCACGTCATGTCCCGGACGCTCGCGCCAAGGCCCCGTCTGCCCGTACCCGGAGATCGAGCAGTAGATGATCCGCGGGTTGTGCGCCGCAAGCGACTGGTAGTCGATGCCCAGGCGCTTGGCCACCCCGGGACGAAACCCTTCGAGCGCGATGTCCGCCTTCTCCGCGAGCTTGCGCACGATGGGCTTGGCCTCGGGCGCCTTGAGGTTGATCGCGATGCTGCGCTTGTTGCGGTTCTCGGTGCGGAACTGCACCGGCACGTAGCCGCGGCCTGGGTCGCCGTTGATCGCTTCGACCTTGATCACCTCCGCGCCGAGGTCTGCAAAGATCGCCGAGCAGAACGGCCCGGGAACGAACATCGAGAAGTCGACCACCGTGATGCCGTCGAGGGGAAGCCAGGGCGTGGGCATGCGAATTCCGCGTGAGAAAGGATCGGGGGCGAAAGTCTAGCCGAAACCCCCAGCGCGCGAGCGTGGAACCGCCTAGTGCTCGACCGTCTCCACGCAAAACTCGAGCTTCTCGGCCGCCCCGCCCGCCGAGTGGCCGAAGCAGATCACGCCGCGCCCGCTCAGCATGACCTGCGTGCGTTGCACCAGCGTTTCGCCGGTGCCGCCGAAGGTGACGTACGAGCCGTTGAGGCTCATGTCGGCGTAGTAGAAGCCGCCATTGCGGTACTCGATGACGCCGTGGTTGCGCGAGGCTTCGGTGGCGCCGACCTGGATGTCCGCGCCGGGATCGCGGCCGACCGAAAGGTGCTTGGCGCGCGGACCCACCGTCCACTTGCGTCCGCCGAAGCTCAGCACCAGGCGCGAGCCCGCGACGGGCACCACGGGCGCGAGCTCGGTAATGGTGGCTTCCTCGTCGGAGTCGTCGTGCCACGAGACCTCCTCGACCTGGACCTCCTCGTGCCGGCCGCGGATGTCCATCGCGCCGAGCCGGCGCATCGAGCGGCGCACAAGCGGCGAAATGCCGGGCGCACTCGCGCTCGAAGTGAGGATCTGCCCGGCCTTCGCGAAGGCCGTCAGGCGGCTCGCGACATTGACCGCATCGCCATACACGTCGCCTCCGCGCTCGACGAACCCGCCGGAATGCAGGCCCACGTGCATGGCCGGCTTGAAGCCGTCCTGCGCCTCGAACTTGTCCACTTCTACGAGGAGCTCGCGCGCGGCGCGCACGGCCGCGTCCGCGTTGGGCAGGATCGCCAGGACTTCGTCGCCGATGTACTTGATGACGCGGCCGCGATGCGCGGTGATCGCCTTTTCCGCGAGGCTGAGGAGCTGGTCGATGAGGATGCGCGCGCCCTGGTCGCCCAAGCGCTGGTGAATCTGCATGCTGCGGCTGACGTCCGCGAACAGGATCGCGGGGCCGCGGCCATCCTTGCGATGGACCTTGGGCAGCGTGATATCGGGACTTGCGCCGGCAAGCGGGCCGGATTCGAGCGCTTTCGTGACTGCGAGCATTTCACACCTCCCCAAACCGGAGCCGCGCCTGAAGGTGTGCGTCTTGGTCCGGGCCGATCCACTGATGTTTCAGTTCGATTGTCGGCAGGTAGTGCAAAAGGACCAAACACATTCTTACAGTGTTGGTGAAATATTCCGCAGTTCGCCGTAAATAGCGCGCGCAGAAGTGAGCATTAGTTCTCCTATCTGCAAACGCCCTACCGGACAATCACCGTAGCCAGCCCCAGCAGCATCCCCATGCTCACGATGTCCGTGGCGGTGGTGAGGAAGATGCTCGAGGCCGTGGCCGGGTCGGCGCCGAACCTTTTCAGCGTGAGCGGCACGATCGCGCCCGAGATGCCACTGATCGTGCAGGCGCCCACCATCGCGAGGAAAACCACCACCGAGAGCAACAGCGCGTGCGGCGAGGACTGCGCGAGCGCCGTGTAGTACATCGCCGCGCCCGCGACAATGCCGATGGGCGCGCCGTTCATCGCGCCGAGAAAGCCTTCCTTGCTCACCAGCCGCAGGCCGTCGCCCGGCTTGATTTCGCCCAGCGTCATGCCGCGCAGCGTGACGGCCAGCGCCTGGCAGCCCGTGTTACCCGACTGCCCCGCCAGCACCGGCAGGAAAGCCGCCAGGATCACCAGCCGGTCGATCGTGCCCTGGAAATACGCCACCACGCCGCCGGCAAGGAAAGCGGTGAGCAGGTTGAGCTGCAGCCACGGGTGGCGGAACCGGAAGCTGCGGAACATCGGCGTGGAGATGCGCTCTTCCTTCTCGACACCGACCATGCTGCCGGCCTGCGCGGTGATCTCGAAGGCCTCGGCCTCGAAGATCGCCTGCCCGCGCACCAGGCCGAGCAGCCGGTTGCCCTCGTCGCACACCGGGTAGACCGGGAAGTGGCGGCTGAGCGAGGCCTTCATCGCCTCCGAAATCTCGGTTTCGGGACGGAAAGTGAACACCTTGCGCAGCATGACGTCGCCGACCTTTGCGGCGTCGTCGGTGAAGAGCAGGTCGCGCATCGTAACGAGGCCCTCGAGCCTGCCGTTCGCGTCAGTGACATAGCCATAGGTGACGAAGGTGGACTTCATCACCGAGCGCAGCGCCTCGGTGGCCTCGCCGACCGTCATGCCCTGCTTGAGGACCGCGTGGGCCGGCTCCATGAGGCGGCCGATGGTGTGCTCGGCGTACGCGCGGTTGCGCTCCCACTGCTGCGCGATCTCCGGCGGCGCGCACGCGAGGATGCGCTCGCGAAGTTCTGCCGGAAGCTCGGCGAGGATGTCCTGGGTAAAGGCCGGGTTGAGCTCGGAAAGGGCCGCGAAGGCGGCTTGCGGTGAGGCCGACTCGAGGAGTTCGGCGGCTTCGTTCGGCGGGTGGGCTTTGAGCTCGTCGGTCAGCCGGCCGCGGGTGATCGTGGTGTCTTCGGGCATCTTCGGGTCCCTTGGTTGGAGTGGGACGGAGGATACCCGCTTGGGGGTGGAGATGGCCGGGGAGTCGGTTGGCGGGATTGGAATGCTGCCAATTCTTACGTAATGTCGATGTGCAGCGGGCCGGTGCGTGGGCCACCCGGTTGATCTTGTGTATGCAATGCCCCGCCATACATTTTCGTTGGATGGCCCCGGCCGGAGAGATCGGACAGGGAACTTGCGTTTCGGTATCGCGACTCTGGTCGAGCAGGTGAACCCAGGTTCCCCCGTTACCCCTTCCTAGACGCGCGCGTCGTGCCTTTCCAGCGCGTGGCGCCAGTCCAGGATTTTCTCGTCCGCCGTCATCACTGCGGCCCCATGCTCCAACGCGGTCGCGACGATGAAGCGGTCGGCGGGGTCGTCGGGCAGGCCGGACAGTTCGAGCGAGCGCAGCGCGACTGCACCATCGATAGGAAGTTCGATCACCCCCGCATCGAGAAGGCTCTTCCGCCATTCACGAACCGGCGCGGGCAGGCGCAATCGGCGACGCGCTTCGAGCAGGCCGATTTCCCAGAACGCGATTGAGGAGACGGCGATTTTTCCGGCAGCCCAGTGCTTGTCGACCAGTGCGCCCGCTTTCCGCCCCAGCCTGCGGTCGTCCACCGTCACCCACACCAGCGCATTGGTATCGAGGACGATCACTTCAGCGCTTTCCAGAGTGAAGTCCCCACCGGAGAAACAATGTCGCCGAGAATCCTGATCCGGCCTTTGTGGAGGCCGCGAATCGACTTGGCGCGCGGCGGGCGATGCGGGCGCAGCTCGGCCACCGGCTTGCCGTTCTTGGTCACGACGATGGTTTCGCCGGTGCGTGCGACCTGGTCCATCAGCGCGAGGCACTTGGCTTTGAATTCGGAGGCCTGGATGGTGGACATGCGAATCCTTTGAAGGGATGCTTCGTGAACCGGATGACCACAATTATGCCCATGGTCGTTTAAGTGGTCAATTGGGGATGTGCCCGATCCTCGGTCTCCAGGAGCGCGTTGAGCCCAGCTTTCCGCGGACCTCCGCCACGCCGCCGGCGGCATGCCGAACTCGCGCTTGAACGCGCGGCTGAGAGTGGCCTCGGACTCGTAGCCGCTACGCTCGGCGGCGCGCGAAACCGCCTGCGCACCCGAGCGCGACTCAGGCCGTAACCACCGCCCCCGTCGAATTGATGTTCTCCGCCCCCGCCCGCCTGAAGATCTCCTTGGCCGCGACGATCTGGGCGGTGGATTCGGTGTGGACGGAGACCAGCACGCCGCCGGTCTGGATGCGGCTGTCGTACTCCTTGGCGTCGTCTTCGGGGATGCCCATGCCGACGAGCGCGCCGATGATGCCGCCCAGCGCTCCGCCGGCGGCCGCTCCGCCAAGCGCGCCCATGATGGGGCCGGCGGCGATGAAGGGTCCGACGCCGGGGATGGCCAGCATGCCGATGCCGGCCAGCCAGCCCAGCACGGCGCCGAAGCCCACGCCGGCACCTGCGCCGGTGGCTGCGCTCTCGGGCACCTTGGTGTCCTGGTCCTCGGCAAACTCGCGCGTGCCGGCCTTGTCGGCCATTAGGACGGAAATCTCGCTGCTGGCGAATCCGGCGTTCTTCAGAGCATCGACGATGGACTCGGCCGCGGTGCGGTTCGGGGCAATGCAATAGACGGCGTTTGACATGGGGGCTCTCCGGGATTCGTTACCTGGTCTTTTCGGTCCTGGTGCGGGCGTCGGCGCGGGTGTTCTCGCGGACCGCCGGGGCGGCCTTGGCCGGCTTGGCCGGCCTGGTCGGCGTGCCCGTTGCGACAGTCTTCAGCGTGAGCTGGCTGTCGACGCTCGAGACGCCGACGACGTTCCTGGCGATCGCCTCGGTCTTGGACTTCTCGGCCGCGTTGCGCACGTCGCCGGTCAGCGTGATCACACCTGCGTTGGCCGCCATCTTCACGTTGTGCGCGGCCATCGAGAGGGTCTTGTCGCGCACCACCGCGCGCCGCACGGCGGCGAGCAGCTTGCGGTTCGCGGCGCGGTCGGCTTTCGTTACGACTCGCGCCGCCGGTACGATGACTTCTTTTTCGCGCGCGGCGGCGTCTATGGCGGCCTGCCGGACCTGAACCTCGGAGGAGATCTTGCCGGGCTCGGCGGCACGGTCCGCCGCGACGGCAGTGGCGCAACCGGCGGCAAGGGTGAGGCTGACGATGAGGTGGGCTAGCGGTTGCATGGATCCTCTCCTTCGGGTTTTCCGGCGCGGCAGAACGCTCGCGCGCGATCACAGTAGGAGAGCAGCGCGTTTGCCTCTGTACGCCAGGACACGCTCGACTACACTCGGCATGTTCGAACTCGCAACGGTTTCGTAATGCTCAAGGCCCTCCTCGTCCTCGCCCTCCTCCTCGCCGGGTGCGCCACCGCGCCGAAGAGCCCGATCAAGTCGGCCTGGGTGCCGGACGCTGCGTGGTGGTCTTCCGCCTCGGCGAATGGCGGCATCCTGCGCACGAAAGAGAACGCGATCCGCCATGTGAACCCGGCGCACGCGAAAAACCTGCACGAGGTGCACGCGGCATTGGCCAGGCAAAGCAGGATGACGGCCACGCTCGCGCTGGTCGAAGCCGATGCGCCGAATGCATTCGCCACCAGCAACCAGGGCACGCCGGTCATCGCGGTGTCGCTCGATTTCCTCGAGGCGCTGGGCAACGACCGCGATGCGCTGGCCGCGACGCTCGGTCACGAGCTGGCGCATCTGTACTACAGCCACGGAACTGCGCGGCAGGAGCGCGCCTCGGCCGCGCAGGGGGCGAGTCACGTGATCGGCACGATCCTCGGCCTCGCGGGTGTTCCGCTGGGCGGGACGATCGCGAGCGTCGGGGTGTCCGCGGTGACGACCTCTTTTTCGCGCGACGAGGAGCGAGAGGCCGACGCGAAAGGACTCGAATGGGCTACCGCCGCGGGGTTCAATGCCTGCGGCTCGGCGCGCACGATCCGGCTCTTCCAGTCGCGGGGCGGCGGCGCGAGCATCCCGTTCCTTTCCACCCATCCGGGGTACGAGGAGAGGATCGAGCGGGCTAACGCGACATCCACGCGGCTGACCGGCAGGGGCTGCTAGGCTCCCTTTGTACGCAAGCGCACAGGCGGCCTGGGCGACCTCCGCCAGACTGCGCGAATGGGCTTCTGGTACAACCTCGCGCACGCCACCCGCTTCCTCTTCTGGCTGTCGCTGATCGTGCTGCTCGCGATCCAGGTGTTCGGCGGCAAAGGCAACACCCAGCAGATGCGCCGCGACGCACTCATGGAGCAGTTCCAGGCGGAGCGCAAATCGCGCGTCATCGCGCTCATCCATCGCCAGGAGGCGCGCAGCATCCTCGGCGTGGACGTGGCCAGCCACATCGACATCGAGGACTCGGAGGCGGTGCTGCGCGCGATCCGCCTCACGCCCACCGGGCAGCCGATCGACCTGATCCTGCACACGCCCGGCGGCCTGGTGCTGGCGGCCGAGCAGATCGGCAAGGCGCTGGTGCAGCACAAGGGCAAGGTGACGGTGTTCATCCCCCACTACGCGATGAGCGGCGGCACGCTGATCGCACTTGCCGCGGACGAAATCGTCATGGACCCGAACGCGGTGCTCGGGCCGGTGGACCCGCAGATCGCGGGCGTGCCGGCCTCGTCGATCCTAAAGGTGCTCGAGCTGAAGAAGCCCGACCGCATCGACGACCAGACCATCATGATGGCCGACATCGCGGCCAAGGCGCGCGTGCAGGTGGCCACCTTCGCCACCGAGATCCTCATGAAGCGCATGCCGAAGGAAAAGGCCGCGGAACTCGGCGTGGCGCTCTCGGAGGGGCGCTGGACGCACGATTTCCCGATCACCGTGCAGCTTGCGCTGCAGCTCGGCCTGCCGGTCACCACCAATATGCCGCTCATCGTCTCACCACCAATATGCCGCTCATCGTCTTCGACCTCATGGACCTCTACCCGCAGTCGAACACGCAGCGGCCTTCGGTGGTCTACATCCCGCTCACGCGGCCGGACGGCAAGGGCGGGCCCTCGACGGCGCCCGCGGTGCCGGGAAAGCCCGGGGCGAAAGAGGAAACGATCCCGACGCGCTAGCCGGCTTTGCGGAACGTGAGGTTGATGCGTTGCTCGCCGAGCTCCGGGTGGCCTCCCTTCTTGAGCGGATTGATCCCGTGGTAGCGCAAGCGATCCTCGCCGCCCCAGACCACGACATCGCCATGTTCCAGCGGCATGCGCGCGGCAGGATCGCTGCGTGCGTTGCCGCCGAAGAGGAAGGTCGCGGGCATCCCGTATGAGATCGAGACGACCGGCTGGCTGAAGTCGGCTTCGTCCTTGTCCTGGTGCAGGCTCAGGCGAGCGCCGGGGACATAGCGGTTGATGAGGCAGGCATCGGGGATGAAGTCTTCGAAGCCCGCGGCTGTGGCCGATTCACGGGCGAGTTGGAGGAATGCGTCTGGTATCGGCGGCCAGGGCTTTTCTGTGTGCGGGTCGATGGCGGTATAGCGATAGCCGCGCCGGTCGGTCGTCCAGCCAAGCGCCCCGCAATTGGTCATTTCGACCGACATCGTGAATCCGCCGGGGGTGACCATGCGGCGGAACGGCGATACGGTTTTGACCTGCTCGAGCGCGGCTAGAACGTTCTGCGCGTAAGGCAATGCGAAACCGCGGAGCAGGCAAGCTTCCGCGCCGATTTCCTCGCGAGCGCCCCACAGGTCGAGCACATTATTTCCGCGCGTTTTCCGGCTTCTCGAGGTACGGCGGCGAATAGATGACGAGGATCCTCGCGCGGTCGGACGTCACGGTGACCTTGTGCATCTCGTCGACCGGGAAGAAGCACATCTCGCCCGTGGCGAGCACGAATTTTTCGCCGCCGATCTCCACGTCGGCCTTGCCCTCCAACATGTAGCAGGCCTGCTCGATGCCCGGGTGCGCGTGCGGCAGCGCGCCCTTGCCCTTCTCCACTTCGCCGACCAGCACCTCGAGCTGCTTCGCTCCCACGGTCTCGGGCGCGATCATGCGGAAGTTGCGGGTGCCGACGTGGTTTGCGGGGGAATAGGGATTAACGTCGGATTGCTTTACGTGGTACTTGCTCATGCTTTCTCCTCAGCGATTAGCCAACGCGCTTCTCGAACTACTTCTTCGCGTAACTCACGCCCAGCCCCGCTCGCGCGTCCTGCTGGATGCCGTACTGGGGGATCGGGTAGCGCAGGCCGTTTTTGGCCAGCGCCTCCATCCCTTCGATGGCCTTGGGCAGGTATTCGGGCGGCAGCGCCATGAGGAGCTCGTCGTCGAGCACACCGCCATAGCGGCGCTCGGCATAGCACGGCAGCGAGAGGCTCGGCGTGCGCGTCTTGAGGGCCCTGCCCCAGGAATCCGCGCACGAGGATTCGCCGACCACGCCCCAGTCGAAATTTTTGTAGCCCGCCCACTGGAGGCCGTTGATGAAGATGATCATCTGGCCGGGCGTTGCGTAGAAGAGGCAGATGTCGGGGGGATTGAGTCTTTCGGAGGTCAGCGGCGAAACGGCCATCGCCTGGTACTTGCCCGAGGCGACGACGTGCATCGCGGCCTGATGGTTGGCTGCGTCGACTGGCGTGGCGTACCAGACACCGGCGTAGCGCTTGCCAGCGCGCCATTCTTCGTCCTGCGGGTGCAGGCCGATGACTGCACCGCACTGGTCGCCCACGAGATCGGCCCGCGTGATGCCCACGGTCCATCCGAGCCGTGCGCCCTGCGCGACGATCTGGTCGGTGGTGTGGATCGACTGCGGCCGGCGGATGCGCGGAATGGCCTCCATCTCGGCCACCGTCTCGAACAATTTCATCCCGAACGGATTCGTCCTCAGCCTCAGCAGGCGGTTGAGGCTGTCGACGATCTGCGTCCAGTTAAAAGGGGCCAGGCTCATTCAGGTGATTCCGGCCTTGACGCGCTTGGCGGCGATGCGCTCGATGCTCTTGTGCTTGTCGACGATGAAGCGCACGTGCCTGGCGCGGCCGCATTCCTCGATGATGTCGCGGGCGACGATTTCGAAGGTGACGCGGCGGCGGTCGACTTCGGTGATCCTGGCTTCGATGGTCACGACCATGCCCGCGGGCGTGGCGGCGAGGTGGTCGATGGTTACATGCGCGCCCACCGAATCCTCGCCTTCGTCGAGGTGGCGCAGCAGCAGGTCGCGGCAGGTGTATTCCATGTCGCTCACCATGCGCGGCGTGGCATACACCGCGTTCTCGGGGCCCATGAAGGAGATGCAGCGCTCGTCGTTGATTTCGATCTGCCTGGTGATCGAGTCGCCTGGGGCGAGTGAGGCTTTCATGTCTCTATCCTTTGTCGTTCAGGAGTGATTCGAGCACCGCCTGAGGGCTCGCGTTGATGGCTTTTTCGAGGTCGACGGCCTCCTCTCCCGGCACGCGCACGCGCGTGAAGGTGTGGCCTTCGTACTTGAGGGGGCGCGTGGCATCGAGCCCCATCTTGGCGCTCATGCCGTCGATACGCCCCGTAAGCGTAGTCGATGGGTCGAGCGGCGAGCCCTGCGCGCCGGCCACCACGACGAGGTCGCGGTCGGCCTGGAAGCGCGTCGCCACGGCCCACTCGACTTCGGTGGGATTGTGCACGTCGACATCATCGTCGACCACGGTAACCTGCTTGAGATCGAAGTGCGAGCCGAAGGCGGCCATGATCACGTTCTTGGCCTCGGACTCGCGGCGCTTCTTCATCTTGACGTAGAGGTGGTATCGGCACGTGCCGCCAAGCGACAGGTGCGCGTCGAGCACGTTCGGGAAGCTGCGCTGGAGCAGTCCCAGAATCGTCGCCTCGCGCGGGATCGCGCCGAGCATGAGGTGCTCGAGCTCGGCCGGCACGATGGTGTGCCAGATGGGATTGCGGCGATGCGTGACGCGGTCGACTTCGATGACCTGGTTCTGCCCCGCGGGACTGTAGGTCCTGGGAAATTCGCCGAACGGGCCTTCGAGCTCGCGCACGTTGGGCAGCACACGGGCTTCGATCACGATCTCGGCATGGGCGGGAACGCGAATTTCGCTGCCGACGCACTTCACGACTTCGAGCGGCGCGCCGTGCAGGGACCCTGCGATCTCCAACTCGTCCTGGTCGATCGGCACCACCGCCTGCGAGGCGAGGATCGTGAGCGGATCGGCGCCGATCACGATTGCGATCGGCAGCGCCTCGCCCTTCTCCTCAGCCATCGTATGGAAAGCCCAGAGGTGGCGCGGCAGGATCAGCGCCTGCAACCTTCGCCCGTCCTTGACCTGGATGCGCTGGATCGAGACGTTCTGCGCTCCGGTGGAGGGACTGCGCGCAACGATGACGCCGGCCGTGATGTACTGCGCGCTGTCATGCTCGTTATGGCGCGGGATCGGGAAGAGCTTGAGGAGGTCGGGCTTCTCGACCACGACCTGCTGCGCGGGCGCCTTCGATGCGGGGACTTCGGTCCACTTCGTCGGCTTCTCCGAAGCATCGCGAAAAGCAGCGAGCAGTTCGGCCTCGTCGGTCCCCATGGCCTCGGCGATCCACGCGCGCGCGGCAACGTACCCCGAGACCACCGAAACAGAATGACCTGCGGGCCTGGGAAACAGCACGGCCTGCCGGCCGTCGAGCTTCTTGGCGATCGCCGCGATTTCGTACTCGAGCGACACGCCTTCGCGCGCCACTGCAAGGCGATCTGTCGCGGCCAGGTGCTTCAGCCAGCCGCGCAGACTGCGCGCGTGCAGGGGCGAGACGCGCTTTCTCCCCTCTGCCACTTACGGCGCCTCGAAGCCGGCGCGTTCCAGGGCGACCTTGGATTCGGCTTTTTCCATAGTGATTCCTACTTGACCAGCAGCACCGGCACTGTCGCGCTGTGCAGGACCTTGTTGGCCACCGAGCCCAGGACAAGGCTCGCAGCCGCGCCCAGGCCGCGCGTGCCCATGCAGATCAGCTCGCACTTCTCGTCGGTCGCATGCTGGGCGATCAATTCCTCGGGCTGCCCGACAAGGATCGCATCCGAGTGCGGGATCCGGGCCGCGTCGAGCATCTTCTTCGCCTCGGCCAGCGCCTGCTCGCCCTCTTCCGTGTAGTACTTTTCCAGCGCCTCCTTCGACGGGCCGTGGCCGAATGCGCCCCCGACCTTGGGTACCGGCAGGTGCACGAAGACGAGGTGCACCTTGGGCGGCTCCTTGAACCAGTTTGCATGCGAAATGATGCTCGACACCGCATTGAGGGAATGCTTCGAACCGTCTACCGCCAGCAGGATGTTCATCTTCCGGGCCTCCCTTTTTCTTGGACTGGCTGATTTTACGGTATGGGTGTCGCGGATTGCCGCCTTTGATTCGTCTCGTTTCACGCGCGGCGCGGCACTAAGCCGGATAGCGAACAGACGCCGCCCCGGGCCGCGTCCACCCTCGTGCCACCGAATCAGGAAGGAATTCCATGTCCCACTTTCATGCAGTCGTCTGGATGGACCATGCCGAAGCCCACGTGCTCCAGTTCACCTCCGACGAGGTCGAGAAGGCCGTCATCCATTCAAAGGGCAAGCACCGCCAGATCCATCACCGCAGCGGCAAGCCCGGCAGCGGCAAGGCGCCCGAGGACCTCGAGTATTTCAAGAGCGTGATCGATTCGCTCTACGGCGCCCAGCAGGTCCTGCTGACCGGGCCGGCCAACGAGAAAAACGAGTTCAAGAAGCACCTCGATGCGCACTCGAAGCCACTCGCCGCCCGCATCGTCGCGGTGGAAACCTCGGACCACCCGACCGACGGCGAGCTCCTCCAGAAGGCGCGCAAGTACTTCGTGGCAACCGGCAGCCTGCAGGCAGCCCGCTAGGGGAATACTGCCATTATCCAGGCAAGGTCCGCTCCTGTAGCGGCGAGCATGGCGAAATGCTGCCATCGACGCCGGCTCACCCGGTGCTGTCATAGCGCCGGGCAATGGCGCGAATTGCCAGAATCGATTTGCCCCGTCGCCTGAGCGCGCTTACATTCGGAGCACCGCCCTGCCATAAGAACAACCACATGACCGCAGCTTCAACGCCGAACTCACCCGAAGGCAGCCTCGAAGCCCCGACCCGGCACCCGCTCGACTGGAAGAACCCCGATTTCTGGGACCAGGCGAGCCTCGACAAGGAACTGGCGCGGACCTTCGACATCTGCCACGGCTGCCGCCGCTGCGTGAATTTGTGCACCGCCTTCCCGACGCTGTTCGATCTCGTCGACGAAAGCTCCACGATGGAAGCCGACGGCGTCGACCCGAAGGACTTCGGCAAGGTCGTCGACCAGTGTTACCTCTGCGACATGTGCTACATGACCAAGTGCCCGTACGTGCCGCCCCATCCGTGGAACCTCGATTTCCCGCACCTCATGCTCCGGGCCAAGGCGGTGAAATTCAGGAACGGGGACGTGACCTTCCGCGACCGGCTGCTGACTTCGACCGATGCGGTGGGCAAGCTCGCGACGATTCCGGTCGTGGTGCGGGTGGTGAACGCGGTGAACAAGAATCCCGCCGCGCGCGGCGTGATGGACAGCGTGCTCAAGGTGCACCAGGATCGCCGGCTGCCCGAGTATGCGAGCCGCAAGTTCCGTCCGAATGCGGCCGAAAGCCACCCTTTCCCCGTGAAGGAAGGCAAGAACACGCCCGGCAAGGTGGCGATTTTCTCGACCTGCTACATCAACTACAACGAGCCCGGCATCGGCCACGACCTGCTCGCGATCCTCGAGCACAACGAGATCCCCTATGTGCTGGTCGAGAAGGAAGCCTGCTGCGGCATGCCCAAGCTCGAGCTCGGCGACCTCGAGTCGGTGCAGAAGAACAAGGAGGCGAACATCCCTGTCCTCGCGAAGGTTGCGCGCGAAGGGTATGCCATCCTCACGCCGATCCCCTCCTGCACGTTGATGTTCAAGCAGGAGCTGCCGCTGATGTTCCCGGAGGATCCCGAGGTCATTGCCGTGCGGGACGCGATGTTCGATCCGTTCGAGTACCTCGTTCTGCGCAACCGCGATGGGTTGCTCAAGACGGATTTCAAGACGGAGCTCGGCAGCGTCTCGTATCACATCCCCTGCCACTCACGCGTGCAGAATGTCGGGCAGAAGACGCGCGAGATGCTGCAACTCGTACCAGGCACCTCGGTGAACACGGTCGAGCGCTGCGCCGGCCACGACGGCACATGGGGCGTGAAGACGGAATACTTCGAGAACTCGATGAAGATCGGCCGGCCCGTGTTCCGGATGATGGGCGCGCATCCCAAGGGCGGTTCGCCGGATTTCATCAGCTCCGACTGCCCGATCGCGGCACGGCACATCGAGCAGGGAATCGAGGCGCAGGCGGCTGGCGGAACGGATTCCGGCGCAGCGACTCCGACGAAAACGGCGGAGAAAGCACATCCGATCTCGCTCGTGCGCCGCGCGTACGGGGTTTGACAATGGCTTCGCTTGTTTCATTGGCGCGCACGGAAGACGGCGTCGCGCGGCTCACGATCGACCACGCAGTGAAGGCGAACTCGCTCTCGCGCGAGCTGATGACCCAGATGATCGACACGCTTGGCTCATTGGCGGCCGATGAGTCTCTGCGCGCGCTGGTAGTCACCGGTGCCGGGGGCAAGAGCTTCATCGGCGGGGCAAACGTCGACGAGATGGCGGCGGTGGACCGCGATGGCGGCCGCGCATTCATCACGCTCGTGCATCGCACCTGCGATGCGGTCAGGAAAGTGCCGGTTCCCACGATCGCGCGCATCCAGGGGCATACGCTGGGCGCGGGAGTCGAATTTGCCGCGGCGTGCGACATCCGCATCGCTTCGCAGGGCTCGGTCTTTGCGATGCCGGAAGTTCGGCTCGGGATTCCTTCGGTCGTGGAGGCCGTGCTGCTCCCGCGGCTCATCGGGTGGGGACGCACGCGGCTCTTGCTGCTGACCGGGCGCTCGATCGACGCAGCGACCGCGCTCGACTGGGGCCTGGTCGAAGAGGCGGTCCCGGCTTCCGGGCTCGACGCGGCGGTGGACCGCTGCCTGGCGGAGATCCTCGCGAGCGGCCCGCAGGCGGTGCGCCTGCAGAAGCGCCTGATCGATTCATGGATGGACACGAACACCGATCGCGCGATCGACGCCAGCATCGAGGAATTCGCGGCGTCGTGCGCCGCCGGCGAGAAGGACCAGCGCATGGGCGCGCTGATCAGGCAAAGGCAGGCCAGGAAGAAGCCGGCGTAGCGCGCCTGGCTAGTCCAGCCTCAGTCTTTTCCCGGGCGTTTCGCCCTGCCCGGCAGCGTGAACCGGAACGTCGATCCGGTGCCGGGGTGGCTTTCGAGGTCCACTTTGCCGCCGTGGGCCTCGACCATGGTCTTGACGATCGCGAGGCCCAGCCCGGTCCCGCCTTCGCTGTCCGGCCCCATTTCACCCTTCTCGAACACTTTCTCGATCAATTCTTTCGAGATCCCCGTGCCGTTGTCGATGACGGCGCACTCGACCTCCCCGCCCGCTCCGGCCGCCTTGGCCTCGATGTGGATTTCCCCTCGGGGCGTGTAGCGGATCGCATTGGCGATCAGGTTCTGCAGGACGCGCTTCAGCGCGTCCGCGTCCGCGTAGACGACCAGTTCGTCATGCACCTTGTTGTAGAGGCGCGTGCTGTCCGTCCCGTCGACGGGGAGAAGGTCGTGGATGAGCGATTCGACGAGCGGCCACAGGTCCAGCTCCCGGCGCTCCAGCTTTACCCCCATTTCGGTGCGCAGGCTGGCATTCTCCTCGAGGACCTGGCTGACCAGCCTTTCAAGGTGCTGCACGTTGCGGCGCAGGGCGTTGAACATTCGCGCCGCATCGGCGCCGCTTGCGCCGACCGGGTGGGTGCGCTCGAGGACTTTCCCGACGAGCGAGATTGCGTTCAGGGGCGTACGCAGGTCATGGGCTACGAAAGCGAGGTATTCCTCGCGTCGATTCTGCACGTCGAGCGCGCGCTGCGTGGCGTAGGCCTGCACCGCCAACCCGATCGCTCCGTCGAAAACCCGGTTCAGGATCTGGAAGGCCTTGCCCTGCAGGCTGAGCTGGTGGCTGTCGACGAGGTCGTGGATGCAGCCGCGCAGGATGTTGTACTCGGAAACGACTTCCTCGATGTCGAAGCCGTCCTTCACGCGCTGCAGTCCATGGGCCGGCGGGCTGCCGTCCTTGAGGGCGTTCAGGATGGTTTCGTTCGACCCCGCGCGCAGGGCGACGACCAACTCGTCCAGCAGCGACGGGACATGGTCGTTCAGCGTCGGCGTGTCCAAGTTGCGGGCGGAGGGCATCTGGCACACCTGCGAGCGCCACTGCATCAACAGCGATTCGCGGTGGGTTTCGATGAGGGATGCGAGGTTGTCCAGGTCTTTGTTGCTCATCTCGCCTCCTGACGAGGGCAATGCCACCTGCGAAAAGGCAGGAAGGCAGCGCGCGTATTCTTGCGGTTGCCGGCTTTCTGCTCAGTGCGATGACTTACAGAGAAAATAAGGGCGAAAAAAAAGCCCAACCTCGCTGAGGTTGGGCTTTTTCTTCGATATGGCCTGGCGGTAACCTACTTTCGCATACGCAATTGCACACTATCATCGGCGCAAACTCGTTTCACGGTCCTGTTCGGGATGGGAAGGCGTGGTTCCAAGCTGCTATGGCCGCCAGATTGGCTCTGGACTCGACGCGTCGCGCGCAATGCGCAGCGACGGTCAGTCGCGATTCGGGAGAAGTAAAGCTTGGGTGATGCGGTTTCAAGCGCCCACCGGAGTCGCGTATCACAATCCAAACGCGCGATGCTCACGGTTATAGGGTCAAGCCTCACGGGCAATTAGTACCGGTTAGCTCAAGGCCTTACAGCCCTTGCACACCCGGCCTATCAACGTCCTGGTCTAGGACGACCCTTTAGGGAGGTCAAGCCTCCGGGAAGTCTCATCTTAAGGCAAGTTTCCCGCTTAGATGCTTTCAGCGGTTATCTTTTCCGCACATAGCTACCCGGCGATGCCACTGGCGTGACAACCGGTACACCAGAGGTGCGTCCACTCCGGTCCTCTCGTACTAGGAGCAGCCCCCTTCAAACTTCCAACGCCCACGGCAGATAGGGACCAAACTGTCTCACGACGTTTTAAACCCAGCTCACGTACCACTTTAAATGGCGAACAGCCATACCCTTGGGACCGGCTACAGCCCCAGGATGTGATGAGCCGACATCGAGGTGCCAAACTCCCCCGTCGATATGAACTCTTGGGAGGAATCAGCCTGTTATCCCCGGCGTACCTTTTATCCGTTGAGCGATGGCCCTTCCATACAGAACCACCGGATCACTATGACCTGCTTTCGCACCTGCTCGACTTGTCAGTCTCGCAGTCAAGCACGCTTTTGCCATTGCACTTTAAAGCACGATTTCCGACCGTGCCAAGCGTACCTTCGTACTCCTCCGTTACTCTTTGGGAGGAGACCGCCCCAGTCAAACTGCCTACCATGCACGGTCCCCGATCCAGATAATGGACCTGGGTTAGAACCGCAAACAAATCAGGCTGGTATTTCAACGTTGGCTCCATGAGAGCTAGCGCCCCCACTTCAAAGCCTCCCAGCTATCCTACACAGATCGGTTCACAGTCCAATGCAAAGCTACAGTAAAGGTGCACGGGGTCTTTCCGTCTAGCCGCGGGTAGATTGCATCATCACAAACATTTCAACTTCGCTGAGTCTCAGGAGGAGACAGTGTGGCCATCGTTACGCCATTCGTGCAGGTCGGAACTTACCCGACAAGGAATTTCGCTACCTTAGGACCGTTATAGTTACGGCCGCCGTTTACCGGGGCTTCAATCAAGAGCTTGCACCCCATCATTTAACCTTCCGGCACCGGGCAGGCGTCACACCCTATACATCCACTTTCGTGTTAGCAGAGTGCTGTGTTTTTAATAAACAGTCGCAGCCACCGATTTTTTGCAACCTCATTTGGCTCCATCCGCGAGGGACTTCACCTACTAAAGGCACACCTTCTTCCGAAGTTACGGTGTCAATTTGCCGAGTTCCTTCTCCTGAGTTCTCTCAAGCGCCTGAGAATATTCATCTCGCCCACCAGTGTCGGTTTGCGGTACGGTCCCGATGTGACTGAAGCTTAGGGGCTTTTCTTGGAAGCAGGGTATCTGCCACTTCGCACTCGAAAGAGCGCTCGTTATCACGCCTTGGATAAGCCATCCGGATTTGCCTGGACGGCACTCCTACACGCTTGAACCGGGACATCCAACACCCGGCCGGCATAACCTTCTCCGTCCCCCCATCGCATCACAACGAGGTACAGGAATATTGACCTGTTTCCCATCGACTACGCGTTTCCGCCTCGTCTTAGGGGCCGACTCACCCTGCGCCGATGAACGTGGCGCAGGAAACCTTGGGCTTTCGGCGAGGGAGCTTTTCACTCCCTTTAACGCTACTCATGTCAGCATTCGCACTTCCGATACCTCCAGCAGGGTTCACACCCCACCTTCGCAGGCTTACGGAACGCTCTCCTACCATGCACATTGCTGTGCATCCGCAGCTTCGGTTACTAGCTTGAGCCCCGTTACATCTTCCGCGCAGGACGACTCGATCAGTGAGCTATTACGCTTTCTTTAAAGGATGGCTGCTTCTAAGCCAACCTCCTGACTGTTTTAGCCTTCCCACTTCGTTTGCCACTTAGCTAGTTATTTGGGACCTTAGCTGGCGGTCTGGGTTGTTTCCCTCTCGAGTCCGGACGTTAGCACCCGGTGCTCTGTCTCCCGTGAAATCACTTATCGGTATTCGGAGTTTGCAATGGTTTGGTAAGTCGCCATGACCCCCTAGCCATAACAGTGCTCTACCCCCGACGGTGTATCACGAGGCACTACCTCAATAGTTTTCGGAGAGAACCAGCTATTTCCAGATTTGTTTAGCCTTTCACCCCTATCCACAGCTCATCCGCTACTTTTGCAACAGTAGTCGGTTCGGCCCTCCAGCTGGTGTTACCCAACCTTCAGCCTGGCCATGGATAGATCATCTGGTTTCGGGTCTACAACCAGCAACTGAATCGCCCTGTTCGGACTCGCTTTCGCTACGCCTTCCCTAAACGGTTAAGCTTGCTACTGATCGTAAGTCGCTGACCCATTATACAAAAGGTACGCGGTCACCCCTTGCGAGGCTCCCACTTTTTGTATGCATGCGGTTTCAGGATCTATTTCACTCCCCTCCCGGGGTTCTTTTCACCTTTCCCTCACGGTACTGGTTCACTATCGGTCGACAACGAGTATTTAGCCTTGGAGGATGGTCCCCCCATATTCAGACAGGATTCCACGTGTCCCGCCCTACTTGTCCCAAACTTAGTTCCACTACGTGTCTGTCGCATACGGGGCTATCACCCGCTATGGCCGGACTTTCCAGACTGTTCTGCTAGAAACGTAGCTAAAGATTGGAGGCTGTTCCGATTTCGCTCGCCACTACTTTCGGAATCTCGGTTGATTTCTGTTCCTCTCCCTACTGAGATGTTTCAGTTCAGGAGGTTCGCTCGCACCCGCCTATGTATTCAGCGGAGCGTGACCATTGCTGGCCGGGTTGCCCCATTCGGAAATCTTCGGATCAAAGCTTGCTTGCCAGCTCCCCGAAGCTTATCGCAGGCTGCAACGTCCTTCATCGCCTGTTGTCGCCAAGGCATCCACCACATGCACTTATTCACTTGACCCTATAACCCTGAACACTGACGTAAAGGATTACAGGGAGCGCTTGTTACATACAATCACCCAGTGACCTCGAACATGAAATTATTCGAGGTCGCTTTACTTCTTCCGAGTTGTTAAAGAACTAAACAGCCGATGCACAAAACGCATCGCGAAACCGCGCGGTCTTACCGCGGCGATTTTGCGTTGCACTCTGTAAAACTGGTGGAGCCAATCGGGATCGAACCGATGACCTCCTGCTTGCAAAGCAGGCGCTCTCCCAACTGAGCTATGGCCCCCGCGATCCGTCCTGGAGCTCGTTGGTGGGTCTGGATGGGTTCGAACCATCGACCCCCGCCTTATCAAGACGGTGCTCTAACCAGCTGAGCTACAGACCCGCGCGGCACAGACCCTGCGGCTTGCAAACCGGGCATGACCCGCAGCAAACGCCCGCGAGACGCTTCCAGTCTGTCTAGTACAGCCGATAAGTGTGGACGCCGGAGTTTCCGGCATGCTCTTTGAAAGGAGGTGATCCAGCCGCACCTTCCGATACGGCTACCTTGTTACGACTTCACCCCAGTCATGAAGCTCACCGTGGTAGGCGCCCTCCTTGCGGTTAGGCAACCTGCTTCTGGTGAACCCCACTCCCATGGTGTGACGGGCGGTGTGTACAAGGCCCGGGAACGTATTCACCGCGACATGCTGATCCGCGATTACTAGCGATTCCGACTTCATGCAGTCGAGTTGCAGACTGCAATCCGGACTACGACGGACTTTCTGAGATTAGCTCCCCCTCGCGGGTTGGCAACCCTCTGTATCCGCCATTGTATGACGTGTGTAGCCCTACCCATAAGGGCCATGAGGACTTGACGTCATCCCCACCTTCCTCCGGTTTGTCACCGGCAGTCCCATTAGAGTGCTCAACTGAATGTAGCAACTAATGGCAAGGGTTGCGCTCGTTGCGGGACTTAACCCAACATCTCACGACACGAGCTGACGACAGCCATGCAGCACCTGTGTTACGGTTCCCTTTCGGGCACGACTCCATCTCTGGAGACTTCCGTACATGTCAAGGGTAGGTAAGGTTTTTCGCGTTGCATCGAATTAAACCACATCATCCACCGCTTGTGCGGGCCCCCGTCAATTCCTTTGAGTTTTAATCTTGCGACCGTACTCCCCAGGCGGTCAACTTCACGCGTTAGCTGCGTTACTAAGGGATTTAACTCCCCCAACAACTAGTTGACATAGTTTAGGGCGTGGACTACCAGGGTATCTAATCCTGTTTGCTCCCCACGCTTTCGTGCATGAGCGTCAGTGTTGGCCCAGGAGGCTGCCTTCGCCATCGGTATTCCTCCACATATCTACGCATTTCACCGCTACACGTGGAATTCTACCTCCCTCTGCCACACTCCAGCTCCGTAGTTTCAAACGCCATTCCCAGGTTAAGCCCGGGGATTTCACGTCTGACTTGCGAAGCCGCCTGCGCACGCTTTACGCCCAGTAATTCCGATTAACGCTCGCACCCTACGTATTACCGCGGCTGCTGGCACGTAGTTAGCCGGTGCTTCTTCTTACAGTACCGTCATCCACACGGGATATTCACCCGTGCGATTTCGTTCCGTCCGAAAGTGCTTTACAACCCGAAGGCCTTCTTCACACACGCGGCATGGCTGGATCAGGGTTGCCCCCATTGTCCAAAATTCCCCACTGCTGCCTCCCGTAGGAGTCTGGGCCGTGTCTCAGTCCCAGTGTGGCTGGTCGTTCTCTCAAACCAGCTACGGATCGTCGCCTTGGTGGGCTTTTACCCCGCCAACAAGCTAATCCGACATCGGCCGCTCCAATCGCGCAAGGCCTGAGGTTACCCCCGGGTCCCCTGCTTTCATCTCTCGATCTCATGCGGTATTAGCCAGTCTTTCGACTGGTTATCCCCCACGATAGGACACGTTCCGATGTATTACTCACCCGTTCGCCACTCGCCACCAGGGTTGCCCCCGTGCTGCCGTTCGACTTGCATGTGTAAGGCATGCCGCCAGCGTTCAATCTGAGCCAGGATCAAACTCTTCAGTTTAATTCCGGTTCCAACATTTCTGCTGGGTCGCCGATGCAGCTTTTAAGGGCCGCATCAACATTACTAATTGCTTCTCGCTCAAAAGTAAACGGAGTAAAACTTCGTTACTTGAGTGCGAGCACTTTAGTTTCAAGCCCGATACCAAGTGACCCTTGCGGATCCTTTTGCACCGTAGCCTTCGACCCAAGCGCCCACACTTATCGGCTGTAAATTTTTAAAGAGCTTTGGTTGCGGGGACCCGCTTCGGGGCCCGTTGACGCATCGAACTTGCCTGATGGTCCGCAATCAATCGAGACAGAGATTATACGCAGCTTTTGGAAGCGTGGTCAAACAATTTTCTCCACTTTTTCCAGCCCTCCTCTGCCCCGCCGACCCCACAAGATTGCGGCGCCGGCGACACTGATCCCGGATGAAGCTGGAATCAGTGGGGAGCGGATTATGCTCCAAATGGGGCGTCCCGCCACCCCTTTTTACATCAGGAAACAAATTCATTCTGCCTTCCCCGGCCCACGCCTCATCTCGATGCGCGCAAGTTTCCAAATCCGGCAAGATTCGTCGCACAGCCGTCGCACAGCAATGGCGCGACATATCGCCGGGAATCCAAGATCGTTGGTGAGTGCATATCACCCGGGAGCCGGGTGGAGCCTTCGCGGAGCTGGTCCGCAGAGGCTTTCTATAATTACTGGAAGGGTATTGCTGGAAGTGGTTGCGGGGGCAGGATTTGAACCTACGACCTTCGGGTTATGAGCCCGACGAGCTGCCAGACTGCTCCACCCCGCGTCCGGGTAAGAAAGAGATTATAGCGATATCCGGGAAGATGAGTCAAGGATTCATCGGTATTTAGCGCCCGTGCGCGTCGAGTTCCTTCTCTGTGAATCCCTCTATGAGCACCCTATAGCCTCTCTCCACCACGTCGGCAGGTGCCCCGTATTCGACAGCGTACTTCCGCACATTCGCGACCACCTGTTCCACGCGCGCAGGCGCATGGACATCGGCCTTGGTCTTCTTGAATCGCGCGGCCTGCAGCACATACTTGCCGCGCTCCGCGAGGAGCCTCACGATCTCTCGATCCAGTCGATCGATATTGCTACGGACCTCGTCGAGGTTCGCGCACTCCTGAATTTTGCTGCCGCCCTGGTCCATGCGCGCCTCAGTCGGGCTTCGCGCCAGTCGCGCGAATGACCTTGCCCCATTTTTCAATTTCGGCATGCTGGAATTTCCTGAACTCCGCAGGAGTGCTCCCCACTACGTCGAAGCCGAGGTTGGAAAGCGTCTTCCTCGTTTCCGGGTCGCGCAGAATTCTTTGGGTTTCCGTCGCAAGACGGTCGACGACGTCTTGCGGTGTCTTTGACGGGGCCAGCATCCCGATCCAGGCGAGCGACTCCAGTTGCGGATAGCCGAGTTCGGCGACGCTCGGGATGTCCGGGGCCTGGTCGCTGCGCTTCAGCGCGGTGACCGCGAGGCCTTTCATGCGGCCGGCCCTGATATGCGCCAGCACGCCCGGCGCGATGGCAAACATCGTATGGATATTGCCGCCCATCATGTCAGTGACGGCCTGTGGGAAGCCCCTGTAGGGGATGTGCACCACGAAAACCTTTGCGTCGGCCTTCAACAATTCCATGGTGAGGTGCGCCGCACTCCCACTGCCTGTCGTCCCGTACGAAAGCTTCGCCGGGTTGGACTTCAGGTATGCGAGGAATTCCTTGAAATTGCTGGCCGGCACATTGGGGTGCACCACGAGAATCTGGGGCGCCGAGGCGAGCAAAGAAATGGCCGACAGGTCCCTTTCCGGGTCGTAAGGAAGATTGTCGTACAGGATCTTGTTGGTCGCCAGCGCGGCGTTGGTGCTGACCACCAGCGTGTAGCCATCCGCTGGAGACTTGGCGACCGCGTCGACAGCAACGTTACCGCCGGCACCAGCCCGGTTTTCGACGATGACCGGTTGCCCCAACGCGTCCTGAAGCTTGGGCGCGACCACCCTGGCAACCGTGTCCGGCGTCGTCCCCGGGGGAAACGACACGACGATCTTCACTGCTCGATTGGGAAACGGCTGTGCAAAGGCCTGTCCGGCAGCCAACGCCACCGCCACAAAGCAGGCTAGAAACTGGATATTCCGACGCAAGATACCCTCCACGGGTGTAAGTTTTCTATTTAGAACAAAAGGTTAACACGTTAAGACGGCTCCTTGCCCCTGTTTTCTATTTAGAACAAAAGGTTAACACGTTAAGACCGGCTCCTTGCCCCTCGCGAGCCAAGTTAGTGCGGCGCGAACGAGAACGCGGCCGGCGTCTTCCTTGAGCGATTGCACCGAGTCGGGCCGACAGAGGATGGCAACCTGCTGTTTCTCGGTCGAAGACGCTGCCATTACCCAACCTTCTTTGGATACGAGCTCCGCTCTCCAGGTGGCCGGGAGCCCTTTTGTTTCAAAGACTTGTGAAGAATACAGTCCCACGTCCATCTTGGCACCCTTAGACAGGATCCCTCCGCCGACTGGGACGGCGGTAATTCGTCGCGCGTACTTTGGCTCCGACAGTGGCAGCGCAGTGCCACCTTGTCCTTGAAGCAGCGCCTCCCCGCTCGCTCCGATCGCCAACAGCGGGCGATCTCCGTCAGCAGCAGAGGGCCATTCCTTTCCGCCCCCTAAAACGACGATCGACCCGTCGCCGTCGGCGCAGAGATCGCACCCTGCATTAACAAGGCATTCGGCAAGAAGCGCTCCCATCGGATCGCCGCATTCGACAAACTCGACTTTGAAGCGAGTCTCGGAGGCCCCGCTCGCCTTTTGAGCCCGCGGGGACTGCCCCGCCAGCACGCGGAAAAGCGTTTCGGCCTTGAGCCGGGTTTCCTCTTCCTCCTTGATCGGGTCGGAATCGACCAGAAGATTGCCGCCTGTGCGGACCTCGGCAATGTCCCCGACGACGCGAGCCGCGCGCAGTACGGTCAAGGCCTCCATGCTCCCGTCCGAGGCCAGCCGGACCACGGCACCGGCGTACCACCCTCGCCAGCCGGCTTCGAGTTCTCCGATCGCGGGGATGGCGACCGGCTTGGGCAGGCCGGTTACGGTCGCCGGCGTTGCATGCGCAAGAAGGATGTCGAAGGCGTCCGCATCCTTGCGGCGGCGGCCCCGGATGTGGTCGATCGTATGGATGATCGTGCTGAAGAAATGCACGCGGCGGCGCGATACGACTTCGAGCGATCCCGCCTCGCACACCGTGGCCTTGTCGTTCCTGTCCGAATCGGCGCAAGCCGCCAGCGACGCATCTTCCTTGTCCGAGTTGAGCAACGCCAGGGCCTGGTCGGCGTCGGCCACCGCATCGCCGCCTCGCCTGCAGGTGCCGCACACCGGCGCGCTTTCCACCCATTCCCCGTCGGCGCGCACCTGGAGGTCGGGGGACGCGCCGAAGAGCCTTTCCCCACCGCCGAGGTTGAGGGAAAACATCGCAGGGTATGGATTCAACGCACGCAGCGCCTTGAACGCGGTGCTCGCCGGGACCGAAGCCCGGCGCCGAAAAGTCTGGCTGAGGACGAGCGAGAACAATTCGCCGTTCTTCAGTCTGCCAATGCCTTTCGACACGGCCTTTGCATGGCCCCCGGGTGGCAGGTCATCCGTCTCTTTGTCCAGGCGCACGCGGTCCAGTGTCGCGGGTTCGGCATTTGGTGCGGGCACCAGGTCCGGGTAGCGAAACTCGACCCATTGCAGGCCGGTCGCCTTTGCCACCAGCACCCGCTGAGCGAAATAAAGCACCACGCGACGCTTCCCGTCATCGGGCAGCCTGCCTGCGGCTGCGAGCCGGTAGTAGTCGAAACTGAAGACACCGAAGAGCGCGAGTTCCGGCGATGCAGGACCGAACATACGCAGAAATGAACGCAGGATCCCGATGACCGGATGCGGTCCCGGGGCCTGCGCCTCGAACCTCGCGGACAATCCGCCGGGACAGGATTCGAACGCCCAGAGTCCGCGTACTTGTTCCAGCAGCGCGTGACCAATGGGCGTAAACGCAAGGACGCGCAGGCGGTTGCCCTCGAGGAAAAAGCCGAGCGAGGGATCGACGCAACCCATCGATTCCCGTCGATAGAGCCCTTCGGCCTCCACATCGCAGCCCATCCATGCACCCAGTCGCTCATCCAGAGACTTGATCAACGTCTCCTGTGCATCGGGCTCAGCGTTCGAAACGGCGCGTTCGACGCGGATCATCGGCGATTCAACAAGTAGTGGGTCAGGAGGACGATCCCATTGGCTCAGAGACGTTCGGTCTCGCCCTGGCGCGGCTGCCAGACCATCAGGCGCTTCTCGGTGAGGGTCACCATGAAATCGAGTACCAGCGCAAAAGCGGTGAGCACGAGGATTCCCGCGAATACCGTGTTGATATCGAACGTGCCTTCCGCCTGCAGGATGAGGTAGCCCACGCCGCGCGACGAACCCAGGTATTCCCCCACCACTGCGCCGACGAAAGCCAGGCCGACGGAATTGTGCAGGCTGGCGAAGACCCAGCTCATTGCGCTCGGCACATAGACATGCCGAAGCAGTTGGTTGCGGCTCGCGCCAAGGATTCGCGCGTTCGCCAGCACCGTCGGGCTCACCTCGCGCACGCCCTGGTAAACGTTGAAGAAGACAATGAAGAACACGAGCGTCACGCCCAATGCCACCTTGGATGCGATGTCGAGCCCGAACCACACGCTGAAAATCGGCGCGAGGATCACGCGAGGCATGGCGTTGAGCGCCTTGATATACGGGTCGCACAACGCCGACGCAATCGGATTGAGTGCAAGCCACAGCCCGATCACCAGTCCCGACACGGTCCCGATCACGAACGCAAGGATCGTCTCCCACAAGGTGACCCAGAGGTGGGGATAGATGTCCCCGGTGGAGAACCACTCCCAGATGCGCGCAAAAACCTTGAGCGGCTCGCCGAAAAAGAAGGCGGCCTTGCTCGCATCCTCGAAGTAAAACGGCGGAAGGATGCCCGGCACCGTGAGCACGTGCCACATCACGAAAAATGCAACGAGCATCAGGATCTGCCAGATGTACAGGTTCCCGTGCTGGGGGCGCGCCCGCGCCCAAAGCCCGCTACTGGATGCGGGTTCGCGCATAGCCTTTGAGCACTTCGTCCTTCATTGCATGCCAGATTTTCGTGTGCAGCTCGATGAAGCGCGGCGTCAGTCGGATCTCGGCCACGTCGCGGGGCCGCGGAAGGTCGATCGTGAACTCGCCGATCGGGTGGGTTTCAGGCCCCGCAGACAGCACGACGACCCTGTCCGACAGCGAAATCGCCTCTTCGATGTCATGTGTGATGAAGACCACCGACTTGCGGTCGGCCGACCAGAGCTCGAGCAGCTCGTTCTCCATGAGCTGGCGCGTCTGGATGTCCAACGCCGAAAAAGGCTCGTCCATGAGGATGATCTGCGGATCCAGGATCAGCGTCTGCGCAAGCGCTACGCGCCTGCGCATCCCGCCGGAAAGCTGGTGCGGGTAGCGATGCCCGTGCCCGGCGAGGCCGACGCGGGCCAGCCAGTCTTGCGCGCGGCGCACAGCCTCTTCACGCGGCACGCCGCGGAACTCGAGACCCGCGGTGACATTGTCCAGGCCCGTGCGCCATGGCATCAGCGCTTCGGTCTGGAAGAGGTATCCGGCCTGCCGGTTCAGCCCGTCCAGGGGTTCCCCGAAGACCTTCACGCTGCCTGCCGAGGGTTCCAGGAGACCGACCGCAACGTTCAGCAGCGTCGACTTGCCGCACCCGGTCGGGCCAACGACGGACACGAACTCGCCGGGCGCGACGACCAGCGTCGCGTCCTTGACGGCCGTGTAACGGGTGTCGTTCGAGTCACGCGCGACGAACGTGACCGTGATGTTCTCCAGCGCGAGCGCCGGCGCTCCCACCGAGGCCATGCGCCCCCCTACTTCTTCTTTGCGTACTTCGCGAGCGCCTTCTTCGCGAACTCGTTCGTGTAGGTCTCGCCCAGCTTGATCTTGGAGGGGTCGATCTTCGGGTTGAAGGAGGCCAGCGCCTTCAACGTGGTTTTCGCGCCGGCCTCGCTGAACAGCCCGTCCCTGGAGTACGCGGTTTTGACGTTGTTGAACGCGAAGAGGTACATGGCCTTGTTTCCAAGGAGGTAGTCCTCAGGCACGGTCGCAAGCACCTGCTGCGGCGAGGCGTCCTGCAGCCAGAGCAACGCGCGCACCATCGCGTTGGTCATCGCCTGGACGGTCCTGGGATTCTTTTTCACGAAATCGACCGGCGCATACAGGCTTGCGGCCGGCATCGGTCCGCCGAACAGCTTTTCGGTGCCTTCCGGCGTGCGCGTCTCGGCGATGATCTTGATCTTGCCTTCCTTCTCGAGGATGGTCATCGCCGGATCCGTTTGCGACACGACGTCGACCCGGCCTTGGTCGACCGCGGCAATCACGGTCGATCCCGCCCCAATCCCGATGATCGAAACGTCGGAGGGCTTGAGTCCGCCCTTGGCGAGGAGGAAGTTCGCCACCATGTTGGTGCTGGAGCCCGGCGCGCTTACGCCGACCTTGAGGCCCTTGAGGTCCTTGGGCGACTTGTAGGACGCCGCCTTCGACGTAACGATGCCCACGGAGATCTGCGGCGCCGAACCCGAGAGCACGAACGCAGTGAAATGCTGCCCGTTGGACTGCATGTTGATCGTGTGCTCGTAGGCGCCTGACACCACGTCTGCGCTGCCCCCGACGACAGCCTGCAACGAGCGGGCGCCGCCCGGGAAATCGCTGATCCGCAGGGTGAGACCTTCGTCCTTGAAATATCCGAGCCGCTCGGCAAGCGTGAGCGGCAGGTAATAGAGCGCGGACTTGCCGCCGATGGCAATGTGGACGTCCGGCTTTTCCAACTGCGCGGATGAATTCGACGACAGCACGAGTGCCGCGGCCGCAAGGATCGAGCCAAAGACCGACTTCATTATTTGTGCCCTCCGTTTTATGGCGCCATTCTACAGCGGGCGCCTTTCCATCAATGCCTGCGAGAGCGTGCCGGCGTCGACATATTCGAGCTCCCCTCCCAGCGGTACGCCCCGCGCGATGCGGCTCACGCGCACGCCGCGGGTGCGCAGCATCTCGGCAATGTAGTGCGCGGTCGCTTCGCCTTCGTTCGTGAAATTGGTGGCGAGGATGACCTCCTGCACGGTGCCGTCGGTTGCGCGCGCGAGCAGCCTGTCGAGGCCGATGTCGCGCGGACCCACCCCGTCGAGCGGCGAAAGCCGTCCCATGAGCACGAAATACATGCCGGAGAACGAGGACGTTTGCTCGACCATCGCCAGGTCGGCCGGCGTTTCGACCACGCAAAGGACGGTCGCGTCACGGCGCGCCGAGGCGCACAGCGAGCAGGTCTCGCCTTCGGTGAAATTGTTGCACCTTGCGCAATGGCGCACGGTTGCCAGCGCGTGCTTCAACGACACTGCGAGCTGGTCGGCGCCCGCGCGATCGCGTTGCAGCAACTGGTACGCCATGCGCTGGGCCGACTTGGGCCCGACGCCCGGCAGCACCCGAAGCGCTTCTACCAGGCGCTCGAGGCCCTCGGAGGTTGGGACGGGGTCCCTGCGCACGCTGGGGATCTCAGAACGGCAGCTTCATGCCGGCCGGCAGCCCCATGCCGGCGGTGACGCTGCTCATCTTCTCGGCAATCTTCGCCTCGACCCGGCGTGCCGCATCGTTGAACGCCGCCGCGACGAGGTCCTCCAGCATTTCCTTGTCGTCGCCGACCAGGGAGGGATCGATCGCCACGCGCTTCACGTCGTACTTGCACGTCATCTGGACCTTGACCATCCCCGCGCCGGACTGCCCTTCGACTTCGAGCTGGGAGAGCTGGTCCTGCATCTTCTGCATGTTTTCCTGCATGGCCTGCGCCTGCTTCATCAGCTGGCCGATATTGCCTCTCATGACTGCCTCCTGAGACCCTTGCGGGTCGCCTGTTACGGTGATCCCTTGGGGGTGGCGTGAATGCTGTTGTCGATCACGGTCGCATCGAAAATGTCGACCAGGTCGCGCACGAACGGATCTCCGAGCACTGCGTCGACGGCTTTGGCCTGGCGAGCCGAACGCTCGCCCTGCTCCAGGGCCGCGACCGATGCGCCCTGCACCTCGCCCACGGCCACCTTGAGCGTGATCGTGCCGCCGAAGCGCTCAACGAGCGCGCTCTTGAGCTTGTCGACGTAACTCTTGTCGGCCAGATAAGCCATCGCCTTGGGAATGGCCAGGTCGAACTGGCCGGTCTCGTGGCGCCTCATTTCCGAATTGTCTGCCAGCAGCTTTGCAGCGCCGCCAAGCTTGAGGTCGCGCACCAGGCCAACCCAGTCACCCTCGAACGGCACACTCGATTTCATCTGCGGTTGCACTTGAGGCTTCGGCGCGGGGCCCGGTGAAGCTTTCGGTTCCGCAACAGGCCGCGCCGGGCGCTTGTCCGGCAGTGACAGCGAGCCTGCGGGCGACAGCGCAGCGCCTTCGGGCCTGAACGCGAGCATGCGCAACAGCGTCATTAGAAAGCCTGAGTGCTCGTCGGGCGCCAGCGGGAGATCCTGGCGGCCCTGCACGGCGATCTGGTAATAGAGCTGGATCTCGTCCGGCGCAAAGTGCTGCGCAAAACCCACCACCCTTTCGCGCTCAGGCAAATCCTCGTCGAGCGCTTCGGGCATGGCGCTGGCCACCGCGATGCGCAGGAGCAGGCTGGCCAGGTCGGCGAGCGCCGCGTCGAACGACAGGCTGCGCGACAGCATTTCATCGGCGAGAGCCATCAGCGCCGGGCCGTCCCCGGCCGCTAGCGCGTCCAGCGCGCGCAACAGGTAGGTTTCGTCCACTGCGCCAAGCATCTCGCGCACATTCACCGCAGTGACCTTGCCTGCGCCATGCGCAATGGCCTGGTCCAGCAACGACAACCCATCGCGCATGCTGCCCGATGCCGCCCGGGCCAACGGGGGCAGCGCCTCGCGCTCGAATTCGACCTTCTCGGCCTCGAGCAGGCGGGCGAGGTGCTCGGTAATCGCGCCTTGCGGCATCTGCTTGAGGTTGAACTGCAGGCACCGGCTAAGCACCGTGACCGGGATCTTCTGCGGATCGGTCGTCGCGAGGATGAACTTGAGGTGCTCCGGCGGCTCTTCCAGAGTCTTCAGCATCGCGTTGAACGCCGAGGTCGAGAGCATGTGCACTTCGTCGATCACGTAAACCTTGAACCGCCCGCGGGACGGCGCATATTGCGCGGTCTCCAGCAGCTGCCTCATTTCGTCGACCTTGGTGTTCGTCGCCGCGTCCACTTCGAGCAAGTCGACGAAACGGCCGCCGTCGATCTCCAGGCACGCACTGCATTTACCGCAAGGCTCCGGGGTGATGCCGGTCTCGCAGTTGAGGCATTTGGCGAGAATGCGCGCAATGGTGGTCTTGCCCACGCCGCGGGTGCCGGTGAACAGGTAAGCGTGATGCAGGCGCTGCTTCTCGAGCGCGTGGCGCAATGCCTTGACGACATGCTCCTGCCCGACCAGCGTGGCAAAACTCCTAGGCCGGTATTTGCGCGCCAGAACGAGATAAGTCATGCGCGAATTCTACAGTCTGCGGGGAGGGGGCCGAAGAGGGAGGGTCGTTTCGACCCTCCCTCTTCGCTTCTCGTTGGTGGCGAGCCTTGTCCCCGGCACTTGCGGTATGTAGCTGTGGCTGCTTCCTTCCGGACCTGACCAGGTTCACCACGCCGCAATGCGGGGGGGCCCGCCGTTGAAGCCGGATTGTAATCTACCGCATTGAGGTTTGCGGCGGCCTCCCCCATCATCGGGCATGGAACCCTCAGACAGCATCCGTCGTCTCGGTTTTGCGCGCTGGTACGAGCGCCGCCTGATCGAAGGCCATGCCTGGTTCGTTTCCGGATTCATCTGCATGGTCGCCATCGCGGCCTGCGTGGAGGAACTCAGCTTCCGCGGCTCGGCGCTCCGGCTGCTGGCGTATGTCGTCGTCGCCCTGTCTGCGGGCGCCATCGGGATTTACGGCATGGTCCGCTATCACGAGATCCTTGCGGAGGCGGAAACCCTCGGCGAGCACGCGACCTGCCGCGCGTGCGGCGCCTATGCCCGGTTCCAGCTGATCTCGCCGTCGCACGTTCGCTGCCGCAAATGCGGCAACGAATGGCGCCTGATCGGGCCCCATTGAGCGAAGCGGAAATACTGCCATTTTCGGGGTGACCTCCGCGTGGATAGCGGGTTTCAGGGGGAAATGCTGCCAATGGTCGATAACGGCTGAGTCGTTGTCGCGCCTTAGTTCCAGGCCAGGAACCCGCTGGTCAGCAGCGCCAGCAGCATGACCATCAT
>Ga0163151_10002086_pt1 | contig 31992 bp, 28 predicted proteins | sample OliLakLV19MP5IB2_FD_145596 | JGI IMG/M metagenome (GOLD analysis project Ga0163151, IMG submission 145596) | Freshwater microbial mat bacterial communities from Lake Vanda, McMurdo Dry Valleys, Antarctica - Oligotrophic Lake LV.19.MP5.IB-2 | ecosystem: Environmental > Aquatic > Freshwater >... | reverse complement strand
TTCTTTTAACAACAGCCTTAGACTTTATTCTTGTAAAGCAGATTGAGAAAAGCACGTCTAAAAAACAAAAAAAGATTTTTTTATGCATCTCTCTTTTCGTCAACCTTGGATTACTGTTTACATTCAAATACCTGTATTTCTTCACGAGTAATATTGATTCAGTTTTAACTGTAACAGGTGTGGCGCCAATAGGTATGGATAAACTGATACTTCCAATTGGATTGTCTTTTTTTACGTTTGAATCGCTGACGTATGTGATTGATGTTTATCGTGGCGATTATAAATCATTAAAGAGTTTTCGAAATTACCTTACTTATATTTTATTATTTCCAAAATTAATTGCCGGTCCCATTATTCCATACAATAAAATTGCTGGACAAATAGAAGGAGAAAGAAAAACTACAGCAGAAATGCGTTTGTCAGGATTGCTTCGTTTTATTTTTGGTCTTTCTAAAAAAGTACTCATTGCAAATGTTATAGGAGAAACAGTTGAAGAATTGTACAAACTGGATGCAAGCACTATTGATACTGCTACAGCTTGGGCAATGTCGGTAGGTTATACGATGCAATTGTATTTTGATTTTTCAGGATATTCGGATATGGCAATTGGTATTTGCAAGATGATTGGTTTTTCAATCCCAGAAAATTTTAATTTTCCTTATATCTCGAAATCAATTACAGAATTTTGGAGGCGATGGCATATTTCTTTGGGTAACTGGATGCGCAATTACCTTTATATTCCATTGGGTGGAAGTAAAGGAAGTGTTGTAAGGACATACTTTAATTTGTGGATAGTATTTATCATTTCTGGATTTTGGCATGGAGCAGGCTGGAATTTTATTCTTTGGGGTGCTTTCAATGGCTTGTTCCTGATGCTCGAACGGTTGTACTTAAATAAGTACCTGAAAAGTAATTTAGCTGTTATTTATACTTTTTTTGTGGCAAACATCGGTTGGGTCCTTTTTAAAAATGAAGACATGAATGTAACAATGATGATTTATAAAAAAATGTTCTCCTTCGAGTTTAATAACCTTCATGTTATTGATTTTCGTTTTATAATCATTCTTTTGCTTGCATTGTTTATATCCTTCAGCGGCTTATTCAAATCATTTTATGCAACCACTCAAAACGATGAATTACTTTTTGTGCAACGGAAGTGGAGGTTGAATGTTTTATTCACCTTGAGTATCATTTTTCTGGTATTGAGTTCATCTTATATACTTGGACAAGATTTTAACCCTTTTATTTATTTTAGGTTCTAATGCAAAATAGAAAGTATAACATATTGTTTGGTATTTTGCTGTTTTGCATGGTGATTCATTTTGCTTTCAAGCCATTGAATCTTATCAAAGACAAAGAATTAGCAGGATTTTATATAGCGCCAGAAAATGTTGCATTGAATGCTGAAAATTATTTTTCAGGAAAATTTCAGGATTCAACAGAAAAATCAATTAATTATCAGTTTGGTTTGTTTCCTGGATTTACAAGAATTCACCATCAAATTGAATACAGCTTTTTCAATCGCATCCATGTAAAAGATGTGCATATTGGGAAAAATGGCTATTTGTATAGGTATTGTGTAGGCTGTATCACCGAAAAAACATTTGATTCCCTTTATCTGGAAAAATATTTAGATAAATATCTACTTCTCCAGGATTCATTAAAAACAGTTGGCAAAAATATTGTATGGATTATTGCTCCTGATAAAAACATTGTTTTTAGCGAATATTTACCTTCAAATTTAAAACATGGAGATAAAGTGTATGCTTACTACTGGACTTTACAAAAGGCGTTTAAAAGAAAGGGGATAGATTTTATTGATTTTAATGAGTTGGCTTTTCGTGAAAAAAATATATATCCTTATGAAGTCTTTAATAAAGGAGGCGTTCATTGGACAAATGCTTATGCTGCCAGATGTTTTGATTCTGTTTGTAAATACTTGGAAACAAAAACAGCTATTAAAATAAAGAACACAATTACAAATAGGAAAGTAGAACACCCTTGGGGTCCGGATATTGATATGGAAGAAGCAGCCAACTTATTACTTCCTTTGCAACAGGATCGGTTATATCTTTCGGATGTAGTATCCGAATCAAATTCAAAAAATAAAAAATTGTTATTGGTAGGTGATAGTTTTGCTCACATGTGGACATGGACAAAGTATTATCAGAATTGTTTCGATTCTCAATCAGAATTTTGGTATTATAACCGTGAAATCAATACACTTGCAAACATTCATAAAAGAATGGTGAAACACGAAGCTGTTGCACAAAATATCAAAGCTGTTGATCTTATCATCATTGTATTTAATGCGGCCAATGCTGAATACCTCGATTATGGCTTTGTGGAGGATGTGATGAAATAGATAATCGCTACTCGTCTAGTTTATATAGTTCTTCGTAGCTGATATGCGATGTTCTACTAATAACATATTGCGGCTGCCCATTTTCAAGTGTCAGAATTGCTTTAGTTGTATCACTTGAAATAGGAAAAAGAATCATGTACTTTCTTCCATCACTTAATTGTATCCCGTATTTTTTTTCTGAATTATTAATTTGTACAGAATTTTGCGTGTATTGATAAGCAGTTGTATTGCCATCCGCATCTGTGATTTTAAAACTTTTGGGCTCAAAATCAATTTCAAATTTATTGTTTTCGGGATCTGTACCTTTCCAGTTTCCTTGATAAACACTAGACCCACTGCAGCTTGCTAAGAATAGTAAAATGGTGAATGCGTATAATTGAATATATTTTTTCATTTTTAATATTTTAGATTTAATATCAGAATTTCAAGTTAATGGTTGTTATCTGTTTCAAGGGATGCGAAGTGTTCATCGTTAAGTTGATATAGAATTAGTTGAATGCCATTCTTCTTTTGTCAAACTATAAACATAATTCAATTTTGATTGTTCTCCAAAGTAAGTAATTTCTTGCTCATCAATTTTTATAGCGCCTAGTCTGCTGATTGCTATTTGAGAGCGAACATTAGCGGCTCCTATATGAAATAATACCGTTGAAACGAATTGAAAAATATAATCCAACATTAATTTCTTTACAGAAAGGTTGTACCCATTTCCCCAATAGCTTGTGCCGTAAAACGTATATCCAATTAAAATGCTGTTTTCTTTTTCGTTGTAATCATAAAAACGGGTACTTCCAATGGTGTTTCCGTTGGCTATGTTCACAATTTTGAATGCTCCTTTGCTTTGCATTGCCCCGGCAAAAAAAACGCTGAACACCTCGGTTTTCCAACGATCTTTGTTTGGATGTTGTTCCCATATTTTAGGATCGGAAGCAACTGCAGCTAAGTCTTCAAAGTCCTTTTCCAGCAATGGATAAAGAATTACTTTTTCATTTTCTAATGTGGGCTGAATATTGAAGCTCATATTATAGTTGTAATTTAATGGATGCTTTTTTGTTCTAGGCTAAATTAATTATTTCTTAAAATCTTTTCCATTTTCTTTCCGTTGCCAATTCATCAATCAATTTATCTAAATAGCGAATTTTTTGTATGACTTTATCTTCAATCTCTTCTACTCGGTATCCACAAATGACACCGGTAATTTGTGAAACATTTGGATTAAGTTTTGGTGCTTCTGCAAAAAAGACTTCAAAATCACTTTTCTTGTCGATTTGCTTTTGCAATGTTTCTTTGTTGTAGCCTGTTAGCCAAAAAATAATGTTATCTACTTCATCTTTTGTTTTACCCTTTTTCTTCACTTTTTGTATATACAGTGGATAAACACTCGAAAAAATAATTTTATAGATTCTATTTGAATTCATTTTTTTTATTTCGTATTATACTTCTCAAATTAAATATCTTCTTGTAAATCTTTATTGAAGTCAACTTGATATATTTTATCAATTGTTTTTCCGTTTAATCCAGTCAACCAACATCCTGTGTTTTTATTTTGTTGTGAGTTCAGTCTCTTCCGTCTTGAAAACAACCGCTGTTACTAGTTTTTCTATTGTTAATTTGGATATATATAAGTGTGTCGTTTATTGTATCAAATCTAGCATTTTTATAAAAAAAGTAAAACAGAAATGTATCAACTCAACATAAATTCAACAGCTGCGTTTGCATGAAGTAAAGCGGTATCAAATAATGGAACACTTATATCTTGTTGATTTACTAGAAGCGGAATTTCTGTGCAACCTAAGATAACACCTTCAGCTCCTTGTTCTTTTAATTTGTTAATAATCTCAATGTAACGTTTCTTACTTTCTGGAAGTAATAAGCCCCTTCCCAGTTCTTCAAAAATTGTATAATGTATAAAGGCGCGGTCTTCTTCATTCGGAATTATAGAATCAATGTTTTGTTCTTTTAACTTATCAGTAAAAAAATCGAGTTCCATTGTAAACTTTGTTCCCAGTAGTCCCACTTTTTTAATCTTTTGTTTTGTGATTTCATTAGCTGTTGCTGTCGCAATGTGAATCACAGGTAATTTTATATTCTCCTGTAGTTTGTCAGCAATTAAATGCAGTGTATTGGCGCATAGCACAATTGCTTCAGCTCCGGCTGATTTAAGATGTTCTGAAGCTGTTGTAATCATCTGTAATGTTTTGTCCCAATCGTTTGCATCATTATTTTTTTTGATGTCTGCATAATTGAAAGAATAGATAATACATTCAGCATAATTGAGTCCACCCAATTTTACGTTTACACCTTCATTAATGTATTTGTAATAATCAAGTGTTGAAACCCAGCTGATGCCTCCAATTAGTCCGATTTTTTTCATGAATTTATTTTATAAAAAAACCCCGAGGTAAAAAACTCGGGGTTATATTTTTAGAACTTAGCACGTATCTTACGTTTCTTGTATTTTTTGTGTTTGAAGATACTACCATATTTAGAACGGTAAAACGAACTTTTTCCTCTTATGATATAACTATAATATACAGAAGTAGTCATGTATGAATCGTTGTGAGATGGATCACCTCGCTTTGAACCGGGAGTGTAATTTTTTCTGTCAGGAACACCTTCCGAAATACCTAATTCATCTCTTCTGTTTGCTAATGCAATTGCTTCTGCACTTGTTAAATCTGAAGGGTCAGCGTATGAAGTACTTACATCATCTATGTAATCAGTGAAGGTAGTTCTCCAATCAAATTCCCAACCAATACGGTGTTTTTTATCAATTGTGAAGTATAATCCAAGTCCTAATGGAACGGCAGCGCCAACAGCTGAATATTTTTTTCCTTCTGTTTGCAACGGACGCAAAGCAGTCCATGAACCATTGTAATATGTTTTAGGATTGTGATAGAATGCAGCGATTCCAACAAAAGCATACATTCTAAAATCGTTTCTGTAACGGTATGTATGTCCTAAATCGGGAACATCAACAAAGAAAAATTGTCCGGTTAATTCTAAATCAATAATGTCGTTTCTGAAAGATAAGTTACGTCCAACTCTTCCTGGGTTTGAAGAAAGGTAATCAGCTCCAGCAACACGCGACCAGTTAAGACCAAGCTTAGCAGAAATGATAGGAGTAAACTTATAGCGTGCAAAACCACCAACCGCAAATTGCGTTTTGGATAATTTTATATCAGCAATAAAATCTTTACGAGTTTCAGCTTTTCCGCCCATTTCTCCTAGGTAATTAGAAGCACCGGCATGAACACCAAAATCCCAAAGATATTGTCCGAACCCCACAAATGGCATTGCCGACAATGATAATATGACTAATAATTTACGCATCTTGCAAATTTATAAAATTTATCGATAAAATAACAAATAATATTTTTTTATCTTCGTGACTTCTCATAACAAAAATAAAAAACAAAAACCATATGGGCAACAGAGTAACGCAACTTTTCAATATAAAATACCCGATTATTCAAGCTGGAATGATTTGGTGTAGCGGATGGGAGTTGGCTGCAGCTGTTACCAATGCTGGTGGTTTAGGAGTTATTGGAAGCGGAAGCATGTATCCGGAAATACTTCGTGAGCACATTCAAAAATGCAAAAAAGCGACTAATAATGGTATTTTTGCGGTGAATGTTCCCATGCTTTATCCGGATATCGACAAGCATATGGATGTTATTGTTGCTGAGGGAGTTAAGGTGGTAATTACTTCTGCCGGAAACCCTAAAATATGGACCTCAAAACTGAAAGAAAAAGGAATTATTGTGGTGCATGTGATTGCCAATGCTAAATTCGCTAAAAAAGCGGAGGAAGCAGGAGTTGATGCTATTGTTGCGGAAGGGTTTGAAGCAGGCGGACACAATGGAAGAGAGGAAACCACCACACTTTGTTTGATACCGATTATAAAAAATACTGTTTCTATTCCGGTGATTGCGGCTGGTGGAATTGCTACAGGCAAAGCAATGTTGGCCATGTTAGCCTTGGGTGCAGATGGTGTTCAAATTGGAAGTCGATTTGTTGCTTCGGAAGAATCTTCTGCTAGTATACATTTTAAAAATGCAGTAATTTCTTCTCAGGAAGGCGATACAAAATTGTTGTTGAAACAACTTACTCCTGTTCGTTTATTGAAGAACAAATTTTTTGAGGACATAGAAAAAGCAGAGGCAGCCGCTGCATCGGTTGATGAATTGTCAAAACTACTTGGAAGAGCGCGTGCTAAAAAAGGTATGTTTGAGGGCGATTTAATTGAAGGTGAATTGGAAATCGGACAAATTGCGGCAATCATTAAAGAAATAAAACCTGCAAAGGAAATTATTGATGAAATTATTGCAGAATATAAAATTGCGAAGGAAGAACTGATGAAAGGATTTTAGTTTTTAACTATAATTTTTAAATAGAGGAGGATGCATTCCCCCTTAGAAAAAGTGGGCAAGGGGGATTAAAAGCGATGCTTGTTATAAGTATAAATGTTAATTTAGAATCAAAATCACTATATGATAAAATACGAAAGGTTTGAATTAGAAAATGGATTGAAAGTGATTTACCACGAAGATAAATCAACTCCAATTGCATGTATAAATATTTTGTACAATGTGGGTGCAAGAGATGAAAACCCTGAGCAGACAGGCTTTGCGCATTTGTTTGAACATTTAATGTTTGGCGGTTCAGTCAATATTCCAAATTATGATGAGCCACTTCAACGGGTTGGTGGAGAAAATAATGCATACACCACAAATGATATTACCAATTACTATTTGACTTTACCTTCCGAAAATTTAGAAACAGGTTTTTGGTTGGAAAGTGATCGAATGTTGAGTCTGGCTTTTTCTGATAAAAGTTTAGAAGTGCAAAGAAGTGTAGTCATTGAAGAATTTAAGCAACGCTACTTAAATCAGCCTTATGGAGATGTTTGGTTGTTGATGCGTCCGATGATTTATAAAGTTCATCCGTATCAATGGGATACTATCGGAAAAGAAATTTCGCACATAGAAAATGCTCAGATGCAAGATGTGAAAAACTTTTTTTCGAAATTCTATTGTCCGAACAATGCCATTATGGTTGTTGCCGGAAATGTGAAGTTGGATGAAGTGAAAAAACTTTCAGAAAAATGGTTTGCACCCATTCCAAAAGGTCCTGATAATAAAAGAAATTTACCTGCAGAGCCGGTTCAGACAGAAGCGCGCAGTTTAACTGTTGAGCGCGATGTTCCTGCTGATGCTATTTATAAAGCATATCACATGTGTTCGCGTTTTGATAAAGAATATTATGCTACCGATTTAATTTCAGATATTCTTTCGCGCGGAAATTCTTCTCGCATGCACAATGCCTTGATAAAAGATAAAAAACTATTTAGCGATTTGCATGCTTATGTGATGGGTGATTTTGATAAGGGTTTGTTTGTTGTTTCCGGAAAACTTTCAAAAGGAGTTACGATGGAACAAGCGGAGCAGGGGATTGATGCTGAGTTAGAAAAAATGAAAACTCAATTGGTTTCAAAAGAGGAACTTCAGAAAGTGAAAAATAAAATGGAAGCCTCACATGTGTTTGGAGAAATTGAAGTGCTGAACAAAGCGGCAAACCTTGCTGTGTCGGAGCTTTTGGGTGATGCGAATATGGTAAACATGGAAGTGGAAAAATATTTAGGCGTAACAGCCGAACAAATAAAAGAACAAGCGAACATTATTTTTAGAAAAGAAAATTGTTCAACATTGTATTATAAAGCAAAAATATGATACTTGTTTACAGGGCGTCATACCGTGCCGCGACACGGTATCTCACGATGAGGACAGAAATGCTAATTAACAGATCCCGTGTCGTAGCACGGGATGACGGATAGAACTTTAATAGAACTTCGTATGACAATCGATAGAACCTTATCACCATCCTTTAAAACGGTTGAAAAAATAGAAATGATTCGTGCTACTGAAAAGCGCTTGAATAATAATATTCCTGTTTATTCAATAAATGCAGGAACACAAGAATTGATTAAAATCGAATTTTTGTTTGATGCAGGAATGTTTCAGCAGGAAATGCCCTTGCAGGCAACGTCTGTTAATTCTATGTTGGAAGAAGGGACGTCAAAAATGAATGCAGCGCAAATTGCTGACGCTGTTGATTTTTACGGAGCTTTTTTAGAAGTTGGAGTGTCGCAGGATAATGCTTCTGTAGTTTTGTATACCTTAAATAAACATTTAAAAGCTACTATTTCTGTAGTGGAAGATGTTATCAAAAATGCAACTTTTCCGGAAGAAGAATTAGTCACACATCTTACCAATAAAAAACAAAAATTTGATGTCAATAATCAAAAGGTGGCAACCCTTGCACGTAAACGTTTTACCGAATTAATTTTTGGTTCTAAACATCCTTACGGAATAAATGTACAAGCATCCGATTTTGAAAAAATTAATCGCGGACATCTGGATTCTTTTTATAAATCCTATTATTGCTCGAATCGTTGTAAAATTATATTGGCAGGGAAAATAGATGAAGATGTTTTTCAATTGTTAAACGACTATTTCGGAGGAAATGATTGGTCGACCGATAAAAAATCGATTTCAAATACTGTTCAAGTAGTAACAGAAAAAGAAAGAGAACAATTGGTTTACAAAGAAGATGCATTGCAATCGGCTATCCGAATTGGTAAAGTACTTTTTAATAAAACGCATACTGATTTTCAATCTTTGCAAGTGTTAAATACCATTTATGGAGGCTATTTTGGTTCTCGTTTAATGTCGAATATCCGTGAAGACAAAGGTTATACTTACGGAATAGGCTCTGGAATAGCGTCATTACAAAACTCAGGTTATTTCTTTATTTCAACGGAAGTAGGAGTGGATGTATGTAAAAATGCAATTAAGGAAATATACTTTGAAATGGATCGTTTGCGTACCGAATTAATTCCAGAAAACGAGCTACAATTGGTAAAAAATTATCTGTTGGGAACCTTTCTTCGCTCTGTTGACGGACCATTTGCAATGGCAGAGCGCTTCAAAGGCATACTGGAGTATAATCTTTCCTATGATTATTTTGATAACTACATTGCAACTATTAAGAGTGTTTCAGCATCTCAATTACGTGATTTAGCCACTACCTATTTCGATAAGGAGAGTATGATTGAACTGGTTGCAGGAAAAAAATAGTTGGTAAAACACACAGATTTTGAGTAAATTTGCTCCAAAGGAGCCCCTTCGGGGTAGGTATTACCAATTCCAATGTTAAAGAAACTATTTCTACTTCTGATTTTTACCGCTTTGTTTTCAACAAAAACAAATGCATCTCATTTGATGGGTGGAGAAATTACCTGGGATTGTGTGGGCGGTGGGCAGTATGTTTTTACCATGAAACTTTACCGCGATTGCAACGGAATTGCAACCACACCAGTTGTTTCATTGTCTGTATTTAATCATCCCACTGTAAGTTCTATTCCTTTAAGTTTAATAACTCAAACAGATATTTCTCCAGCTTGTAACGGAGCTGGACCATCCATTTCCTGCTCTGGTGCTGAGTCGCAGCCGGGTTGGCCTGGAAGTGCATCTCCAATTTTAGGTGCAGTACAGGAATCTGTTTTTCAATCAGCACCTATTTCTTTACCCGGTGTTCCGCCTTCTATTGGCTGGACCTTCGCGTATGCTGATTGCTGCAGAAATAATTCTGTTTCAAACATCACTTCTGCTTCCGCTTACGGATTTACATTGAGAGCGGTGATGTACGCCTATAGCGGACAAAATGCAAATCCTTGTTTTGATTCTTCACCACGTTTTTTAGAAAGTCCGAGTACCGTTATTTGTGTTGGCTATCCGTTTACTTATAATCATAATGCTACAGATCCTGATTTGGATTCTTTATCTTACTCTTGGGCACAACCTTTAAATAATTATGATCCAGCAACATTTCCAGGTCCTTATAATCCTCCTTTAAATCCTATAAATATTCCTTTTTCTACAGGATATAGTTTTAATAGTCCCTTGCCCGGAACATTGCAAAATCCCGCAAACGTTCCAGCTACTATAAATGCATCAACCGGAGAAATCTCTTTTACCTCATATACGATTGGGAATTTTGTAACGGTTGTAAAAGTAGAAGCTTGGAAATGCGGACAACTGGTTGCAGAAATCTATAGGGAAATTCAAATTGTACTTTTGCCTTGTGCTCCTAATAGTCCGCCTACTGTTGTTACCACTGCATTTCAGGATACTGTGCTTGTAGGTACAGCAGTAAACTTTACTATTTCTGGAAACGATTTGGATTTATTAGCAGATGGCATTACTCCACAAACAGTTACCATTTCAGCAACAGGAACACAATTTGGTGCAGGATTTACAAGTGCTGTAACAGGTTGTTTAAATCCGCCTTGTGCCACGCTTACCCCTGCATCTCCTGCTTCCGGCTCCGTAAATGCGTCAACCACTTTCAATTGGCAAACCAGTTGCAATCATATTTCTTATAATACGGGTTGTAATTCAGCATCTAATACTTACACATTTGTTTTTAAAAGTAAAGATGATTTTTGTCCGGCTCCTGCCGAAAAAATCACAACTATTTCTATTACCGTTCTTGCTTTGCCAATTGTTGAATCACCGGAACCGCGTTGTGTTTCTGTTTTACCGAATGGTGATGTAACGCTCACTTGGTCTACACCAATTGATACTGGTTTAACATTCAACAGTTATCACATTTATACTTCCGCAGCTGCTGCTGGACCATTTACTTTATTAGATAGCATTTTTGTGTTCGGACAAACTACCTACACACACGTTGGTGCAAATGCAAATGCCGCTCCTGTTTATTATTACATTCAAACACGTTCGGGTTGTGGTGGACAAGTTTATTCTGCTCCCAAAGATACTGTTGCATCTATTTATTTAACAGTTACAAATCCCTTGAACGGAACAGCGGTTTTAAATTGGAATCCAATTGCTATTCCTAATATATCTTCATCTACAGGACTCTATAATGTTTATCAAGAATTCCCAACAGGTGTCTGGACAATGGTTGGTTCAACTACAGCGTTAACATTTATTGATACGATTATAGTTTGTAATCAATTCGTAAACTATCGTGTTGAAATTGCAGATGCAACAGGTTGTATTTCTGTTTCCTCTGTTGCAGGAGCCCTGTTTCAAAATACCATTGCTCCCTTGAGTCCGGTTTTTGATACACTTAGCGTGGATGATAATAACAATGCATTAATGAATTGGAATGTAAATGCTGCTGCTGATTTTGAGGGATACATTGTTTACCGATTTGATGGTACAGCATGGATTCCGATTGATACTATTTATGGAGTGAACAATACGAATTATACTTATTTATTGTCGAATCCTGATTTGGCAATGGAACAGTACCGTTTAGGCGCATTCGATTCTTGCGGAAATGTTAGTCCGCTTGGAGGCTTCCTTGGCACAATCTATCTAACATCCGTTGCCGATATTTGCAGTAGGAGTGCGGATTTAACTTGGACAGCTTACAACACCATCGGAACAGGATTAATAGGATATCGAATTTATCGTTCAACCGTAAGTATCGCTGGACCCTATACATTGGATGGAACGGTGTCTTCTGGAACACTAACTTATACATCATCGGGTTTATTGGCAAGCACAACTTATTATTTTAAAGTAGAAGCATTTGATTTATCAGGAACTCGAACTTCTTCTTCTAATCGAATTAGTTTTTATTCAGCGGTTCCTATTCCTCCAACATTTTCTTATTTGCGAAAAATAAGTGTGATTGCACCTGATGTTGTAAATGTAACTTGTCATGTAGACATTGCTGCTTCAACTTTGAATTATAAAATAATGCGCTCGCTTGATAATTCAAATTTTACCAATGTAGGAACTGTTCCCGTTAGTGCAGCTTCACCTATTTCATTTAACGATAATGGAGCGAAGACGGATAAAAATAGTTATTACTATAAAATCATCAATGTGGATAGTTGTGGATACGATGGTTTGGAAACAAACATTGGAAAAACAATTTTGTTAAATGCCATAAGTAACAGTGAGGACATGGTGAATTATCTTATCTGGAATGATTATGAATATTGGTTGGGAAATGTGATGTCGTATAACATTTACAGAGGAGTGGATGGGGTGATGGATCCTACACCAATTGCGAATGTTCCTTTTACTGGCGGAATAAATTATTATACCGATGATATTTCTGCCATTTTACAAGGTGAAGGTGTTTTTAATTATTATGTGGAAGCATTGGAAGGAATGGGAAATAGTTATGGTTTTAGCGATAATAGTTTGTCGAATATTGCCGAGGCATATCAAGACCCGAAAGTGTTTATTCCCAATGCATTTCGTCCAAATGGCTTTAACAGCGTATTTATTCCTGTTACTACCTATGTAGATTTTACAGAATATGAATTTATGGTTTTCAATCGCTGGGGATTAAATGTGTTTAGTACAACCAATGTTGATCAAGGATGGGATGGAACAAACCGTGGGGTGAAACAGGAATTAGGAGTGTTTGTTTATTTAGTACGATTCAAAACATCAAAAGGAGAATACATTGAATTTAAAGGTTCTGTGACTTTATTAAGATAAATTTTTTAAAAACAAAATATGAAAAAAAACTACTTCAAGTTTTTAACACTACTAATATTCGCTTTTGCAGTAAAAGCAAATGCTCTCGTGAAGTAGTTTTTTTAGGTCAGCGTAACCTGACCTTTGTAGAAGGGCGAAATTTGTAAGACCTGTTCTGACGTTTCAGTATAAGCAAGATCTTAATTAAATTTTAAATACATCCACTAATTCGAAATTCGTATAATTCGTATTTTTTTTGTAATTCGTTGGAGTAAATTCGTAGATATGAAAATTGGAATCGTATGTTATCCTACATTTGGTGGGAGTGGAGTAGTGGCAACTGAGTTAGGGAAAGCCTTGGCAGCAAAAGGCCATCAAGTACATTTTATCAGTTATAGTCAACCTGTTCGTTTGGATTTTTTTTCTGGTAATTTATTTTATCATGAAGTAGCTGTTTCGGATTATCCTTTGTTTGACTATCAACCTTACGAGTTAGTGCTATCGAGTAAATTAGTTGATGTTGTGAAGTATGAAAAATTAGATTTGCTTCACGTTCATTACGCTATTCCTCATGCATCCGCTGCTTACATGGCAAAACAAATTTTAGCATCGCAAGGAATCAATATCCCTTTTATCACCACTTTACACGGAACAGATATCACACTTGTAGGAAAAGATCCTTCCTTTGAACCTGTGATTACATTTGCAATCAATCAGAGTGATGCGGTTACATCCGTCTCCGAAAGTTTAAAAGCCGATACCTACGCTAATTTCCCCGATGTAAAAAAAGACATCAGTGTTATTCCTAATTTTATTTGTCTGGACGATTACAAAACCAATGATGCAGTGTGTAGCAAAAAAATGTATGCTCCCAACGGAGAACGTTTATTAATCCACGTTTCCAATTTCAGAAAAGTAAAACGCGTGGAAGATGTTTTGCGTGTGTTTGATAAAGTGAGAAAACAAATTCCCGCAAAATTGATTTTAGTAGGTGATGGACCGGAGCGACCTGTGATTGAAAAGCTTTGCCGAGAGTTAGACACTTGCAGTGATATTCGTTCGCTAGGTAAAATTGTGAATCCAGAACAAGTGTTGGCGATTTCCGATTTGTTTTTATTGACTTCAGAAACCGAAAGTTTTGGTTTGGCGGCATTGGAAGCAATGGCAGCAAAAGTGCCGGTTATTTCAACTAATTCGGGTGGAATCCCGGAGGTAAATAAGGATGGTTTTTCCGGTTATATGAGCAATGTAGGCGATGTGGAAGATATGGCAAAAAATGCAATGCGGATTTTAAAGGACGATGCTACTTTGAAACAATTTAAAGAGAATGCTTACGAACAAGCTAAGAAGTTTAATATTGATAGGATTCTTCCGATGTATGAGCGTTTATATAAAGAGGTATTGAGTAAGAGCAAGTTGATGGCAAACATCTAATGGGCATTTTTTATTCCCCTGCCCTTCGAAGGGGACCAGCTTCGTAACAAACATTTTTTGTACATTTAATTCAAATTCCGGATCATGAAAAAACTCATTCTTTTTTTAAGTGTTGTTTTCTTCTCGGAAAAATCATTCGCTCAAGCAAGTGCATTTCTGGTAACAGATCCTGCTGCGGAACAAGTGATGTTAGGGAATTATGATCCTACACTCTACACTGCTTCTGTTGTAATAAATCATCCTGATTCCATTTCGCAAGGAATCATGCAAAGAATAAATCCCGATTCATTAAAAAGCAATATCATTAAACTCGCATCATTTCACAATAGAAATACCGGTTCAGATACTTTATCAGCAACCAAAGGTTTTGGTGCTGCAAGAAATTGGGTGTATTCAAAATTTCAGGAATATAGTACAGCAAATGGAAATCGATTGATACCTGCTTTTTTTCAATTCGATCAAGCCATCTGTTTGGTAAACCGGCATAAAAATATTATTGCAGTTCTTCCTGGAATTGATACAACCGACAAACGGATAATTTTGATTGAAGGACATATGGATAGCAGGTGTGAAGTGTTGTGCGATACTTCCTGTCTTGCTCAAGGAGTGGAAGATAATGCAACAGGAACAGCATTGGTAATGGAATTAGCGCGTGTAATGAGTAAGTATTCTTATAATCATACCATTGTGTTTATGATTACCACTTCGGAAGAACAAGGTTTATACGGAGCAGAAGCATTTGCCGATTATTGCACGTTGAAAGGAATACAAATTAAAGCGGTTCAGAATAATGATGTGATTGGAGGAATTGTTTGCGGAACTACATCATCGGCTCCAAGTTGCCCTGGTTTGAATGCTATCGATAGTACGCAGGTGCGTTTGTTTTCCTTCGGAGGATTTAATTCCAAACACAAACAATATGCACGTTTCTCAAAATTAGAATACAAAGAAGAATTACTTCCTTTTGTTTCGGTTCCGATGACTGTTTCTATTATGAGTGCCGAAGACAGAACAGGTAGAGGAGGAGACCACATTCCTTTTCGTCAGCATGCTTATACGGCAATCAGATATACATCTGCCAACGAGCATGGCGATGCAAATGTCGCAGCAGTAGGTTATTCAGATAGACAACATTCATCAAGAGATACTTTGGGAATAGATACGAATGGTGATTTTGTGGTGGATAGTTTTTTTGTAAATTTTAATTATCTTGCAAGAAATGCGGTGATCAATGGCAATGCGGCAGGAATGGCAGCAATCGGTCCGAAAGAACCCGATTTTACAGTTGTTGCCATAGGAACAAGTATGGTTGAAGTGACCATTACACAGCAAACAGGATATGCTTTTTATCGTTTTGCAGATAGAACAACTACTAACGATTGGGATTCGGTTTATTTAATGACAGGGACTGTAGATACATTTATGGTTGGAACGGCAGTTAATCATTATGTGAGTGTTGCATCCATCGATACAAACGGAATCGAAAGTTTGTTTTCAAAAGAAATATTGATTGCTGTTCCGAATGGAATTAGTGAATTAAAAAAAGAAGAAGGAATTTCTTTGATGCAGAACAAACCAAATCCCTTTGATGAATCAACAATCATTTCTGTTTATGTAGACAAAGGAAAGAAATACAAAGAAGCATTTATCTCCATTACAGATATTAAAGGCAAAGAGATAAAACGAATGCCGGTAGAGTTAAAACAAGGAATGAATGAAGTGATCTACGAACACGGTTACGGAGCTAGCGGAATATTTACGTATACCTTGATGCTTGATGGAAAAGCAGTGGAGTCGCGGAAGATGATTTTTGCTAATTAGTAAAAGTATAATCAAGTTTATTTGGTTAATCGATACTTTATTTTCAGTTCTACTAACATATCAAGAGACCATTCTCTCCAATTTAATAGCGGTAATTTTCGTTTTTGATCTGTATAGATTTTGTTTTTACTTGAAAAAGTAAAATAATTATATATTTCGAAACTTCCCGTAAGCCTATTCTTCGTTTTTAATATCGAAAGGCCGTAACAAAATGCATTTTCAGAAAACGTGTAATATTTGATATTATCATGACCAGGTATTTTAGAAAAGTAAGAGTAAAGTCTTGCAGAAGCGTTTAAGTCTATTTTAGATTTTGTTTTATTAAATTTATAATAATAGCTCACAAATGGGATTATGTCTTTAGATTTAGTGCTATTGTTTGAAACATTAATATCGAACGTGTGTCGGTGCTTGTTTAAGTAAATGCCAAAAGAATAAAACGGAAATAATAAATCGTAAGATGTATAATATACCCAGTTTTGTTCGTATGCGGCAACAAGTTGACCACCAATCTGACCACCTAAGTTGAGTTTTTTATGTTGTTTTAGAGAGTCGATTTGTGAAGAGTCGTTTTCTGCTGCTACCAAACATATCGAACAGAGAATTAGTCGTTTCATGAAATGGAAACGTTTTTTATTTTTAAATATTATAAACGGAAGCATTAGTTTGAATAAATCTATGAATGGTGATACAGGCTAATCACTTTCCCATTTCCTTGTTGGCCTTCCATCTTGTTTTGTGATTGTATACTTCTTTTTCTCTGCAAGTTTAAACATCCGTCTTCGCAACTTCTTCGGATAAAAAGTAGAGTATACATTTCTAACGCGTCTTTTCTTTTTTACAATTCCAATCTGACTTAATAGATCTTGTGTAGCAGCAGCACAGCGCATTCCCAAAAACGCATAATCATAAGGTGGTGTGCTCAAATAATCATTGTGTGTTTTATTCAGATGAGTGTATTGTACTTCTGAAATGGGAATGATAAACGACACCACTTTATACCCTTTTGGGTAAGGCGGTTGATTGTGAGTATGTTTTCCAGTAAACTGACTGTGACAATTTCTATTGTGTGAAAGTATATGCACTCTTCCTGTTGGAGAAAATCCATAATCAACACTGTCTACTTCAATAGTAACATGTCCGCCATGAATGCCGCCAAAGTATTTCATTTCGGTTTTGTTCTTGTATTGTTTTAATGGCTTTGAACCATACAGGAAATGCACTTTTATGGTGTGGATGGAATCGGTTTGCCCGATGATAGACAAACATGGTAAATAGAGTAGTAGAAGGAAGATGAATCTCATTAGTTTGTTAATCGTTTTTAATAAGCATTCTTGAAACACACCCCTGCCTCTCTCAAGAGGGGAATGTCTCTCGATTAAAATTTAGCTTAATCTGCACATCAGTACATTAAATAATCAGCACATCGATTCACCCTCCTGCTTTCTTTGCTTTGTAATTCATATCGGTAAGCAGTTTTAGCACTTTATCGCGGTGATCGCCTTGTAATAGTATTTCTAAATTCTTAACACTTCCTCCAACACCACATTTTTGTTTCAGGGTTTTCCCTAAATTTTCTAAATCAACCATATTTCCAATATGTCCACTTACCCGTGTTACCAATTTCCCTCCACTTATTCTGTCGAGGTAAATTTTTAAATTTTGTTGTTGTGGTGGAAGTGATTGCATAGGTGTATCGTCTTCAGTGTTAAATTGAAAATCTTTGTTGGTGGAAAATACAAATCCGTCTTCGTTATTTTTAGGTTGGTTCATTGGTTCATTGGTTCACTTGTTCAATAGTTCATTAGTGAGCTGGGTGTATTTGTTGTGTATTTTTTTGTCTATAGTCTACTTTTTTCTTGTCTACTCGTAATGGAACGATTAGTCTTTTCGACAAAGGATTTGCTTTTGAATTAATATGCAATTAGTTTATCGGATTGGCATATTACTAAATTCGCTTTTTGATTGATGAAAAGCTCCATTAATGATTGTGTGTTGGCTTCAATAATATGAAATAAATCTTTGTTGCTTATATTACCGAGCTCTAACAAAAACACTTTTGGAGGAGAGTTTTTTACAAGATAATATTCCCAAAAATCGGTATCTTTTGTAATAATTATTCTATTTTGCTCGATTGCGATTTTTCGAATGTTTGAATCAGACAGTAAGTGTCCATTATCAAAAGTTGTAGTATGAATTGCATCAAATCCCCAATCATTGAGTTTTATTGCTAACGAAGGTGGCAGTTGGGTATCTACAATAAAGCGAAGCATATTTTAGCTTGCTAATGGTAATACATTTTTTGTATTGGCCATAAATGATGCGTATTGTAAGCAAGCTCGGATATCTGCATTTTCCAGATAAGGATAATCGTTAAGGATTTCATCGTTTGTCATCCCTGACGCAAGTAATTCAAGCAATTGAGCAACAGTAAAACGCATGTTGCGAATAGTCGGTTTGCTATTGCATACTTCTGAATTAATGGTTATACGACTTGAAAAATTTTCCATGGTAATTTCCTTATAAGCAAAGATAATACATTTTAACATATCACTTTCAACGACAAAGGATTAATCTTGATTCTCAGTTCATTCCCAATTTCAATAGGTTCACCATCAATATGAGCAATGGTTCCTTTTTGTTTTACAATTACTTCTTTTGCTTTTATAATTTCTAAAAAAGAAGATTTATCCAAGGATTTAGTAAACATTCTGTAACCAATGGAAAGCGCGCTCATAAATTTAAAATCTTTTAAGATAGCAATGTCAATCAATCCATCCGAAATGTCGGCAGTAGGAGCTATGTAAGCATTGTTTCCCCATTGTGAGCCATTAGCAAAACTAATCAGGTAAGCATTTTTAATGGTGTTTTTACCATCAATAATGAGTTCAAAATCTTGTGCTTTATACTGGGATAGTTCTCTGGTAATGACTTTTATGTAAGATAAGAACCCCCGTTTCCCAAATTTAGCGAATTCCCATCCAATGTGTGCATCAAATCCCACTCCGGCAACATTCGCAAAAGTTTCTTCATTCATTTGAATGGTATCCATGCTTGTTTGTTTTCCGGTATTGATTACCTCCATTGCTTTTTTAAGATTGAGAGGGATATTTAAATGTCTTGCTAAGCCATTTCCGGAGCCGGTAGGGATAATTGCCATTGCCGAAGAGGTATTTATCAATCCTTTCGAAACCTCATTTACGGAGCCGTCACCACCCACAGCCACAACAATGTCAATATTTCTGGAGGCAGCTTCCTTCGACAGTTCAATGGCATGTTTTGCTGCTTTGGTATATGCTATTTCATAATCAAAAAGAGAACGATCTAGTTTCTCATCAATCAATTTTTCAATCACTTTTTGGCGACCAATTCCTGAAACAGGGTTAACGATGAAACAGATCTTCTTTTTTGACATTCTATTATTAGATAAACTAAATAGTTTTCAATTTACAAATAGGCAATTGGTCAATAGGCGGTTGGCAAGTATCTTTTTAATTTTTTTTAATTGCCAACTGAAAAATTGCCAACTGTTTTTTTAATGCATTTTATTATTGATCAAACTTTGCTGATAGGTTTGAATAATTGCTTTTGTTTTTTGTTCCAGCTTCTTAACCAATTGTGGATGCTTTTCAATAATATTAATTTTTAGGAGACTATCGTTTGGAAAATAACATAACTCCCTAGCTTTACCGGAAGCAAATGCCATTGAATAATTATTTTCAATCATAATGTAAGAAGCATCACCTGAGTTGTACATGAAAGCATAATGTTGAGCAGTAGAATCAAAAACACTGTTTCCAAACGAAAAATAGTTTGATGGATAATTGATATAATCTAATATAGATGGCTGAATATCAATTTGTTGTGTTGTCATAGAGTCGATTCCTTTTAAGTTGCTTCCTTGCATGTAATACATAATAGGAATGGTACTGTTACCCACTTTATTTTGATAGAACGCATTTGCAGTTACCCCAGTATGATCAGCAACTAGAACAAACAAGGTGTTTTTGAACCAAGGCATTGTTTTAGCAGTTTCAAAAAATCTGCGTAAAGCATAATCGGTATAGGCAATTGTTTTCTCTATTGGTAATTTACCGTCTTTAAAGTGTCCATTGTGTTTTTTAGGAATATTGTAAGGATGATGGGAGGTTAATGTAAATAAGGTAGCAAAAAAGGGCTCTTTCTGCTCGCCAATCTTATTTGCAGTATACAGCATAAATTCTTCATCCCAAATTCCCCAATTGCCATCATAATCTTTCTCGTTGTTGTATTCGGTTCTACCATAGTAGGAATCAAACTCTGCAACTTTAGAAAAACCGTCAAATCCCATGGTACCGTTTGTACCTCCATGAAAAAAGGCAGTGGAATAGCCTTGCTTTTTGAGCAGACTCGCAATGCTAACTATTTGATTACTTCCGTAAGGAGAAGAAATATAAGGTTCATTCATCCAGGTAGGTGTGCTGGCAACAATTGCGGGTATGCCTTGAATGGATGTTTTTCCGTTTGAAAAAGCATTTACAAAGGTTAAACTTTCTCCGATTAGGGAGTCGAGAAAAGGAGTTGAGCCGTCTTGTTTTCCATTCATTGCCCCTACATACTCTTTTGAAAAGCTTTCCAAAGCAATTACAAAAACATTTAGTTTTTTAAATCCTCCAGTTTCACCTTTGTGGTAAGGATTATAATGACTTAATAGCTCAGCCTCATCTTTAAAGTAAATTTGCGGCTCAATAGTTTGCAAATCCAAGGTTTTAAGAATGCTAAAAGGAGTGCTAATCACCAAAGGGATGTATTTTGCAGTAGTGTGCTCGCCTGCATTTACCGAATTGATTGGGAGCAATTGGAAACCTCCACGATAACCAACAATGCTTATTGCAATTGCTAAAAGGTAAATTCCGGCTTGTGCCAGATAAGTGTTTTTATTCCAAATCAAATGGTTTGTTTTATCAAGTTTTTTATACATGTAAAACAGGACCACACTCAATAGAATCCAAATAAGGAACATGTACCAATAGTCTTTCAGAAACAAAGGCAATAAACGTCCTAAATCGTTTCCGATACCTCCTACAAAAAAATTGAAAACATCGGCAGTGGTGCGTTTTAAGGTAAACTGAAAGTATATTAAATCGACACAGTTGGCCAAAATGGCTGTGCTGTTTACTAAAATAAACAAGCTAAAAAGGAATTTTCGGTAGAAACGATGCTCTCTGAAAGGGAATGGCAAAAGGTACAAAAGAATGAAAATACTGTTGGAAAGGATGATGACAGAAATGTCGAAACGAAGGCCGGCAAATAAAATGAGCAATAGCTCAGCAAAACTTAAGTCTGAAAAATAGAAGTAGTTAAACCAATAAAAAAGGAGTCGGCAGATGGTATAAAGGCATAGTAAAAGCCCTATTTTCTTTAATAAAGTATAAAAGTTAGCTGCTCCTGTTTGCATAGCTTGCAAAGCTAATAAATAATAACAATAAACATTTTTCTCAGCTGATTTTTGATATTTTTTGCGAGATAGAATGTTAATTGGTAGGGGGATAGGAATAAAAAAAATTAAAAATTGTTATATGGATTGAAATATTTGATATATATTTGCCGAAATTTTAATTAAAATCACAAACAAAACAAAATGAAAAAATTATTTACATTAGTTGCCGTAGCAGGAATGTTTACATTCGTTGCTTGCGGACCAAGTGCAGCAGAATTAGAGGCAAAAGCTAAAGCTACTGCTGATTCAATTGCTGCTGTAGAATCTGCTAACGCTGCTGCAGAAGCTGCTAGAATGCAGGCTATCACTGATTCAACAACTGCTTATGCAGATGCTGCTGCTGCTGAAGCAACAAGAATCACTGATTCAATTGCTGCTGCAGGACCAAAGAAAAAGAAATAATATTCTTTTTTACAAAAGAAAGGCTTCGTTTTGCGAGGCCTTTTTTTTTGCTCTTTTTACCATTCTTCCTTTAATAAGGCCAGCCATACAATATTCCCAGATACTTCCTGTTAAAATATGTTATTTGTATCTTTAAATACAAATTGCATTATTACATTTGAGCCCTATTCAAACTACATGCGCTATTTTCTGCATTTAATAATCTTATTTTTTTCATTGCCATCGTTTTCCCAACAAATGTCGATTTCGGGTAATGTTCAGGATACGGTATTGAAAGTTCCAATGAAAAATGTAGTTGCCATGGCAGTGCGTATCAAAGATTCTGTTCTTATTGGGCATACCCGTACCGATAAAAATGGTCGTTTTACAATGGCGAACCTTCCAATTGATACCGTTCAGGTAATTATTTCGGACTCTAAATTTGCCGAACAAACCTTTTACGTTTTCGGCAGTGCAGCCAATTATGAATTTGATTTCGGAAAAATTATTCTACCACCTAAAAGTCAGCAATTGGCTGAGGTGATTATTTATGCTTTTAAAGATCCCGTTTACTACAAAGGCGACACCCTCATTTATACTGCCGATTCCTTTAAAGTAAAACCCAATGCCACCGTTGAAGATTTATTAAGAAAATTACCGGGAATAAAGGTGGATGCTCAAGGAAAAATTACTTCTCAAGGAAAAGATATCAGTCAGGTTTTAGTGGATGGGGATGAATTTTTTGGTAGCGACCCAACAGTAGCCACTAAAAATTTAGCGGCTCAAGGTGTTGAGTCGGTTCAGGTATATGAAAAAAAGAACGAAAATGCCGGTGATGGAGAAGAGGAAACCACTCAGGTAATGAACTTGAAATTAAAAGAAGATGCTAAGAAAGGTTATTTTGGAAAGGTTTCTGCCGCTAGCGACTTTCAGAATTTTCATGAAGGGGAACTTCTTGCAAACAAATTTCAAAAATCATTAAAAGTATCCGTGTTTGCTCTTGCCAGCAATACGCCTCGTTCTAGCTTTGGTTGGGGTGATATGTATAAATATGGTTTGGATAATGAATCGAATATGATGAGCGATGAGGATGGTGGAATGTATTGGTATGCTAACAGTAATCAGAATAAAGGGATTCCACGGACATTGAAATCAGGATTTTATTATTCCGATAAACTTGGAAAGAAAACTAAGATTGGATTGAATTATACTTATAACAACAATCAATTAAGCGCAGCAGGGTCTACCAAATCACAATACTTTTTGAGTGACACCAATTATGTAACAGATAATACCAGTCAGAATCTGCAAACTACCGAAGGGCATTCAATAAACTTTAAATTAACCCAAACACTCGATTCTCTTACCGAATTAGAGATAGAACCGAAGTTTAAGTTAAATAAAAATAAACAGAACAATTTTCAAGTCACCAATTTTGTAACTGCCGAGGATACGATTGCTCACCAAACAAATGTTAGTAATACAAACGAAGCAGAAGGATATGATTTTTCTACGAATATAAAATTGAAACGGAATTTCAAAAATCGTGATAGACAACTTAGAATGAATTATTATGTGAGCTTAGTAGATAATAAATCGGATGGTATTTTAAAATCGGATAATACTTATTTTAATTCACTCATTCCGAATGATAGTATCGACCAGAAAAAAAGTAGTACAAGTAGTTCGCAATCACATAGTGGAAATGCAACTTATACAGAGCCTCTGACTAAAAAAATAAAATTAGAATTTGAATATAATTTCAATTATAATATTGCAAAACAAAGTAAGGTTTCTCAAAACTATACAAATGGCGAATATTCGGGCTACGATTCAACATTGACAAACGATTTTGAAAATATAAAAATGATTAATCGTTTTGGAATAAAGTTTATTCATGAAACAAAAAAGCAGTCCTTCAATTTTGGAGCAAGAATTCGGAATGTAGATGTTGTCAATACAAACCTTATTACCGATGAGGTGTTTACGCAATCGGTAAATAACATCTTACCTTTTTTAGGATACATGTATCGTATCACAGAAAATTCACGATTGAATTTTAAATATAGAACGTCATCATCACAACCAAGTGTAAACCAATTGCAACCAATCCCTGATAATACCAATCCCAACCAGATTAAGATAGGAAATCCTAATTTGATTCCAACGTTTACAAATAGTTTTGATCTAAGCTATAATTCCTACAAACCGGTGAGTGGAAAGTATGTTTGGATGAGTGCCAACTTTTCTAATACAGATAATGCCTTTGCTAATTCCATTGTATATGATAGTTTAGGAAGAACTATTTCTCAGACTCTAAATGTGAATGGAAATTACAACGCTAGAGCGAATGTTGGTGCCGGCATTCCTGTGTTTTCTAAAGCATTGAGCATAAATCCGAATGTAAGTGGAAACTACAACAGCTATTCTAATTTTATAAATACCCAAAAAAATACCACCACCACACTAAACACAAATTTTGGTTTGGATTTGGAACTAGACATTGATACACTTCAGTTCTCGGTAGGATATAATTATGAATACAACGATCCTTCTTCTACATTGAGCACAGCATCCAATAAACCTTATTCCGAACAATCATTTGATGCAGGTTTGCGTTTGCGTTTGCCATTTAAGATAGTGCTGGAAACGGAAGTGGAATACACCATCAGCAGTCAGCGTGCCGAAGGATACAATACCAACTTTATTGTTTGGAATGCAAACCTTGCCAAATCATTCCTAAAAAATGAAAATCTTATTTTAACTATCAGTGGAAACGATATTCTTAATCAAAACATTATGAATACGCGTACTATACAGGATAACGTTATTACGGATGATAGAACAAATATTATCTCCCGTTACTTTTTATTGAAACTGACTTATAAATTCAACAGCACCAAAACAAAAGACAATGAAAATGATTTTTGGTAAATATTTTTTATCGTTTATTATTGTTTTCTCTTCGGTGATAAATGCACAGGCACAAATCACTTCTGGAAAAATTGTGTTTGAGCGCAAAACAAATTTGTACAAAAAATTCAAAGATGACAATGTAAAAGAATGGCTGAAAGAAGAAGATAAAAGCAAAGTGGATTATTTTGAATTGTATTTTAATGATTCCATGTCAGTGTTTATGCCTCAGGAGAGTGACTTGAAAGAGCGAATGAGCTGGGCAACAAGCAAAAATATTACGTATCAGAATTTTAATGCAAAAACAACATTAGCCATAAAAAGTGTGTGGGGAGAAAAGTTATTTGTGCAAGACACATTAAAAAAACGTGAATGGAAAATCACAGATAGTAAACGTGTTATAAGTGGATACAATTGCAGAAAAGCAATTTGGCAAATGAACGATACAACCCGTTTTTATGTTTGGTATGCCGATGATATAGTTCCGAATGTTGGTCCGGAAAGCTTTGCAGGATTGCCTGGTGCTATATTGGGCTTAGCAACCGAAGATGGTGGAGTTATTTATTTTGCTAAAAGTGTGGAAGCTTTAAATCCTACAATGGAACAGTTATCACCGAAAAAAGGAAAAAATAAAATTTACAACTCTCCCGAACTAAAAACAAAATTGGAAAAAGATTTCGGTAAAAATCCTTGGGGCAAAGCAATGATTAAAGACTTGTTTAGTTGGTAGGATGTTGTAATTGTTCCTTTCTCATTTTCTTAAATACAATTACCAGTATTGTTAGACTTAAAAAGAGGGCAATAATAAGAGAAATAAAAATTTGCCCAGTTGCCATTACGTGAAGCTCTTGTCCAGTTTCTGGGTCAATTATGTATGGTGGACTTATCTCACAAGCTATCCACATTGATGTGGGAAAAGTGAGTGTAAATGTAATAATACCCAACGCAGCAGCACCCAAAGCAGCAACTACTTTGTCTTTGTGAGCCTTTTTAAGTTTCACCAGATTTTTGCTTTGCTTGGTTTCCATTTTCAAAAACCTCGCATGTTTAGTTGAATATATGCCACCACTTTTTCTTTTTGTTAAAATAATACTTTTGATAATGTTCTTCTCCTTTTAATTCTATCCATACTTTTTTAAATGCTGTTTTTAAAATAGGATTGTCATCTATTTGAAGGTTTGAATTTGGATAAGATTCTCCCGAACTCATTATTGATGCCCGAAAAGCACCTGTATTCATCATCTCAAGAATAGTATAGCATTCGTCTTCTGCGTAATAGAATTCTTTTATTAATTCTGAAACAACTGCATCTTCATCTGTTACACCATTTTTACGAAGGACAAGTATGAAATCAATTATTTTTTCGGCACTAGCTTCTGTCATTGCATTGCATTGAATTAATTTATATGGTCTGCATCGTTTATTTCTTCACGAAATCCCTGGGGCAAAGCAATGGTGAAAGATTTGTTTACTTAGTGAGGTTGTTTTATCGCTTGAACTTTCTTCGCTTCATCCATCAACACACATTTTCCACAAGCTTGTTTTTTCTTTACACTTGAATAAATGCGGTAGCCCACATAAGCCGTTGCTAATGCTAAAAGAATGTATATGATTAGCTGTTGAATCATTGTTTAATAACCTAGGGGCTCTCTGCTTGTATGCCTTACTCTTAAAATATAAATTTCTTTAGTCGATGTTTTAATTTGATAGGTAATTCTGTAACTATAAATTAAAAATGCTCGATATTCTTTATTGGGAGCGTCTTTTAATTTATCAATTTCAAAAATAAGAGCATTCTTTTTTATGTCATTGAGCCTTGATAGTATACCTTCTTTCACTATTTTGGGTGCTTGGGGACTTTGTTTATATAAAAAATCTAAAATGTCTTTAAAGTTGTTAAGTGCAACTTTGTCCCAAACAGTTGTGTGCGATGTTGTTTTTACCATTTAGACAACTCTTTAAGAGCATCTTCGTGAGTGACAAAATTTCCTTTTTCAATTCGAGCTACTGCTTCCGCAATCTCTTTGTTGTATTGTTTGCGGGTAATGCGTTTTACATCTTTGTCAACATTCAAAAAGCTTTTTACCATTTCTAATAGCAAAGATTGTTGCTTAACAGTTAATAATGGTAAATATCCATCAAATTGTTTCTTTATAGCAGCTGTAGTCATTTCGATAATATTTGTGTAAAGCAAATTTACGAAAAATATTACAAAAATTATGTCCATATTTTTGATATTTTTGTGTCTCATTTTAATACGTTATAAGCTAACATCCAATATCTAACATCCAAAATGATTACTGCAGAAAATCCCATTCGTTACGATAGAAAAAAATACAAAGACGATACTTTAATCGCTTTATACAAAGGTGTTTTGAAACCTCGCATGATAGAAGAAAAAATGTTATTGCTTCTCCGTCAAGGGAAAATATCCAAATGGTTTAGTGGAATAGGCCAAGAAGCAGGTTCGGTTGGAGCGGCTATGGCTTTGGATAAAGAAGAATACATTTTGCCCATGCACCGTAATTTAGGCGTGTTTACATCTCGTGGAATTCCTTTGAATCGTTTGTTTTGTCAGTTTCAGGGCAAACCAAGTGGTTTTACAAAGGGACGCGACCGCTCATTCCATTTCGGAACTCAGGAGTATAAAATTGTGGGCATGATTTCCCATTTGGGTCCGCAATTGGGTGTGGCGGATGGAATAGCATTAGGAAACTTATTACATGAAAATGGTAAAGTAACATTGGTTTATTCCGGTGATGGTGGAGCAAGTGAAGGAGATTTTCATGAATCGTTGAATGTTGCAGCTGTTTGGGATCTGCCCGTAATTTTTGCAATTGAGAACAATGGTTACGGTTTATCAACTCCAAGTAACGAGCAGTTTCGTTGCAAACAATTCATCGATAAAGGAATTGGTTATGGAATGGAAGCAGTGCAAGTGGATGGAAACAATGTGCTGGAAGTTTATGATACAGTAAAGCGTTTAGCTGAATCGATAAGGAAAAATCCTCGTCCGGTTTTATTAGAACTAATGACTTTCCGTATGCGCGGACATGAGGAAGCATCGGGAACAAAATATGTTCCTAAAGAATTATTAGAAATCTGGGGTAAAAAAGATCCACTCAATAACTTTGCAAAATATCTGTTGGAAGAAGGAGTGTTAGATGAAAAAATGATTGAAGATTTCCGCTCCGAAATTAAAACAGAAATTGAAGAAGGTCTGGAACTAGCCTATGCAGAAACATTGCCACCTCCGAATACAGCATTAGAGTTGAAAGACATGTATATGCCTTTCGAATTGAATGAAACACTTCCATCAGAAAATAAAACGAACAAAAGATTTATTGATGCAATTTCTGACGGATTGAGATTGGCTATGAGAAAACATCCAAATTTAGTGTTGATGGGACAAGACATAGCTGATTACGGAGGTGTATTTAAAATCACAGAAGGATTTGTAGAAGAGTTTGGAAAAGCAAGAGTAAGAAACACTCCTTTATGTGAAGCAGCAATATTAGGAACAGGCTTTGGCTTGTCTATCAGCGGAATGAAAGCAATGGTAGAAATGCAGTTTGCTGATTTTGTGACCGAAGGATTTAATCAAATTGTAAATAATTTAGCAAAGTCACATTACCGTTGGGGACAAAATGCAGATGTTGTTGTAAGAATGCCCACAGGAGCTGCTGTAGCTGCTGGACCGTTTCATTCACAAAGTAACGAAGCATGGTTTTTTCATACACCAGGACTAAAAATAGCTTATCCCGCATTTGCAAGTGATGCAAAAGGCTTGTTGTTGACAGCTTTCGAAGACCCTAATCCTGTAATGTTTTTCGAACACAAAGCATTGTACAGAAGTATCACCGAAGATATTTCAGATGATTATTATACCATTCCCTTTGGTAAAGCCCGTTTGGTAAGAGAAGGCAACGGTTTAACAATTGTTACTTATGGGTTAGGAGTGCACTGGGCAATGGAGATACTGGACAAACATCCCGAAATAAAAGCAGATTTAATCGACTTAAGAACCTTGGTTCCATTGGATAGAGACGCAATTATTACTTCTGTAAATAAAACCGGAAAAGCAATTGTATTACACGAAGATACGCTCACAGGTGGTATTGGTGGCGAGTTGTCCTCAATCATCAACGAAAATTGTTTTCAGAATTTAGATGCACCTGTTGTAAGAGTAGGTAGTTTGGATACTCCTGTTCCAATGAATACCGATTTGGAGTGGAATTTCTTGCCAAAAGCTAGATTTGAAGAGGCTTTGATGGTGCTTTGGAAATACTAAGAAATCTTTCGTCTTCTTTCAAGTATTTCATATATTTGAAAGATGCTAAGATGCCTTTTTGCTATACTTCTCACTTCTTCCATTGGTTCACTGTTTTCACAGATTGACTCCTTAAAGAATTTTGCCAAATCGGCAAAGTTGGACACCACAAAAGCTGAATGTTACATAAAAATTGCAAAGTCATATTACAACAATGAAGGTTTGTTGGATTCGTCTTTAATATACTACGATAAGGCAGCAATCATTTATAAAAGAAATAACCTCCCTTCAAAACTTGCAAAAGCCCTAAATGGAAAAGGCCTGATGTGCCGCGAAAAGGGCGAATACAAAGATGCACTTGATAATTCCCTTCAAGCCCTTTCTTTATCCGAAAGTGTAAAGGATACTGTTCAGATTACTGCTTCTTTGAATGGGATAGCCATTATCAATCAAATTCAAAAGGATTACGATAAAGCTTATGAGTTTTATAAAAAATGTGAAGCCATACATTTGAAAACAAATAATACAAACGGTCTAGCTTCCACTTATAACAATATGGGGTTGTTGTTTTCTGAGAGAAAAGAACCTGATCGCTCTCACACATATTTTAGAAAGGCACTTAAATATAATGAAGAAAATAAAAATGAACGTGGTATTGCAACTGCTTGTGAAAATATTGGTTTGCATTTTTTGAATTATGAGTTTGATGTAACAAAAGCAATCGAACATTTTGATAGAAGCATAGCTATTTGGAGAGGAATGAATGATATCAATAGCGTAGCTATTACTTTAGATTATAAAGTAACTGCAATGTTAAAGCAAGGCAAATACAAGGAGGCGTTAGATACCGCCAATTTATCTTTGTCGTTGGCACAACAAGCAGGAAGTGTTTTTTCAATTAAACAATCTCATGAGAAGTTATACATGATTTATGAGAAGATGAAGGATGTTCCGAATTCTTATACGCATTATAAACGGTTTATCTCATTGCGTGATAGTTTAAATAACGATGAACAACTTCGTGAAATTACAGAAATGCAGATGACGTATGAGTTTGATAAACAAAGAGAAGTCGAAAAGCTAAAGCAAGAATTAAAACAAAGTGAGTTGTCGGATGAAATCAGCAGACAGAACAATGTTATCCTTATCTTTTTGATTAGCCTTATTTTTGTAGTTATTTGTGCTGTATTAATATTTCGAAGTTACAGGATAAATAAAAATGCGCGTAAAAAAATTGCTTTCCAGCATTTACTTCTCGAGGAACAGAATAAAAGCATTTTGGATAGTATTAAATATGCAAAACATATTCAAGAAGCAATTCTGCCTCCTGTTGAACGTATTGAATCATTGTTGACAGAACACTTTGTGGTCTACAAACCCAAAGACATTGTAAGCGGAGATTTCTATTGGGTAGAAGAAAAGTACGGCAAAACATATATTGCAGTCGTGGATTGTACAGGACATGGAGTTCCGGGAGCATTCATGAGTATTATAGGCAGAAATGGTTTAAACGAAGCAATGAATAATCTGGTTAATCCAACTTCATCACAAATTTTAGATTTTCTGAATACTTATGTGAATAATACTTTGAATCAAACAATAGAAAATAGTTCCATTCGTGATGGAATGGATATCGCTTTATGTGTCATCGATAAAAAGAAAAATACAATTCAGTATTCAGGAGCCAATAATCCTCTTTGGATTGTGCGCTCGGGTGATGTTATTCCTCCAAGTAAAGAGAATCTGAGCTTTTTTGGAAATGATCAAAAAGGATTTGAGTACAAAGCAGACAAGCAACCTATCGGAAATTTTGTTGGAGATGTGGCACATGAATTTTCTTATTCAGAAATAAAATTGTTAGAAGGGGATATGGTTTATTTGTTCAGTGATGGTTATGCTGATCAGTTTGGTGGTACCAATAGAAAAAAATTTAAGAGAGCTCAATTAAAAGCCTTGTTTTACAGCATCGCATCTTATTCAGTTAAAAGACAAAAACAAATCATTGAAAATTCCTTTGATGAGTGGAAAGGTGAAATCGAACAAGTTGATGATGTATGCGTGTTGGGCATAAGAATATAATTGTATGAAAAAAACAGGAATCATCCTTACAATTTGTGCATTGCCATTGTTTATTTCTTCAATGTGGGATTTGAATGGGGAACAAAATCTGCCAATACCACTAACTGTTACAGTGATGATTATTAGTTGTGCTTCGCTGTTTTTAGGTCCAGCATTTGTTGCTTTTCCTCTATCAGATGAAAGGCGGAAAAAAATAGCAAAAAGATCAATATTTGTTGGTGTTTTTTTATCTGCATTGGGTTTCTTTTTTAAAATTATGCATTGGCCTGGAGCGGGCCCTCAAATAATTTTTGGTGTATTGATTCTGTGCTTTTTTTCCGGTACTCTTACTTTTAAAATTAATTACGATAAATGGGAAAAGTATGCCCGCTCAAAATTCGATGCATTTTTTTTAACCTTGTGTAATTTCCTTGGTATTGGTGGATTATTATTAGGAATACTATTTAAAATCCAACATTGGCCATTGTCACAATTAATAACTATTATAGGTATATGTACACTTGCAATTGGTTTGTTAGTTGGAAATCAAAAATTTAAAAAAGAAGTAATTTTTAGAAAAGAAACCGCAGATAAATTGAAAGAAACATTGGCGAAAGTAGAAGAACAACATCAAATACTTGAAGAAAAGCAAAAGGAAATTATTGATAGCATTAAATACGCACAACGAATTCAAAAATCGTTACTGCCTACTGAAAAATACATTGATGCAAGTATTAGT
>Ga0163151_10002073_pt1 | contig 32119 bp, 24 predicted proteins | sample OliLakLV19MP5IB2_FD_145596 | JGI IMG/M metagenome (GOLD analysis project Ga0163151, IMG submission 145596) | Freshwater microbial mat bacterial communities from Lake Vanda, McMurdo Dry Valleys, Antarctica - Oligotrophic Lake LV.19.MP5.IB-2 | ecosystem: Environmental > Aquatic > Freshwater >... | reverse complement strand
CTCCCCAACCCCATGCCCGTCGTCAAAACCGGCGCTGCAGTCGCACGAACACCCGCAGCGGCTCGCCGTCCGTGAGCGCCTTGACGACGTACACCGCGACCCCGCCCGCGTCGATGCCCACGCCGGCGTCGGCCTTCCATTCGCTGATGGACCGGAGCCGGTCGCTCGGTACCCGCCCCGGCCCCTGGCCGGCGAGCCACGCCGAGCCCGCGTCGGCAAAGGCGACGAGGTCGGGATCCTCCAGCCCGATGAACCGGTCCAGCTCCCGATGGTCCGGGTCCCGTACGGCGTAGCCGACCCGCAGCCGCAGCCGGCTCCGCAATTCGGCCTGGGTGACCAGGGCACGATCACATAGTGCCGGGCGGGCTGGGTCGCTGAATCCCGCGGGGGCACAGCTGAGCGAGCGGAACGGATAGCCCGGCAGGAAGTCCAGCCCGCCGAGGGAAAGCCGGCGCTGCAGCGGCAGCGGATCGCCGGAGAGCCAGCCCCCGGCCCAGAGGCGCAGATTGAGCTGGATGTCGGGCGAGAGCCGGTTGTAGCGCCGGAGATCCAGCGTGAAGCGGTTGAAATCGTAGCCCTGGGTGGGCAACGGACGGCGCACGGTGGTCGGGAGACTGGCTGGAGCGACGTCGCCGCTCGACGAATGTTCGACGCTTCCCCGGAACCACCAGCCGGACGACGCCCGGCTGCGTGCGTTGCGCGAGTCGAATTCGGCGCTCGCGCCGAGGATGGTATAGTGCCCGTCGTCCACCAGCGGATTCGGTCGCCAGCTCGCGTCGTTGCGGAACAGCGACCAGGGATCGTTGGCCCGGACCGAGCCCTGCTTTTCGTAGCGCAGGCTGGCGTCGAGCCGCAGCCGCGGGTGCAGGTAGACGAAGGCACTGCCGCCCACGCCCTCGCTGCTGAAGTAGTCCCGGTTGTCGCGCTGGAAGAGAAAGGCGTTCCAGCCGATTTCGTCGCGCGGCAGGGTGTGCTCCTCGATGCCGGAGATCACCGAGTAGGTTCGCGCCCCGAGTCCCCAGCCGCGGGCGCCGTTGAAGCGCCAGTCGGTGCGGACAACCCAGCCCAGGTCGCGGCGGAACGGCGAGGCGTCGGGGGCGGTGCGCAGGATGGCCCGCAGGTCGAGGCTGGCGGTGAGATTGCGCGCCGCGCGCCAGTCGAAGGCCGGTCCGAAGACGATCCCGAGCCCTTCGATCCGGTTGTACGTCTGGCTGGTGGTGAGCCGGAGCGTCGTGCGCACCTGCCCCGTCTGGAAGGTCTTTTCCGCGGTGGCGAATTCGCCTAACTGGCGCCGCCGCTCCCGCGCCGCCAGGCTGCCATCCGACTGGCGCGTCACCGGGACGGCGTCCCAGAACACCCGGGCGTCGCCGGTGAAGTTCCCCCCGTCGTCCACCGTCATTCGCCCGCCGGCCACCAGCGCATCGCCGATCACCTGACCGCCGCGTTCGATGATCAGATCTCCGTTGATGACGGTGAGCGGCCCCTCGACGGTGCCGCCGATCCGCAGCGTGCCGCGGTACGACGCCACCGGCCCACCGAGCCGCGCGCCCGCGGGGAGCACGAGGCCGCCGGGCAGCCGCACCGTGGCGGAGTCGTTCCAGGTGGCCAGCAGCTCGTCGAGGATCGCGGGGGGAATGCCGAGCGCGGTGGAGTCGGCCGCCGGCTGGTCGGGGTCGATGACGATCACGCTGTCCTGGGCCCGAAGTGAGGCCGGGATCAGGAGGAGCGACAAAAGGGAAATGAAAACGGAGAATGGGGAGAGCGAAAAGCCATTCCCTGTATATCCTGCTGCTATCACACTGGTGGGGCAGGCGGAGAATGAGAAGAGCGAAAAGCCACTCCCTGCATGTCCTGCTGCTATCACACTGGTGGGGCAGGCGTCCCGCCTGCCCCTCACCACGACCGGGATCCGCCGTGCGTCAGCCAACCGTTTCCCCCCGCGCCGCCAGCCCCAGTCGCTTCATCCGCCGGTACAGATTGGCCCGGTCGGTCTGCAACACCCGCGCCGCCTCGGCGACGTTGCCGTCCGCCTGGGTCAGTGCCGCGCTGATCAGCTCCCGCTCGAAATCATCCAGCGAGTCGGTCAGCGAGGCGCCTTCCGCCGTGCGCGCCGTCGCCGCGGCGCCCCGCCTGCTCCCGATGCCGTCCGCTCCGGGCAGCACCAGCCGCACCTCGTCGGGCCCGACGATCTCGCCGCCCAGAATCGCGAGCCGCTCGACGAGGTTGGCCAGTTCGCGGATGTTGCCCGGCCAGCGATAGGCGGTGAGCAACGCCATGGCGTCCGCCGAATACTGTTGCGCATGTCCCGGCTGGACCCGCTCCGCCAGGTGCGCCACCAGCATCGGCAGGTCGCCCAGCCGTTCGCGCAGCGGCGGCAGCGGGATGGGGAAGATGTTGAGCCGGAAGAAGAGGTCTTCGCGGAAGCTGCCGCTGGCCACCGCCTGCTCCAGCCGCCGATTGGTCGCGGTGATGAAGCGGACGTCGACCTGGGTCGGCTGTTCGGCGCCGAGCCGCTGGAGCACGCCGGTTTCCAGCGTGCGCAGCAGCTTGGCCTGGGCATCGAGGTGCAGGTCGCCGATCTCGTCGAGGAAGAGCGTGCCGCGGTCCGCCAGTTCGAAGCGGCCCAGTCGCCGCTCCCCCGCGCTGGTGAAGGCGCCGCGCTCGTGGCCGAACATCTCCGACTCCACCAGCTCGCGCGGAATCGCGGCGCAGTTCACCGTCACGAACGGCTCGCGCACCCGCCGACTGGCGCGGTGAATCGCCGCCGCGACCAGTTCCTTCCCGGTGCCCGACTCCCCGGTGATCAGCACCCGCGCATCGGTCGGTGCCACCTGCGCCACCAGCCGCCGCACCTGTTGCAGGGCGACGCTGCTCCCGACCATCTCTTCCCGCACCGCGAGCGCCTGGCGCAACGCCCGGTTCTGGCTCTGGGTCCGACCGAGTTCGATGGCGGAACGGAGGGTGACGAGAACCGCTTCGGGGCTGAGGGGTTTCTCGAGAAACTGGAAGGCGCCAAGCCGGGTGGCGCGCACGGCGTCGGCGAGCTGCGCCTTGCCGCTCATCATGATCACCGGCGATTCGACCCCGCGCTCCCGGATCTGCCGCAGCGTTTCCAGCCCGTCGAATCCCGGAGGCATGAACAGATCGAGAAAGATGGCGTCCGGCTCGGCCCGCTCGACACTCAGCAGGCCGGCCGGCCCGCCGCCGGCTTCCTCCACGGCGAATCCCTCCGCGCGCAGCAGCGCGGCGAGCATGCGCCGGATATTGGGCTCATCGTCGATGATCAGGATGTGCGGCGGCATGACTGGATGATAAGCCGGACCGCGGCATGACCGTAGGGGTTGGCGGTCGTAGGCCGTCAGCCGTCAGCCGTCAGCCGTCAGCTGCCACCTGTCACTTACCCGGCCCGCCTGACCTTCGGCAGCGTCACCACAAACGTCGCCCCGCCGCCCGGGGTGTCCTCCTGTCGCACCCGTCCGCCATGGGCCTCGATGGTCTGCCGCACCAGCGCGAGGCCGAGTCCCGTGCCGCCATGCTTCTCGGTCACATAGGGCTCGAACACCCGGTCGCGCAGCTCCGCCGGTACCCCCGGTCCGTGATCGACCACGCGCAGTTCCGCGCCGTTCAGTCCCAGGGCGCGGCAGCCGAGTTCGAGCGCGCCCTGCCCGCCACAGGCCTCGACCGCGTTGCGGATCAGGTTGCTCACGGCCCGGCGCAGCGGCTCGTAGTACCCGCTGATCTGCGGCGTCGCCGGGTCGATGTCGTAGGTCACGATCATCCGTGGCGGCAGCGTCGTGCGGCCGAGCTCCGTGAGGAGTTCGCCCAGGTCGACATCCGCCGCCGGTCCCTCGGGGAGCCGGCCCATCTCGGTGAATTCCCGCGCCAGCTGTTCCAGCCGGTCCGACTCCGCCTGCAGCACTTCGAGCGATTCCCGCTGCTCCGGCCGCGCCGTGCGGCTGAGCTGGGCCACCGCGAAGCGGATCGGGGTGAGCGGATTCTTCATCTCGTGCGCGACCCGCCGCGCCACCTCGCGAAAGGCGGCCAGCCGCTCCGCTTCGATCCGACGGGCGCGTCCTTCGGTCAGGCCCGTCGCCATTTCCCGCAGGGCGAGTCGCAGGGCGGCGAATTCCGGCGCGCCCCCCTCCCGTTCGTCAGGCGGCAGCGGCTCTTCCCGCTGAATCCGTCCGGCCCAGCCCACCAGTTCGTCGATGGGCCGGCTGAGCTGCCGGGCGAGGTGATCGCCGACCCGCACCGAGAGGTAGAGGGCCAGCGCGCCGAGCGCCAGGATGATCGCGGCGAGCCCGCCGGCGTAGAGCGTCGAGATGGTCTCCTGCCGCTGGGCCCGGCTGAGTGCGTCGTTAAGCGTGCGCACGTGGGCCGCGAGTGCGCGGCGCTCCGCGGTCGAGAGCCGGGTGGAATCGACCGCCTGCACCAGCACCCGCCCGGTGCCGGCGACCGTCTCGATGGCCTCGCGGGTGACACTGGCGGAATTGGCGGAGGGCCGGACCGCCAGCGCCCAGCCGATGACCGCCACCGTCGCCGGCAGCGTGCCGAGGGCGATGAGGGCCAGGAGGATGCGGCGGCGGAACGGAAGTGCCATGCGAAAAGTCTACCGTGAAGTTGGAGTAATCCGTGGCTCTGGCGGCGCCATCGCCCCCCGCCCCCGGGATGCGGTGGCGGCGCGCAGCCCTGCCGCGCCGCCGACGAGGCTGCCGAGCCATTCGAGGAGCGGGCTCGCGCTCAGTCCGGCCAGCGGAGCGAGGATACCCAGCCCGAGGCCCACGATCAGTCCCAGCCAGAGCAGGGCCCGGCGGCGGTCCGTGGCGTGACCCAGCCAGTAACCCGCCGGCAGCAGCAGCAATCCGAGCCAGAGGGCGTTCAGCGGCGCGGTTTCGGGGCCCATCACATACGTAAACGGCAGGAATCCACTCCACAGCAGCCCCGCGCTCCAGCGCATGTCCGAGGTCTGCGTCGCCGTGGCGGTCGTCACCTGGAGCTGCCACCCGCGGTCGGCGATACCACCGCTCACCGTCACCGGCTCGCCGGGCGGCAGGGCCAGCGCACCGGGAAAACGCACCAGCGGGCCGCGCAGCCCGGCGGCGAGCAGTCCGGTCCGGATGCTGAAGACCAGGTCGTTGCCCCGCTGCCCCAGGACGAAGATCTCCCGCTGGTCGCCGTCGAAGCTGCTCACGATCGGGGCCGTCTCCGTCGGAGGCGGGCCGGTCAGTATGCGGGCCGTCACGATCGCGCGGTCCGAGAGGAGCTCCCGGCGCAGGGCGCCGGTGGACGCGGCCGCTCCGTTCGGCACCGTCACGCCATTCACATCGGCATCGAGCAGCGTCCCGCGCCACTGCTCGAACTGTCCCAGCTGTGGCGCCCACTGTCCCCACCAGGTGGTGTCAGGCAGGGAGGGCTGGACGGCTACCGCCGTGAGTCCGACCACGGCGACCCAACTTGAGCCCGCGCTGGCCGCGAGGCGGGTGGCGGCGGCCGGAGTCGGCAGCAGGAGCCTGCGCCATCCGTGCGCGAGCCACAGCCCGAGTCCCCCGCCGATCGCGTTGGTCAGCAGGTCCCGCAGGCTGGCATCGCGGCCGGCCAGCCAGCCCCACTGGGTGTATTCGATGCCGCCGGTGGCCGCGATGCAGAGCAGCATGGCCGCCCAGCCCGGCAGCCACCAGGCGAGTGCGAAGCCGAGCGGCACGAAGAGGACGATGTTGAGTACCGTGTCGCGCAGCGCCTGGTCACCGCAGGCATAGAGACAGAGGAAGTCGGTTTGCGCGGCCTTCTGGATGTCCTGGGGCGAAGGCCGCAGCGTGTACCAGGCGATGAATGCTACCGCGACAGCGGTGAGGGCAACGCCCCACCAGCTTCGTTGTCTCACTGCCACACTCCCTTATCATTAAAGCCCGGGTGTCAACCGCTTGCGCGGGTGGCATCATAACTGCACTATCTACAGCGAGATAGTGACCGCGCTCCCCCACTCCTCCGGAATACCCATGGTTGCTTCCCTGAGCGGGCCCCGCCGCCGGTGCATCAACACCACGGCGTGGGCGCTCGGCCTGCTGATACTGTGTCGTCCACTCGCGGCGCAGAGCCTGACGGAAGGTGGGCTCACCGCGGAGATCATCCTCGGGGTCGATGAACCGGTGCGGGACGCGATCGTCTCGCTGGAGGACGAGTCCGGCGCGACGCTGACGCAGCAGCGCTCCGACTTGTACGGCCGGATCAGCGTACCCCTGCTCTCGCCTGGGCGGTACTCCTTGCGGGTGGAGAAGAGCGGCTTTGCCCCGCTGCGCCAGAAGGGCATCCTGGTCGTGGCGGCCTCGCTGACGAGTGTCCGCGTGCGGGTCGTGCGGCGCCCGCCGCCCATCACCCGGGTTGAGGAAATCGACATCGCTGACCAGCGCATCGTGCCGATCTCGCCGTTGCTGGGCGGCCTGGGCGAAGCGAGCCGCTCCCGCTTCTTCGCGCCCCGGACCGACTTCACCGAGGGAGGCCGCGACGCGGTGCTCGTCGCCGCGCCGCGGACCCAGGGCTGGGGCTTTGCGGATATGCTGGGCGGGCTCCCGCAATCCGGCAGCCGACTGATGGTCGACGGCCTGCCCGCGACCTGGATGCGCCATCCCGGGGTCTGGCCCGCGCCCGCGGGAACGCCACCCCTGCCGAGCTACCTCCTCCTCCCGCCCCAGATTGTCCCCCAGGCGGTCGACGTGGAGTTGAACGGCGGAAACGCCGCCATGGTCTCGGCCGTGACCCGTCGCGGGGCCCGTCAATTCCGCTTCGAGCCCTTCGCCTACGTCAGCGGTAAACCGGGTCTCCGCGGTGCCGAGAATCCGGGCGATTCGTCGCTCACCTCGATCCTGGCCGGCACCACCGTCTCCGGCACGCTGGTCAAGGACAAGGCGCAGTTCATCGCCGGGTTCCACTATCAGGAGCTCGAGCTGCCTGGCGGTCGGCCGTGGGAGGCGGACAGTACCTCCTTCGGTGGGTCGACGGTGGGGCTCAGCCAGGGCATCGCCGCCGTCGCCGCCGACAGCTTCGGTCGCGATGTGCGCCGGTTCACTCAGCCGCTGCTGCGGACCCTGCGCGGGGGTGCCGGTGGCTTCCGGGTCGACTGGCGCCTCTCAGCGTCGAACGCGATTGTGCTGCGGAGCAGTCTCTCCCGCTACCGGGAGTGGAATCCCGAACTCGGCCGCGATGCCCTGACCTCGACCGGCGGCAAGGTGGAGTCCCGCGATTTCACCGGCAGCGCCTCCTGGATCGCGACATGGGGCGGCGGGTTGGCCAACGAAGTCCGAGCCGGCTATCGCACGTCCCGGCGGGACTGGGACGCCACCGACCCGCTGCCGACCACCCAATTCACTTCCCTCGGCGCTGGCGTCGGGATCGCACCGTCGACGCCAGCCGGATTCAAGCGTTCCGACTTCGACATGAGCGAGACCATTCAGTATTCCCCGGGCAGCGCGGGCCGGAGCCGCTACAAGGCGGGTGTCTCGCTCACAGCCACAAAGTGGACCCAGAACTACCTCTACGGCAGCCGCGGCATCTTTCAGTTTGGTGACCTGGACGACTTCGGGGCGGCAACGGGCGCCTTCTACATTGCCGAGGCTCCCTCCGCCATCACCAAGTTCAGCACCAAGGAGCTGGCCCTCTTCGGCCAGGGGTCGTGGCGCCTGGGAGATGCGATCTCGCTGATTGGCGGCGCCCGCTTCGACCGCCAGCGCCTCCCCAACCAGAGCCAGCAGCTGATTCCGCAGAACGGCCAGTTCACCAGCCTGTTCGGCCTGGCCAACTTCCGCATACCGGGTGGCAGCAGCAATGTCGCGCCGCATGTCGGCGTGATCTGGACCGGCGGCCAGCGATACCCCTGGACGGTTTCGGCGGGGGGAGGTTGGCACTACGGCATGCTCGATCTCACCCGGCTCTCCGAAGTGATTCTCGCCAGCGGCGCACTGCGTGCCCGTCGCGGGCTTGGCACCTACGCCAGCTGGCCGACCGTACCCGATACCGCCGGTGCCCCCGACGCCGGCCAGGTGATCTCGCTCTTCGATCCCCGGGGCACTTACAAGGACCCTCGCACCCGCAAGCTGGATCTCCAGATCGAGCGCGCCCTGCCGGCATTCATCAGTCTGCGGATCACCGGCGGCTACCATCACACCGACTTCCTGCTCCGCCGGGAAGACCTGAATCTCCTTCCCTCGCCGGCGGGTCGCACCCAGGAGGGTCGTCCGGTCTACGGCGTGCTGCAGCAGCGCGGCACGCTGGTCACCACCGATCCCGGGTCCAACCGCCGGATCCCCGGTTTCGACATGGTGTCGGCGCTCGTGTCCACCGGCTTCTCCGACTACTACCAGGCCGGCTTCTCGCTCACCCGCGAGCCAGCTCGCGGCATCGGCTTCGCCGCGGCGTATTTGTGGAGCCGCACCCGCGACAACACGATGCAGAGCTGGAACGGCGATCCGGCCGACGAACTCTCGCCTTTCCCCGAGGATCGCCCCGGTCAGGAATGGGTCGAGGGCATCTCCGACCTCGACCTGCCGCACCGCGCCTCCCTGCGGCTTTCCTGGCACGGCGGCGGCCCCGTGCCGGTCACGGTTGCGACTCGCTACCGCTACCGTTCCGGTTTCGCGTTCACGCCCGGCTTTCGCGACGGGGTCGACGTCAACGCCGATGGCTCCGGTCGCAACGACCCCGCCTTCGTGGATGCCGCGATCGGCGGGATGCAGGCCCTGATCAACCAGAACAGCTGTATCAAGGAGCAATCCGGGCGCTTCGTCGATCGGAACAGCTGCCGCGAGCACGGCAATCATGCGCTCGATCTCACCGTGGCCGTCGGGCTGCCGGTGCGCGCCCTCGGGGGTCGGCTGGAGCTGACCGCCGACGTCTTCAACCTCGCGTCCACGCCGACCGGTCTGATCGACCGCGCCCTCGTGCTGGTCGACCCCGCCGGCACCCTGGCGACCGACGGCCTCGGCAACGTGACGCTGCCGCTCATCGCCAACCCCCGGTTCGGCAAGTTGCTGTCGCGCCGCACCGAACCCCGGATCCTGCGGCTTGGGCTCCGGGTCGCCTACTAGTCGAGGTTGTCATGCGCGTCCTGCGTCCACTGATTGTTCGCTCGGTGTTCCCCCTTGCCCTGGCGGGCACGGCGCTGCTCGGCTGCGGAAACGCCGGGGAGAACCTCGGCATCCGGACCAAGCCGGGGGCGGGATTCACCGTGACCGTGCTCTACGATCGCGATCAGAACGCCCTGCCCACCAACGCCGACTCGGCGCTGGCCGGCGTTCGGGTTTTCCTCAAAGTGCCCGGCGGGCCGGACACCCTCGCGGTGGACACCACCGATGCGCTGGGTCAGGCGGGGTTCCTCAACATCCCTACCGGGCCCTACGCCGTCGAAGTGGAGGCGTCGGTTCTGGGCGATTCCCTCGCCACCCGGCTGACCCCGCAGGCGGTGATAGTCTTTCCCTCCGGCGGCCCGGGTAGTATGGTGGCACTGCTCACCTTCCCGACCCGGACCGTGGCCGCGGCTCGGGCGCTCCCGATCGGCAGCCGGGTCCTCGTGAGCGGCCTGATCCTGGCCGGCCCGCAGTCGAGCCGGGACACCAGCGGCGCGATGCGTGACTCCACCGGCGCGGTCCGCCTCACCGGCGTGAGAATTCTCTCCGGTGGCGTCTCCCAGCCGGGTGACTCGGTCCGGGTCCTCGCCACGGTCGGCGTGCGGAACGGGCAGAAGGTGCTGGACCGTGCCGCCATCTCGCTGCTCACCATCACCGCGCTCCCGGTGGCCGATACGCTGACCACGGTGGTCGCGGCAACCGCGAATGGCGCGGTCCGGGATGCGGATCTCGTCTCGATCTTCGGTGCGGAAATCCTGTCCACCTCGGGAGCGAACGGCGATCTGACCGTGACCCTTGATGACGGATCGGGGCCACTGGAGGTGCTGGTCGACAGTGTGCTCCAGATCGCCCCCGGTCTTTTCGTGATCGGCGATTCGCTGTCCGGAGAGGGTATTCTTGTCCCGGCAAGCAGCGGCGCGACGTGGCAGTTCCGTCCCCGGCAGCGCCAGGATTTCACGATTTTCTAGCTGGCGGCTGAACGCTGAATGCTGAACCCTGAACGCTCACGGCCAACGGCCACCCGAGGATCGAATGCCCCAACGCCTGTTCCTCTCCCCTCGCGACGCGCTCATCTGGCGGATCCTGCAGATTGTCGGGGTCGTCTTTCTGCTGATCGGCCTGCAGGACATCGCCACGTCCTGGCTGCCCCATCGGCTGGGCGACCCGGAGTGGGAGCTGGGCACGACGAGCAACTTCTTTGACGTTGTGCCGCTGCTGGGGCTGGGGGTGGCCTTTCTGCTGGCGGCCGCGGTGGCGACCGGGCGCCGCTGGACGATCCGCCTCATCGCCACCTTCTGCCTCCTGACCGCCGTGTTCATGCTGCTCGCGATGGTGCTCTACGCCACGGTGCTGCCGCTGGCCTTCAAGATCATCACGAATCCGGTCGCGCTGACCCAGATCAAGAAGGCCGCCGCGAAGACGGGGGTCCAGGCACTGCTCTACCCTTTTGCCATGCTCTGGCTGGCCGCGGCGGGGTGGAAATCGAGCTTCGGGCGCCGACGTCCCTGAGCCAAACGGTGATTTTTGTTGTGGCGATACCACAGCAGGTCCGCCAAAATAACGCTGATCGACAGCAGGGTTGTTTTCTCAAGAACTTTAACTGCAACGCTTTACAGGCGAATCCCATGGTGCGACTCACTGGCCCGAACTCTGCAATAGAGCCCTACGTACCAACGGGGCTGCCTCTGGAGGTCACATGACCGCCTCCAGGGTCCTGATCAAGACTGATCCAAAGAATCGCTCGCCGCTGGACCCGGCGCCGGACACGGGGTGGTATCTGCTCGGTGGGATCGGCCTGGTCTTCGCCGTCGTTTCGCTGGCCGACCTGGTGCTGGCGTTCTACCCGCTGGCCGTTGGGGATGCCGAGTGGGAATTCGGGACCATCACGACGGTCATGGACGGACTGCCGCTGATGACGATCGGACTGGGGCTGGCGCTGGGGGCGATGGTGGCACGGGGCCGGTCGCCCGGAGTACGAATCCTGTCGGTGGTCTTCGCCGTGATTGGCCTGGTGCTGGCGCTGCTGACGTTGCGGTACGCAGGACACATCAGTCAGGCGATGGGCGCGGTGACCGAGCCGTCAATCAAGCTCGGGTTGCGGAAGGCGATCTTCAAAACGCTGGCGCAGGGGACGCTTTACCCGATCGGGTTCTTCTGGATCGGCATACTCGGATGGAAACACGCCAAACACGGCGTAACTTCATAGTTCACCAAAAGTCGAGGTACCTCATGATCAAGGCAGGCAGGTTCATCGCTCTGTTCGGCGCCCTGGCGCTGGCAGCTCCTTCGGCGGCACACGCCGATGGGTTCAAGTCCTACAAGGTGTGTGGCGGCGATACCTTCGCCACCTGCGCCGCGGTCAGCATCACGGTCGTCGGTAACGACGTCTCCGTCCGGGTGTGGAATCTCTCGGGCAACTCCGCCGCCACCTACGGCACCAACACCTATGCCGGCACCGTCTTCAACGGCATCGGGCTCTACAACACCGGTGGCGCCACCGCAGTGCTCGGGTCGATGCAGATGAGCGGGCCGTCCCGTGCCGGTGACACGCCGAACGCCTGGAAGCTGCGGAACACCGGCACCGTCGCGTTCAACGTGGACTTCAATGCCATTCCCAAGGGCGGTACCCAGGGGAACAACGGCATCGCCAGCGGCTGCGCCACGAGCGGCCAGATCTCGACCAGCCTCGACGTCTTCGAGAACCCCTGCGGCACTGATCTCAGCAATGCCAACAACTGGGTGACCTTCTCCTTCAAGATCTCGGGCAATTGGGATCCATCTACCTCGGACATCGTCCTGCGCGGCCGGAACACGAACACCGGTGCCTCCACCGAGTGCTACACCGGCAGTACCCCGGGCGGCCATGCGGCCAACTGCGCCACCGTGACCCCGGAGCCGGTCACCATGGCCCTCCTCGCCACTGGTCTGGCTGGCATGGGTGGCATCGGCGCCTACCGCCGGAAGAAGAAGAACACAGCGGCCTGAACCAGCTGCAGTACCTCAATTGGTGAACTAGAGGCCCCGGTTGACTGCCGGGGCCTCGTTCATTTCCAGGCCCGGACCTTGCCCATTCCCCATGCAAGGCAACAACTTCCCGCCTCACTCTCTCTTCCGGTGTCGTGACTCTTCTCGCCCCCCGAACGCCAGCGGTGCATCTCTTCACGGTGGATGTGGAAGAGCACTTCCAGGTCGTCGCCTTTCAGCGCGCCGTCTCCCGGAGCGACTGGGAGCGGCATCCCAGCCGGGTCGTGGCCAATACCACACGACTGCTGGATCTGCTGGCCGAGCATGAGGTGCGGGGCACCTTCTTCACGCTGGGCTGGGTCGCGGAGAAGCACCCGCAGCTGGTCCGGCGGATCGCCGAGGCAGGACATGAGGTGGCCAGCCATGGCTGCTTTCATCAGCGGGTCTTCTCGCTCACGCCCGAGGAATTCAGCGCCGACCTCAAGCAGTCCAAGTCCCAGCTGGAGCAGGCGAGCGGCCAGCGCTGCCTGGGCTTCCGGGCACCCAGCTTTTCGATCATCCCAGGGCTCGAGTGGGCGTTCGACGCGCTGCTGGAAGCGGGCTATCGCTACGACTCCAGTCTCTTCCCCATCCATCGCCCGGACTACGGCTACCCCGCTGCGCCGCCGGCCGCGCATTGGATCGAACGGAGTGCGGGGCGGTTGCTGGAGCTGCCCCTTGCCACCGCGACCATCGGCCCGGTGCGCTTTCCGGCGGCGGGAGGGGGGTATCTCCGCCAGTTCCCGCTGGCGCTGATCCGCCGTGCCATGCGCGAGTGGGGCGCGCAGGGAGTGTCCGCCATGTTCTACGTGCATCCCTGGGAGTATGACGTGGAGCAGCCGCGGATTCCCTGCGGCTGGCTGACCGCGCAACGGCACTATCGCAACCTCGACAAGACCTGGCCCCGCATGGTGCAGCTGCTCAAGGAATTCCGCTTCACCAGTGTCGCCGAGCGCTATGCCAGCGAACTCGGACTGGATATGCCGCTGGTGCCGGTCGGAGGTGCGCGGTGAGCCTGACGGTACAACAGTTCACCGGGGCCGCGAGCGAGTGGGATGGCTTCGTGAGGAGCCAGGCGGGATGGACGGCGTTTCATCTCCATCACTGGCGCAGCATTTACGAGGATGTCTCGGGGCATGAGGCGCTGTACCTCGAGGCACGTGATACCGCCGGCGCGCTCGTGGGCGTGCTGCCTCTGGTGCGGGTGAAGAGTCTGGTCTTTGGCCACTACCTGGTTTCGCTTCCCTTCGTCAACTACGGCGGTCCGCTCGGCACCGCCGAGGCGGTCCGTGCGCTGACCGCGTGGGCGGTGGGGCGGGCAGGGGAGGATGGGGTCAAGCTGCTGGAGCTGCGCAGCCGTGGCGAGCTGCCACTCGATCTTCCGGTGTCGCATCGGAAGGTCACCGTGGTGCTCGATCTTCCGCCGACGCCCGAGGCGCTGATGAAGGGCTTCGAGGCCAAGCTGCGCAGCCAGGTGCGCAAGCCGGGGAAGGAGGGCGTCACGGTGCGCTTCGGTCCCGACCAGGTGGGCCCGTTCTTCGAAGTCTTCTCCCGGCACATGCGGGACCTGGGCACCCCCACGCAGCCGCGGCGCCTGTTCGAGACGATCGCCGAGCGATGTCCCGATGCCTGGTTTGGCTGTGCCTGGCTGGGCGACAAGCCGATTGCGGGCGGCGTGGGCTTCGTGTGGAATGGCGAGTTCGAGATGACCTGGGCGTCGTCGCTCTATGCCTACAACAAGGTGGCGCCGAACATGGGGCTCTACTGGGCGTTCATGGAGCGCGCGGTGCAGGAGGGGCTGACGCTCTTCAATTTCGGGCGCTGCACCCCGGGCGTCGGGACCCACAAGTTCAAGCGGCAGTGGGGTTCGCGGGACGAGACACTCTGGTGGTATCAGCTGGCGGCGGGCGGGGGCGAGGCCAAGACTCCCTCGCCGGACGACGGCGCTTTTTCCTGGGGTCCGCGGATCTGGCAGAAGCTCCCCCTTGGCCTGGCGACGGCGCTCGGGCCGCATGTGGTGCGCGGCATTCCGTGAGCCTCCGTCGGCTGCCGCCGGTTCACTCGCCGATCACGCCGGAGTCGCTCGTGCGCGGACTGCGCGCCCTGACTGGCCGGTCCAAGGGCCGGCGCGCCATGGGAGAGCTCTCCGTCTGGCTGGAGCGCAGCTTCCTGGCTCAGCGCTGGCATCTCGTTGACAGCGGTACCTCCGCGCTGCGACTGGCGCTGCAACATGCGGCCGCGGGCCAGGACCGGCCTCGAGTGGCGCTGCCGGCCTATGGTTGCTACGACCTTGCCACTGCCTGCGACGGCGCCAATCTCGAGGTGGTGCTCTACGATATCGATCCACTGACACTCGGGCCCGAGTGGACCAGCTACGAGGCGGCACTCGCCACTGACCCCGCGGTCGTGGTGCTGGTCCATCTGTACGGCATACCGGTCGACCTCGACCGCGCGACAGCGCTGGCCCGGGCCCGTGGCGTCCGGGTCATCGAGGATGCGGCACAGGGCGCGGGGGGAAGCTGGCAAGGCCGAGCGCTGGGATCCTGGGGCGACTACGCGGTGCTGAGCTTTGGCCGGGGAAAGGGGATCACCGGCGGTGGGGGTGGTGCCCTGCTGCTGCACACCGAGGCCGCGCTGCGACCGGCGCTGCCTCCGCTCCCGCCGGCCACCGATGGTGCCCGTCGACTTCTCCTGATACTGGCGCAGCGTGAGCTGAGCCGGCCCTGGCTCTACTGGATCCCTGCCTCACTGCCGTTCCTGGGGCTGGGCGAAACGCGCTACCAGGCACCGCACGACCCCACGGCGATGGCCTCGGCGAGTTGCGGGCTGCTGGCCGGAAACCTTGCGGAGGCGGTGACAGAGGGGGAGGGGCGGCGGCGGACGGCGGCGCACTATGCGGCTGCGCTACGGGGCAACAGCCAGCTTGCCGTTCCGCTGGTGCCTCGCGCCGGTGTCGCCGGCTACCTGCGGTTTCCGATCATCGCTGCGAGCCTGGAGCGGGCGCAACGACTCATCGCTGCGGGCACACGCTGGGGGGTAGCCCCCGGCTATCCGTTGTCGCTGCAGGATCTGCCCGGCTTCTCCCGGGCCCGGTCGGTGGAGGGGAAAGAGCTGTCCGGGGCACGGCTGCTGGCGGAACGCCTCGTCACCCTGCCGACCTACCGCCACCTGACCCTGGCCGATCAGGACTCGGTGGTCGGAGTGGCCGTGTAACGGGGCCTCACCCCTAATTCCTTGCCAGCAAATGGCTTGTGACGCACGTCATGGACGCGGCAGGGAACAGGGTGCACCTTTCAGGCTATCTTCCATAATAGCAGTTACTCCTCCCGGCCCGGGTGGGCCAGATCACAGGGATGCGCTTGTGAAGAACACCTTCGCTTCTGCGCCGCTGTCGGTGCGCGCCGGTATCGGTGCGGTCACTGCCCTCGCCTTTGCCGGCCTGCTGATGGTCGGCTGCACGGCGGTAGATCGGAATGCGGGGAATCCTCCGCCGATCAACATCTCGCAGCTCGGCCTGAACCCGACCAGCGTCGACTTCCAGTTCTCCCCGGGCAATGCCCTGCCTACTCCGAAGGCTATCGTGCTGACCGGTACGCCAACGGATGTGAGCGGGCTGGTCGTCGGCACCATCCTGTACAGCCCCATCTCCTCCGGCTGGCTCGCGGCCGATCTGGCCACCGCGTTCGATCAGACCCCCAACACCCTGATCCTGACTCCGCGCCCGCCGGCGGATCTGGTGCCCGGTACCTACGTCGCATCGGTCCCGATCGGCTCCACGGTGACGGGAGTCAACACCCAGTATGTCATCGCCACGCTGACGGTGGATTCGGTAGCGGTCATCGATGAATCTCCCTCGGCGGTGAACATCACGGTGCAGCAGGGCGGGGCCAATCCCGCGCCGCAGTTCGTCTCGATCGACAACGCCGGTTCGGGGACGCTGACCGGGCTGGCCGCCGGCCCCATTATTTATGACACCGCTGCCACCGGGTGGCTCTCCATCTCGCTCAATCAGACGACGGCCCCGGCCACGCTGACCGTGCAGGCGACGACGGGGGCCCTGGCGATCGGCACCTACGTTGCGCAGGTCCCCATCACCTCCACGCAGGTGGGGGTCGTGCCTGACACGATCACTGTCACCCTCGGCGTGAGCACGGTGGCGAGTCCGCCAACGATCGCCGTCTCGCCAGCGGTGCGGACCGTCTCGGCTGTGGCCGGTGGCGCCAACCCCTCGCCTCAGAATATTGGCGTCTCCAACAGTGGCGGCGGGACACTCGGCGGATTATCCATCGGGACAACGGTCTATGGCGCGGGGGCGAGCGGCTGGCTCACCTCGACCATCGGCACCGCCACCGCGCCGGCGCTGGTCACGACCCAGGCCAACATCAACGCACTCAGTTCCGGCAGCTACACAGCGACGGTGACGGTGCAGTCGTCGCAGGCGGGCGTCGCCTCCGCGACGTTTCAGGTCGTTCTTACGGTGTCCCTGGCGGCGGTACCACCGAAGGTGAACCTGGCTCCCGCGAATCTGAGCTACAACGCTGTTGCCGGCGGGGCCAGCCCGAGCCCGATCCAGGTGGCGGTGACCAACGGGGGTGGCGGAACACTGGGAGGCCTTTCTCTGGGGACGGTTACCTATGGGCCGGGCGCCGCGGGATGGTTCTCCTCCGGGCTGAGTAACACCACGGCGCCCGCCACCATCACGGCGACGGCGACGCTCGGGTCGATTGCCGCGGGGACCTATACCGCCCAGCAGATCGTGTCGTCGAGCGTTGCGGGCGCTGTCCCGGACACGATGATTGTGACGCTGGTTGTGGCCGCCACACCGGTGCCACCGACGATCGGCCTCTCGCCCACCTCCTTCACGCTGACGGCAACGGCGGGTGGCGCCAGTCCGGCGGCTCGCACGGTCCAGGTGACCAACTCCGGCGGGCAGACGCTGACCGGGCTGGGCACCGGTACGATCAGCTACACTGGCGGATCGCCGGGGTGGCTCGCGGCGTCGTTCAACCAGACCACCGCGCCGGCGACGCTCACCCTGACACCGACCACCGGTGCCCTGGCGGCGGGCAGCTACAGTGCCACGGTGCCGGTCACCTCAGGTGTCGCGGCGAACAGCCCGCAGAATGTCACGGTGAGCCTGACGGTGAGTGCCGCACCGTCAATTACACTCACGCCGACCACTGTCACCTTTACCGGTACCACCGGTCAGCCCAACCCCACGCCCAGGACGATCAACGTCGCCAACGGCGGTGCCGGGACGCTGGCAGGCCTGAGCGCCGGCCCGGTCAGTTACGGGGCGGGGCAGCCGACCGGCTGGCTGACCATCTCGCTCACCGGGACTACCTCACCAGCGACGCTGGTGCTGACCCCCACCACGGGAGCGCTCGTGGCAGGCACCTACACAGCCACTGTGCCGGTGGCGAGCACGACGGCGGGTGTGGCGACGAAGACGGTCACGGTCACATTCCTGGTCGGTGCGCCGGCGGGCTCGATGGTCATCCTTCAGGGCAACAACCAGAGCGGTCTGGTGAATTCCACCCTGCCGATCACTCTGAAAGCCAGAATTTATGACGGCGCCGGCAATCCGACGGTGGGGGCGACGACGGTCTGGCTGGTGAACAACGGCGGCACGCTGCAGAACCTGCTGTCCACCACCAACAGCCTGGGCGAGATCAGCGCCACCTGGATAGTCGGGCCGCTGGCGGGGATTCAAACTGTGGTCGTCTCCGCCGCCGGCCTGCCGTCGGTCACCTTCACGGCGGACGTGCTGCTGCTCGGCAACCCCGGATCACATCCGAATGAGCCGGCGGGGTATGTGGCGTTTGCCGAGCATAATTTCAGCATTCTGCCTGGTACCACCAAGACGAGTGTCGGTGCAATTCTTGGGAAGTGGAGCGCGGTAACGAGCGGCAATCTGTCCATCATCACTCCTGATCTTACTGCACCTGAGAGTCCGCCAAACATCCTGCAGACTCGGTTCCCTGCGGGCTCCGCTGCCGGCAGGGCCCCGGTGAACATGGAAGGATGGGACGCCGCTGGAAGCGGTTCGACCGGGCAGAAATCCAAGGTCTACCTGTCGTATTGGATAAAGATCAAGGGGACTGATTATGAGAACCAGCAGACTGGAACCAAGATGGGGTTTATTGCCTATGGTGCCTCGCCCTCCGGGAGCGCAGCGAACCAGGGCTATCTCCTCCTGAAGGGTAAGGGCGGAGTGCAGACGATCTCGAGCAATTGGCAGGTAGCGTTCTTCCAGCAGGGGCCCACGACGCGGGCAATGAATCCGAATCTCAATGCCAATTCGCTCACCAGCGTCGGTCCCTGGCACCAGTGGGAGATGGTGTTCGAGTTGAATACGCTGGGGCAGGCGGACGGGAAGTTTCGCATGTGGATTGATGGCGTTGAGACGATGAACTACAGCGATGTTGTCTATATCGATAGCAGCAACACGGCCAAGTTTTATGGTTACAAGTGGAATCCAACCTGGGGCGGAACCATCGGGGCTAAGACCAGGGACGATTTCATCCTGATTGACCACGTCTACATCTCCGGAGTACCGTGAAATATCGGCTGGCACTTGGCCTCTGGATCGGGGCTACCCCTTCGGTCCTTTGCTCGCAGGCTGCGGATCGGGGCGCGCACCCGCATGAGCCCTCCGGCTTTGTCCGCTTTGCGGAGAACCCCGGTGTATTGAACTCCGACGGCTCGCAGGATGTCATCGGGCGCTGGGTGTTTGAGCGGAAACGCGGCATGCGGGAGGCGGAAGAACCCGATGCCCCGGCGAGCCCGCCTGGTGTGCTTCAGACATTCTACCCCGCCGATCTTGAAGCCGGACGTGCGCCCACGCTTTGGTCCGGCTGGGACTCGGCTGGTCAATACGATGGGCAGAAGTCGAAGGTCTATTTTTCTCTGTGGCTCAGAATCCGTGGTCAGGATTTCGAGAACCAGGCGGTAGGAACGAAGATGGGGTTCTGGGGGTACGGTCGCGATCCCGACCGGACCGCGGATAACCAGGGGTTCTTCCTGCTACGCGGTCGGGGAAAGCAGGAGATCGCTCACGCATTCCGGGTCGAGTACCTCCAACAAGGGCACGTAGTCAGGATTGTTAAGCCGAACCTGGTGCAGCGACCCCTCTTCACCGCTGGGGAGTGGCACCATTGGGAGGCTGTCTTTGAAATGAACGACCCTCGGTTGACCAACGGTGTCCTGAAGATGTGGATAGACGGACAACAAACGATGGACTTCCGTAACATGGTCTACGCGACTCGGGATGCGCAAAATGCCTTCTACAACTACACCTGGAACCCGACGTGGGGTGGGCGGGGAGGTCGTCGGACCCGAGCCGACGTGATCGAATTTGACCACGTCTATCTCTCCGGTGTGGCGGCCCCCGGCAAAGCAGTTCGCAAACCCGGGCCGCAATGAGCCCAGTATTGACCACCGGGCGGGATTCCGCTCGTGCAGTACAGGATGGCCACCCCAGGCTTCTCTTCCTCTCCCAGTGCCTTCCGTTCCCGCCGCACAGTGGGGTGACCAATCGCACCTTCAATGTACTGCGGCAGCTTACTCGTGAGTACGACGTTTCCGTACTCGCCTTCTCCCGGCGGAATCATCAGCCGGATGAGGCAGCTCGAGGCAAAGCGGAAGCCGATCTCGCCGCGGCGCTTGGCGTCACAGTCCGCAGCGTACCGATCCCCAGTGAATCCTCCGTACTCGGCCGGGTGCTCGTACACGCAAGCACTCTGATCAGCAGGCGACCCTACACTTACGCGGAATACGCCTCACCGCTCATCGAACGCTGGCTTGACGAGGAGCTCCGGCTCAGGCGACCTGCGATGATCCATGTCGACAGTCTGGACCTGTATCGCTGGTTGCGCGACGTGACCGGCCTGCCGGTGGCTGTGACGCACCACAGTGTCGAGTCCGACCTTCTCCGTATCCGTGCGGATCACCACCCCAACCGCGTGCTGGCCGCGTACCTCCGCTATCAGTCGCACCTGCTGGAAGCGGTGGAGCGGGAATACTGCGAACGGGTGGCCGTGAACGTGATGATGTCCGAGGTCGATGCTGCCCGGTTGAGGCGGCTGGCTCCGGCGGCGAGGACTTATGTGGCGCCCAACGGCGTCGATGTCGACTTCTTTACGCCAACATCGCCCCATCGCCAACGACCCGAACGCATCATCTTCCTTGGCCCGACGTACATGTATCCGAATCGAGATGGGCTGGACTACTTCATCGGGCAGGTCTGGCCAAGGGTTCGATCCGCCTGCCCGGAAGCCACGCTGCACCTGGTCGGACGGAATTCCGAGGAGGATCGGCGGCGCTACTCCGAGGTTCCGGGGGTGGTTCCCCGTGGGTTTGTGGATGACATCCGGGAGCCATTTGCCGAGGCTGCCTGTTCGGTCGTACCACTTCGCATTGGTGGTGGGACACGGCTTAAGATTCTGGACTCCTGGGCGATGGGGAAGGCCGTTGTTTCGACTTCGGTGGGCTGTGAAGGACTGGCTGCCCATGAGGGTGAAAACATCCTCGTCAGGGATGACCCCGCGAAATTCGCCGACGCCGTCGTCGCCGTGCTGACTGATGTGGCGTTGCGGGAGAAACTCGCGGCTGGTGGCCGCGAGACAGCCGCGAAACAGTACAGTTGGGATCGAGTCGGTGAAGGGCTGCGGAAATGCTACCAGACGTTGATTGAGGGGGGGACGTGAACCAGAGTGCACCGCCGAGTGGGGATCTGCTGGAGCACCCCATCGGCCTCTGCCTGGCCGGGCTGGCTGTGGGCGTTGCGGCAATCCGGCACGATCCTGTGCTGGGTTGCAAGCGTCTGGCCCTGCCGATCAGCTATTGGCGCACCGCCGAGTTTGCCTACGCGGCCAGGCAGCTGAGACTACCTCGTGGCGCCGCGGTACTTGACCTCGGAAGTCCCAAAGACTTCAGTGCCCACCTCGCCAGGTATCGCGGCTTTGCCGTAACCGCCACCGACATCATTCACGAGGCGATTGATTTGAGCAGTCGTCTCGCGCGCCACCAGGGGTTGGAAGGCATCGGACCGGGCAAGGTACACTCGGAGATTCAGGACGGCCGCAGCCTCACCTACGCAGACGATTCCTTCGACGCCGCGGTCTCCATCTCAGTTCTGGAACACATCCCGGATGACGGTGATGCGGGCGCGATTGCGGAGCTGGTTCGCTGTGTCCGACCGGGCGGGAGGATTGTTGTCACTACCCCGTACGCGAAGGAGTACTCGGAGACCTTTCTCGATCGCCCTGTGTATGATCGTGCTCAGGCAGACAACCGGCCCGTCTTCTACGAGCGCCATTACGATGCTGTGGCCCTTGAGCGGCGACTACTTCAGGTTCCGGGGGCGCGGCTGGTCGACATTGCGCTCTGGGGTGAGGGACCACTGCAGCTGGATAGCTGGATGAAGCGTCATTCCCGTGTCCGCATGTTCCTTTCTCCGGTCGAGTGGCTACTCTCCGCCGCGAATCTCAAAGAACTTGGCAAGGTGAAAATGGCGGATCCGAGAGCCGCCTTTTTCACACTTGAAGTCGTCTAGGCGCCGCCGCCGCCCGTCAATGCCATGCGGGTCTCCAGCGTAGCTGCTCCACGCGGATCAATCCGCTCCACCGAAAACACCTTCGCCACGTTGATGGCGGGCCTGCCCGGCCGCAGCACCTTCTGCAGCAGCAGCGCACCCCACGAGAGCGGATGCAGCAGCAGCATCGGCAGCCAGATGACACTGAGGTCGGGATTGTTCTTCCGCAGGGCGGCCACCAGCATCCGCTTGGTCGGCAGCGCCGGATCCACCAGGTTGACCACCGCCGGCGCCTCGGCAAAGTGATCCACCGCCCAGGTGATCGCCCGGGCGCAGAAGCTCAGATCGACGGTGCCCAGCTTGTCGCCCGGTGAGCCGACTGCCACGAAGAAATTCCCCAGCCGCTTGCCCAGCCGCCCGGGCGGATCGAAGTCGCGATAGTCCACGATCGCCGCCGGCCGCATGACCTTTACGTCGACCCCAAGCTCCGCCCCCAGCCGGCGCACCAGGCGCTCCGACTCGAGTTTGCCCCACACGTAGGGGCCGGAGCCGCGGCTGTCCGGTTCCAGCGGCGTGTCGTCCCGGGTCGGGCCGGCGGACTTGCTCAGGACTGCGAGGCTGCTGACATGGATGAACCGGCGGACACCGGCGGCGGCGGCGGCCCGGATGACATGCTCTGCCGCATCGATCGAGTTGCGCTGGTGCTGTTCCCAGCTCCCCGCCGTTTCCGCCGCCGCATGCACCACCGCTGCGGCGCCGGCAAAGTGCGCCGGATCGAGCGGCGCCCCCAGGTCGGTGACGAGGTAGGTCGCGCCGGGGAACTGTTCCCACGCCGGCGGGTCTCGCCGAGCCAGCACCGTGACCGGATGGCCCGCCGCCACGAGCTGGTGGACCAGTTCCTTGCCGAGGAATCCGGTGCCTCCGCTCAGCACGATCGGGCTCCCGGGCAGGTCCACTGACTTCGGCGGCCTGATCCGCTCCTGAAAGCGGTGCAGCTCCTGCGACACCCGCTCGCAGATCTCCACGGTGCCGAGAATGTTCTCCGGTGAGACCGGTGAGGGCTGCCCCTGCCGGATGGCGTCGTACAGCGCGTTGAACAGCTCGGTGAGCCCGGGATAGCTTCGCTGGCCGCCGAGAAAGCGGCGGGCCATCGAGCGGGTGGTGCCGCCGACCAGCTGGCGCGACTGGCGGTAGGGGGCGAAGAGCTTGTCGATGCCCGAGGTACCAGGTCCGATGCTGCGCTGCACCGTGCTGCGGACAAAGTCGGCGTGCAGCGTGCCGTTGGTGCCGGTGAGCCGGAGCCAGTTATCCACCGGCCGCCCTTCCAGCGTGACGACGAGCGTACCGGTGACCATTCCCTTCCGCACCAGCGCATGCACCGTCCCGGCCGGTCCGACTTCCACACTCAGCAGTTCCGGCCGGTCGCCCGGTTCCCCGGCGAGGGCGTCCAGCAGGAGATAGACCGGATGGGGCAGGATGTCGAGGAGTTGCAGGTCTGCCCGCAGCGGCGTCCGCCCATCCGGGGTGCGGCGGGTGGTGCGGAACGAGAAGTAGCTTTCGATATGGACCAGCCGCCCGATGGCCGGGCGGTATTCCCGGAGCCTCCGGGCCGGCGGTTCGTACATCAGCTGGTGGCCGGCGCAGACCCGGAGATTCCGGCTCGCGGCCAGCGCCAGGATCTCATTCGCTTCAGCCACGGACTCCACGAACGGCTTCTCGACGTAGACATTCGAGCCCGCCTCGAGCGCCATCCGCGCCAGCGCGGCATGGGTCGATGGCGGCGTGACGATATGCACGACATCCGGCCGTTCCGCGGCGAGCAGGGCGGGGAGGTCGGGGTAGTGCCTGATCTCGGGAAATTCCGCCCTGAGCGGCTCGGCGGCGGCCGGGTTTGGATCGGCGACGGCTACGAGGCGCGCCCCGGATGCCAGCTTGCCTATGGCCCGGGCATGGTGCTGGCCCATCTTGCCTCCGCCCGCCAGCGCAACGGTCAGGGGTCTGGCGGCCGGGGGTAATGAAGTCACGGGATAGTTCCGTTCTGGTTCACGGTGTTATAGTAACAGTTCCTGTCCCGGCCCCGAGCAATCCGCAGGCCATCGGGCAGGGTTTACTCTGGACCGCGCTGCGGTGTCGCGGAACCGCTACGAATCAGGCAGAAGTATAGGCGGGGGACGGGTTTGCGGGGGAGTCTCAGCCCTTCGAGGTGGCCCTTTCCTTGCTCTTTCGCCGGTCGGACATCTTGAACATCGAGGAACTGTGGCAGGGATTGCGGTGCATGCGGCTCCCGTAGCCGGTAGTGTGGCACTGAGGCGGGCCTTCACGCCCACCTCGGACCCCTACCGCAACGTCATCAGCCTGCTGATGATCTTCACGCTGAGCCGCATCCATCAGAATTTCGGCTTCCTGAACCGGTTCCATCCCGCCCTTCTGCTGGTCGCTGCCGCGGGCGCCTACGCCTGGATGAACCCGCGGTACCTGAATCTCACAACCGCTTCCTCAGCGCCTGCGTTCCGCCGCTTTACCGCGATGGGGGTCATGGCCTGCCTCTCGGTGCCTTTCGGCATCTCGATGGGCCATTCGGGCATGTTCATCATCACCGAGTATTCGAAGGTGCTGTTGTTCGCCTTCCTGGTACTGCTGGGTATACGTCACGCCCGGGACCTCTACCGATTTGTCTGGGCTTTCGCGATCGCTGGCGGATGTCTGGCCTACCTTGGCGTATTTGTGTTCAAGATGCAGGCCGCCAAGGGCGATGATTTCACCAGGATCCAGGCGGGGTACAGCTACGATTCCAACGATATCGGGCTGGTCTGCGTCCTGGCACTGGTATTCGCCCTGCTGGTGTACCAGGTGACCGACAAGAAGGGCAAGCTGGCCTGCCTCGTGATCATCGCCGGTCTTGGCAGCACGATCGGGCGTACCGGCTCCCGCGGGGCGTTCCTCACCCTCGGTGTGGTCGTGGCGGGCCTGATCTTCCTCCTCCCGAACGTCGGTGCCGGCAAGAAGCTCGGGTTCGTGCTGGTGACATTCGTCGCCCTGCTCGTCTCGGCTCCCCCGGGTTACTGGGAGCAGATGTTGACGATCGCTTCACCTACAGAGGACTATAACTGGACCTCAGAGACGGGCCGGAAAGAGGTGTTCCTGCGCGGGCTTGAATACATGTCGAGGAATCCGGTCACGGGTATCGGCGTCGATAACTTTCCTTTGGCGGAAGGACTGCTCAGCGACCGGGCCGTCGCCTTCCAGCAGGATCGCTCGCTGGCCGGCATCAAGTGGTCGGCCGCCCACAACTCGTTCCTGCAGGTGATCTCCGAGATGGGAATTCCCGGCTTCATCCTCTTCTCTGGGCTGGTGTTCGGCAGTGCGCTCGAGTGTCGCCGGATGGCAAAGAAAATGCCCAAGGGCTGGGTGCAGGGAGACCCGGAGCAGCGGTTCCTCTACTTCACCGCGATTTACCTGCCGGTGGCCCTCCTGGGGTTCTCGGTCGGCGGCTGCCTGGTGTCGTTCGCCTACATCGACCCGGTCTACGTCATGGTCGCGCTGGTTGGCGGACTGCACGTCAGCGTGGCCCAGCGGCTCAGGGAGGAAGCCGCGGCGGTAGATGGCTCACTGCCGGCCCAGGCCCAGCAGGCCGCCAGTCCCCGCCGCTATCGCGGTGGTCTGCCTCCCGCGGGAGTCCCCTCCCAGTCGCAAGCCCCGCCGCCCGTGATGCGCTGAGCCGTGGCGCTGCGCGCGCGGCTCAAGCACTGGACCGAGGGGGTGCTCGCACGGGGCGGGCCAGCGGCGCTCCATGGGATGAGTCGGCGCGGTCGGACCCTGGTGCTGGCGTATCACAACATCCTTCCCCTCGATGCACCACCCGGCCGCGAACGCTCGCTGCACCTCTCCCGCTCCGACTTCGCCGCCCAGCTCGATCTCATCATGGAGCACGCCGATGTGGTGCCCCTGACCGAAGGGCTCACACCGGCGGCGGATCCATCGGCCCGCCCGCGTGTCGTCCTCACCTTCGATGATGCGTACGCCGGCGCGCTAACGGCGGGGCTGGAGGAGCTCCGTCGGCGAAGTCTGCCCGCCACCGTGTTCGTTGCCCCGGCATTCATCGGTGGACGCGCGTTCTGGTGGGATGCGCTCGATGCCGGTGGCGCGGAGGGACTGCCGGAAGCGGTGCGGCACGCCTGCCTCTGGGAAGCGGCGGGTCAGGATGCCTGGGTGCGTGACTGGGCCATGGCAGCCGGCATCCCCTGGCGTGATGTCCCTGCGCATGCCTGCGCCGCTACCGAGACAGAACTCAACGCTGCGGCGAGGTACACGGGACTCACACTCGCCTCACACACCTGGGAACATCCCAATCTCGCGGCACTCACCGGTACGGTCCTGCAGCATGAGCTGGAGGCCCCGCTCCTCTGGCTCGCCGCCCGCGGTTCCGCGTCGTCCATCCTGAGTTATCCCTATGGCCTCACCTCCGCGGCGGTGGCTGTCGCGGCGCAGGCGGCCGGATACACTGCGGCGCTCCTGATTTCCGGTGGCTGGATCACTCGCACCGGGGTGGATCCGTTCCGACTGCCGCGGTTCAACGTCCCGGCCGGGATTTCGCTGGACGGCTTCCGGCTTCGATTGGCCGGGTTGGGGTGCCGGTGACGGAAACAGTGCTCGTGACCGATGGGACCCAGCGGGCCGCTCTCGCGCTCACCCGCGCCTATGGCCGGGCGGGGCACCGGGTGCTGGTGACTGCGGAGCGCGTCCCATCGCTCGCCGGCGTCTCCCGCTTTGCCGCCTGGCAAGGCCTCGTGCCTGATCCTCTTGCGGCGCCCGCGGAGTTCGTCGCCCGACTGCGCCAGATCATCGCCGAGCAGGCGGCCACCGTCCTCGTCCCGGTGACGGAGCCTGCGCTGCTCGCCATCCTCGGCGCGCCTGAGGCCTTTGCCGGCTGCCGAGTCCTCGCCCCGCCGCTGGAGCGCTTCCTGGCCGTGAGCGACAAGGCGCGGCTGCTCGAGGCCGCGACCGGGCTCGGGATCGCGGTGCCGTCTCAAACCGTCGTCCCCAGCATCGCCGCCGCTCTCGAAGCGATCACCGCGGCGAAGCACTTCCCCCTCGTCCTCAAGCCGGCCCGCTCCGTCTCCGGCAGCGGCGCCGGCCGGGTGAAGCTGGGCGTGCGCTACGCCCGCAACCGGGTGGAGCTGGCCCTCGAACTTGGCGGCATCCCCGCCGCCGCCTTTCCGGTCCTGCTGCAGCAGCGCATCGTGGGCCCCGGAATCGGCGTCTTCCTGCTGCGGTGGAGGGGAAAGACCCTCGGCCGATTCTTTCACCGCCGGCTGCGGGAGAAGCCACCATCCGGCGGGGTGAGCGTGTACGCCGAGAGTATCGCCCCGGACGAAGCGCTGCAGCGCCAGAGCGAAGCGCTGCTCGATCAGCTGGGCTGGTACGGCGTCGCCATGGTGGAGTACAAGCGCGACGCCGCGACCGGCACCCCGTACCTGATGGAAATCAACGGCCGCTTCTGGGGCTCGCTGCAGTTGGCGATCGACGCCGGCGTCGATTTTCCCAACCTCCTCCTTGCCGCCAAGCTGGGTCAGGTGGTGGAACCGGTAGTGGATTACCGGATCGGGATCCGCTGGCGGTGGTGGTGGGGCTGCGTCGATCATCTGCTGGCCCGGCTGCGCCACTCCGATGCCGCCCTGGCGCTGCCGCCCGGCGAGCTCACCCGCTGGGGCGCGGTGGCGTCGCTGCTGCCGCCGTGGCGCCGGGGGGAGTTCAGCGAGACCTTTCGCCGGGATGACCCGCGGCCCTTTCTCCGCGAAACCCTCGACTGGATACTGCGGCGATGACCGAACGCACCGGCGCCATTCACATTCACACCGAATACTCGCACGATGGCCGCGACTCGGTGGCGTCGCTGCGCGAGTTCGCCCGGGTGCGCGGCATCTCCTTCCTCGGCATCACCGATCACGCCGAAGACTTCGATGCCGCGAAGTACCGGGCGCTGCAGCAGGAGTGTGTCGCGCACTCCGACGCATCGATTCAGCTCATCGCCGGACTGGAGTTCCGCTTTGCCGGCTATGCGGGTCTGCATCTGCTGGCGCTGGGGCTCAGCGAGTTCATCACGCCGGAGACGCCGGGCGAGTTCATCAGCCAGACCCGGGGCCGCTCCCGCTTCACCTTCGCGGCACATCCGATTCTGTATGATTACATGCTGCCCGATGAGGTAGCGGCGGGGATCGACGCCATCGAGGTGTGGAACGCCGGCTACAACACCAGGTTTCTGCCGGACCCGAATGCGATCCGCCTGCTCCAGCGGCTGCGCAGGACTCGGCCCGAGGTGGTCGGGACTGCGGGGCTGGACCAGCACGATGCCCGCAACGACCGCCAAACTCGTGTGATCCTCTCCGCGGATGCACCGGCCGACCCGCTCGATGCGCTGCGCGCCGGTCAGTTCCGCAATCGGGGGCGCACCATGAGCTTCGGTCCGCGAGGCGAGTGGCCTGCGGCAGGACTGGGGTTGTTGCGCCTCGCACGGTTCAGCTTTGATCGGATCGAGCGCGCCCAGGAGCGGGTGAGTCGATGGCTGCAGAGCCGGCGACGCAACAGATGAGCCGGCCCGTGCGGGTGCTGCATGTCATCCACAATCTCAACTATGGCGGGATGGAGCGGCTCTTCGCCGATATCGTCGAGCGGCTCGATTCGGCGCAGTTCGAGTCGCACGTGATGGTGCTGGGCTACTTCGGTCGCTTTGCCGAGGGACTGGAGCGGTATGCCACGCTGCACCAGGCGCCAGCGATGAGTCGCACTTCCATGCTGCATCCTGCCGCCCTTTCCCGCGCCATCGCCGGGATCGCTCCCGATGTCGTCCACTCCCACGCCGGTGTCTGGCACAAAGTCTCGCTGGCTTCCCGGCGGGCCGGTGTCCCCTGGATCGTGCACACCGAACATGGCCGGGAGCATCCCGATCCGCTGCTGGCCCGCATCATCGGATCGCTGGCCGCGCGGCGCACCGATGTCGTGGTGGCGGTCTCGGAGGTTTTGCGACAGCTTCTCGCGGCGCAGGTAGTCCCGCGTTCCGTGCGGCTCGAGGTCATCGAGAATGGGGTGGATACCACGCTGTACGCACCCGGGCTGGACGACGGGGCGCTGCGGCAGGCCCTCGGAATCTCGCCTACCGCCCCGGTCATCGGCAGCATCGGCCGGCTGGAGCAGATCAAGGGATACGATGTGGTGGTGGAGGCGTACGCGGAGCTGCGCCGCTCGTGGTCAACGGGGGAGCCGCCTGTGCTCCTGCTGGCGGGCGACGGGTCGGAGCGTGGGGCGCTTGAGGCGCTCGCCACCTCACTTGGCGTCCGGGAGTGGGTGCACTTTCTTGGCTGGCGGGATGACATCGCCGCGCTGCACCGCAGTTTTTCACTCTTCACCATGGGCTCACGGAGCGAGGGAACCAGCGTGAGCCTGCTCGAGGCGATGAGCGCCGGGCTCTGCCCCGTGGTCACCGACGTGGGCGGCAACCGTGCGGTGTTGGGGAAGGAGCTCGCGCATCTGCTGGTGCCGCCGGTGGATCAAAGGGCCCTTGCGAGAGCTTGGGCGCAAGTACTGGCTGATGCCGAGCGGCGGGCAACCAACTGTCGGACCGCCCGGGGAAGGGTCGAGAAGGCCTTTTCGCTGCAGCGGATGGTCGATCGCTATGCCGCGATCTACCTCGAGGCAGGGGCCCGATAGGCCAGCGAACCGTGCGGTTCCGTCCCGTCCCTACCGGGATCCGGCTGCAAACCTCCCGGCCGCTCGATAATATCCACACCCGTACGCCCCCCCCGACTTCAAGAACACCGTTCGGTATCCTACTATCGCTCTCGTGTATTTGGTCGCATATTCTCCACGCGCTTGATGGGAGCCTCGGGCTCCCCGTGGGTGTCCGCCTGGCAGCCGCGGTCGTAGCCTTCAATGGAGATCACCCATGTCCCGGTGGAGCGTCTTCGTCCCGAAAAACGGGGTAACTCCATTCATCGATAACACCCGCCATTTGGCACGCATCCTGTACCGGTGGCGTTCCTATCGCGGGCTCGTCGGGTTGATGCTAGGGCGTGTGCCCTTTACCTCCATCCTTCGGACGCAGTACCCGTATCTACTGCCGGATTCTCCAGTGCCACCGTCGGTGACTGTCGAATTCACGAATCTCTGCAACGTTTCTTGCACCTATTGCACCAGCCCACTCGCTCTCAGGCCACAGGGCATGATGGCCGAGGCGACTTTCGCTCGCCTCCTTGAGCAACTCCGGCTGGCGGGTGCCAAGAGGGTCCGTCTAGTTGGGAACGGAGAGGCAACGCTTCATCCCCAATTCGCCGAGTTCGCGCGCCGGCTGGCGTCAACTGTCCCGTTCGTCTCACTTGTCACAAATGCGCAGCGCGTGACGGACAGGGTGCTGGACGGCATTCTTGATGCCCCAATCCGGTATGTCGAGGTTTCGGTGGATGGTGGCGACGCGGAGGCCTATGAGCGCTCCCGTATTCACGGCAGGTTCGACCGACTGCTGGTCAATCTCCGCCGCCTGAAGGCGGAGCGGGACCGCCGGCGGTCGCCGACCCGCATAAACCTCCGGCTCATGGTTCGACCGTCGCAAGCGACAGAGGAAGCCGCCCTCGAGGCCTTCTGGCGCCCGTACACTGACTCGCTCATGAAGCAGTATGTCATCAAGCGCCGGGAATTGGACCTCGATCCCGATGTGTACCAGAACGTGCAACGGGTCAGCGGTGACTTCCCCCGCTGCACTCTTCCATTCAAGGAGCTCGACGTCATGTGGTCCGGCGATGTCCCCCTCTGCCACTACTCTGCCGCCCAGATAGGTGAACCGGGTCTGCTGCTGGGCAACATCAACGAGTCAACGCTGACCGATCTCTGGCGGTCCCCGACGATGGTCCAATATCGCTCGGCTCACCGTAGCCGCGATGCGCAGCAGATGCCGGTTTGTTCCGGTTGCTCCGCCGTGTAGATGATTCAAATGATATCACTCGAATGATATCACTCGACTTTGCGGGCTCACCGTTCCCTGCCTCGAGGCTTGGCCACCACACCGGGCACCGACACAGCTTGACTCGAAGGCTCGCATTCTCCGACTCCTGGTCCGACAGTTCCGTACCAATTCATTGGGCCAGTCAGAGGTGGTGCCTCCCTCAATTCTGCCCCAGGTCATCCATTTGAGTGGTTTCACCGGCGTGTGACCTCAGATCATCCGGCTGTGTGGGCCGTTGTGCTGCGGGATCCCGCCGCCCGGGCCGAGGATTCGCGGCGTGCGCGTGCGCGGGTGGAGAGCGCCTTCTCCCTGCGGCGGATGGTGGATCGGTATGCGGCGATCTACCTCGAGGGGAGCCAGGGGCGGCCGTTGGCCGGTAGCCGGTAGTCGTTAGCCGTTGGCTACGAGCTGCCAGCTGCCAGCTGCCAGCCGATTGTCATTGTGAGGCCGCACAGCGGCCGAGGCGGATCTGCCGTGTTCGGGGGTACCGCCCTGCGTTCCCATGAGACCGAGCCCACCGGGTCGACGCGGTACTGTGGGCAATGCCGCCGAGTTGCGCCGCCTCGTCCATGGAGCCTATCGTATGGCCATGCCGCTGCCTGCCGCCATCCGGGCCCAGGGCCCGTACTTCACCGTGGAGATCCTGGACCAGCTTCCCGACGACGGAAACCGGTACGAGGTGGTGTACGGGGAACTGCTGGTGACGCCGGCACCGCGATGGGATCACCAGGAACTCGTCGCCCGGCTGTTCCTCGTATTGCACCATTATCTGGAGCGTTTCCCCTTCGGGCATCCGGTGATGTCCCCGGCCGACGTGCGCTGGGGCCGGGATACCGGAATGCAGCCTGACCTGTTCGTGGTCCCGAAGACGGTCGCCCGTACCATGGACTGGCGCCAGATCCGGGAGCTGCTGCTGGTCATCGAAGTGGTCAGCCCGTCATCGGCCCGCGCCGATCGCTTCACCAAGCGGCGCCGGTATCAGGAGGCGGGAGTGCCGCTGTACTGGGTGGTGGATCCCGAGGCACAAGCGGTCGAGATCTGGACAGCCGAAGACACCTTCCCCGCCATCACGAAATCCACCGTGATCTGGGCGCCCACCGATGCAGCGGAGCCACTGGTCCTCGAGCTGGGGGAGCTGTTCAAGCCGATGGAGTAGGGGCGCCTGGGGTCTGTTCTGTTCGGGCCAATTTGGCGAGTGATCGGCTCTGTCTGAGGAGTGATTGAACCGATTCAGGAACGTTCGGGCCGGTTCAGGGGCGATCAGCCCGATTCAGGAGCGATCAGAGAGCGGATCGCGGCAGGCGGGGGGCCGAATAGGTGGCGGGCGTCCCCGCCCGCCCGTTGCGTCCGCCCGTCCCGCCTGACGCCAGTGACCCTGAGCGCGGGAGCCGAGCCCGTGGAGGGGTCCTCAAGCCGCGCCGCCGCAGTTCAGCATGGGCGGAGCAGGAGCTCCGCCCCCACCCAGCCTCACCG
>Ga0163151_10002072_pt1 | contig 32129 bp, 34 predicted proteins | sample OliLakLV19MP5IB2_FD_145596 | JGI IMG/M metagenome (GOLD analysis project Ga0163151, IMG submission 145596) | Freshwater microbial mat bacterial communities from Lake Vanda, McMurdo Dry Valleys, Antarctica - Oligotrophic Lake LV.19.MP5.IB-2 | ecosystem: Environmental > Aquatic > Freshwater >... | reverse complement strand
GCCTTATTCGTCCCGCCCCAAGGCAAGCCGCCCCACGGAAATTGTCCCCAAAGCCCCAGCCGACTGCCGTTGATCTCCACGGTTTCGAAAGAGCCGCTGACGTCCGTAGCGAAATCAACGTAAGCTGTATCGAATCGCGAAGTCTTAAAAAACATAATTAATTCAGCTATTTGCTTCTCAACACCGGGATTTCCACCTGTGATCGGCACCCACGTGGCCTCGCAATCAATCCCTCTGAACACGGTCACTGAGCCGAGTTCCCAAGCCACGGTTCCGGCCACTGTCACGAACGCTGTGTCTACAGCAGAAATACGGCTGGATCGCGTGGAGGTCTGATAAAGCACATCACCGACTTTGATGTCGTTTGTTGAACTTAGGTAGACGTCCAGGGCCGAACTGGAATTGATCGTGTACTCAACGCCCTGATCGACATAGTCCGTAAAATTCAGCGCCTTGCGTTCTTCCGTCGTGAACGAGGTTAAGCCGTCGCCCAGGTGCAGCTTGTCCTCCGTCGGGTGCACCAAACCACACGTTTTTGACCACGGCCACGAGGTAAAGCCATTGGTGAACGTATTGAAAATAAACACCTTTGTTGGATAAAGATCAGCTGCGGTGGACGGCGTGAACAAAAAATACTTGCGACCTGATTCATAAGCGACCCCGAAGCTGTACCGCTTGACGACATCCAGCCCGGTAGCGAAGACGTCTAAGATCAGATTTTCAATCGGCCGTGAAATAACCGAGATCCCGGTCTCGGTCACGAATGCGACTCCCTGATCGGAAAGCATCCAAATTTGATTGTTCAGCACAACTGCAGAATCAGGCGCTATCAGCTTAGCTGAGGAATCGAATGGCTCCACCGCGAAGTTGTGCGGGCCATCGCCAGTCATTCTCCAGATGCCATCGGTCTTAAAGATAAAGCAGGAATTCCGCAAAGGCAGAACTCTCAAGATCGGCGTCGACGCAGAGCCGACAAGCCTATTGTTCGCCAAGGGCACAGACTCTGGGAGTCCCGGCTTCGAGAACATGATTTGATTTTGAAACGAATCGTTAGCAGAGGAGATCGCAGTGCCACTTGCAGGCAGTACGGGATTGAAAGCACTTCCTCTGCTGGAAATAGCCGCAAAGGCCACCCCTCCAAGGCTGGCTTCCTCGATAAGGAGCTTACCGGGCGTATCGTTCGAGCCGGAGATATACTGGGCATGGACGAGGGTGTTCGTGGTGTTCCGATTGATTACCCTAACGAGGCTGTTGGAGGTATCCGCGATATTCTGCGCAGGTGTTCCTCCAATGAATGCTTTGAACTCCAGTGAGTTTATTGCTTCGGTACCCTTGGCCGTGTAAGTCGTTCCTGCAATGGTGACCGTGTCGTTGTTTACGATGCCAGAGCCGCCTGCCGCCAGAATAGTGAGGAATAACCGATGTTTAGAAATCGTATTGGCGTAGATCGCGCAGAGCTTGAATTCGACCAGGTCTTTTGCAAGTGGTGGACGTTCATTCGCCTGGGAGATGCCCTCCAGTGACGGAGAGGTATAGAGCGTTTGTCCACGCAGTGAGTTCGGTTGCCGATCTGTGAAGCTGACCAGCTTCGCCGTGATCTCGGCACTGGTCGGGTTTGCTTCGTAGATCAGTTGCATCTCGTCGCTGGCCGACACTGCCACGTCGCCAGAAAAGGGCGAGCGGTAGACTTGGAAGAAGTGGCCGGTCGTTATCCCGGGCGGGATCGAGACACTGACAGTCACGTCTCTTGTCGAAGTTCCTCCAACGTTGTTGGTTATCTCGGCTCGGCCGGAGGGGGAGCCTGTACTGATCAGATTGTTCGCGTCGCGGATTCCCCAAACAACTCGGTAAGCTACCTGATTTTGATCTTCCAGATAACCAGATGCACCAGTTAGAGTCAGTTGAATGTCTAGGCCTCGGGGGGCGCCAGCTGAAGTTGGGGTCGCCGTGTAGGCGTCCAGCTTCTTGATGCCAGCCGAAGTAGTGAAATACAAGTTGCTGGCGGCTTCCAGGAAGCGAAGTCGGGCCGTTGCTGAGTCGGGATCGTTATAGGTGCCGCTGTACTCGGTCCAGCTGCCTCCGTGGGAGTAAGCAAGTCTTTCTCCAGCAATTGCGGCTATTTGCTTGCCCTGGAAGAAAGCGAAGCGGTGCGCTCGATCAGAAGTGTTCTGAAAGACTGCCGACAGCCGGGATTCGCCGCGCCGGGATTCCAAAACGTTGTCGTCTGACAAAACGACGTTTTTCGCTGACAGAAGCGAGCCTTCTGGCACGGAAGACAGCTCGTTGGGCGCGGTAGCAAGGCCTTTTATTTTTAAAATCGTCTGTGACATAGTCCTTTCGAGGGTTGAGGGGTGGCCTAGGTCAGGGCGTTTGAATCGACTGGCGGTACACTGGGGCGCGTTTAAACGGGATCGTGCACCGCGTTGCAACGCGGATTACCGCTTGACTTTGAACAAATCACCAGATCCTCGCGTTGATCTTCTTCGGCTCGTCACTGATCCTCGGGCTCGTCAGCGCAGCTACCGCCACTTCCATTTCTTCGACCGCTGCCAGGCCTGCTTTTAAGCCATTGAAGTCGCCCAAAACGCGCATCGCAATGTTCGCGACTCGCTGCGCCAGAATTGCGTGAAACTCCAGAGGAATTTGAGCAACTGGACTAAAACCGGCCAGGCAAACGTAATCTCCGACAGCCAGGTCAAGTGGAAGGGCGGCAAACTCAATTGTTCCGTTCGTTCCAGTTACAACAGCTACTGGATCGAGATCCATCGCGTGCAAGTCAAAATGCGGTTTTGAGTTCACCAAGTCGAGCAGCGTTGAAGCAGTGAACGTAGTTGGGACGCTCGAACACGTAACAATCTTGGTCACTGTGTCGATTTCTGTGATGCGAGCGGCCTCAGCGGGCACGGTGAGCTGAGATGGCCTGATACTGATGCCGAAACGTAGCGTTGCGTACCCAGCTGGAGCCCGAGGAACCAACTGCACGCTGTTGCCCCTAAAAAAGAACGCGTCCTGGCCAATCGGAGAGAAATCGAAATCCGTGATCTGCTCTTCGCGGATTTGCTTCAAAGAATATTCACGTCCATCGGACGCGATCAGCTTCAGGTCAGCCAACGCAGCTGCCGTTGAACGCGAAGGTATTTTATAAAGGCCAGTCGCATTAAGAGCCACGTCGTGATTATGCTTGAAGAATTCCTCTCGCTGGTTGCCGATCAACTTGGGCAAAATGCCCGAACGGATCTCATCGTCCGCGAGAGCCAGAAGCACAGCGTTCGTAAAACGCCCAGTTGCAGTCGCAATCGTGCCTCTCTGCTTGATCGCGGCGATAAGTTCTGTGGTGGTGAACGCCATTATTTATCTTTCGAGTAGAACTCGATCAGTTTATCAATCTCTTCGTCAGTGAACTTGCCCCGAAGGCCATCGACCTTTTCCAACTGATCCTCAGTCAGCAGGTCTTCAGCCTTCGACCGATCATCTTCAGCCTTCGACCGATCTTCGTCAGCTTCTTCCGCCTCGGAGGCTTCTTGATCTTCATCCGCGCTCGAACGTGAAGCTTCGTAAGCTTCTCGATCATCTTCAGCCGAAGGCTGGGCTTTATCAGCTTCGTCAGGCTCTTTATCAGCTTCGTCGTTGGAGTCAGGCTTCCTGGCCTCTTCTAGCTCAGGGAGATCAGGAACGTATTTACCCTTGGACTTCAGCCAGTCGGCGTACTCGATTGAATCCAGCTCGTAGCCGCCTTCAGCTTCGGATTTATCCGACTCGGCGTGAGCGTCCTTAATGAAACGGTCACGGTCAGTGGCCCTTCCCTTAACTTCCTTAGGAATGGCCTTGCGAGTCTCCTCCATGGCAGCTTTGAGCCCACCCGGTTTAGGACGGATCCTCTCGGCGTCTTTACCTTCGATAAACTTCAGGAGTTCTTCAATTGCTTGTTTTTTCGGGTCCATTATTCGCCCCACACAACTGCGCGATCTTTAATGGAAACCTGCCCTGCGGTAAGCGCGTGAGCGATTCGGAAGTATTTGTAGTAGGGGGCGTCCACGTTCCACATAAAGTTCGCGGTGGCCGTGACATTCGAGCTGCTATCGGCCACATCGACGAAAACAACTCCATCAATGGAAGCCTGGAGTTTTACCGTGCCGCCCGCAATCGCCGTAGAGGTAAACGTGTGAACTCCCGCGCCTTCTCCGGTGATGTCGAACCCCGTGCCAGCGATAGCCAATGCCAGCGAAGTAGCTAGCTTGATAGTTGCCGCATCCACGACAATCACGAAGTAATCCGTGGCGAGCGAGAGGCCGGTAGGAAGAGTCGTAGTCGTGGTCAGCTGGCCCTTCAAGCCGGTGGCCAGTCCGTGGGCAGGAATGCCGATAGTGTTTGCGGTCAGCTCCAGCTCCGAGTCTCTTCCACCAGCGAGAGCAATCGCGGTGGCCGCTACCTGCGCCGTAGCGCCGTTGCCGGACACAGTGATGTCGACCAGAGCTGCGGCAGGGGCCGAGGCTTCGATAGCGGTCTTGATTTGGTTAGCGGTCGAGACAGTGGTTTCCATGGACACCGAGATGGCAGTCCCGACCAGTGTTACAACTTCGGCCCCTGCCGTGCCGCCTGCGACATAGGCAATCGTGACGCTGTTACCTGCCGCACCGAAGGAGTCCGCCGTGTAGGTGAGGTCCTGCACAATCCTCACAGCCTTGGACTTGGAATCAAATGTCTTGGCTGCTGGCGTGGTAACCGTAATCTCTGACACCGCCGAATAGCCGTGAGCGCCTTCTAGGACGATAGCGGGCGAATTAGCCGATTGTGCTACCTCAGATTCGAGCATCGGTGTGGCCGGGTCGTAGTTTCGCTTCATCATAAAGTTCCTTTAATTTCCGATTCGTTCATATGAAAGCCAGTTGGTTATGTCGAAGCGGTTCATTGGGCTATCCTCGAAATGGAAACCATGTTACTTGTCCCGTCCACGCTGAGAGATATGGCCGCTCCCGAATCCTGGTAGAGGCGAATGTCTATATAATCCCCGGCAAGTAACGAGACTTGCTGCGAGCCGAAGGCAGAGATTGAGTTGGTATTGGCACTTTCGGTACGCTTAAAAAAAAGCACACTGTCGGCTACGCCGTTCTTAAAAATATCTAGCTGTAACGCCTCCCCTACTCCCCAGCCGCCACCCGATGCCAACGAGGAACTAACGGAGACTTGAAATTTGCCAGCAGAAGGAGCCGTGAATTTCCAACTCGCTCCGGTAGTCACCGACCCATGCGAGTCCCAATCTTTGGTGCCAAAATTGATAAGCGTTGTAGCGCCATGGCCCATTGACTGGCCCGCTGTTGTTCTATACCTAGCCGTGATCGTCTCACTCGCAGCAATCGTTGCGGGACCGGAGATGCGTTCGATGCATACAAAGTTGGAGTCTGCGTTTCCGTCTAGTGCTATCGCGCCATCGTCGCAGTAACCGCGAAGGTCTAGGGTGCCCCCAGCCAGACATTCAACCAAGACGGAACCGGCGGCGACTTTCTTCGCGCTCGTAGTGTTTTGGCACATCCCAGAGGCCACGACAGACTCGATAACGCCGGTCTTATAGACCGCGAGTCTGATTGCCCTGTCAGCCACGCCTGCGTATGCCGCCGACTTAAACGAAGACGTGACGCGGTACACGCCAGCGACCGGGCAAGTGTACACGCCAGAAGACATTGCATTGTGCGTGTCGATCACTTTAGTTGCGTAGGGGAACGCTGCGCTATACGTTCCGTTGCCAAACGTGGTCCCCACCGTAGTCGTGTACTTCGCCGCAACAACTCGCGTGTCCGTGTCCTGACTCATCACGACGGACGAGCCCCAGCCGAGGATGGGAACGGAGAATGTTAGGTGCATCCGGTCGTTATTCGCCCAGATCATTGGGACGGTGGTGCTCATGGAATTTCCAGTCGCTACATGACCAGAAGCAGCCCCCGCGTCTTCTACCCAAAGCCGGGCAATGACGGTTGTAGTTGTGCTATAAACCACATCCCCGGCGTAGTAGTCGGATCCTGTATCAACGTGACGAACTGACCCAAGAAGGGTCGAAGAATCGTCAAGTCCGGGTAGTTTTGCTATGTCCATCGAAAGCCCTGACGGCAAGCCGAAGGAAGCACTACCACCAGTGAAAACAGGGTTGAACAAGGCGTCGATTCGCACGTCTATCGTGTCGCCTAGTCGCCGCCAGAATCCAGTCACCGTATTGGTTCCGCCCGTAAGAAGGCAGGTAGGCGTATACGCGGTCCATTCGCTAATCGGTGCGCCGAAGACCTGAACCAGCGGTCCGATGACGACGTTATCGAATTTGAGAAGCGCGCTTGTGACCGCCGCTTGATGGATAGCAACGCGATAGGTGACGCCAGTGGCCGAGGCTTGAAATTGACCCATCCACCGATATTGACCAGCAACAATTCCACTGGGGATTTTGTACGGGGTGGGTTGGATAAGTTGGGAGTTCGTTACGTCGTATACCCAAACCGTGTAATCGCCTTCGGCTGCATTCGCGGTAACGAACGTGTAGTCGAAACTGATTTGAATCGGCTTCGTGTAGTCAGCGAGGTTGGGCGTGATTGTCGTTGCTACGCCTTCGCCAAGGGCAGAGGGGGTATAGAGAAATGAGCCTGTGCCGCGAAGGGGCAGTGTCGCTGTTCGAGCAAACGTCCCGTCAAATGTTCCAGCCGTTAAATCAACGGGTGTGGCGGCCCCGTCGTCGTATGTAGTCCAGCCTGAAACGTCGCCATCTGCTCCGCTGTTCGTGCAATAGTTAATTCCACCTGAACCAGCGCCGACTTCTGTCTCTGTTCCAAGATCGTTCAGGTAGTAGAGCTTGTTATCGGTTTTAGGATAGATTTTCGTAAAGCCGGAAGCGGGGGTCGTAGGCGTGGCGATTTCAGCAACTTGAAGCGCATCCGAGAACGTCTTACCAGACAGCGTTTCCGCTCCCAGGAGGGTGGCCAACGTGCCCGTAGTGGGAAGGGTAACGCTTGTGATAGCGGTAGTGGTCAGGGTAAGGGCGTGGTTGCCTGAACGGGTCGTAGTGGCAGCCGCGTTATTCGCAACGCCTGTTCCGCCGCGCACAGGGGATAGCGCAGCCTCCGAGGACATAACGCCAGCGGCGCTATTTATTAATACGTGATCGTTCGTGCCTGATGCAAGCTTCGACCGGGCTATTGCGGCAGCCGCTGCGATGTCCGCGTTTAAGATCTCGCCCGCAAGAGCAAGCTTGGAGTAGGCAATTGCGGCAACGGCAGAAATGTTGGCGTTTACGAGTAGCGCCCAAGAGGGAGCAGTGCCTGTCGATACGCTAACCGTATTAGCGGCGCCGATTGCACCGGCCGCAGCTAGAACGATGCCCCCGAAGGTGAGGCGATCACTGGCGTCTACCGCTAAGCTTAGGTTGGCCGAGTTCGCGGTGTTTCGCCAGTTAATCTGATCTGAAACAGCTAGGCGGAATGGACCTGCAGTGGCAGGGCTGGCAGTTCTAGTCTTGAAATAAAGGGACTTCAGCCCCGCAGCTGCGCCGAAGTCTAGTTCGCCACTAAGGGTCCACAGGCCGCCAGTCTTCTGGAGCACGTTCGCCGCGAGGGCAATGAGGAGTCCATCGACCTTGAACTCGCCTGCCCAAGATTCGTTTGAATCCTCGGGGATCTCGTAGTTCTGGCCATTATAAGGTGAAATCACAGCCATAGTGATTCCTTAAAAGGTGAAGCTGGAAGGAGCGGTGGAAGCACCGGCAGTCAAAGCGGTTCCACTTTTCGCTAGGCGGGTATTTTCGCTGGTGGCCACGCTAACCAAGTTGCCAAGTTCATGCTTGATGATCGAGGTAATCGTCACGACCCCGAGTACGTTGGACGCGAGCACGTATTTAGACACCGTAGCATGGCGATTAATAGCCAGAACAAGGTTGGCCGCGCACGCAGTATCGCTTGCGCCGAGCGCGAAGAACGCTGCGGTGTTAGTGGATGCATGGCTCGTGAAAACCGTGCCCGCAATGGTGACTGTATCCGCCGCTTGAACAGAGGCGCAGGTGACCGTGCCCGTTGCCGAGGTGTCGTTGTGATCGAAGCTATACTTGAGGGAGCCCTTTTTGAGGCCGCTGGCCAAGTCCTTCAGGTATTGGCCAAAGATTTGGCACTGCTTGCGTTTATCCTCATCGACGTAGTCACGGTCAGCGGTTGAGTTGCTGAGCGCCGAGTTTGCGAGGACAATTTTAATTGTAGCCATGGGGGCTCCTAAAAAGGAAAGGGGACCTGGAGACGATCCAGATCCCCTATATGTTCAAAGCGTTCTGCTACGAGGCGAGAAGCTTAAGAGATAGTGTGGAAGTTGACCCCTTGCGCCGGGCACATGAGGAAGATCGCCTGGTCACTGAAGAGACGCAGCTCAACCGCGTTCTTATCAGCGACGTGAAGCGCGAACTCCGGCATGCCAGAGAGGCCCATCACGATGTCGCTCGAACCGATACGCTTCACCTTCTTAGCCGGGACAAGAGCAGCTCTGCTCTTAGGCATGAAAGGATGGCACACGATTTCGACGGTAACCGGTCCGATCTTGTAGCGGATACCCTCGTTGCCACGTTCGGCCTTCGAACTCTGCGAATCATAGACCCGGAGAGCCGCTTCATCCTTGAGAAGCTCGCTGAAGTTATCTTCGTTTACGAAACAGATAGCATCGCCGACGAGGCCGAAAGCAACCGCTTTCATCACCCCGTCAGAGACCTGGGACATGTTGAACGCGCCGCCGACGTTGACCTGTTGCGACTGCCAGAGTTCGTGGGTCGTGGCCGACAAGGCAAACAGCGTACCAGTGTTGGAGAGGATCTTGAGAAGACCCGCGCACTCGTTATACGCAGACGCCGTCCGGGCACCTTTGAAGCTCAGGTAGCTGTTGCCGTCCACCGCACTGGAGGTTCCAGTTACAGTGATGATTTTGCCGCTGATGTCGATGCCGCTGATCGTAAGATCGCCGTCATCCTGAGTTTCGGAGGCCGTCTGGCCGTCGAACGCTTCGAGTACGGCGCCCTTCATTCCTGCCCACTGAGCGGAACTCCAGTCGGCCGCTTCCATGGTCAGAGCGCCAGTGCTGTTGCTGGCGACTTCGCCGAGCGACTCCTGTCCACGGAGGAGGGACAGTTCAAGCCGCTTGGACATAGACTCTTTCAAGTTGGAGAGTACCGCCTGATAAGCCTGACCGAACGCTTTTTCGCCCTTCGCCTTAGCCTTGGACGCCGCAGCGTAGTCGAGCTGGCAACGCATGACGATCTGGTAGCCTTCGACTTCGGCTTTGCCGATGTATCCGGCTACGGCCGCATTCAGCGTGAGTAGCGTGCTGGCGCCGCTCGACGGGCCGTAAGATGCGCCGTGTTCGTACTGGAGGCTTACCCCCATGATGTACTTATCACCAGTGGCGTCAGCGTCACTGAACTTGAAGCGGTCTTGCAAAAGCGCCCAACCGGGCAAGGCATTTACAAGGCCGGATTTCTCGTAAACATTCTTAAAGAGTCCTGGGACGCTATCTGGAGTATTGGCAGTTGCCATAAAGAAAAACCTCGAAAAATTGTTTTAAAGTTTGATTTGGGGCGTTGGGAAGATTCGGGGTTCTTTGCAGGCCGGGTAGCGAAGCATCCAGCGGCTGGAACTGAGAATCTGTGTGAGGGGCGAGCTTGGCAGTCCGTGGTCCGGTCAGGTTGGCAAAGCGCCTGAGGCGGAGTGGAAAGCGGCTTTTTGCCCTTCTGATAAAGATACGGCAAAAAACTAAAAACTATTTTTTATCATGTCGGTTTGGCTTTTCGCATTTGCTCTCGCACGTCGCGCACATCCTGCGGATTGTCCACGACTAGGAATTCCCACAGTGGCTTAAGAAGCCAGTCAAACTCGGCGAGCCAGCGGTTCGCCGTAGGTAGCCGCCAAGACATTGCTTCGAGCCTGCGCAGTAATTTCAACTCGTCCTTGTGGATCAGTCGGTAGCCGAACATTACTCCCCCTTCAGTGCTTCGCGGGCCTCATTCGCCAGCTTCCATAGCGCATCGGAGTACGTCGGCGGAAACCCTGGACCGTAGGTATTGGCTCTGGTTGAGATTGTATTGAGCTTCACTGAAAGCCCCTCCAGCGCCGCGCACAGTCGCTTGTTCTCCGCTTCGAGCGCGGCGATGCGGTCAACGATGGTTATTCCGCACGTTGGACAATCGCGCTTTGGAACGTGCAGGTCATTTGCTTGCTTCACTTCGTCGTTCATTTCGTCGCCTCTCAGCGCGTCCTACTTAAGCTTGTCGAAGTAGTCGGCGACCTGATCCATCGACACGGCCGCCTTCGATGGCTGAGCTTGCTGAATCTGTTTTTGCTGCTGCTGGACCTGCCCGCCTCTTAACCGAGCCACGTCGGCAGCTCGCACTTTATTAATAATGTCGTCACCAAGCATTTTGATAATTTGTTCACCGCTGGCCTTGCTGAAGGCGGCCACGGCATCACTCTGGATCTGTGACTGGATCTCTTTAGCGAGTTGAGCGGGCGTTAAGTCGATTCCACGTTCATCCGCAAGACGGAGTATGTATGCAGCTTTTCGAATATTCGACGGTCCGCCAGGGAGATCGGCTGCTTCCAGCCCTGCGATAATCTCTGTTTGCAAGGCCTGACGAAAATGCTCAGTTTGCGCGGTGTGCGTCTCGTGCTCCTGTTTCTGTTTGGCGGTCTCGGCGAGGTCCTCTTGTCCCTTCTTCCAGGACTTTAGATCGCGAAGCTCTTTTTGCTCTGCGGTCAGGCTCTCTTCTTCGATGAACTCTTTTCTGTAATAGTTCTCAAGATTCTCGCGTATCTGCTCCTTTGACAAGCCCAGAGCAGGATCTGACAGAGCCGCCATTGGGTCTTTTTTCATTCTGTCGTAAAAGTTCTGGGCACGCTGAATTTGCTGCTTGGCCTGTGCAGAGGCAGCCGAAGCTTCTTTAAAGCGCTTGTCCGAGGCAACGCCGAGGCCGAGGTAATGCTGGATCTCTTCGTCGGTTTTGAATTCCCGCTCAAAACTACCGTTCTTGACCTTGAAGCTCCGAGCCTGAGCCTTTGCTTCCGGAGTGGATTGACCGGTGTCCTGGCCGGGTGAAGAGCCAGTGTCTTGGCTAGAGCCGGTATCAACCGTTCCAGTGCCAGTATCCTGACTATCAGTTCCCGTGTCCGAGCCGCTTACAGTGGAGCCAGTGTTTTCAAAATTACTCATAAATTATTCTCCAGTAGCAGGATCGTATTTTTCATTAGTGATTGGGTTCTTTGGCATCTGTGCTTCCGGAGGAGGCTCGGAAGGCCCCTGCATAGCACCCACAGCACCCACAGCACCCACAGCACCCACAGCACCCACAGGCCCACCAGGACCCACAGCAGGAGGCGGTTGCACGCCCAGCAGCTGCATCAAGTCGGCAGGCGCGTTACGCCACAGCTCAAGGTGTTCCATCACGTGCGCGGTTACTCGGTCTACCAGCCCCTGGTCTTCCTTAGCCTTGGGTGAGTTGATCAGGCTCAAAACCTCCAGGATGTGCTTCGGGTGATCCTCAGTGATTAAGGCCTTCACGGGCCTCCCTTCCAGGATGGCCTCGTTTTCCTCTTTCATGGCCAAGGCCTGAAGAAGCTCATTGTCGTACAGGCTTTGGTCCGTCCCAAACTGCAGAACAGCGAAGTACTGCTCTTGTCGCTTGATGAACCCGGCCGACAACATGTCGCGAGCCATCTCAAGACGTCCCGCCTGGGTCTTTGCCAGCGGGTTAATAACAACAGCCCTTACGCGGTTGATCTTCGAGATCGATTCGCCCGTATAACCCTTGGTGGTCCAGCGATTGGTCTTGCCCAGGATTTCGGCCTTACGTTCTGTTTTTACGTTTTTCTGCAGAACCTTGATCATCCCGGTGCCGTAGCCTTCCAGGAGGGAGTTGTACCTTTGGGCAATTGGAGCGTGGAACTGAATGCTTTGTGATGCGACTAACGCTAGTGCAGAGCCCGACTTGAGGGAAGCGTCAGGCGAGCCGCGAGTCACGGAGTTCTGCCCGGCTTGCATCTCCATCTTCGCTTCAACAGTTTTAATATACTGGAACACTTCGGGTGGACTGGAGGTGAGCTGCAGCGGCTGAAGCGCATCGATGAATTTTTCATCCGTTTCCCAGAGGGTCATGCCTACGTCAGCTAGCATTGTCGCCGTCACATTGCTGCCGCGAGCCGCTTTCACTCCCTGGGTTCCGAATGCCAGCTGGTTCGTAACAATGCAGCTATGTAAAAGCGAACTGACCTGGCTCAAGGCTAGAAGGTCTGCGCCTGGGCTGTAACCAAAGATCTGTCCGAGCACATCACCAGCTGACATTCGGTACACGGGGATTTCGTCATAGGTTCCAAGCAGAGGCTGGTCATCGATTGCGGTATCACCTACGAAGGTCACGATCCGGCCGCTGGACAGAGAAGAGCAGACCTTGTGATAAAAGACGTGCTTGGTTACCAGGTCGTCGTTCTTCGTTGAGCTATCGATCTGAAAAAAGTCCTCAGGCTCTTTGGTGGAAAGTATCGCCTCGGCGTGGGCGGGGTAATCTGCGGCTAGGTCGAACTTATTAGTTTGCACCTTTATGATCAGCCAGCTGGTTGCGCCCTTTGAGTTCGGGTCACGAATGACGTCCCAGGGTGGTAACGCGTAAGATATGAAGTCCCCGGCTTGGACGGGCTGACCCTTCTCGTCCATCGCTACTGGGCCGCCTGCGAAGCGGGACCACTCTTGACAGGCGAAGCCCTCATCAACCACCAAAGCTAGCTCGACTGCCTTATTGATGACCTCCTCGCAGCGGTATTCGTTGGCCGTAAAATGATGGGCTAGCAGACCTTCACCCAGGAGGGTGTGCGCCATGGACTCTAGATCGGTATTCTCTGCACTGGCCTGCAAGGCTGGCCGCGTTTGCGTTGTTTGAGCAAAGATATGCTGAATGAGGTTCCGAAAATCGCCCGTTTCAATCTTCTTCTTCTCACCGTAGCTCCCTACGCTCCGGATGAGGGGATAGAAATGCCCCGCGTAGTAGGACTCGTAGGCCAGTCGCCAGCGATTGAATCGGCCGCTAGTCTTGAGGAAGTCCTCGTAGGTAGAGATTTTAGCCTTGAGCAAGCCTACGATTTCTTGTACCGGAGCGGTCGCGAAGTATTTATCCATCGAATTTAATACGGCATTATTCGAACTTCTTGCCAAAAATAGAGCGCAGCGTACTAGCGGTATCACCCTGGGAGTTCGGGCGCCGGATAACAAGGGTATTGCCGAGGTCCACGCCGTGCTCGAACGGTACGGGGTTGACAGTCCGATCTACGTTTGTGATGGCGTAGGTCAGGGCAGCCACGGCATCGAAGTGGCCGTAGGTCTTGGACCGGGCAAAGCATTTTCTCTGTTTGTCCCACACTCCAGCCTTCAATGAGCCTATTAGGAATTTGCACCTAGGATGAATGGCGATCTGTACTTTCTTGATGGCGACCCGAAGGGCGTTGACTCCCTCTTCGATTGGCCCCTTTTTTGCGGAGACGATACTGATCTGGTGATTGAGGGACAGGTCGTTAATGAACAGCAGGCTGGAGTCCGCGATTCGGCGGTAAGGCTGTTGCTGGCCCCATAGCTCCGCTTCTTTGGCCTTTAGAGCACGGGCTAGGGAGTCGGTCACCACTTGGTTCCCTACCAGCGGTAACTCGTCCTCGACCACAAAGATCGCTTTTTGGAAGTGCCAGTAACCCCAGAGGATCACTGTGTAATCTCGAACACCAACGTCGATAGCTACGTACTTATGCCACAGCGGATAGAGCTGGTCTTTTTCGATAATTCTTACGATCTGGTTTTCCATTGCTTCGAACTCGCCACAGATAGCCCGGGTTTGATCCACGACACGTTTGCATAAATATTCTCGCTGCCAGGTGCTAGAGTTTTCCCCACCAGATTCTTCACACAGCTCCTCTATTGCAGCTGCGGTCAGCAAGGGGTTGTCGTACACAGTCAGGGTCGTCAGTGCGCCGTTCAATTCGGCTTTATCACAGAAGGCCCAGAAGTCGTGGTCTGGCTCCTCCGGAGAGGTTGAGATCATAATCAATTTCGAGCCAGGGCTGTGCGTGAACGTGGGCAGGATGGCAGAGGCCCACAACCGTGCAAGGCGGGCAACGAAGCCCGCTTCATCGATGACAACGAGGGCCAGCCGGTTGCCCCTCATACCCTGTGGCTTGAGGTCTAGCCCGATGAACTTACATTCGCTGCCGTTTGGGAAAACGAGCTTTTGTTTACTGGGCACGTACTTTGGGCGCAGCGCTTCGGGGCAGTCGTGCAGCAGAAAGTCCAAAGCGGGCACGATTAATTCGGCTAAGTCGGTATAGAAGGCAGTGCCGTACCTCATCCGGGCGCCAGGTTGATCTCTGCCTGTCTCTAGGACTTTCGACAAAGCCCAAACGGTCTTGCCTAGCTGCCTGCTGCACAGCGCTATGAAGATGCGCTTTTTGATCGAGCGAAACCGCTGGTCGATTTTCTTTTGGCCATCGTGGTATATGAACGACAAGTCAGGCAGCTTACCGGCCCAGAAAAGTTGCCATAGTTTTGCTCTAGCTTCGCTCGGGGTCATTCTTACCGCCAGTCAGGACACTCAGGAGCGTGCCTATGTCTTCGGTTGGCTCTGTGACTGGAGCTGGAGCAGGGGCAGTAGGAGCTGGAGCAGTTCCAGCCTGCATGCGGGCGTACTGGTATTGAAGGAGGTCGCTGAGGATTTTAGCCTTATCTTTGTTGAATATGCCGTCCGGCTTCTGCAGCTCCTTCACAAGCTCAACCGAGACGTCGTAGTGGAGTGAGGTAAGCTTGGCTGCGAGGTCGACGTAGAGGATGGTCTTCTTGTTTCGCGAGCCTTTCTTCCGCCCGCCACTTTTGAATCCAGGCGCCATATTCTATTCTTTCTTCCTAGATCGAACGCTTAATGCCTAGGCTTAAATCGACCGCAGTGAATTTAGATTGAATGGTTTCTATTTGCTTTTTCACGGCTTCGAAGCCTTCGAGCTTGCTGGCCAGCTCCGTTAGCTGTGTATTTTCAATGACTTGCGGTGAGCTGTTGCTGGAGCGCTTATGCGCGTAGTTCGTCAACGATAGCAGGAGACCCCCCAATTCCACAAAGGATGGGTTCTGAGCGACGATGACCTTAGCCACGCAAGCTATGAGCGCGAGGTTCGTTAAGCTCAACCGTTTTTCGGCGTCCAGCAGATTTAAAAAGCCTAGAAGCTTACGCATTGATTTTTCCCTCAAAGATCTTCTTCAGGAGATTTGTGGCAATCAAAGCCAGGAACTTCCGCTTGGCCTCAAAAGGCAGGTAGGGGTCTGACAGGGTCACCTCTACGACCTCGTGCCCAATCGAGACGATTGTAGCCACGGCGAAGCGGCGTTTGCCGTTGTAGGGCACGGGTACAATTGTGAACGAGGAGATCTCGGGCAAATCTTTATTCATTGGAACCTCTTTCAAGATAAGTAAAAAAACGGAGTTCCAGTCGGCCAGGCTGCGGACTTCGACCTGTTCATGTGATTTCGGTAATCCAGCGAATTCAGGTAGCTGTGCACTTGAGATCTATTCACTGGGACCTCCGTGCCTAGGATGAAAGGGTGTGGCAGCCGCGTACTCTTTCTCCACCTGTTTTACAATCTTCACCCACTCGGCCTTGTATTCGGGGCTCGCTGCCAGGCCGCTGGTCTGCTCCGCGAGTTCGAGCAAATCGATAAATGCAGACTGAGTTTGCCCACCGTAGTAGATGATGGCGCGGGCTGGATAGACTTGCGACAGCACGCAGAGGTCCACCACCACAGTTTGTTCCACTCCTTGATCGTCCAGGAGTGTGATTGTCTTGCCGTTGACCGTAGAAATGAAATCAGGCGCGAAGCTACCGCCTACGCCGAGGTTATTCATGTGGAACTCCCACAAGGCCCACGTTGGAAGGTTCCATGTTCCTAGCCTCGGATTTGAGGTACTGCAACACAGGCCAAACAGGGCGTGCTTCCTTCGAAAAGATTTCGACATCTCGGAAGCTGCCCGGCTCGTTCTCGTCGTGGATTTGGATAACGTACTTTTGTTGGTTTTTTCTGTACGTGAAATAGTAGCGATTGAGATCGATCTGGACCTCCGGTCCGCCTTTCATTGTGCGAAGCAGGAACCTTTGCTCTGTTTTTGGGATTACGCATGCGCGCCAATCAGCGAGCCAAAGTTGGAATAGGTCCTGATGGAGACGGCGCTGTTTTTTAAACGTAAGGCCCGTCCTGAACAAAAAGAGCATTTTCGATATACAACCCACCAACATCAATACGGCTTTATTCATTTCTTTTTCCTTTTAGCTAGAGCCTCTATCTCTCGTTTAAGATCAAGGAGACCTATCAGCGCGTCCGACTGAGCGCTCAGTGAGCGCGGCTGTGCGGGCTCCTTGGCCTGGAATGACCGGGTCCAGATGGACCGTAATTGCCGATGTCTACGGGACCAGTTGGCACGCTTGCCGGGCTGGTCCTTTGTCTGCCCGCAATTTCGACCTACGTAGTACTCATCGTTGAAATCGCGTAGGAATTGAAGATCCGACTTTGATAGCTTATCGAGGTAATCGAAGTCCGAGAGGTCACGCGCGTGGCGGGGCGTCGGAAATTTCCTATTCGGCGGCACGAGGCTCACTCTGGTCATTGGGCGCGGCCAGTACGCCAACTTTTACCCACTCCGACACAGAGACGGTAACGGAGTCCTTCTGGATTTGTTCGAGTATCTGTTGTTTCTTAAACGCCTCGGTCGCGTCGTTTTCGATTTTAAGTTGGGTAGCTTCGTACAATTTCGAGAGGAAGCTCAGAGCCTGGGCGACCTCGGCAGATCTGCTGCCAGGAAGCTGCGCGTCGGCTAGCAGCTGACCAAGGCTGGCGATTTGTGCCAAGAGAAGTTCGTTTTCATTCGGTGCCTTATTTTCGGTCATATTTTCCGTTTTATTTTCCGTTTTATTTTCCGTCATATTTTCCTTTGAGGTAAAAAGCGACTGCAACAGCGAAGGCTGCAGCGGCCACTATGTTTGAAAATCTTGCGGCATCGGTCAGCGCATAAGCCGCCAGGGCGACCGAGGTCAAGATGCCGAGACGCCTCATTTTAAAATCCTCACAGTCTCAACCAGGTGGCCAGATCGCGGGTCGACCGTGGTTTCGCCGATTTCAAGCTGGCGATCTCGAAGGAGTTCATTGACCCGACCACACACAGAAGCGAGCCTGAGTCCAAGGATCTCGGCTATCTGATTTCGGGAGAGGGGTGCCTCGTAATTCTGCAGGAAGCGGAAGATCCGTTGAGCTTGGGTTTCTGTGTCTGTTGCCAGGAGTGCAGTAAGCTTTGTAGATTCCATTGATCTAGAATGCGCTAGGAAAGGCAGACCAGTGGCAGAACGATGTTTCCAGGCACAAAATAAATTTTCGCGCTCGAAACTTATGATACAAATTCGGGTTCATCTTCGATGCCCAGGATGGGATCGGCCCATTGATCGTGGATTGAGCAGGTTGGTTTTCTGGATGCGAAATAATCGGCCAGGCTGTTCTTGTTGTAGGCCTGCTTGTAAGCTTTCTCACAGCTCCGGCACGAGCTGCTCGGATTGCTCGTCTTTTTTACGATTCGAAATTCTGAAGCTTCTTGGCTGAGCTGGCACTTTTTGCAGATTTTCATTTCACACGCTCAAACGTGTAGCCTTTGTGACGGCATTTGCCGAGGATCACGCCGCTGATGTGGCCTTGGTGCAGCCCAAGCTCCCTGGCTGCGGCACACTGCGATTCGTAAATCACGCCAGTTTGGTGGCAGAGGACCTGTCGAGGCATCAGTCTCGGATTGACGAGTCCAGTCGCTTGAGAGTGTTTGATGTTTTGGGCTTGTGTACACCACTCAAGGTTCTCGACTCTGTTATCGGTCTTGATGCCGTTGATATGATTGACTTGGCTGAGACTGTCGGGATTCGGAAGGTAGACTTCAGCGATCAGGCGATGAACGAGGTGACCGGTCCTGACGCTGTCTCTGTACAGAATGACTGTCAAATAGCCACAGCCGTTCAGGCCGGGCTTCAGAATCCTGTCCGCTCGACGTCCTTTCCTCGACAAGCTCTTCACCTGGCCAATCTCGTTAACCTGATAAAACCCTTCGTAGCCGATTACGTCTTTCATTATTCATTGATACGGCTTGCCCGAGGGAGATCAAAACTTATGATAAGAACAACATTTATTTTTATCATAAATTTTGTTCTGCCTTTTGGATGCTTTAATCTTCAACTAGAGAATCTGATGACCACCGATTTTAAAATTTATTCGATTAGCGAGCTTCCAATCCTGTCATCGGGTCTCTCTCTCGCTTCACCCTCCAGAAAGGGAAGACTTCTGGAGGTTTTTTATTGGGACTTCTATGACCACCGACAAACTTATTAATAATCGGATCGCAAGCATCGTGACCAGCGAGCAAGGCTGTCGTCTGGACGCGTGGGACGTCCTCTTCACAGGAGCTATTATTTTTTATAGCAAGACCTGCGAATTCTATTTCCGGAGCACGGGCGACGGCTGGACTTGCGCCGAGTGCACAGATGACGAGAACAAGCCGACCATCGCCATCACCAATCCAATCGTAATCGGGATCTTAAACGGAAAAATCTTGAAGAGGGTCGATGAGTTCCTGGGAAGTTGCAAATGAGAATCGACAAATCTGAATTCAAAATTGAGAAGAAATTCTCTTTAGTGCCAAACGAACTGTGGCTGTGCCGCTCCCTGAGCATGACGGAAAAGGGGATCTTTGCTTATCTCCTGTCGCTTTACGGAGGATGGGCAGTGTCCACTCGCTACCTGGCCAAGGTGACCGGCCTGGGCAAAAGCACAATCGCGAGGACTTTGGAGAAGCTCCAACTTTACGGATTGCTCAGACAGGAAGGAGACGCCCTAAAGATCCTTCCTCCCGACCAGTGGTCAAAGGACCTGGTTTTCGAAAATTCGTTCGCCGAAGTGTCCCACCAGGAGCCCGAAGTGTCCCACCAGGAGCCCGAAGTGTCCCACCACAAGGACGATCTGTCCCACCACAAGGACGAAGTGTCCCACCACAGGTACACCGACAACAGTTCGGAAAAGGTGGGTGTCCCACCACAAGCCCAGCAAGAAACCGCTTCTAGGCACGAAACCGAAAACCAGTGGGCTCCTGGTGGGACACTTCATAATATAAGAAATACTATCCTACCTACACCAGTTGGTGTTTCGGATTTGGAATCGAATTCGGATTCGGATTCGGATTCGGAATCAACGAATCTCCAAAGCTCGTTGAACGATGAGATTGGACAGCTGATCAAAAATGGCGAAAAGAAATTCTGGATGGATCGAGTGGAGCCCACAGTGATTGCTGCTTTCAGTCTACCCGAAGGCTCAAGCCTGGACCCACACACCACGGCCTTTGCTGCGGCGAGGCACTTCCGCAACAAAGACTCAAAAGCCCGGGCTAGGGAAAAGGTCGTAGAATGGGCTGAGATTGGCATTGACGCTCGCCAGAGCACTGGCCAAACCACGGATGTTGCTGCCAGCGAGGCTAAACGAACTGAGTTGGCTGCTGCACGAGCCAAGGCTGAAGCTAAAGCCACGTACGATATTGTGTACGGCGGATTTACCGAAATTTCGTAGAACACCAATAATTTCAAGGAGATACCAATGGCCGAAGAAAAACAAAAAGAAGATCAAAAAGACAAAATTAAGACAAATACAGAGAATTTCAAGAGAGCAATGGCACAGCACGCTCAGCGTTTTGAGCTGGACCTGCTCCGAGACAGGCGTTTGCTGGCTGGGGAGAAACTTCTAGCCCTTTCGAAGCTCGACAAGCTCACGCCAGTGCCACCGCCTACTGCCGATCAGGTTGCAGAGGCCAGCGTGAGCGAGTTCATCACTAGCCTGGCCCAGCCGCTGATTACGACACAGCTGATCAACGAAAAAGTCTCGAAAATCATCACGTTGGCTAAAAACCAGCTGGTGATCCTCGCGGCCCAGGTTGGTCACGGCAAGTCAGCTGTTGCTGCCAATATCGCCTATAGTTTGTGGCAGCAGGGCAAAAAGGTCCTTCTGGTGACGACGGAGGAAAAACGGTCCGCCTTCGAACACAGGCTGGTGAGGTTAAAATCAGGGATCAATTCGGCCAAGGCAGCGCAGGGGCTGCTGAAGCTTAGCGATGAAGAAATCCTCACCGTGGCCGAGATCCTGCAGGAAATCCCGAACTTTGTTCGCGTTATCGACAAGGACTGGGTGCCGGGTAAGCCCGAGTTCTTAACCACGGTGGACGGTTTTCAGTTTCTGTGGGAGCAGGAAGTGACTGCCGGAAAGTACGACGCAATCGTTATCGACTACTACCAGAACGTGTGTGGCCACTCAGAGGCCTCGGGCAGCGAACATTGGCAGAACCAAATGCGATTTGGTGAATTCCTTGAGGTCCAGAAAGGCATCTCTGGAATGGCGCCGATTTTTCTGCTGGCTCAGGTCCGGCCGCCAGCGAAGAACTTGGCTGATGTGCATGTGAAGGATCGGCTTTGGGGCGCTCAGAGTATTGCCTTCCGAGCTGGCCAAATGGTTGAATTAGTTGTGGATTGGGATCGATTCCTCACAACGTTCTTCGTGTGGAAATCCCGCGATGACAACAATTCGAGATCGAAAGTCACCTGTGGCTACGACATCGACCGTAACGCGTATGTTGTCGATGACTGGGCGTTCAGTCTGAAACAGAAGGTTTGGATCGAGACTCGGCAACGCGAGAACGTGAGCGAAATTCTAGAAAAGGATTAGAAGGCCGTGCCCTGCGTTCCCAGTGCAACGTTGATGGGGTAGCCTACCTCAGGTCATTTGAATCGACTGGCGGTACTCTGGGACGCATTAAACGGGATCGGTGCAACGCGGGGCAACGCGGATTACAGCTTGACAATTCGTTTTATCATAAGTTTTGTTCTCACTCGGGCGAGCCGTATTAATGGAGAATGCGAGACGTAATCGGTTTTGAAGGCTGTTACCAAATTTCTATTGAAGGCCAGGTGAAGAGCCTGGCGAGGTTGGTGCGCAACGGTGGCAGAACCTACATGATCAAAGAGCGGATCTTGAGGCCCCGCTTGAGCCGTGGCTATCTTAGCGTCATCCTCTACAAAGACGGCAAGCAAACCACCCACAGCGTTCATCGCCTCGTGGCTGAGGCCTTCCTTCCTAATCCCTTTGGATTCGAAACTGTGAACCACATTTCGGGCGTCAAAACCGACAGCCGCGTCGAAAACCTTGAGTGGTGTACAAACGCCCAGAACTTCAAGCACGCTCAAGAGACCGGCTTGATAAATCCGAGACTGATGCCTCAAAAGATCCTCTGTCACCAGACTAGAGAGATCTTCGAATCGCAGTGTGCCGCTGCAAAAGCACTTGGCTTGTACCAAGGCAGCGTCAGCGCAGTCATCAGAGGCGAACGCCGCCACGCAAAAAGTTTCACGTTCGAGCGTGTCGCTTGACAGCCGTAACCGATCGGGGTCAGCCAGCGCTGGCCAGGCTCGGACGGTGGGATCTGACCCCGATCGGTTACACCGTATCGGCGCCGTAGAGAGCCTAGAATTTATCATAAGTTTCACTTCCTCTCGGATTTCCCGCATCGTGATCGAGGAATCGGTGTGTCTATTAGCTTTCTGCCCGCTCGGCCTGTCATAGTCGAAACGCACCCCGTCTAACCCTCTGAAAAAGCCTGTTTTTAGCACCCTGCGCCATGCTATTGTCTCGACTGGACACGAGTTCGAATCTCGTTGGGGACGCATTGCGTCAATAATATCAAGCACTTAGCTACGATATACGTGTCCGGGTAGATACCGCAGTTACGTATCCCCAACGGTATTCCGATAAGGACACGTATATGGCCTATCTGATTATTCAGAAAAAAACAAAGTGGGTTCTCGTTCATCGCGAGTACGAAAAGCACAAGGTTTTGAAGACTCGAAGCGTCGCTCTCGGAACGCCGGAAGCTGATGGCTTAGGGGTGTTCACGGGCATGGACACCGCTGCGGCCAAGAAGGCGCTCATGCTCCACCGCTTGGACGGCAAGGCCCGCTACCACTTGGAACGTAGAGCGCGCATCGCGGAAAGGCTCCGACAAGCCGATCTGGCTTCAACCGCTTGGTTGCCCGCAGCAGTCGTCAGAGAGTTCGAGCGAGACATCTTGCCTTCGATCTCGAAGCGCAAGGAACGTTGGCTTCTCGTGAAGGACATCCTCACCAAGATCGAGCTTCCTCCCTACGAGTGGCATTGGAGAGCCCAAGTCTTCTGGGACAGGGTTACTCAGAAAGGCTGGAGCCTCGGATACGCTCGGAAGCTCCTGGTGTTCGTGAACGCTTGGGGTGAATTCTACTGCCGACGCACTGGCAAGGCGTGGACGCCCGTGGCCCGGCCGAAAGGCGCAGACAGATCGAAAATCCTGCGCCACCACTTCGAGAAAAAAGGCAACCGGCCCACCCTGGAACTATCAACGGATCAGCTTAAGACAGCCGAAGCTCATCTAGCTCCAGAGGAATACAATTCGCTGAAGCTTGCCTTCTGGTGCGGTTTAAGAAAAGAGGAATTGGATTTCATCCTGGCCAATCCACCCAGTGAAACTACTTGGTACTTGGATAAGGACCGCCGAGGCTTTCAAGTGTTTCACATTTTCCAACACAAGCTGCAGCGCAAAGGTATCGAGCCCCGCCTTTGCTGGAAAGCGGTGCCCCTGGTGGAGCCCGAGCAAGAAGCTCTCATCTCGGCCATCCAGCAAGTAGCTTTCAAGGCGATACCCCTCAGTAAGCTCCGGCAAAGCGGAGCACAGCTCACCAACCGAAGCGCCCGAAAGGGCTTCTCTGTCGAAATGGAGCTGCGAGGCTACAAGCGTGAAGGCTGTATTGATTCCTGGCTCGGGCACATCGGCCTCACCACGGCGGACAAAAGCTACACCTCGAAGCGTATCGCTCGCTACGAAGAACCCATGCAGTGGCAAAGCAGGAAGACCAAAGCCTAGACCGGCTACACGTTCGAGCGCTTTACTAAGGGCCACCGCTAGTAAAGCCGTTCTCACTAAAATGATAATTCCGCAGACAAAAGCCCAAGGCTAAGGCTAAGCGCGAGTGTCGTTCTCTTTTTAGTGAGAATCAATCCGCGTCGATCCAGACTTTGGACATTTCCCCAATCACGTCCGATGCGCTCAATCCGCGTCGATCCAGACTTTGGACATTTCCCCAATCACGTCCGATGCGCTTGTTCCCTTGCCCGTGATTTTCAGAGTGAGATCGGCGGCCATTGTTTCCGAAACTGATGTGTATTTCACCAACTGCGGGCCGTTCACGTTGTCTTGGCATCGGAAAGTCACTATCGCTTTGCACGCGGTCGTGGAGGTTCTGATCAAAGTCCCCTCAACGATCCAGCCGACTGCCGTTACGACGCCCAGATCTCCTGTGTCCAGGATAGTAGTGCTACCCACGACGACTGTTATTTTTTTATCGGCGCTTGCCGTCGCGGCGAAAGTCCCGGCGTACTGGAAGCGATACCCAGCTTTATTGGGAGTAAACGCCCCGTTAAACAGCGTGGTAGAGAATAGGTCCGTTGTTGCCCCAGCCGTGTTCCCGGTTTGTGCGGTGTTCGTCGTGTGGGCAAAACCCTGCGCGAATAGCTGCGTGCCATTATCGTGAGGCGAGAGCCAGATATATCGACCGATTAACTGAGCGCCGCCGCTGAACAAAAGACGGACGTTGGCTGTCTGCCTGATCTCTACCGTTCCGTCTGCAGTGAACCAGATCCCCTGCGATGTGTCTTCGGAGCAGCTAAGAGCGGGCTTCGAGTTGTTCCTCGGAATGATAAACGACGGCACAGTCGAGCCGCCATTCCCGATTATTTGTCTGGATTGGAAATCTCCGTTCGCATCGCGAGATACTATAGCAGAGGCAGTATTGGCGTTTGTATAAGCCACGCTGGCCAAGTTCTTAGACCCATCTGTCACAACTGCCCGGCTTGCAGTCAAGTCGGCCATGTTAACAGTGCCCGTAAAACTCGGTGCGGCTAGCGGGGCCTTTAGTGCATCATTCCCGTTTAACTTGTTGATTGCTTGTAAAATTGTATCTGCTGCCGCTACGGTTCCAGCGCCGCTGGAGTAACCGGTTAAGGTGGCGGCCATCGCCCTGGCGTTGGTGAAGTAGAGATTCGTTACTTCAGAAATGTTCGCGGTGGTCAGGGCAACTGTCCCGGTGGCTCCGTTTACCGATGATACTAAATCAGCAGGAGTAAGGAACTCTTGCCAGTTTCCGAGGGTTGCGTACCCATCGGCTGCGAGGATGAACGTCTTCGCGATGTCCGTTCGAACGGCAACGTCGCCGACTTCGGCGAGGGCTAAAAGAAGCATCGCGGCCTGAGAGGCGACTACGTAGGTCTCCGTTGTTGCGAGCGTGGTCGTGCCGCCGCTTCCGGCGCTAGGTATTTGAAAATAAGGCATTTTTAACTAACTCCAGAAAATAGAACGTTCTGGCTGGTCAAGCAAACGGTCCATGTCGGCGATCTGCTCGCCGGTCGCTATTGAGACCGTGATCGGATCTTTAAGTTTTGGTTTCGGCTGTTTTGGTTTCTCGGTTTTGGGCTTTTTAATTTTTATCATAAGTTTTGTTCTCACTCGGGCAAGGCTTCACTTTCGAGAAGATTATTCATTGAAAAGATCCCGCTCTTTCGCCCTTCGGACTGAAAGTCCGGCAAGCCGTTTGCCACCAGCGAAATCCCAACGAGAAAACTGCTCACTCGCTTTTATGAACTCGCCGGAATTCACCAGCCTCAAAAGCCCAGACATTTCGAGATTGCCCAAGCCAAGGTTGAAGGCGAAACTCACCAACGCGTCAAACTGGCCTTGAGTCAGATCTACCTTCACGAGCCTTCTGACTCCGGATTCGAATTTTTCAAGATCTTCCGCCAATAGACGATCTGCTTCAGCTTGGTCGATCACCAGTCCTTCCCAAACGCCGCTTGCATGGCCATAACCAATTGTCAAAACGTTCGCTGAACACCTGTAAGAGCTAAGCCTGCAGCCTTCACAAATCTTAATCAGCTCCACGCCCCTTTGGCTTATCCGCAGCGGCTTCTTTTCTGGCAAAGCCGCAGGTTCCGCACTTTTTAATATTGCGGAAGGCAGGCTCTTCACTTTGCGAATGAACCCGAAGAATTCCAGAATGGCACGAAGGACAGAACAAATTATTGATATGATCGTCATGAATTTTAACCAAATCTTTCTTGAAAAGTTCCAAAGCCTCAGAGCGTTTCAGGTCTTTCACAAGCCAGCGATCTTAAAGTAAGCAACCGCGATCCCCGCTATCACCCCGAGTACGCCAATCAGCTGCAGTGAACCCAGCGCCTTGAAGTGCGCTTTCTCTACAATCTCCAGTCGATCCTCTGAAGCTCCAGATCGCCTGATATGCTCATGAATTGATACGGCCTGGCCCACAAGGATCTTTTCGACAGAGTCCAACCGGGAGTCCAGCCTATCGATTTTACTGTCGATTTTATCCAGCTTATCTTCCACGTAGCCCCCTTTTAAACTTTTCGATTTCGGTTTCGCTTGTGACTTGCTCAGGCGGCTTGGGCTGGTTTTCACCGAACACGCTCTGTTGTTCAGATTCCAGATCCTCTTTGCTGGCTGAGTTCGGATCAAGGCGAGACTCCACAGCCTGTCCCTCTCTCTCATCGAGGTAAGCAATAAGCTCATCGAAGGTTTTCTTTTTAAAACTCATTTGAACTCCGCCTTAAATTCGGGGTCTTTGGAAAGAATCGCAATGGTAACGGCCAGAGATTTGTTCCCGCCGCGAGCAGCTTTTGAGATTGCCCCGCTCCACTTTCCAAAAAGATTTTTATCCGCGACGAGCAATTTATAGATCTTGTCGGCAGAGACGGCAGCCATAGACGAGCCACGCTCCCTCAAAAACTTGTTTCCCGTCGCGACTGCGATACCGCTCAGTAGCGCTGTGAAGGGACTGCCTGTCGCGATTCCTGAGCCCATGCCTGTTGCGATTCCTAAAGCGTGATCAGACGGGCTTAACATGCGATTGGCTTCGTCTCGTAACGCCCGATCTCCCGCCATCTCCTCCGCCCTGGCCCCAATTCCGTAGAGCTTTTTGTTCCGGGTGAACATTCTTTGAGCCTCTGGTCCACCTTCACCCGGAACAAAAAGCTCGTGAACAATCCCGGCCTTGTCGACTTCCTCTTCGATCTCCTTATTGATGATTCCGCGTACTCGCTTAATCATCTCCTTCATCGGAGTTTCTTCGCGGTCGTAGTTCAGGAAGTCATCGTAAGAGCGCTTAAGTTCCTGCGCCTTTTGGAGCCCCAGTCGTTTCTTTCCGTCCTCTCCGCCAAGACGCCTCAGCTCATCGGCCTCATCGCGTAAGCGACCGACCACCTGCCGCCAGGCTGGCTTATCAGCTAAATCTTTTATGATCTCTTTTTCGATTTTATCGGCGACTTTGACAGGAGAAAAGCCGAGGTCCGCGATTTGTGCGACATCATCGGCTAGCTGCTTGTGAATATCTTTTAATCCAAGTACTTCCTGTTCAACTCGGGCCAGGGCCTGGTTCTGCGTATCGGTGAGGCCAAGCCTCGGGTCCTTCGCCATGTTGATCATTGCCCGCCGGTCCGCTAGTTCTTGCTCCGCCGCGCTTAGTCTTGCATTGATGTCCGGCAGAGCTTCCCTATATTCCAGAGCCTTATCGTCCAGGAAATCGACAATCTCTCCGATCTTCTTCCCGCTCTGTTCACGTAGCGCTTTGCCCTTTGCTGCGACTTTTTCTAGTGTGTCGCCAAAGCCTACGATTGGGACCTGCTTGCCGTTCATTTCCGCAGTTTCATCGAGAAGCGCGCGGCCGAACTCGTTCACTCCTCCGGGCTTCCCGTCGAGCGATCTGAAGTCCTTCAGCATTGCTCCAGCTGACTTCACTGCTCGCTTTTCTGCAAAATCCTTAAAATACTCGGAGATCGGCTTCACAGCCTTCTTAGCTCCTTCGACGATTTTCTCGCCTCCGTACTGAAGCGCCCCGCCGAGAGCAGCGCCGGTAGCAGTATCCACTGCAGCTTCCTTCACTTCCCCCTTGGTCAAATCAGCGGTTGAGTTGCCCAGGCCGTAGACTCCGCCAAGAGCAGCTGCCTTGCCGACTCGTGCGGCCATCGTGGCGCCCTTAGCGAGATTCAATCCCGGCGCGAAGGCAGTAGCCACTCCGCCAGCGAGTTCGCCTGCCGCGTAGGTCAAAGGATTTTCATTACGAGCAGCGGCGTTGTTCATCCGAGATTCATCCCTTGATTGAACATACGTCTTGTCGGTTAAGGCCGACTCGATTGCCGCTTGAATCTCATCGCCAAAGCCGAGCGTGACCGATTGCGAAATACCGCGCAGGGCTGTTTCCAGTATCCCGGCCTTGTCGACCTTCTTCACATCTGAAGGATCGAGATCGGATAACCTCAAGCGCGATTTTGAAACCTTGGTCACATCAGCTGGATTTAGTTCAGATAATTTCATTCAATCTCTTCCAGTTCATCGCCGTCGGCGCCGACTCGATAAGCTTTGCCTTTGACGTTAATAATATCGCCCGGCTGGTGCCCCTGCTTTTTCTGTCTGATCGAACTCGAATCGACCCCGCCGCGCTCTTGATAACGCTGTTTAGCCTCGGGATTGATCCCGGCTTCGTAATTCTGCATGATCGAGCCAATGGCCTTTTTATAGGACTTCAACGCGTCGATCAGCCTATCGTCCGAGACAAAGGTTCCCGTTCCGTATTCCTTTTTAAAACGAGCGTACTCCTGGTTCGTGACGGCAGCTCCTGATCGTTGCTTCAACGTGACGTTCGCTAATTTTTGAACCAGTTGGCGGATCTTACCGGCCTTTTCACCGACAAGGGCATCCGGAACCAGGCCCGCGACTCTGCCATAGCCCGGCATGCTGGTCGCATCCTCAATGCTCGAACCCAGCTCGGTCTCCAGATCCTCCAGAGTAGATAAAGCGTCTGGTATCCCGGACTTTTCCATGGATTTTGAGAATCGTTCAGCTTGGCCATCATCAAAAAGACTCTGCTTTTCTGACCTTTTAGTCGAACGTCCTTCAGCTGCCTGCGCCGTGGAGGCTATCGAAGCCTCACGTCGTGCCTGTATCGCCTCACGTCGTGCCTGGATCGCCTCAGATAGCTGTAAGGGCTTGAAGATAAGTTCGGAGTCCGCAGCGGAGATACTCGCCAGTTCCCCTTCGCTGAATTTTCCAGGGTAGAGCCGGGAGATCGTAGATTGCATCGTCTTTGACTGCGCCGAGTTTGCGTCCATCAGATCGGCTTCACGCTTGTTGACTCGCCCCTGTTTTGAAAACACCTGGTTCGCTATCAAATCTTTCACAGGCTGATCTGCTTTAGCGGCCATGCCACGGTAGAAGGTAGGATCGGCCTTAGTGCCTGCGATAGAGTTTCCGATCTGATCGAAGGCCTCGCCGAGGTTGGCACGGTAACGAGAATCGCTCGCGAGCTTTTGCGCGTCCCGAAGGTCGGACGACTCGTCCAGTTCAGCGGGTCTGGGCGGGACAATAGGGGCTTGAGGGGCCTGAGGGGCCTGAGGCCGTGATTTAGAGATTGCGGCCCTTACCATATCGCTCGTGCTCTGCGGTTCACGGCGTTCTGCAATTCTAAGATCTCCCATCGAGGCGAGTCCTGCCGGAGGGACGCCCGCCTTCGCAGGTGAAAACTCCTGGCCGGAGATCTCCGCGTACTTTCGCAGCTTTGAGTTACGGGCCGACTGGGTCGCCTCCAGTTCGGCGTCCATAGAGTTGAACGTGTCGCTCTGCTGTTGATCGAAATCCCGAGAACGCTGCTTGATACGTTGACCCTGGGCCTGATCGGCCTCGAACTGTGGGCCAATCTCCATAATCACCGATTGGCGCACCGATTCAATGGCACCCGGATCTTGCTGTTGCTCGGGCGGCAAGTTTCTCAAGCGAGCCTGCAGCAGCGATTCAAATTCTTTTTGACGATTGGCCATTACGATCTCCGAACTTTCCCGTATTTTTTATAAAAATCTTCATCACGGGCGTATCGCTTATCAGCGGCGTCCGACTCAGCCTGCTGCTGGCCGTAAGCCCCGGCAGCCTTAGCAACTCCAGATCCGACACCGGAAAACGCAGCTTCAGTGGCCGCAGCGCTTCCCGTAAGTCCGTTCGCCACATTCGCCCGAGCGCCGCCAACGGCCGCTTCCTTCGCCATTTTGTTTGAGAATTCCTGCTGGTAGAGACCCTTGTTGTGCACCTGTTCGTCGTTCGCCAAGCTCGTATTTTTGTCCATGATTCCCTGATTCTTCTCCAGGTTGTACTTACTGCCCGCGTTACGAGACGCCACATTCGCGCTCGACACATCCTGGCGGTTGGCGGTGTTGAAGCGATCAATGGCATCCTGGTTCCCTGCGATCTGTGCCTGTTCTCCAAACTCCTGGCCCCGTTGCGAAGTGGCCATGCTTCCGGCGCCTTCGATGGCAGCCAAAGCCCTTCGGCGAGCGTCGCCAGCTACACTGAGTGCCGCCTGATGTCCCTGCTGAGCAGAGCGCTGCTGATTGTCAAGCTGGGCCTGCATTTCAAGGCCACTCCCTGACATTCCCCTAGCCCGCGTTGACGCTAAAATAGCTTCTCGTCCACCGCGAGCTTGATCCTGCGATTCGCCTAGGGTCCTTTCGAGATTAGCCTTGTCGGTCAGGTCCATCCCGCCTTCGTCCGCAATTGATTCCAGCGAAGCAAGGGCATTTCGTTGCGCCGACTTAAGTCGCGGATCAATCTGAATATTTTTGAAGTTAGTCTCACCCTGGAGAATGGCCTGCTCCATCTCGGGCGTGAAAATACCAGCAGACTTGAACCTCTCCAGGGTGAGACGTTGAGCCTCCATGGGTGGAATGCCCATAGCCTCATACTCGGAAAGAGTTTTCTGCAAGAGTTCTTGAGCCTTGGCTCGATCAGCCCCGCCGAAGATCTTCCCCAATAGACCGCCTACGACACTAGCGATTCCTCCAATGATTTCTGCTGCCATGATTAAGATCTCCTAAAACGGTCATCGGCCCCGGTGCCAGCCATATACTGTGAAAACTCACTATTCGCGGCGTCCAACTGATTCATGTAGTAGCGCCAGATGTCGTTGTACGAGCCGGTCATTCCGGTCGCCTTATCTGTGACGATGTCATCCGGCGATTGACGAGAGCCTACGCCATTGTTCAGGTTGGTGATCATATTCTGCCAGGTGTTGATGCTATTCTGAATCCCGGCTGTGCGCGTTGCGTGCGCGCTCGTGGCTCGGTCGACATCGCCCTTTGCGCCGCTGATCGCAGTTTTGAAGCCCGCGCCATCGAAGGCATAGGTCTGTTCATCGTCAGCGGTCCCGGCAAGCGAAGCATCGGGGAGGAAGCTGTTCTCCAGGCCAGCGAGTTCAGACAAGGCAGCAGCTCGTGCCTGCTCAGCTGGTGAGGCGACAGTGTTGCGGTTAATGTTCGTGTTTCCGGTCAGGTAGGAATTTGCATTAACGCCGTAAAGGCCGTCCACGCCGTCGATGCCGAGTGAGGCAAGCATTTCCGGACTCAAGCCTCTGAGATCCCTACTGGTTAACGCCGTGTTGATGTCCGAAACGTCTTTATCTCGCTTCTGACCGCGTGCCGTTACTTTGCTGTCTACCGCTTCGTTGAGCGACTTGATCGCGCCAGACTCGTTGGTCAGGTTTCCAGCCTCGTCAATGCCGAGTGAGGCGCGAGTACTCGCCCTGGTCCCAGCGGTGGTCGCCTTGCCAGCTGCAGAGTAATCGCCAAGGCTTTTTAGGTACGTGTCGAATTCTGGATTGAGGTTTTTGCCTTTTTCCTGCACGGCGCCGAAGGCTTCTCTCGAACCTTCATCATTCTGGACGAGTAGGTTGTCGAGCGCCTTTTCGCCACGACCGTAAGTCGGTCTTGCGAAATAGTTATCAAGCAAAGCGAAGCGTCCAGGTTCAGTCTTGGAAGACTTTACGACGTCGGATGCCTTTTGAGTTTTTTTATAAGCGTCGGTGTATGCATCCGTGTCGGCTAGTTGGCCAGGCCCCTTGAACTCGGCGTCTTTTTGCTTTTTAAATTTGAGTTTGTCAGCGTCGCTCAGGGCGGTGCTTCCGGCGTTGGCTACGGTGCCAGTTACGAACTCGTTGTCGAAATTAGTAGTGTTATCGTCTACTTGCTTCTTGAAGCCAGTGGCAGACGCGGCTTGCTGGTTGCGGGCTGAATCTATATCTGAGTCAACTAAACCGGCTACCTTTTGGCCGAACGCTTGCGGCTTGTTGGCTTCCATGTACGATTCCAGATTGGTCCAGGAGCCAGAACCGGTGGACTTTTTCGCTGCGGGCTCACTGCTGCCTGCAATGACGCCGTTTTCTGATGGCGACTGCGTTTGCCCGGATTGGCTCTCGGCCTCTTCGCGACGACGGCGTTCATCTTCGGACTCGAACTGATTGTATTCAACCGCCATAGAGGCTCCTTATCATAAAGGTTTTACTTTTAAAAAAGCTTGAACTCATGGCGAGATCCTCAACAGGATCTTGTATTTCGCTCCGGCCGAAAGCGCCGAAATCACGCCATTTTTAACGATGGCAGCCGACTTCAGCGCGACAATATCGCCCTGCTCAAGGCCGAACGCGCCAAGAAAAATTACGGGCAAGGCGTTCTCAAAAGCGCTCACGACTTGGAAACTATTCGGCCGAATCGCGAGCGAGTGCTTAAATTTAGGATAATCAGCGCTAGAAACGAAGACAAAATCCAGTTCCCGAGCTTGGCCCAAGATATTCTCGCCGAACGACAACTGCCCGTTCAACGCACTCGATACCTGCTGGAAGAACGTGTTGATCGGCGTGATCAGCTTTCCAATCCAGGCTCTCTGCTCGGTTGAGAAGTCTTCTAGAGTGATCCTATTTACTGGCGGGATTCGTGCCATCTTATTTTCCAGGTTTTCCTGAGTAGCTATTTGAAGGAATTGAAAGTCCGAGTAGCTTGAACTGCCCAAAACCCTGTCTGTGACGGAACCTAACTGTGAGCTGCGAGCAGCGCTGCTTTTCCAAAGGTAAGCCAATGCGAAT
>Ga0163151_10002070_pt1 | contig 32159 bp, 23 predicted proteins | sample OliLakLV19MP5IB2_FD_145596 | JGI IMG/M metagenome (GOLD analysis project Ga0163151, IMG submission 145596) | Freshwater microbial mat bacterial communities from Lake Vanda, McMurdo Dry Valleys, Antarctica - Oligotrophic Lake LV.19.MP5.IB-2 | ecosystem: Environmental > Aquatic > Freshwater >... | reverse complement strand
GACATCTGCACGCCGAGCAAACCGGCCCGCTCGCGATCGACGTTCACGTTGACCGTCGGATAGTCGAGGGTCTGCGCAATCTGAATGTCTCGCAGCGACGGAATCGTCTTCATGCGCTCGATGATCTTGTCCGCGTAAGCCTTGCTGACCGGAAGGGCCGATCCGCTGATGGCAATTTCCACCGGAGTCGGCGACCCGAAGCTCATCACCCGCGAAACAATGTCCTGCGGTTCGAATGAAAAGCGCACGTCGGGCATCTCCCGCGCAAAGACTGCCCGCAGTTTCTCCTTGAAGTCTTCGATGCGAATACCGGTGTCGGGCTTCAGCTGTACCGCGAGCCAGCCTTCCTCGGGACCGCCATTCCACAAGTGAACCAAATTCACCGGGAAGCTCGAATTGTGCACGCCGACCATGCCAATCGAAACATCGATCGCCTCGGGTCCGCCGGCTTCCCGCCCAATGATATCGAGCACCTTTTTCGACAACTGCTCGGTGATTCCCACTTGAGTGCCACTGGGGGCGCGCAACCGAAGGGCAAATTGTCCGTTATCGGTTTTAGGGAAGATTTCCGTCCCGAGCTGACCGCCGATGGTCCAGATAATTGAACCGCAGACGCCGAGATAGATAATCGCCAACACCCAGCGGAAAGAAATGACCCCGCGCAATACGCGGGCATAGCCGTTCTGCATTTTGCCGAAAGCCGACGTCTCGTGTATCTGGGCCGCGTGACCGCGCAAGAGCCACACCGAGAGGATAGGCACCAAGGTGCTCGACAACAAGTAGGACGCGATCATTGCAAATCCGACGGCGAGCGCCATCGGAACGAAGAGCGCCTTCGCCGCCCCTTCCATGAAAAACGCCGGGATAAACACGGCTAGAATACACAACATCGCGAGCAGCCGCGGTAGCGCCGTTTCTCGCGTACCGTCGAGCGCAGCACGCGAGACCGAGGACCCTCTCGCGATGTGCGCATGGATGTTTTCCACCGCCACCGTCGCTTCGTCCACCAGGATTCCGACCGCCAGCGCCAGGCCACCCAGCGTCATGAGGTGAATCGATTGTCCCGTAATCCAGAGGGCGAACAACGCCGCCAACAGGGAAAGCGGAATGTTGATCACGACCACGATGGCACTTCGCCAGTCGCGGAGGAACAACAACACCATCAGACCGGTGAGAATCGCCCCCAAGCCACCTTCCTTCATCAAGTCGCGAATCGAGCGATTAACCACCGGCGACTGGTCGAAGACGTAACTGACCTTGATGTCCTCCGGCAGAATTTTTTGAAACTCGGGGATGTTCTTTTTGACGAGGTTAACCACCTCGAGCGTTGAAGCATCACCGCGTTTCGTAACCGGGAGATACACCGTGCGAAGCCCGTTCGCCAGGGCGTACGCGGTGGTGACATCGGCCGCATCCGAAATGGTTGCGACATCGCGAACAAACACCGCGCCCTGATCAGTCCGGCGCAACGGCACCGCTTCGAGGTCCTTGATGTTGGTGACGATCGAATTCATCTGCACGATCGGATACTTGTCCCCGAGGTTCATGTTACCCGACGGGCTGATCGTGTTGGACTCCGACAGCGCCTTGACGATCTCGTCGGGCGAGAGACCGTAGGCGCGCATGCGCTCCGGGTTCACGTTGACGATGATACCGCGCGAGCTGCCACCGAAAGGCGGAGGAGCCGATACGCCAGGCAAGGTCGCAAACGCGGGACGCACGCGGTTCAGCGCCTGATCCTGCATTTCGCTGAGGGTGCGGTTCGGATTATCGGTGGAGAAAACGAGGTAGCCAACCGCGACGCTCCCCGCATCGAAGCGCATGATAAAGGGCGCCGCGGTGTTGGCGGGCATGAAGGCGCGCGAACGATTCACCTGCGCAACCGTCTCGGACATCGCCTGCGACATGTCGGTGCCCGGGTGAAACTGCAGCTTCATGATTGAAGCGCCTTGAATCGACTTCGACTCCACATGCTCGATGCCGGAGATATAGAGGAAGTGGTACTCGTATCGGTAGGTAAGATATCCCTCCATTTGGGCCGGGTCCATGCCGCCGTAAGGCTGCGCGACGTAAATCGTGGGGATCCCGAGCGGAGGAAAAATGTCGCGCGCCATGCGTTGCACGGCGAGTCCCGCCGCCAGCGCCACCGCGATCACTATGACAATAACCGTGAGAGGCCGACGCAGGGCGATTTGAAGAAAATTCATGCAGGAAGTGCCGGGGTAATCGAAAGGAAGCAGAGGAGAGCGAGTGAGTCAGAGTCCCACCCAAACTAACGAAAGGTTCCCGACTAGAAGGCCCAAGACGCATACCGCAAGCATTGGTTTCGTCATCGGGCAAAACATCCGCGATGGGGCCAAACCACCCCACGTGCCGCTCCCTTCCCGCTGGCGCGACCTACCAGTGTGCATCTCCGGTCCCGCGTTACGCATTTATCTTCAACACTGCTCCCCGTCCTGTTTGGTTCTTCGCTCCATCCGCGCACGAAAAAGAGGCGGACTCGTGAGAATCCGCCTCTTCACCCTTCCTGCTCCCGCGTCATCTCCGGAAGATGCGCCTGCCGCGCATCTTAATTCCGGATACGCGTTAAACTCAGTCGATCTCGTAGACCTCGACGATGGCCACACCCGTCGCCGTGCCCTTGCCTTTGACCTGCACTGTATAGCCGCCGGGCTCAAGGTTCAGCACGAGCGCCGCGTCGAGGCTGCCGGTCTGCAGAGCGAACGCCCCGGCCTGATTTGAAAGCGTCGTCACCTGCGTACCCGACCAGTTGTCATTCGTGGCAAACGGGACGGCGGTGCCGGCCCGATAGACTTCGAGGACCGGGTCGACCAGCACCCCGCCGACGCCGAACAAGCCCAGCGTCGGTCCAACACCACGGATCAACACCGTTTGGACCTGACCGGCTGGAATCACGAAGCCCGCTGTGAGCACCTGCTCACCGGAACCGGCGAACCCGCGGGTCGAGATATTGACGAACTTGTTCGCCGAACCGGGAATGATCGTCGTATCCGTCCCCGATCCCGCGCTGGCGAGAGAGAAATAACCGTCCGTCCAGAGCTTCGTCCAGCCGGCTGCCCAATTCGTATCACCGAAAGCTCCCTTGTAGTTGACGGCAGTCAGTCCAGCTCCGGAAACCGGATACACCGCACCGGTGAGCGCCGGGCTGCCGGCCGCTGGCCGCGGATCGAGGACGCGATTCGTGCCGTAGGAAATAGCGCGGAGCTGAGGATCCGCGATTACGTTACCGAAGGCGGTGTTCGTCCAATACGTGCCGCTATTGACGGCGCCGGCTGGCCGGGCATTCAGGCCGGCCGCGGTATTGTTGGCGGCAACGTGGCTCCACCAAAGATTATTCTGGATATCGGGAATCGGGGTACCCACATCATCCTCGACGTCGAGTCCGCGGGTGAAATTTACGAAGACCGAATTATAGAGCTTCGCCTCAACGTTGTCGCGGATGTTCACCGCCGTGTTGGCTCCACCGCTCGGACCGACGCCGATCATGGTGACATTGGAAATCGTCACGAGTGCCTTGGGCGTCGCGTCCAGCGGCGATGTCGCTCCATCCCATTCAATGCCCTTGTCGCCACGATCGGTGGTGATGTCGGACTGAATCGAGAATACAAACTGGATGTTACCGCGATAGCCTTGGTCGAAATCGATCGCATCATCATTTCCGAAGGCGGAAACCAGATAGCGGGCGTTCACGGTGCCGCCAAACCACTCGAAGCTGTCGTCTTTGTTGGCGAACACCTCAACATATTCGATGGTGGTGCCGGAACCGACGCCACCGAGGGTCAATCCGTTGATTTCGTTGTCGCCACCAATCTGGGCACCGCCGTGACGGATCGAGACATAACGAATCACGCCGGAGTTGTCGGCGTCATTCGTACCGCCAAACGTGGCATACGCAATCTCCTCGCCCGCGACAGATAGTCCTTCGATTTGGTCCTGCGCAGGCGTGCCCGCCGGCTGACTATTGGCGCGGGAATTGATGCGGGCATTGCCCATGACGAGAATGCCGCCCCACAGACCAGTATCGCTGAGACCGAGGTTGCCGTTCAGGTTGTCAAGTTCGGACGTGAAGATGATCGGAGACGCAGCGGTTCCATCGGCCATGATCTTTGCGCCACGCGTAATAATGAGTGAGGACGCGCCCGCACCGGTCGACACTTTGCCTTTGATCACGGTGCCCGCTTCGATCGTCAGGGTGGCGTTGTTAATGACAAACGTATAGCCTTGCAGCAAATAGGTATTGTCCTTCGTCCACGTTGTATTCGCGGTAATGGTACGAGGGACATTGATGGTGGCGGCAAAGGCCGGCATGACGAACAGGGTCGTCACGGCCAGGCTTGCAAGAAGTTTCAATCGTTTCATCATATGCAACTAGGATTACGGGTTATACAGTTCCGAGAGTTCCAAAAATCAGTTGAAGTCGTAGCTGGCGCTGAGGCTGAACGTCCGCCCCCGCGTGTATCGCTCGTAGAAATACGTCGTACCGCCGTGCTCCAGGGTCTTCTCCCGCGGTGAATCGAGCAGGTTCTTCGCTGAGAACGTGAACTTCCAGAAACGCGAGAGGCGCTGTGACCAGATAAAGTCGAGGGCCGGAGCCGGCTGCTCATAAACATCCGGCAACGCGCCGGAGGTCACGAGGTCCAGGCGCTTGCCCGCGATGCCATAAACCACCGTGAACGCCGAGGACCGCCGTGGAATGCGGTAGGTCGCGTCAATATTAACAAGATAAGGCGACTGGCCAAACAACGCCCGTTTGTCAGAAGCATTCGGAAACACCGCGCGGATCAGCGCCAGCTCGGTCGCGGAGATCGCGACCTGGGACTTGATCAGAGAGGCATTGAATCCTACCGAGACGTTCGCGAGGGCCGGAGTAAAGACGTCGAGTTTCCGCCGCGCTTCGAACTCGATGCCATAGACCTGACCCGAATCGACGTTGTTCGGAAAAATCCGACCGGACTCAAAGACCTGTTCAATGGGTCGATCCAGTTTTTTATAGAACGCGCTCGCCGCCACCACCTCGCCGCCCCGTGGAAACCATTCCCAGCGCAGATCGAGATTATCGATCACCGTGAGATCGAGGTTCGGGTTACCACCGATGAAATCATCGGTGAAGGCCTCATAATTGACCACATCCGTCAGCTCGCGAAACGTGGGCCGGGCGAGGGTGCGGCCATAGGAGAAACGCACATTCTGCCGCTCCCAGGGCGACCAGATCGCCGACATCGCGGGAAGGAGATCGGTCTGGGCGATCTCGCCGGTCCGCACCGACAAACCGACCAGCGGAAGCGGAGCCGTCGTGATCTCCGTGCGCTCCAGACGCGCACCACCGACAAACCGCCAGGCGTCATTCATCCTCAGATCACCCATGATATAGCCGGCGCTAAAGGTCTGCTCACCGTCGTAGTTTAAATTCGCCGTGATTTCACGCATCACAGTGCCAAATGTCACCGAGTTAGCCGTCTGAGCCGTGATGCCGACCGCACCAGGAAAACTCTCGATCCCGGCCCGGGTACGCGCGAAAGGACTTTGAATGACAAACGACCGCTCCCGATTAGTGCGATCGCCGCCGAAATACGCGCCGCCCATTTTGAGGGTCAACTCGCGCCCCTGCGCCAAATCAAACGTCCGGGTAAAATCGACGCCATAATCAGCTGACTCCTCACGCAGATCGCGGAAATACCGGTAATTATTCAGCCCGGAGGGATCGAATTCCTGCAGGACGAAACTCCATTTAAACTCAAGGCTGCGATAATCGGGTTGATCCTGCGTACTGCGGCTCAACGCGGCGCGCCATTCCAGCGTAGCATCATTCCACGTCGGAAAGTTGGTCCGTCCGGCAAACTGAAGCGAACTCACTCCCCGCTCAGTATAAAGCAGATCATAGTTTTCACGAAACTCGCCGCCGGAATCAGAGCGGGTCGCCTCCCCGATTCCGCGCTTCACCTGGTCCTGCGCGGATTGGTTATGGAAAAATGTCGTGGTGAACTCCTGGTTCAAAGTCGGCCGCCAAGCCAGTTGCAGGTAAGCGCCCCAGTCGACGTTCTCCGCGCTCCGCGTCACGCCAAAGGCGGGTGCACCACCCGGGACGTCCGGATTCGCCCGATAGAGCGCCGCGAACTTATAATCTTCCACCGCCGTGGTGAAAACACGTGAGACCTCCACGAAACGGCTGTTCTGCGGGTCAACACTGCCTTGAACGTAGCGGCCGGTGATCCCTTGATCGAAATGCTCGGACGTCCGATCGTACGTGAGACTGGCAACGTATCCAAAAACCTGATCATTGGCGAAGCGAAGGCTGTCTCCAAACGAGGCACTGAACCCGAAATTCGGCCGCCCCTTCCGCGCCAGCGGGAAAAACGAGGCGTTATGGAATCCCCGGCTGATCGCGTCGAGTTCCTGCGCCGGCCCAAAGTCGCCCTGGCGCGCCGCGAGTTGCGCGGTCGTCGTCGTCAGGCTCGACGGCATCGGGTTCGGCACGGCCGACGAAAGCGCCCGCGTGCCGTCATCCCGTCCCTGCCAATCCTTCCCGGCGCCGGGTAGCGTCAGAATGTCCTTGCCCGTGACATTCGAGTTGAAAGCCGAACTGATCGAACTGGTAACGAAGAATGACTCGGGAAACGATTTCGTCTTGAGATTGACGCTCCCGCCGGAGAACGCGCCCGGCTGGTCCGGCGTGAACGATTTCAATGTCGTGATGCTTTCCAGCAGATCGCTCGGGAACTGGTCCAGCTGGACGGCCCGCCGGTCGGGGTCGGCGCTCGGCAGCGTGCTCCCGTTCATCTGGGTGTTGGTGTAGCGATCGCCGAGCCCGCGAATCACAACATACTTTCCATCAACCAGGCTGGCCCCGGTTACCTTGCTCATCGCATCGGCCGCGTTGCCGAGTCCCAGTTGGGAAAGCTGATCGCCACCGATCGAATCGCTTACGGCGACGGCCTTCTGCCGGGCGGCAAGGAGCCCGAGGTTCGAACTCGCCACCACCTCGGCCGAGACGCTGAACGCCGCCATTTTTAATACCGGACTCGACGCTCCGGACACCGGGATATCGACGCGCGTGATGCCGCCGCTGGCGACCACGACGGCGGTGATGGTCACGGGCGAGAAATCCGCCTTGGCGACGGTGAGATCGCGCACCCCTGGCGCCAGACCATCGATTCGGTAAACACCATTGAGGTCGGAGGTAGTCGTGCGGCCGACGCCGGTGACCGACACGGTCGCACCCGGAATACCCTGGCCCGTATCCGCATTGATGATATTGCCCGTGACGGTCCCAGTCGTGGATTCAGCAGCGGAGAGAATGCCGCCCGCGAATACCACGAGGGCCATGAGGCGGGTCGAACGGAGCGTCCGACGGAGCGACGTGAACTTGATCATGACCTCAGAAACGGCCCACTACAACCCACCCTCGCAACGCTAATGGTTTCGCTTCGCGGAGACGTTACGTGTCTGTCACACCACTGACACAATCCGCCCAATAACCCTCAATTTGATAAAAGGTCGCCCTGAAGATCGGAGGGACCCGACCGCCTCATTCCCGTGTGCTCCGTTCCACGCGCTCGCTTTTCATCCGTTGGCAAATCCCAGATTCGCCCGGCGGCTGCGCTCCACCTCAGAAAACAAGAGGCCGCTCCAACCCCTTGGAGCGGCCTCTAAACCTGCCAACTGACTACCGTGAACGAAAGGAAAGACGCGGAAACGCGCGGAGCGTTCAACTTTCATTCATTTCCATAGAAACTTCTGGTCTCCGGTGGGAATCAAACCCGACCCGTGGAGTCAGAGCGCGCACGGGCATCAAACTCCACCCGGGAAAAGACCTCCTCCTCCGCCCGCAACCACAGCTGCCGGTCTGAGTTCCGATCCGCTCCGGGGCGACGCGCCAGTGCGTCGGCATGACGCGCCACGCGAAGCTGCAATTCCAACAAGGGTGAAGTCCACGTCGAGGTGGTCGCAACGGTACAGGCAGCGGGAACAGACAATTCCAAGGTGAGCATGGGAACGGCGAATTTAAGGCAACGATGGCAAACGAGGCTCAGAGTTGACCCTTAACCTGCTCCACCCTGCAAGACACCTGCAGTTAATTCCCGGCGACGCCGACACGCAGTTGCTGCATAGGCGACAACGGGGTGTCATCTCGGTGACAAACCTGTGACACCGGCCCCAAACCCGCCCCGCCCAGTCCAGCGGCAACGGAATGAGAGCCAAAATCAGGTGCCACCCGGGAGAATGGGCACATGGGAAGGCACCACCCCGGACGGGTCCTTGACCGAAGCCCGGAGCATGGCGGCCGCCATGAAGTATTTTTGAGCGCGAAACGGCTCCTCCCCTTCGGGGCGCACGGGTGCCGTATAGGCTCCGTCGGGCTGCAACTCCCGTGCGTCTTCGTTATCGCGAAGCTCGATCTGAAGAATGTCCTCGATAATACGCCGCCGCAGCTCCGGATCTTCAATTGGGAACACGGTCTCAACCCGGCGAAAGAAATTTCGCGACATCCAGTCCGCGCTACTGGCGAAGACCAGGGGCTGCCCGCCATTCTCGAAATAGAAGATACGCGCATGCTCCAAAAAACGCCCCACAATATTGCGCAACCGGATATTTTCGCTGAGTCCTTTTACTCCGGGCAGGAGGCAACAGGTCGCCCGCACGATGAGATCAATTTTTACGCCCGCCTGGGAGGCGGAGTAGAGGTTCTCGATCGTCACCGGATCGACGAGCTTGTTCATCTTCGCCATGATCCGGGCCGGGCGCCCCGCGGCCGCGTGCGCGCTTTCAGCCGTAATAAGTTCCTGGATACGCGGATGCAGGTTGAACGGAGCCACGAGCAGATGCTGGAACTCCGGCTTCCGGCCGAGACCCGTGAGCGTGTTAAACAATTGGGCCACTTCCGCGGCCAAATGTTCGCGGCAAGTCAGCAGGCTGAGGTCCGTATAGAGACGCGCCGTTTTCGGATTATAATTACCCGTTCCGAGATGCACATACCGCCGCAGCACAGCTCCCTCCCGCCGCACCACCAGGCAACATTTACAGTGGGTCTTGCTGCCAACCAGGCCGTAAACCACGTGCACGCCGGCTTGCTCGAGCTCGCGCGCCCACTTGATATTATTCGCCTCGTCAAACCGCGCCATCAATTCGACCAATGCCGTCACCTGCTTGCCCTCGAGCGCGGCATCAATCAAAGCCCGCACAATCGGCGAATCACCGCTGGTCCGATAAAGCGTCTGCTTGATCGCCAGCACGTTGACGTCGCGCGCCGCCTGCTCGACGAAGTCAACCACCGGGGTAAATGATTCATAGGGATGGTGCAACAACAGGTCGCGCTCCCGGATGAGTTCGAACATATCCTTGTGGCCCAAATACTCCGGAGGCACCACCGGGACGAAAGGCGGGAACTTGAGGTCCGGCCGGTCAATCATTTCATGCAGGCTCATGAGCCGGTAGAAATTGAGCGGACCTTTCAAGCGGAACGTATGCTCCGCTGTAATCGAAAGGTGCTGCCACAGACCCGCTAGAAGCTCGCTGTCCACGCCGTCCTCGATCTCCAGCCGGACCGCCGCCCCACGCCGTAGATTGCGCAATTCATCCTCAATCTTCTTCAAGAGGTTTTCCGCCTCTTCATCATCAATATAGAGGTCACTATTACGCGTCACGCGGAAGGCGTGGGCGGCCTTGACGTGATAGCCGGGAAACAACTGATCCGCGCACATCTTGACGATCTCGCTGAGGAAAATATGGCGAAGTGGCCCGTCACCGCGTCCCACAATCTGGACAATGCGGGGAAGACTGCGGGGCACCGGCAGAAGCACCATCAGCTTCTCCTCCACCGTTGTCTCCGGGTGATCGAGAGAGACGAGCACATTGAGCGTTTTGTTTCCGAGCAACGGAAACGGATGAGCCTGATCAACCGCCAGCGGAGTCAGGACAGGAAATACCTGCGTCTCGAAATATTTCTTCGCCCACGCCCGCTCGGTCTCATTCAACTGCGCCGCACTGCGAAACTGTACACCCTTCTCCGCGAGCGCCGGCACCAGTTCATTGTGCCAGCATGCATACTGATCGGCGACCAGGGACGTAACTTCTTTGCGGATCCGACGCAACTGTTCGCGCGGCGTAAGGCCATCGATACTGAGCCCCCCGGTTTCGGAGTCGGCCTGCTGCAAGAGTCCGGCGACCCGAATTTCGAAAAACTCATCCAGGTTCGAGCTGACAATCGCGAGAAACTTCACCCGCTCCAACAGGGGATTGGCCGGGCTAAGCGCCTGATCCAGAACCCGACGGTTGAACGCCAACCAACTTTGCTCCCGATTAGCAAAAACCGCTGGCTGGCCGGGAGCAGCGGCCGGTCGCTCGAGGGCAGCAGGTGAAAGGGGGCGAGGCGAAACAGGGCTACGTTTTGGACGGGTCACGGAAAAAAAGGGAATGGAAACACAAAAGCTAGGGTGCCGCGGCTTGCGACACGAGCCTGGACGGAAATCGTAACAAATTCGTGACCGAAAGCAGGTCAAGGCGCTGAGGATCAGATTACAACGGAGATTGAACCGGTTCTTCGCTCCGTTCAGTGGATCAACGCGAGGCAGGCGCGCATCGGAATTGAACAGAAGGAAACGAAGAAAACGATGGTGTGCGCCAGGAAGATTGGATCTTCGTTTCCTCCGTTATCTTCGGTTCATCCTGAAAATTGCAGTTGAAGCCACCGATTCCACGAATGAGCAGAGATGACCAAGGCATGATAAATTACCGTCCCTTCACCTTGCGGGTGAATTGCGGCTCGGTGCCTCTCCATTAGTAATCCTCCGGATCCGCTGGTATTTTGACGCGGTCAAGGCGGCAGCCGGGAGAGCGATGAAGTAACAATATAGCCAACGGATCGAGCGAGCGCTCCGGCAGCCCGCGCGCAGCCTCACTGCGGGTCGCGCCACAGGCCTTGACCCGGCGCGGGAAACCCTTTGGTCGCATCATCCAGCACCAGCACCCAATCGAGATCGTCGCCGGGATTCGGCGGCGTAAATGCCAGGTTGCCCATCGCCGGAAATTCGCCCGCGGGACTCGACGTACCGTTCCGCGGGTTGAACCACCACGCCTTCACCCGTTTGCCCGAAATCTGATCGAGGCGGACGCTAAATTTTCGCCCGACCGGCACATACACCATCGCATAGCTGACACTGGCATCGCGGGTGGCAACAAACCGGTAGCGACCTTCACCTCCAGCGGGGCCACGCCGGAGCCGGCAAGCGCGGTGAGTTTCGTGCCACCGGCTTCGACGACGACGCGACACTGCAGAAAACCGGCTTCATCCCGTTTCCCGGAAATGCTGGCTCGTCCTTACTCGAGTTTCACGCGCCCCGTGCGAGCCGGAGCCACCCCGTCTTTGGTCAACGTCCATTCGACTTCAAGCGGGGAAACGGGCTCGCCGTGATGCGTCACCATGAGGGTGAATACAACGGTCTCACCGGTTCTATACAGCGCGTCGGGGCGGTCCACCAAGGCGGTCGCCCAATAACCGGATGGAGCGTTTCGCACGGCGACCGGCGCGACCACCGGCATCGGAGATTGTGCCGGCGACGAAGCGGCGAGGAGCCCGAGCAGAGTGATTGACCAAAGACAACGGGAGAGAGTCATGGGGGAAATTCGGGAGCAAGAGAGACGGGGGACGACCGAGCCTGCTCTGTGTTTCCATCGCGCCGGCTTGGTGGCCAGCCCGGAATCGGAGCGTCGGCTGGCAAGGTGTGCGTTTTTTGGGAAACTTTGGTGCGACCCGGGCAAGGTGGAGGTTTGCAATTGCATGACTACGGCAGACTTTTCATCTCGATTCTCCCCATGAACCCGCCCCACACCCTTGTTCCGATTCGTTTGGTGTTTACTCCTCCTTCGATGGAAGAGGCGGAAATGACGGCCGCGCGGGAGCTGGCTCGCGTCACAGGCGCGCAACTCGCCCCGGCCGGGAGCGTGAGCGGGAGCGGCATAGCGATCGCGCTTGCCGCCCGTTTTTCAGGGACCTTGCGCTTGCCGCCTACGGCGGCAACGAGCGACGCCTGGATGTGGCTGCGTCTGGATGAGAATGGCGCGGGTGAGATCGTGGCTACTCATGGCGCATTCCTGTGGAGCGCAGTCCGGCTGTTAACGCGGAATGCCGGGGAGTTGCCCCGTGAGAAACTCGCGGAAGGGATTTGGTTGCCCGCGACCTTTGGCTGGCATCGTCCGCATTGGGATGCATGTTACACGCAATACTGGCGCTCCGCGCGGGGTTTCGATCCGGAACACTATGTGGCATCGCTGGCCGAAGCCGGTTTCACGCACGTCGAAGTAAACGGATTGCAGGCGCACATGCCGTATGAAGACCTGGCCCCATCGGAATACTATGCGCAGTTTTATTCGTACGGTCCGGGATTTAACCACTATGTGGATACGCCGCTGACCCAGGGAATCTGGCCGGCGCTGTATTTGGATGCGAACCTCGAGCACATGAAAAAGCTGGCGGCGCTCGGGCGCCGCTACGGACTCAAACCGGGGGTGTGTATGTTTGAGCCGCGGACGATGCCCGAGCGGTTCTTTCAGAAGTTTCCCACGCTGCGTGGCGCGCGGGTGGATCACCCGTTCCGCTCGCGGCTGCCCCGCTATACCATGGCGCAGGATCATCCGATCGTGCAGCGCCACTACCGCGAATCACTGCAGAAGATCATGCGCGCGGTTCCGGGTCTGAGTTATATGTCCGTGTGGACCAATGACAGCGGGGCCGGTTTTGAGCACACCGCTTCACTTTACGTCGGACGCAATGGCGGCCCGTACCTGATCCGCGAATGGCGGAACCACAACAAGGTGGCCGAGGCGGCCGGCCAAAGTATCGCGCGTTACCTGACCAATCTTCAAACCGCCGCGGCGGAAATCAACCCGGACTTCGATGTGATCCTCCGGCTCGAACCGTTCAAGATGGAGCACGACTACATTAAAGCCGGAATGAGCCGGCATGTCTCTTGGGAAGCACCGTCCCTGCTGGTTCGCGGTTATTCGCTGCCGTATCCACATCCTAAGTATCCGGAAAACATGGGCGTGGCTGGAAGTATCTTCCATACAACTTTGGACCCGGCGGAGAAGGATGTTCTGGAGCAATCGCGCGCGCGTGGAATTGAACCCGTGCTGCATTATTCTCCTGCGAGCGTGATGAATCACGAGCCATTGCTCGGGTTGCCCACGCCGCGTCTTCTGCATCAAAAACTGCTGGCCGCGCGCGCGACGGGGATCTCGCGCCTGAGTGCGTTGGGCGGCCTCACGCACACGGCGGCAGCGCCGTATTGGCCAAACCTGGTCGCCCTGCAGGCGGCCCAGTTTTTCCCGGAGCAGTCCATTGAGGATACGCTTACTCGCTACGCGACGAGTTTGGTTGGAACGGAGGCCGCACCCGTTCTGACGCAAGCGTGGCGGGAGTTTGAGGAGGCGATCGTGTGGCAGCCCGTCGTGCCGCTTTACTGCTCGTTTGGATTCTGCTGGCAACGCACCTGGGACCGACCGTTTGTCCCGGACATTGAGGCGATCCCCGCGATCGAAAGGGACTACTACGAACGGCACGGTTGTTTCCAGCATCACAACCCGAGCATCAACGACCTCGGTAAGGATGTACTCTTTGATCTGATTACCCGTGAATCAGGCGCCATGATGGCGGCGGCAATGGATCAGAATTTACTCCCTCGGGTGCGGACGCTGATCGAGTGTCTCGGCGCCCAGATCGAGCCCCTACCCACGGGCGAAGTCCGGGCCGTGTTAACCGACTTGCGGGATCGCGTCCGCGGCTATCTCCATTGGGCAACGTCGCTGCGCAACGTCTGCGCATGGTGTGAGAACGTTTATGGGTATCTGGGCACGACCGATGAGACGGACCGGACAGTCTGTGAGCGGAAACTCCAAGCCGCGATCGATCTGGAATTGGAGAATGTGCGCGGGTTGATCAACCTGATCGAAACGACGAAAACGGAGTTCATGGTCGTGTCTGGAATTGGGGACAATACGTTCTTCTATGGGGAAAACCTGGTGGAGCACCTGCGTACCAAGATCAGGCTGACCGAGCAGTATCGCCAGCGCCCGCCGCGGATCGACCGGGAAATCTTCTGGAGGCCGGCACCTGGCACCTGCTGGCCGGAAGGCTGGCAAGGTTGAGGCGGCGAAAATGTCGAAGCATAAACCAGCGCGAGAAACTGCAATTGCCCCAACGTCCATCGGCGTGCCGCGTCTCAGCGCAGGAAGCGTAAAGGACGGACCACGGGACGAAACGCCGAAACCGGCGAAGTTTGAAGCGAGCAAAGTTACTTTGCATCGCTCCCGGTTTGCCGTTCACTCGTCGGCTCGATGATTGAAGTCCAGCAACTCACCCGCGTTTTCCGCACCTACAAGAAGCAGCCAGGATTCTGGGGTGGCGTGAAGGGTCTGTTTAAGCGCGAATTCGAGGAAACGGCGGCTGCGAAAGATATATCATTTTCCATCAAGGAAGGGGAATTCGTCGGTTTCCTCGGACCCAATGGAGCTGGCAAAACGACCACCCTGAAGATGCTCTCGGGCCTGATCTTCCCGACCAGTGGAACCGCGCGGGTAGCGGGATTTGACCCCACGAAGCGGGAGAACGCGTATCGGCGGCTCTTTGCCCTCGTCCTCGGCCAAAAAAACCAGCTCTGGTGGGATCTGCCCGCGATTGAATCGTTCCAACTGTTGCGGGCGATCTATGCCATTCCAGAAAAACAATTTCAAGCGACGCTGGACGAGTTGGTTGATTTGCTGGATGTCCGGCGGAAGCTCAACGTCATGGTCCGCGAACTCTCGCTGGGTGAACGGATGAAAATGGAGTTGATCGCAGCGTTATTGCACCGGCCGAAAGTGCTTTTCCTGGATGAGCCCACCATTGGTCTGGATGTGGTTTCGCAAAAATCCGTGCGGCAGTTTTTGCGGGACTATAACCGCCAGTACCGTGTGACCATTTTGCTGACCAGCCACTATATGGCGGACATCAAGGAACTCTGTGAACGCGTGATTGTAATTCACAAAGGGACCAAGATATATGATGGCGCCCTGGCCCGGCTCGAAACAAGTGGCGGAGCACGGAAAAAAATCATTTCCTTTATACCCGCGCTACCGGGGGTGGCGGACGGGGCGACGGGGGAATTGCGCAGCTTTCCTGATACGTGGCAGTCGCGTTATGCGACGAACACCGTGCGGCACCCGGACGGTAAGTTCACGCTAACTGTCTCCGTTGAAAACGTCGTGGCGGTGTCCCAGGAAATCCTCAGTACGGCACCCGTCGCGGACATCACGATCGAAGACGTGCCGTTGGAGGACGTCATCGCGGAACTATTCTCCGCTCAAGCTTGAGGGAAGGGACGGCCAGGACCAAGTGTCGCCGACGAGCGCGTGAATCAGAGCGATGCAGGACTCGCGGCTCTTTTGCAGAGCCGCTCCAAGTGAATCGCTGTTGGGAATGGCCCGGATCTCGAGGGCGGAGCGAGCGGCCTCGTCGAACAGCATTTCCACCCGACGAGCATCCGGGAAGCTCGGTAGGCTGGCCCGTCGGCGGAGTTCATGGGCAAGGCTGAAATTGGTTTCGGCCAGATGGTGATGAATCCAGCGTTGGGCCGCGAGGAACTCCCCGCGCGCGATTTTGCGGGCAGTCGAGACATAATCACAGATGAAGCCCTCGCCGATTTGTCGGATCGCAGCATCACTCAGCCGAGGGGGAGGAATTTCGGTCGCGACGAAGTGAAAAAGCGCGTCGACCTCAAGCGTTCCCTTGAGGATTTGATAGCCTCCAAGTAATACGGAAGAGAGATCCTCGAGGGCCTTCATGATGGGCGGAACTCCCGGATGCGTGCCAGCGCCGACTTGCTTTCGGACCTCATGAAACTGGACCAAAGGGATAATAACGATATCCAGTTCACCTTCGGCGAATAAAGCGGTCACCTTCTTAGCCGTACCGAGGCGGCCGCCACGAACGGCGAACGCCAACGGCTCGCCCAGCTCATCACAATACAATTGGCGACGCTCGAGCGAGTCCGGTGCTGATGAAATCACCTGGAAGTCCCAGTCGGAGTAGTCGTCCGCCGCTCCCGGCTCGTGGCCACCGCGAACGCGCGACCCGATTTGTATGGCCGAATAGATCGAGTCATCCCGTGCCGCCCACTGGATAAACCGTTCGCCCAGATTAAGTCCGTTCACAGTTTCCTTAATGAGATCAAGATTTCAGTTCCTTCCATGCCGGGGCCGGCATGGATCTCTCCTTGATGTAAGCGCAAAATTTCCTTGGCCAAAAACATGCTGAGGCGACCCAGGTTTGGAACTGAGCCAGGCTCGGGTTCCGGCAAAATGCCTTCAAGCTCAAGGTGCTTCCCCTTCAAGGAAAGAAGGGCGGTGAGTTCCGGTCCCACTCCGGTTGATCGCACCTTGAGCGCCAAATCTCCCATATCTTCATCCCCACGGTTCTCGCCCACCGTGCGAATCAATGAACGAACAGCGAACTCCAGGAGCCTTTTGCTCGCCATCAACACCACCGGGTCGGGCCCTACTTCGACGCGCAGGCCAAGGGAACTTCCGACTTGCTGTACGAGTTCGCGCAGATCGACCGGCGCTGCATCAGCCTCGTGCAATCCTTGCATCAGAGCGAGGTTGTCGTTCAACAGTTCAAGTTGAGCGACATCCTTCTTAATCGTCTCAATCAAGGACGGAGGCAGCGGTCGATCAGCACCCGTTTGTCGAAACGTAGTGAGTGAGACCAAAGCGTTACCGAGTTCGTGGCTAAGAGTAAGCGCAAGCTCGCGGAGCATTTCTTTCCGCTCTGCGCGTTCTCTCAGGGTGGCATCATGCACCTCACTACTCGCCTCCTCCCAGAACGCCCAAATTCCTCCCGTCTCTGCAATGATACCCGCACTCGCGCGAAACGGCTGACCAGCGCACGGGGAGACTCGACAGATTTCCCTCGTTCGTCGGGCTTGTCCGATCGCATCGCGGACCACGAGTGGCAAATGACGCGGGGCATTCTCATCGGGACCAAGAACCAATGTTCCCGGGAGGTATTTCGCGCCGAGACTTGTTTGTTCAGCGAGAACGGTAAGGCGATGCACCTGGACTGATTTCGCAAGGAAATGCCGGAGGAGGCGCGCAAAGAATACGGACCGCATCCGATCTGCTTCATCATAAGCCTGCCCATCTTCTCTCACCCCAAGTGCGATCAGGCCGAGCATCCTCCCATTATCATGAATGGGCACCAGCATTCGCGCCCCCCATAAGGCGAGTCGATTTCGAACCGCCAATTCAGCAACCGGATCCGCGGGGGTGTCCCAATTGGTACCATCGATAACGGCAGGATGACCTTCGAAGAACCCGACGAGCGGATCATCAGATGCAAAATACGACGTACCCCGATCAGCACGGAACCCATCGGACTCCCGAAGGAAAAACACGGCGTGGGAGGCGCGAAGCATATGGCGCGATGCCCGCCGAAACTCTGCGATCAGGCGTTCGCGGGTATCAATACCTTCAATCGCCGCTTCAAGAAAGTCCCACAACTCCGTGGTATCGGGTGGCACAATACGCTGCGCAGGTCGTTGCGCGTCCGCTCGACGATTCTTTTCAGCGAGCATCTCCACCAACGACTGCTTTTCCGCAAGTTCTTCAAGCAGTGGAAAAATCTCCCGAACTCTTCTCGTACTTTCTTCATACGAGAAATAAGCCTTCGCCCGAGCGGACATTCGAGCCTGTTCAAAAGGCAGGCTGTGCGGTTCGCCCACGTAGATAGTTGGGCAGCGGGAAAACATCGCTGGAAGCGATTGTTCACACACTGAATCCAGCACGACAACGCCGGAGAACCCGGGACCCGTGCCGTTGGGAATATTTTGAGTCCCCAGTCGGAGTGCGAGACGCCCCGGGGGCAACTGGCGTTCCCATGCGTCAGCCAGAGCAGCATCTGTCGTTGCTAGGATGACAACGGTTGGCATGGAAAAGTCACCCGGAACGTCGCACCGCGACCGGGCTCAGACGGATCGACTGAAATACTTGCGTTAAGATTAATCAGAATATCGCTGCATATCGCAAGCCCAAGCCCGAAACCAGTCGATTTGGTGGTTTGAAAGGGCTGAAAGAGCCGGGGGCGAATCTCGTCTGAAATACCAGGACCGCTGTCCGCTACCGCCATTTCGATCCCTTGATCCGTGTTACGGGTAGCGATTCGGACCCATTTGTCTTCACCCGAATGGTTCTCCACCGCTTGAATCGCATTAAAGCAGAGGTTGAGCATCACCTGTTTTGCAGCCGAGGCATCGGTGTAAGCGCGATCGGGGGAGGCCTCAAAATCAGTCAACAGCTGCACGCAACGATGACCAGCCTTGGCGGCCACCAAATCCAAGCTAGCACGAAGCAACGGATGGAGCTCTATAACTTCAGCGGCGTAGACGCGTGGAGAGGCTAGGTCCAACAACTGCTCCGTCAGTTGATCGATCCGACCGACCTCGTCGCCGATTAGACGGAAAAATTTTTCCCGAAATACCGGATCTTGATAGTGGGTGGGCAGCAGCTGAACAAACGTTTTGATTGAAACCAGCGGGTTACGAATCTCGTGAGCGAGGCTCGCTCCGAGCAAGCCAACGGTGGCGAGCTGCTCGGCATGTTGTACCTTGGCAGAAAAATGCGCCCGCTCCAAAGCATTTTCCATGATGGACGCGAGCTCCATAAGCTGCGTCGCCTGCGGATACGTGAATGGGCGACGAGAAGCACCATATCCAACTCCCGCAAGAAGTGTTAGTGCTGGCCCCTCTATAACTAAAAGTATGCCGAGGTCGTGTTCGGAAAGAAAGTTTGAAAGTGCCAATCTTTCCGGAGTCGAACGTTCTCGGGCAAGTCTCTCTGGAGTCACCCAACGTAATTGTCGCATTGCATTAGCCACAGTACCATCCCCCGCTATCTCAATGCCACTACCGATGAGCAGATCTTTTGTCCCGGAGATTATGACCGAGTGCTCACTCTGCCCCCATCCTTTTAAAACTGTGCGAAATGCAGCTTCGAGAGCCTCGATTCGTGACTCGCGTTGAGCAGCCGCGAAAGCGGCTTGCCTAGCCGCGGTCGCTTCCGGAAAGAACTGTAAAAATGAATCGAGACGCCGCCGTACAATACGGGCGAGCCAAATCGAAAGAGCAACAGTCGCAAAAAAGGCGATGCCTTGAGGAAGAAACGGTTGCGCTAGATCGTTGAAGACATACGCAACAGATCCAACTACTACAACAAGGAGAAACTTCCCAAGCCCAATCAACATTAACTGGCGGGCGTCAAATATTCGATGCGTCGTTATCGCAATGGCAGTCCCCGCATAATATAAAAGAACAACAAAGGGCTGTAAGCGAACACCAGTTTGAATGACCACGTTCAACATCATCAAAACAAGGATTGTCGTAGCAGCGGCGCATCCTCCCCAAAGCCATACCTGCAGAGCCAACCTGCGGCCTCCTGTAAGCACGCGAATTTTTCTAAACGAATCGAATGCTAGAGCGACGTAAAGCCCGAGGCTTCCTAGAATAAAAATATAATATCCTGGACCAAAAAGCCTTCGTTTATCTGTAGAACCATCCGGAATAAAATAAGTTGTGAAACAAAGTCCTGCTAGGCCAAATGGAACAATCAACCACCACCAGACTCGGGCTGATCGCCACGACACGAGGTCTTTGAAGTCGGACGCGATGGCTTCTTTAACTAACCAAAAATGGAGTGGTATTATCGCTGCAATTGCGGTCGTCCACCGCAGCCAAAAAAGCCCTTCGGACGGGCTTGTAATAGTTAAGTGCATACAGGCGAGCCAAAGCGCAATGTGGATCGAGCAAGTAAACACCATCCGATTAACCAAATGGCGGGAGTTAGACCAAACGATCAAGGATCCGACACCGACTACCGCTATTGCTGCGAACAATGATGACGACATTAACATCGACTCAGGAGAATGCTAGCGTTCACTCCGGATATACCATGCGCATTGACTAATGTCCTTTCATGATCGACTGAGACCTGCCTATTGGAAAGCCTCAACGGACACGCTGGATCCGAATATTGCCAATTTACAGTCGGCGGAATAAGTGAATAGCGCTGAGATAACGCGGCCGCAGCCATCTGAATCGCTGGAGCCGCACCAAGTGGATTACCAACGGCGCCCTTGATCGAAACCGCAGGGATGAGCCCGAGATCGCGTCCGAATACTGCCTGAAGCTCACGTGCTTCTGCGGCGTCGATTAAGCGATGACCCGGGCCCCATGCGCTTATGGCATCAACCGCGATCGGTCTTATTCCAGCATCAGCAATCGCCATTATCATAGCTTGCGCCATCCCGCCACACAAACGGTCTATTGGATCGTTGGCATATGCGTAACCATCGACAAACGAATAACCTTGTCGTTCACTCGATTCAGGCTCAATGACGAACATACTAGCCCCTTCACTTACAACGCCTGTTGTTCGCCATAGATCGAAAGGCCGGTTTAATTTTTCTGCATTCTCAACAGTATCGGGTGTCATCCCAACGGCTCTCAGCTCCACAAGGGGACACCTGTATAATGGCGAATCTGTTCCTCCACATATCGCTATATCCGCCTCTCCACTTGCGACCAAACGTGCCGCATGTCCAACTGCATCCATTCCAGTACAACAAGAACTCTGAACCGACATACTACGGGCCTCAAGACCCAAAGCATCTGAAATCGATGCAGCTATTGTTGCCGCATTGGTGGTATATATAGCCCGGCTCAAAGCTCCCCGAAGACCTCGATTAGTAACCCCTTCAACGGTCCGGATAATTCCATCGAAATCCATTACGCAAGCGCCAGCAATAACGACTGTATTCTTCTGTCTGAACTCAGCTATCGAGATTCCAGCGTCTCTAATAGCGAGAACTGTGGCTGCAATTGCAAATAATGTATGTCGTGCCGCGGCTTTTGGAACATCGTCTTTTGGAATAAAGTTTCCTATTTTAAAATCGTCTATATACGCAGCGACGAAATGACCGAGCTCTGGGGCGAGTTTACGAAAAGGTCGGATCCTGCTGACGGGCTCAAGGATACCCTTCCAAAACTCCTCCCGACCGATTCCGGCCGGAGTGACGGGCCCTATCCCGGTGATCTTTACTCTCCGGCGCTTCATCCCTGCGGGGCCGCGGGGAACACGAGTTTAATGGTCGTCCCTTTACCAAGGGTCGACTCCAATGTGAACGTGGCCCCATGCGTCCCCGCAAGATGACGGCAAATACTCAACCCCAGGCCCGTGCCGCTCGCCTTACTGCTAAACCCGCCGTGCAATGCCCGCTTCACCCGGTCCGCATCCATACCCGCTCCGTTGTCGGCGATCGCCATCTCAAGATGCTCTCCCCGACGGACAAAAGACACATTTATCCGGCTCGCCCCCGCCTCGAGCGAGTTCTTGAACAGATTCTGGAAAACCCGCATCAGTTCGAATTTCGAACCGCGAACCCACGCTTCCGTCAGCCCAGAACATTGGATCGCCCCATTGCCAAAGAAAATGACCTGACGCACCTCCAGCCCGATCTGCACGAGATCGACCGGTACAAACTCCGCCGCCTGCTTCGACGCGAGCCGCCAGTTTTCCGAGAGGTGATGGCAGTACTCCGCCGCTTTTTCCACCATTAACGAATACTCCGTCAACTTTTTCGCCGTCTCGGGGTCCCGCTGCGACAACAGCCGCGCTTCCTCAGCGACCAAGGCTGCATATCCAATCACAACCGTCAGAGGATTGTTCAAATCGTGGACCAATTCCACGGAGGCCCGCGCCTGCCAAACTTGGGGTTCGCTCTGCTCAATCTCCCGCTTGAGCGCAGTATTTAAATTGTGCACGTCGGCCGCCGCCTGTGCCTGCGCACGTCGCTCGCGGGTACCCTGAGCCTGTTTTCGAACTGCCTCGATCAATTCGGGGATGTCAGGCGGTTTCCGAAGATACTGGTTTGCGCCCGCCACCATCGCCTGCTGCGCGGTTAGCAGCGTGCCATACCCGGTGAGCATGATAACCGAGATATGCGCATCGATTTTCCGAAGCTCTTCCAGGGCGCGAATTCCATCCATCTCCGGCATGCGTATATCCATGACTACAGCTACGTAAGAACGGGACTGCAGCTTCGAGAGCGCCTCCTTGGCCCGCTCAGCTGTGTCCACGGAAAACTCGGCGGAGAGACTGAACGCTATGGACTCGCGGGGGCCGTATTCATCATCAACCACGAGAACGGCGGGCTTGACCGCTGGGGCGGGAGACGAAAGAGCCGGAGGATTCTCGGTCAACATGCGAGCATGGGTCTTTTTGAGGGCAGGCCAGAACGGTAGCGGAAACCGGACAGCGCCACGGTCATTACATACCTAAATTTGAGGTGTCAAGGCGCGCATCGAGGATTGCTCTGGCTCCTGGTGCCCCTTAGTTTGTTTACGTGAATTTAACCTCCGTCGCTCTCTTGGCGTCGCTGCTTTCCGGAACGTTGGTCTGGCTCCTTTTCCGCTCGCGCGAGGCGACCCTGGCCGAGCGGATTAGCGCCCGAGATACGGAAGCGGAGAAGGCCGCCGTGGCCATCGAGGAATTGCGGGCGGTTAACGCCCGACTCCTCGCGGAAACATCTCAATTATCGACCCAGCTTGGCGCCGAACAAGCCGCACACGACCGACTCACCCATGAGTTCAAAGCGCTTTCGGCCGATGCATTACGCTCTAATCGAAGCGATTTCCTGGATCAGGCGAAGCAAGCGTTCGCGCAGCTCCATCAACAATCGGCGGGAGAACTGGAACAGCGTAAACAGGCGGTGGAAGCCCTGGTAAAACCCATCCGAGATTCACTCGAAAAAGTAGACTCCAAAATAAATGAGATCGAAAAGGCGCGAGCAGGCGCCTATGGCGCTCTGGGAGAACAATTGAAGGCCCTCAGCTTTGCCCAGCTCCAGCTGCAAACCGAAGCGGCGCGTCTCTCAACCGCCCTTCGTTCCACAACCTACGCGGGAAGCTGGGGAGAGCTGCAACTACGGCGGGTCGTGGAGATGGCCGAAATGCTGCCCTATTGTGATTTCAGTGAACAAGAGTCGTCCGGCAACCTTCGCGCCGACCTCGTCGTGAGGCTGCCCGGAGGACAGCGAATCGTGGTCGACGCCAAAGCGCCGCTTGAATCCTTCCGCGCCGCCGGAGAGACCACCGACGAAAACATCCGAATGGCGCGGATGGTCGATCACGCCCAACGCGTGCGGAGCCATATCGACACCCTTGGCGCCAAAAACTACTGGGAGCAATTTCAGCCGGCACCGGAGTTCGTGGTTATGTTTTTACCCGGCGACCATCTTCTCTCAGCTGCGCTCCAAACGGACAATCTGCTCCTGGATCGGGCCCTTAGTCGCCGTGTTTTATTGGCGACGCCGACCACCCTCATCGCCCTGCTCAAAGCAGCGGCATATGGATGGCGACAGGAGTCCATTTCGAAGAACGCGGAAGAAATCAGCACGTTGGGCCGTGCGCTTTACGATCGGATCGCGCTGTTTGCGGATAACCTGGAGAAGATCGGTCGCGGGCTCGATACGGCGGTCAAAGGCTACAACACCGCCGTGGGATCCTTCGAAGGCATGCTCCTTCCCGGCGCCCGAAGACTGGCAGAGCTTGGCGCGCGCGGAGCAAAAGACCTCAACGGTCCTGAGCCGGTCGACACCACGCCGCGGGTTATCACGAAGCGGAGTTGATCGCCCCACCCTCACGGAATATTTTAAAATGAATTCCACCCTCGTCATCAGCCACGGTCGAAAACGGGCAACCGGAAACCTATGAGCACCTTCACGCTGGCGGCTGCCTTCTTCCTGCTGTTCACCGCCGCCGGTGTAATTTGGCTGAACCCACGTCGTTTTTCCAACCAGGCTTTCTCGCTGGTATCGATAATCCTGGCCGCATGGCTGGGATGCGTCTACCAGGCAATGGAAGCAGGCGCCATCATCGCCAAAGGAGGAGAGGCAAATCTGGTCTATTGGCTGAGGAATATTAATCTAGTAGCAGCATTTCTCCCTGGGGTTATCTGGTTGCAAACCACGGCGATAATCGAATCTGAAAAGCCGACCAGAAAGATATTCGCGAGAATGATACCTTGGTCCGCCCTGACTATAATGCTTTGCGCCCTCACATTCCAAGAGACATTTTTGGTCGAAAGTACCGGCGACCGGTTAACACGCGGGGCAGCTTATATAACGTACATTACAATTGCAACTATCTCAATCTCCTACTGCCTGTATCAATCTTATTATAAACTACATACTCTCAAAGGCATCAGGCGAACAGAACTCCAATTCCTCAGTTTTTCAATTGGAACAGCAGCACTTATGTTGGCCCTATTCAATACTATCGGAAACATATTCGATATACGCACCCTAAACCGATCAAGCATCGTTATTGTTTTTGCTGCTTATGTTCTAATTGCCTGCGCTCTGATTTTCCATCGGGTTTTCAATGCCCGTCAGATTTTTGCTTTTCTGGTTCAAAAGACGATTCTCGCAGGCCTCTTGTGCTTTGGAATCATTTATCTTCCGGCTGTCGTGATGCCGGCCCTAACAAATCCTTCGGCTCAAGTATTCAGTATTTTGGCATCCACCGCGGGGGTTATTTGGCTAAACCGGCGTTCACAGAGACTATTGGGAATAGATGGCGATCAAATGATCGCTGACATGCGCCGATCGTTGATCGACCTCTCGCTCGAAGAGGCTAATACTGAAAAACGCCGACTCGCCTGCGAAAGGATGCTCGTAGAACACTTTTCTGCCAGCGAGATCATCGTCCATTCGCAGGACAAGAGTGCGCGCAGCCGCAGACCGCTGGCCTTGCCTAAATTCAGCGCGGCCTACCACTGTCTCGCCAAGACCAGCTGGGCCACGCCCGAGTCTCTCCAGCGACAGCGGTCATCCCCTGCCTCACAAGAGCTCCGGGACTTTTTGGCGGCTCAATCGCTCGGCGTAATGGTGGCGGTGCCGCGCGGCAGCCTAAACCCGTCCTTGATCGTTGCCCTCGGGATCAAGACCAACGACGCACCGTTTACTTATCCCGAAGTCCTGAGGTTGCAAAACATCGCCGAGCTTATGGACAATATGCTGACCCGCTCGCAGCTCAGCACTCAGGCCGCTCTACAGGCAAAAATGGAGCACCTGGCCATGATGTCCCGGGGTCTCGCCCATGACCTGAAGAATCTCATCACTCCTATTTCGTCCTACCTTGTACATACGAAAGCCCGTCATCAGTTCGGCACCCTGGAAGCGGGCGTCCATGAATCGGCGCAGCGTTCCGTAAACGTGATGAACGAATATGTTCGGGAAGCACTGTTGTTCTCTGAAAACATGGCCTTAACCTATGAGTCCGTGCATATCGGCCGCATTTTCGCGGACGTGCGGGCGATCACGTCGAGCCGAGGGGAGCAGGCCGGCGTGAGGGTTGAGACCGTCATCACCGCGATCGAGTTCGTTCAGGCGGATGGGGTGCTTCTGCAACGGATGCTGGCAAATTTAGTCACGAACGCCATCGATGCGTCTCCTCGCGGATCCGAGGTGACGGTTCACATCAGACCAAGTTCAATCGGTTGGATCCGGCTCCAGGTAATCGACCACGGCTGCGGGATCCCCGCCGAGCACATGGAACGTATCTTCGACCCCTACTTCACCACGAAGGAATTTGGCGAAACCATGCGCGGATTCGGACTGGGCCTGACTATCACCCAAAAGATCGTCCAGCTTCACCAAGGTAAAATCAGCGTGCAGAGTATTCCAGGTCGTGGAGCCACCATCACGATTGATTTGCCCGACTCACCTCGCGGAATGACCACCGCCAGTCGAAGCGAAGATTTGGCCCCAGCCCTCAACGTTCATAACAACGCACACTATGAGTCGTGACCCCATCGACGCAATGACCCCCCGAATCCTGGTGGTGGATGACGAAAAGCAGGTTCATGCCTCGGTTCGTCTCAGACTCGGTCGGGAGTACGATCTCGTCTTTATAACTGAAGGCACCGTCGCGCTCGAGCGACTCAAGGAGGAACGCTTCGACCTTTGTATCGCCGATATTCACATGCCCGGAATGGACGGATTGCGCTTCGTCGAGTTGGCGCAGGAATTGGATCCAGCCCTCGGTTTTGTAATCCTGAGTGCATTTGGATCGGATGAGAACCTTCGGCGCGCAATTCCGCTTCGGGTCTTCGACTTTATCGCCAAGCCACTGCCGGAGCGACTCGGGTTTGAGGCGCGAATCCCCGACTGGGTCAACCGAACCCGCCTCCAGCGGCGGGACAGCGGTCTGGCCACAAATGCCCATTCCATCGCCGCTGACCTTGCCTCGGCCCAGCTGGCCCACGAAGTCGAACTTGTGGCTTCCGAAACCGCCCGTGATGCGTTGCTGCAGACCGCCAATCTTCTAACCACGATTCACGCCCATCTCATCACAGCTCTATCCTTGTTCTCCACCCGTTCGAAAGCCGAGCCGGGGCATGCGCACTTGCAACGAAATTTGGATGAAGCTCGCAAGACCGCCGACGCTGCCATGACCGTGGCCGAGGGCTTCTTCGACTCAGCGTACGGCAGCCGGGACCATTCCCCGGCACTGGTGAATTCAGGCATTGCCCTGGCGGTCGATATCGCTCGACGCATGAACCGCGCCGATGAACAAAACAAGGCAGTCGATTTCCAACCCGTTGACGAGTTGATCACTGTGCGGGGCATCTCAGGCATCGAGTTTCTCCTGATGATGGTTCCAAGCATCGGTGTCGCGCTCGCCTGCGCGTTCCCGAACTCGACCGTGGGTGTCCGAGGACAATATCTAACCCGCCTCGACGCCGCTCCCCGGGACGCAAAGACGAAGGACTTTCTTTGGATGAACCGTCGCCACGCCGTGATCAGCCAGCCCGGAGTGCTTATCACGGTCACGGCCGTGGCGCCTGCTTTCTCGAGAGCCGACGCCGAAGCTTGGACAAAAAGCACCTATGCCCCACTCGCCACCGTGACGGCAAGGGGCCTCGTTGGTGGTCTCCAGAAATGCCGTGGGCTCCTCGGCTTGGCTGTCGTACCGTCGGCCGACGAGTTCCGACTCGTGCTCGCGCTACCGGTTTGAGCCGACATTTTCCCCTGGAAACCGCCGCGTGATCGCGATCATTTCCACGGCACCCCAGGAACGCGCTGCACTGCAGGCCCTCTGCAAGGACCATCGTTGGCCCGTGGTCGGCTGTGATTCGGTCCGCGCCTTCAAACGTCTCCTCGCGAAATCGACCCCAAAAGTAGTGCTAACCCGAGGACACCTCGCCGACGGCTTCGGCGATAAGGTGCTATTTATCGCACCTCCCGGAGCCCGCAAAGTGGTCCTGCTCGCGGCCGGCACACCCTCCGGCATTGAAGCCCGCACCGTCCTGCTGGGAGCCGACTGCGTACTCCGCGACCCTGTTCGCATCGATGTGCTGCGTGAATACCTCGCGAAGTATATGTCCGCGGCCGCCCACCAGCCGGCCATTTCAAGCGCTCCCAAGTTCATCTCCCTGGCCGGCATGAACGTCGATGTAATGGAACGACAACTACACGGAACCTGCGGCTTGGTTAAGCTCACCCCACGCGAAATCGCGCTCGCGCAAATCCTGGTGGAAGCCGAGGGCGAGGTCGTCACCTATGAACTCCTTTATCAGGAACTCATGGGGCGTAGTTTCGATGGGGATACGAGTAACATGCGCGTGTTGTTCGGAAAGCTGACCACATCAGGGGAAAAGGCCGGAACCGACCTGCGGAAGTGGATCCAGGTCATCCGCAAAACCGGATATCGCTATCACGGCGAGAGCCGGGATCCGATTGGGACGTTGTCCGCTCCGCAGCCCCCTCCGCTCGGCGCAGCTTTGGAAGGCTCCCCGGCCGGTCTTCCGAACGGATCGCAGCTCCGCATCGTTGGGCACGTTACGGAAAAATTACACTAACGGCGTTGGATCGCAGCGGAATTGACCGCGTTGTGGTCATCACACCGCTCCTCTCCCTCGGCCGCAATCACGCGACCAAGGGACGGTGCTTCAACTCCCAGACTCGATCATGAACTCGTCCGACTTCGCCAATATCCGCTCGGTGGTCATCCTTAAATCCGACCGCCTGTACTCCGAGATGCTTCGTCAATCCGCCGTCACCGTCTTCCCTGCCGCGCGAATCACCGTAACCACCACCGTCGAGGCCGCTGCGGACGCGTTGCGCGCCGAGCGTGCCGACATTTTTGTCACCGGCGTGGGCGCTGCGCTCGAAGGCGACGTGATCGAGTTACTGGCGAAATCGGCAGACGTGGCATCCCTGGCAGATCATGTCCTGGTAGTTACATCACGTCGAGAATACCGTGTCCTTTCCTGCCTCCGGGCATTGGATATCGAAGGTGTCTTCGATTCCATCGGTGAAGCCCCCGAGAACTTCTCTGATGCACTCCGCGCCGTCGCCAGTGGCCGTCGGTACTGGAGCCAGTCCATCCTCCAGCATATGCAGCAAATGAACACCGTCGGAGGTCACTTCCGCCTGCTGACCGCATGCGAGCAGCTGGTGCTGTCCGTCGTCGGTGATGGGTGCGACGACATCGTCGCCGCCCGGGAACTCGGGCTGAGCCCCTCCACGGTGTCCACGGTCCGGCGGGAACTGCATCGCAAACTCGGCGTGCAGCACCGCGGAGAACTGGTCCGCGTCGCCGCTCAAAACGGATTCGTGCGGTTCACCCCCGTCGGAATCGTACGCCCTGGATTCGCGATGCTTTCAGCCGCTTATCAGGCCCGCCGGTTAAAGCGGTCAGAACCGCCCCTCTCGTTACAACCGTCTCCCACTCTCAAATCGCCCGTGCTTAAAGCCGCTGCCTTGGGCGCCCGACGCCTCTCCGGTTAACTCCTCAGATAGAAGAAGCCCGGCCCACCACGTCGCGGACTGTCGACCAGTTGCGCCGTTTCGCGAGGAACTCCTGATTCACGATTGCGGGATAATCACCGCAACCGTATCAGCGCAGGGCGATCATGCATCTCTCCGGCATTTACATCCATCCCGTGAAATCGCTCCGCGGATACGCCGTCGAGACCTGCGAAGTTGATTCCCTGGGGCTTGGAGGTGACCGCCGCTATATGGTGGTGGACGAAGCCGGTCGCTTCCTCACCCAGCGGACACTTCCGATGATGGCCTTAATCGAAACGAAGCTCACCGACTCCACCCTCATACTCTCTCGTTCCGGGCGCGGCTCAATTGACGTTCCAAACGTCAACCATCCCTCGATGCGACCCGCCACCGTCAGCGTCTGGAGCAGCATCGGACTGATCGCGGAGGATTGCGGTGACGAACCAGCTAAATGGTTAACCGCCGCACTTGGAAAAGACTGTCGACTCGTCCGCGCAGGCCCGGCCTTTCACCGCCCCGTCAAAAAGGCTGATTTGATGCAACCTGACGCTCTGGTCAGTTTCTCCGACGCGTACCCATTTCTCGCCATCGGCGAAGCCTCATTATCGGAGCTCAATGACCGGCTCGTCGCACGAGACGAAGAAGCGCTCCCCATGAATCGCTTCCGGCCAAATCTTGTGATCAACGGTGCCGCTCCTTTCGCGGAGGATCGTTGGAAACGCTTCCGAATCGGCGACGTTATTTTTCGAGCCGCTGGCCCTTGCGCCCGCTGCAGTGTCACCACCACGGACCAGCACACCGGCGAACGTGGCAAAGAACCTCTTCGCACTCTCGCGTCGTATCGCCGCGACCCCGACGACTCCACGCAGATAAACTTTGGCCAGAATCTCGTGCACGAGACGAAATCCGGCATCCTGCGCTTGGGCGACCCCGTTGAACTCTTTGATTGAACGAAAGCACCATTCTCGCGCAAGGGTCGACCAAACGCGGACGCCTCAACAAGGACTAAGAAGGAAATTTCTGGGGCCGCAGATTTCACGTGTCCACGCGACCTCTTCTACTCCGACTCACTCACGCGCCCACGCCGGGCTTTTTGCTTCGCCCGCCGGTGCTTGGATTCGACCATGCGGGCCTTCTGTCCGCGGCTCTTCTGACGTGTCCGCCGGCGCTCCGCTTCCCGTGCGGCCGTCACCTCGGCCCGCGCTGCTCGCTGCCGGCTTTCCAGCTTCCTGCACAGCTCTTTCCAAGCCCATTCGCGATTAGCCGCTTGCGAGCGCTCGCGTTGGCAGCGCACTTCGATCCCCGTGGGACGATGCAGGAGCCAAACCGTCGAACTGGTCTTGTTGATCTTCTGGCCTCCGGGCCCGGATCCTCGCACAAACCGCTCCTCGACCTCGGCGGAATTTGTGCCGAGGGCTTCCAAACGAACCGCAATTTGAGTTGGTAAAGCCATGGCGCCCGCGTTTCCTCTCAGGGAAACTTATCCGCACCCGCCGAGTCAAACCGCTCCTTGCGCTTGCCCAGCTCCTCCCGCCGGGCTTCAACTTAACATTTCACCCGCCACTCGCTTCGGCTCTCCGCCCCTTATGATGACAGGTCCTGCTTGGTCCCAGAAACTCCGCGACGAAATCGGCAAAGCCGTCATCGGCCAGGACGCCGTCATCGAACGACTGCTCGTGGCGCTCCTCGCCAACGGACATGTCCTCCTCGAAGGCATGCCGGGTTTGGCGAAGACGCTCCTCGTGAAATCCCTCGGAACTGCGCTCGGCGTGCAGTTCGAACGCATCCAGTTCACGCCTGACCTGCTGCCGAGCGACGTCGTCGGCACCATGATTTTTCAGCCCAAGAACGGCGAGTTCTCCGCCCATCGCGGACCCATCTTCGCCAATCTGGTCCTCGCCGACGAAATCAACCGCGCTCCCGCCAAGGTTCAGAGTGCGTTGCTCGAAGCGATGCAAGAACGCCAGGTCACGATCGGCGGTCAAACGCATCCGTTGCCCAAGCCGTTTTTCGTCATGGCAACCCAGAACCCGATCGAACAGGAGGGCACGTATCCCCTACCCGAAGCCCAGACAGACCGTTTCCTCTTTAAACTGATCGTCGATTATCCGAGCGCCGAAGAAGAGTCCTCGATGATGCAACGGTGGGGCCAAGTCACAAAGCAGCCCGCCTTGGTGCCGGCTTCAAGCGGTGAAGAGTTGCTGATGCTCCGCGCCGAGGTCGATCTCATCCATCTTTCGCCCGCCGTCCAAGGTTACATCCTCGCTCTCGTCCGCGGCACGCGCGCCTTGGCCGAACGTAACGGCAGCGCGAAACGCTACCTCAACTTCGGAGCGTCCCCGCGGGCTTCGCTCGCCCTCTATCAAGCCGGTCGCAGCCTCGCCTGGTTGCGCGGGCAGGACTATGTTTCCCCCGCCCTCATTCAGGAAATCGCGGTCGACGTCATGCGCCACCGCATCGGTCTCACCTACGAGGCCGAAGCGGAGGAAATCACCACCGACAAGATCATTGCGCAAGTGATCGAGCGCACGCCGATTCCTGCCTCGTAACCAGCTCCGACCGGTTCGCTCCTCCGTTCTGCGGGCGCTCCGCCCGTTTCCGAATCACCGCCTTGGCTCTAACCTCCCAATCATCGTCGAACGCTCCGACGGCTTCAACCGCCTCGCCGCTGGCGTTGCTCCGCCAACTCGAATGGCGCGTGCGCCATGCGGTGGAAAACGTGTTGAGTGGCGAATACCGTTCCGCCTTTCGCGGGCGCGGCATGGAGTTCGATCAGGTCGTCAAATACGAGTTCGGCGACGATGTCCGCGACATCGACTGGAACGTCACCGCCCGCCTCGGCGAACCGTATCGAAAAAAGTTCGTCGAGGAGCGCGAGGTCACGCTGCTGCTCGTGTTCGAAGATTCCCCGTCGCTGCATTTCGGTTCCGGAGCCCAATCCAAACGCGAAGCGCTGCTCGAACTCGCCGGGCTCGTGATGCTGCTCGGCGCGGTCAACCGCGACCGCGTCGGCTTCGTGCATGCGTCTCCGAGTGGCAACGTGATCCGCGAACCCGTTCGCGGTCGCGGCCAGATCATGCACGCCGCCGCTTCCTTGCTCGCTCAACCCGCCCCGCTGCCGACCGCCGGTCCCGTCGAAATGCCGTGGCGGTTTCTCGCCCGCGCCGCACCTAAACACAGCGTGCTGATCTGGCTCGGTGACTTTCCTCCCGCGACCCGCGACCCACAGGGCTCAGCGCAGCCTGAAGGATGGGCGGTGCTGCAG
>Ga0163151_10002063_pt1 | contig 32273 bp, 26 predicted proteins | sample OliLakLV19MP5IB2_FD_145596 | JGI IMG/M metagenome (GOLD analysis project Ga0163151, IMG submission 145596) | Freshwater microbial mat bacterial communities from Lake Vanda, McMurdo Dry Valleys, Antarctica - Oligotrophic Lake LV.19.MP5.IB-2 | ecosystem: Environmental > Aquatic > Freshwater >... | reverse complement strand
CTCGTTTTGGCAGTCACCCATGGGGCTCCCCTGTCACGATGGCATGTTGAGCGTACAAACCGCTGTTTTTACAAGGTGTGGCGCAAATCGCGTGCCATTGTGCGGGAAGTCATCTGGGAAATCCGGGATAAAGAGATATCCGCTAAACAAAGGCGATAGTAGCGAGCTTACTAGGCATATGCATGCGAAGCGTCCTCGAAGCCTTGAGCAATGTGTTGATTGCCTTCGCGAGTACAATGGTCCCTTAAAAGGCAATAATGGCGATAGCAGGAGGTCGAATGAGTTCGCTGACATTGTCCTGGCCCTTTTTCGTTCGCAGAGTGTAGACAACGCGATCCATACTATAAGCGAGAACTTCGAGGGCCTTCAGAAAGACTATGGAAAGTCTATAGAAGATATCTTTTACTCCGACCCACCCTTTATGTACTTGGCAGAGTACTCGCAGCGATACGGCGACGACTATTCCCAGTTCCACGAAGACTTAGAGAAAGCAATCGCAACACTCGCAAGGCTTCCGGATGAAGAAGTGGAACAAGACTCTACTCAGGAACAAAACTGGAAGCTCCCACTTCATCTGATGACCGCTCTACGTGCCAAAGGAAAGGAATACGATGTCGTCGTTATTCTCGACGCCAATCAAGGAATATGGCCTAGCAAGCTCGCATCAACTCCGGAGCAGTTAGAGCAAGAAAGACGACTTTTTTATGTCGCAATAACGAGAACGCGAAAGCGGCTTATTGTACTCGTGAACGACTCAATTCTTGGACATTCTTGCATGGCATCGCAGTACCTTACAGAGATGGGGCTGACACCACGAAGACTCCGAACTAGGTGATTCATGGAATTCCGCATCGCCGACACTTTTACCGCGAGTCTTGCCAGGCTCACCGGGGGCCAAGAATAGGTTCCAGGAACGAATGGCACGTAAATCTCTGTAAGCACTTTCCTCTCTGAATGATATGATATGGACGTAAAAGACCTCGGCAGGTGCCACGGGCTTCGCCCGTTTCTTGATGCCGGGCTGTTTTAGTAGGCTTTATGGTGTTCAAAACCGGACATCGACAACAAGTCGCCTAGGACGCCCGTCGTGGTTTGTCGTTTCTGCGACGGTGTACACCGCTCTGATCCGCTTGCGTTCTGCAGCGCAGCTAACTGAAGAAACAATGGCCAAGAATCATAGCTGAATTGGCCAGCAAAATTTGTTAAAATGACGCCGCACCCATGCTACGTCTTGTTCAAAGCTGAGTCAAACTCGCGCCGAGTTTTGTCGTTTGAGAGTCGTAGCACCACGTGCAAAATCGACGAGAATTTTGTCTGGGGCATGAAGGGAAAACAGCGAAAAATACAAAGTGGAGCCATTTCATCAGCGTACAAAATCGGAACGATGGAATTAGCACTATTCAACCATGAAAACCGTAAACTCAATGAGTTTTGTCCGTCACCAAGTTCGCCAAACGCGGAAATTATCGCATAGAATGCGAATTGGCCAAGCAAAAATAGGTGAATTTTGGACCACTAAACGTGATTCCGTGTTTGGGGTACAAAACTCGCCCGAGCAAGCCGACCGGCACTTGCCTCATGACTTGATTCGTATCAGCAAGAGTGTGACCTGCCCCACTAAAGTTCTCAACGATTTTTTATTACAATGCGTTGGCGATTCAATTTAACGATGGGAATTCCGCATGTCCGCCATCAAACGTATTTTGGTCACCGGGGGAGCCGGGTTCTTGGGTTCGCATCTTTGTGAGCGCATGGTCGAGGAAGGTCACGACGTGATCTGTCTCGACAATTTTTTCACCAGCCAAAAAACTAACGTCGAGCACCTCTTGAATCGGCCGAACTTCGAGCTGATCCGCCACGACATCACGCTCCCCATCGTGCTGGAAGTCGATGAGATTTACAATCTTGCCTGTCCTGCCTCGCCCGGACATTACCAATACAATCCCATCAAAACGATGAAGACCTCGGTCTTGGGCGCGATCAACACACTGGGCCTCGCCAAGCGCTGCCGAGCGCGCATCTTGCAGGCGTCCACCAGCGAAGTCTACGGCGATCCCGAGGTGCATCCCCAGACGGAAGATTACCGTGGTTCCGTCAATCCGATCGGGCCGCGCGCGTGCTACGACGAGGGCAAACGCGCGGCGGAAACGCTGTTCATGGATTATCATCGGCGGAATAACATCGACATTCGCATCGTGCGTATCTTCAACACCTACGGCCCGCGGATGCACCCTTTCGATGGCCGCGTTGTGTCGAACTTCATCCGCCAAGCGCTCTTGGGAGAAGATATCACCGTGTTTGGCGACGGTTCGCAGACGCGGTCCTTCTGCTATCGGGAGGATCTCGTGGAAGGGATGATCCGCATGATGAACAGTTCGGGAGAATGCGTGGGGCCGATCAACTTGGGCAATCCCGACGAATTCACGATCCGCGAGTTGGCCGAGCTTGTGATTGAAATGACGGGTGCCAAATCGAAGATCGTCAAACGCCCGTTACCCGAAGACGACCCCACACAGCGGCAACCAGATATTACCTTGGCGAAAAAGCATTTGACCTGGGAACCGCAAGTCGCGCTACGCGAAGGACTGCGGAAAACGATTAGCTGGTTCCGCACTATTCGGCTGGAAGATTATCGCGCGCCGACGCCCCACTATTAATTGGGTCCACTACTCATTGATGCGCTGAGCGACTGGTATGAGTACAGCCACTCGGTAGATGAGAGGCCGCAGAATACGAAACAGGGACAAGCCCGCCACGATGCCGAGAACGTCGAACAGCCAATCGACGCCATCGCAGGTGCGACCGACGGGAATTTGAGTGATTTCGTCGATGGCTCCGTAAACGGTACAGGCAAGCCAAACGAGGAAAAAATGAATAGGCTGGAGTCGCCCGCTGGAAAGCTCCCAACTTGTCAGCAACGAGAAGGAGAGAGCCAAGTAGGCCCAAAAGTGAATGGTTTTGTCGCTCGTCGTGATTTCGACAGCCACGGGATTGGGCACGTGCGTGCCGACGAACATGGCGATGATTAAACCAATGGTCGCAAAGCGCGCAAGAGCAGCGGCGCGGCGAAGCTGGCTCGAATCGTTGCTGGCGTCAGGTTGCATATTAAGATTCCAATGGGAAATTATAGCAGACAATTAGGCGAATAGACGGAAATTGTGTTTCTCCCGCTTCTTACGCCGAACCCCTGATGGTCGTTCACAGCCTGCCCCGAGAATTGGCCCGATGACCGATAACTTTGCTGAAAATGAACAAACTCTCGCGGACTTGCGGCTGATGGCACTGGCCCTGGCCGAAGCCGAGCAAGCAGCCAGGGAAGATGAAGTGCCGATCGGTGCGGTGATTGTCCGCCACGGACAAGTCTTGGCCTCGGCCCATAATCAACGCGAGCAACTTCGCGACCCGACAGCCCACGCCGAGATGATTGCTATCACGCAAGCCGCCACGGCCCTTAACTCCTGGCGACTCGAAGATTGCACTTTGTATGTGACGCTCGAGCCCTGCCCGATGTGTGCGGGAGCCATCGTGCAGTCCCGTGTCAAGCGGGTTGTTTACGGTGCCGACGATCCCAAGGCCGGTGCGGTCCGCAGCCTCTATCAATTGCTGGAGGATGCCCGACTCAATCATCGCGCCGAAGTGACCGCCGGAGTGCTGGCCGAGGAATGCGGCCAAGTGCTTTCGCGCTTCTTCCAGGAAAAGCGGCTCTCGGCCAAGAAGTAGCAGCGAAACCGAGTAGTGCGGCTCAAAGAACCTGCCTTGGCAATCGTAGGGGTTATAGGGACTGAGTTTTCTTCCCAGGAGATTGCTGGGAAAGGGTTTACGCTTCGCGGCTCCAGCTTGTCACCTAGACTAGCACGGGTCGGTTAAGTGGGACGTTTTTGCCGAGTAAATCGCAGATTGTTGTCCCGAGAGCCGGGATGTTCTATCATTCATAGAGAAGACTCAAGAGTTAAAGTAGTTCTCGAAGTCCATTGAGGTCATCCGTCATGTCCACTCGCATTGGTTTTTGTGCCTTATTAGCAGTAACAATTTTTTGCGTGAGCCATGATGTTGCTCAAGCGCAACCAAAGGGTTATGCGGATACGCTTTTGAATAACATTCAATCGCGAAACAGCGTGAGTCAGTTTTCAACGGGCCGAATTAATCAACAAATCCGCAATCAGGCTGTTCCCACAGCGGGTGTTGGTGGCGTGAATCGGCAAAATTTCATCGGCAGGGCCTCCTCTCCGCTGAGTGGGCCGACCTCGAAACCATTTTCAACACTTGATCGTGGTCCCACGGTGAGTCCTTATTTGACGCTCTCGAATCCGTTCTCGACGCCATCCGATTTTTACAATATCGTTCGACCCCAGCAGGAACAACGCCGCGTCAACGACCAGCTCTTGCGGCAACAATACGCCCAGAATAAACGCCTCAATCAGATGGCGGCCCAGGGTCCGTTCCAAATTACCGGTAACGAGAACGCTGCTCCGACCGGACATGGCACGGCTCGGATGGAATTTGGAGCTTTCCTGAACACAGGCGGTTTCTTTCCGCCACCGACAGCTCCCAAGGAACGCTAGAGCGACGGGCGCTTGCTAACATTTTCGCGGCTCTGCCGGTAATACTTCCAGCCGGGCAGGAAGAACGTAGCCGCTGAAATCAGCCCGAAGATCGATACGCCGTACTCAAACCCTTGACGCTGCATCTCGGCCATGGCAATCGACATGGCGAGCATGGCGGTGGCGTGAACGTAAAAGCTTCCGGCTAGGATTCCCGCCTTCATGACGAAGACCATGCCACCGATCAGGCCCAAGATCGGGGAGAGTTTCAGCACCGGAAGGTTCAGCAAATCTTCCACCCAAAAGAGCAGCATCACCGCCACGATGCTGCTCCCCCAGGCGTGAGCGATCTGTCGTTCGACAGCCGTGACGGGGCCGGCACGGTGACGCAGGGCCCAGAAGATCGGTGCCCACACCGCCAAGCCGCCGCCCCACAGGAGCAAATAAGGCCAGGGCTCGGCCATGACGGGCCATTCCGCGCGCTGCAGGTGCATCCAGTTGGTGACCAAGCACATCACCAACAGCACCGCCGAATGCCACATCCATAACACGCCCCAGTTTTCGAGCACCGTGGCATGGTGCGTTTCTCGGAACACTCGGGCCACCACGTCGGTGAGTCGGCCGCTCCGCGCGATGATCGACTCGCCGTCCAGATAGGCGTGCAAGTCTCCTGCCAACGCGCCGGCCGATGTGTAACGCAACTCACCAGGCTTCTGCAAACACTTGAGTACGATCATCTCGACATCGCGGCTGACGCGAGGAATCAATAGCCTTGGCGGCAGCGGATCCTGCTCAAGCACCATGAATAACGTATCGACGGGCGAAGCTCCTTGAAAGGGAGCGCGACCGGTGATGAGCGAATAAAGAATCGCACCTAAACTGTAAACGTCGGAGAGAGGACCGACTTTGCCGCGATTGCCAGCCGCCTGTTCGGGAGCCATGTAGGCTGGCGTTCCCAAAATGGCACCGGTTTGCGTGAGTGAAGATGATCCGGCAGAGACATGCTTGGCGAGTCCAAAATCGGTGACATGAGGCACGCCGTCTTGATCCACCAGGATATTGGCCGGCTTGAGATCACGATGAATCACGCCGCGTTGGTGCGCATACTCAATCGCACGCGCGATATCGAGCACGAGTCGCACGGCTTCACGGTCGGGCACCGGCCCTTGAGCAATGAGCTTGGCCAAGGTTTGCCCCTCAATCAATTTCATGCCGAAGAATTGCCAGCCATCGACCTCGCCCACCTCGTAGATCGGCACGATGTTGGGATGTTCGAGCCGCGCGGCGGCGGCCACTTCCGCCTGAAAACGTGCTTTGTCGAGTTCCGAGGCTTGAGAACCCTGCAGAATCAGTTTAACGGCAATCTCGCGGCCCAGGCTCTGTTGCCGCGCCCGATAGACAATTCCCATCCCCCCGCGGCCCAGTTCGTCGAGAAGCTCAAAATCCCCCAAAACTCTCGGCGGTTGCAGGTTGGCTGTGAGCTTTGTTCTAACCAGCGGCGTGATGTCGTTATGCGAATGGCTCGCGACGGCATCGACCAACAGAGCCGTTCCCCACAGGGCGCGTAGTTCGTCGGCCAAATGCGGATGAGCCGTCGTGATCTGCTCAAGAGACGGCCGCTTGGCCGCGCTACGGTCAGTGATTTCCGCTAAGATATCGGCTAGTTCAAGATCGCGTTCTTCGGAATGGACAACTTGCTTCATGGGGGATGCTAAGCGTGTTCCGCTGAGTTCTCGGTGTTGGTGCCATCCATGAATTGGCGGAGCCGACGCATGGCGCGCAAGTAACGCATACTGGCAGCTTGCGGAGAGAGTTGCAGGACTTGGGCCGCTTCGCTGTTGGAAAGATGCTCGAAGTGCCGCAGCAACACGATCTCTTGGTCCAAGCTATCAAGTTGCTCACACGCTTCTTGAAAGCGAGATTGCAATTCATGCCATGTAGCAGCGGCGGCGGGGGTTAATTCTTGATCGCGAATTTGCGAGAGTAAATCGACCGAAGATTCGGTCGCAGCGGCGGCGACGAGCGGTTGTTCGCGATCCATGCTCCGCCGGCCCGCTCCGCGATGCCGTCGATGCGCGTCGATCAAACGGTCCTTGGCCATCTGCCGTAGCCACAGATGAAACGGCATGATCGGGTTTTTCAAGTATTCGGCGAGCCGACGATTGGCTTCAATCAAAACCTCTTGCACGATATCGCTGGCATCGACCCGCCGCTTGATCACGTGATCCATCCGCAGGTCGATCATCTGGCGAATGGCCACGCGATGACGATCAAGCAATTGATTGACAGCATCGCCATCACCCGTGCGGGCCGCCGCGAGCAACTGTTCGGTATCTTGCTGATCGGGCCACATGCAATTGCCACCAAGGGGTTTACGCGATTTCCTCGACTCGTCATTGATCCCTACAGTATCGCAAGCTGAGGCTCGTATGACAACGACTGGAGTGCAGCCTGCAGGAGAACTGCAAAGTAGTAGGCACACTCCGTGTGCCGTAACCGCCTTGGTAAAATCACCGCGTTTTCTCGCCGGGTGCCGGGTGTCATGCCCACACCGGTATCCCGGGATGGGCATGCGAACACGGATTGTCAACTCATCCCTTCGCCGGCCCCAGCGTTTTTCACTGTTTTTCCGCCGACGAAAAAAGCTGCGCCCAAACGCTTGCCACGGCTCGTTTTGACCTGGATAATACTACCTGTTGGCCAATCCTTCTTCTCCCCTCGAATGTCGTGGCCATGAGTTGGCGGAGTGCGATACTGCTGAGCCTTTTTCTCGGGCTGCCTGCCGAATGGCTCGAAGCCAGCTCGCTGGTCATCCGCGATAGTATTGGTGATGGCACGACGTTGACGAATGGCATGCCGGGGGGAGTTACACATCACGATGGTGCAGACTGGAATACACCCGGATTAGTTGTGACGGCTCCCGTAGATGGTGAGTTAACGGAAGCGCGCTTTGTGATCTTCGCTCGCGCTGGACTCGTGTTCCCGTTTCCTCCAGAAAACAATCTCGCCAACATGTACGGCTATCCCATGAAGTTTAACGTCTGGACCGATGGCGTCGAAGGCGGGCCTGATTCGTTTGACTTGAATCCTCGCGGGTTGGTCCAGCAAGGAGAGGCGGGGCCGGCAGCCCATATCAAGATTCCCGTCAACTCTCCCACAACGAGTTTCATCACGATAGTGCCTTTTGGCATAACCGGACCTTCAAATGAGTTCACGACATTCTTATTAACAGTAGACCTTTCCAGCTTCGATCTTGTGCTGGAGGGCGGCCAGCAATACGTCATGGGGTTGATTCAAGACAACGAGGACAACTTCATTACCGGGGGCGGCTTCTTCCGCATCAGTGCGTCGCGCGCTACGGGCTTTGAAGACGTGTTTCGAGCCTTCAATACAAACTCTTCACTTCGACCGGGATACTTAAAGACTCAGCTCGGTAACAACTTTGAGCAGTACGCCGGCGCCTTCACCATCGCGCCGCTGCTCGACGGCGACTACGACTTCGACGGCGACGTGGACGGGGCCGACTTTCTCAAGTGGCAACGCGCCTACGGCACCAACGACAGCATGGCCGACGGCGACAACAGCGGCCGGTCGGCCCCGAAGACCTCGTCATCTGGCAAGACCACTACGGCGAAACCGCCCCGCTGGCCGCTTCATCAACGGCCGTGCCCGAACCCACTTATTTAGTGCTGGTCGCGATGGGGCTGGGGATGCTGACACTTCATAGTACTCGTCACCCACGTCAACACGCGCGCAAATGAAACAAGGTTCGCGTTTTACAAAGGTTCTAAGTCATGAATCGTCATTGCGTTCTCACTGCGTTATGGCTTGCCGTTCAGCGAACCGGCACTTCGCGCGTATTCGGCGGGCCTCTGGTCAGCATTCCTGAATTTCCCTTTCTTGCGAGGCATTTATGATGTCGCTAGTCCACTCGTTTGCAACTTGGCGAGCTTGGTTCGTCAGGGGTCTTGCGGCGGCAATGGTGTTGTGGCGACCGCTACCGCTTTGTGCCGCCGTCACGGTGCTGCATCATTTTGGCCCGGATACCATAGGGCCGTGGCCGGAAGCAGGCCTCACCTTAATTGGCGACACTCTGTTTGGAACGACCACCTATAGCGGGACTGGAGGAGGCTCGATTTATTCCATTCGCACGGATGGCGCCAACTTTGCGACACTCCGCGCGTTTACCGCGACGACGCGGCCCACGGGTCCGTTGACGCTTGTCGATGGCCGACTGTACGGAGCAACTCAGACAAGGGTTTATGGCATAGACCCTGACGGCGGAAACTTTACCACGTCCGGGATCATTTCCAACCTAAACGGGGAGTTGGCGGCGCTTGGAACAACATTATATGGGGTGCGCAGCGGTACGGGCTTGACTTCGGTATTCTCGGTCGAAACCGATGGCAGCAACTTCCAAACTTTGCACACCCTTAGCTCGGTCGAAGGTATCGATCTCAGGTACGGACTGATTCGCGTCGGCGACACGTTATTTGGTACCGCCGCGCGCAGTGTCGCGGATGGGGGAGTGTTTACGGGTGGGACCATTTTCTCCCTGCGGACGGATGGCTCGAATTTCCAGAGACTACACGTGTTCGTGAACGGCCCCGGCAGTGGCCGGACACCCAACGCGCTGACTTACGCGGACGGGCGTTTGTATGGCTCGCTGCAAGAAGAATTCGAGCCACCCAACATCGCGCGGGGTGGACCGGTCTTCGCCATCGACCCGGATGGCAGCAACTTTGAAATCCTCCGTCCCCGTGTCGGCTCGTTGGCCGGCCTGACTGTTGTGGGGGATCGCCTGTATGGCACTACTTTGTCCACGGTCTTTTCACTCAACACAGACGGGTCCGATTATCGAGTCGAGCATCTATTCAGCGGCTCCGATGGGTCGGTCCTACGAGGAGCACGATTGCTGCCTGTTGGCAATCGGCTCTACGGAGTCGCTGCTCGGGGTGGCGAACACAACGGCGGCACGCTTTTTTATCTTCAAATTCCCGAGCCAAGCACGTTCCTACTCGCGCTCCTGGCTTTGGGTACCATGGCAAATACGAGGCGGATATGTCCGCTTCAGGGCTTTGCGTCGCGGCACCGAGCCACACAATTATTGCGGATAGGTGTGGTTGTTGTGGTCGCATGCGGCATCGATTTCAGAACGTCGCGCGCAATCGCAGCGCCACTGAACGGCCATCCCCAGGCGTTCAACAACGGTAACGGGCCGAATGGTGGGGCGTGGTCGGGCGTGGGAACTTACTCGCACGAGTTTGCCGGCGATAACCTGCAGGGAACGGTCGAATGGGCCGTGTTCGGTCCAGGTCAATTTCCTTTTGCCGTTCTGAATGGTTGGATTCCGGCTCCAGGGCAGTTGAATTACGTCTACCAAGTTATCAATAACGGCTCGGAAGGCATCGCGAATTTTACAGTCTGCTGCGCGCTTGACGGCATCAGTAACGGAGGTGCCGTCGCCTTAGGCGGTGGGAACGAGACGCCTCTCTACGCGGCCTTTGTCGACCCAATCCTCGCGTCGTATCAATTTGCGTATTACGACGACGACCTAGAGCAAGTTGTTGGCACTCCGGTTCCGGCATTCACGGGTCGAAGTGTGGGGCTCGTTCTGAGCAGTCCACGCGTTCCAGTCAGTGGGGTCGGTGACGTGACTTCCTTCGAGGGTGTACTTCATCCCACCATTCGTCCGACCATCGCTATCCCTGGCGCCTCGCTGTACGTGCCCCCAATTACTCCCGGCGACTACGACTTTGACGGCGACGTGGACGGCCGCGATTTTCTTATCTGGCAGCGGGCCTACGGCACGAGCGACTCGATGGCCGACGGCGACGACAGCGGCACGGTCGGCCCCGAAGACCTCGTCATCTGGCAAGACCACTACGGCGAAACCGCCCCGCCGGTCGCAGCCAGCATCAGCGTCCCCGAGCCAGCCTCCTTGGCGCTTGGTGTGATGTCGCTTCTCGCGATGGTGCGGAGACCCCGGCTCTGACATTCTCCGTCCTGCGTCGTCTGCCGGAACTCGCTCCACTCGTTCCGGCCTACAATCAACCTCCCATCAATGCCTTCCTATCAGCGCCCCTCCGCGAGAATCAGCGGTCGCTCTTCTTTGTGCCAATGTAGTAGGGGTTGGGGGCTAGGATGCGGGGACTGGTTTGCGAAGATTCATCGCCAGTCCCAAACCCCCAAATCCCAATCCCTAAAATGGCCAAATCAAGTGGCTAAAATGGGCCACCCATTTGTGGTACAATCAGCAACGCGTCAAGTTAGTTTTTGGCGACGGTTCCTTGAGAATTGGGTTCGCCAGGTCTACCACATGTTGGGGGAGGGGAGCCGAAAACGTTAAAAAACGCAGTTTTTTTCCGACAAACCACATCATCTGGGGGGTCCGACCGAACCAACCACTACCCATAGACATTTTCGCCCCGCCGCGACGATCCCTAAGTCCTTGGGTGCAACTGTTTCCCGCAATCTCGGCATTCCAGTCAGAATGGCGGGTTCAGGCTTGGCCCCTTTGCCAATGAGTGAGTCGCCCCCAATTGCCCTTGCGGGCCTGGGAACTGTTTTGCTAAAAGCCTTCCGCTTTTCGTGACAGGATCTCTTCTACTACCAAAATTCCAGTCCCGTTAGGCTCAAGCAGGCTTTTGTCTGTATGAGCGCGCGGGGAAGGACACACACATGGTTGTGCGACGAATGTCGTTGTACGCGGCGGTTTCGGCTGCCTGCGTCGTTTCGTTTTCAGGCTCGAATGCGCTGTTTGCGCAAAGCGGAGTTGCTCCCGACCGCGCCGCGGGGCGGGTGGTCGATTCGCTGTTCGAGGCGAATGCGCCGGCGAGTTTGGTGCCTAATAACTCTCCGCAATTGCCTCCGCGACGTGGGATCAAGCGTCCCTCACTGCAAGCGAAACTTGTCAGGAATGCGAATGCCAAGGAGGGTGCGCCAGCTTTTGCGCTGGTCGATAAGTATGGTGGCATCTTGCGCTATGTCGAGCCGGTGGAGAAGGTGAATCTCGCGCCGTATGTCGGCCGCGTCGTAGGCGTACGGCATGATACGGGCGATACGCTCTTGGCTTCACAGCTGATTTTCCCCAGTGGAACCCGCGTGGCCACACGTTCGCGCGCTGTGAGCGGCGTTGAGCAAGCAGCTTTCCAAGAACCCATTCCCGCCGGTAAGCCGTCGGAAGAAACATTGTTGGAACCTACTCCCGCCGATGAACCTGAGCCAGCTACTGATGGCGAAACTTATACCTTTGAAGAAGGCGAAGAAGTCTACATGGGTGAAGGGGGACCGATTTACCAAGAGGAAGGTATGGATTTTGGTGGCTGCCCCGACTGCGAGAGTGGCACATGCTCTTTGCATAGGGGCCACGGATACCGTCGTGGTGCTGCCGCGGCTCCACGCAGCCGGGCGTACATGCACGGCGAGTATTTGCTGTGGTGGTTCGACGGGATGGACGTTCCGCCGTTGGTGACGACCTCCGATGCGGCGGATGGAGCCGTGTTACCGAATCGCGGTATTCCCGGCGACAACCCTTCCACGGTGATTGTCTACGGACAGGAACCCCTGTTGGAAGACCCCAGGCATGGATTTCGCGTGCTGCTGGGTGTTTGGGTGGATGATTGCAACAAACAAGCCATCGAGGGCGATTATTTGTTTCTGGGCAAGGTGGACGAAAACTTCTTTATCGAAGGCGAAGACGGCGTGCCATTTTACATTGGGCGACCATTCTTCGATCTGACGCCGGATATCGACGGCGATGGTGAATTTGATACACCACGCGAAGCGGCGGAACAAGTTTCCTCGGATATTCTCGATGGCAGCGTCGCGGTGTATTCCAGCAGCGAGTTTCAAGGCGCTGGGGTGCGACTGCGGCACAATCTTTGTCGCAGCGGTTGCGCGAGCGTTGGTTGCGGCGACTGCGTGGATTGTGGCATGGGCGTTGATTGTGGCCTCGGAGTCGGCTGTGGGTGTGGCGTGAGCTGCGGAACCGGAGTGGGATGTACCAACGATTTACGCTACGTCGATTTCTTAGCCGGCTTCCGTTGGTATGATATGAGTGAAACGCTGCGGATTACTGAAAATCTCACGGCGGATAGCGGAGACGTTGTGCCGCCGCCGCCGAATATCGGCGATCTTCCCCCCGACGGCACGCAAACGCTCCTGATCGACCAATTCAGTACGGACAACACTTTTTACGGTGGCGAACTTGGTTTTGATTGGGGAATCGAACGGAACCGTTTCTCCGTGGAATTGCTTTCCAAAATCGGCATCGGCAGCAATCGTCAACAGGTCTCGATCTCCGGTTTCACGCAAGTGACCGTGCCCGACCAAGCTCCCGAGAGCGAGAACGAAGGTTTGCTAGCGTTGTCGACGAACAGCGGCAACTATGATCGGAATCGCTTTAGCATGATTCCCGAGATCAATCTCAATTTTGGCTATAAATTGACGCAGCGCTGCAAGCTGCGCGTGGGTTACACCCTCATGTACTGGACCAACGTGGTGCGTCCGGGAGATCAAATCGACCGGGAGATCAATACGACCCTCCTACCGGGGGTTCCCCCGGCCGATGTCGAGCTGATTCCTCAGAGACCACAGTTTGTATTTAACGAGACAAACGTACTAATTCAGGGACTTAATACGGGGATCGAATACAACTGGTAAACACCCAGGGGTGACTCTGCCGATACAACTCTCACAGTCTGCACTTGTCGATACGGCCAGCTAGCACTCGTGAGGTTTTGTCATGGCTTTTCCAGGTTTCGAGTCGTTTAAGTTTCCAGTTCGCTTACACGGCAAAAATCGCCAGAAACTCTCGCTGAGTCGTAAGCAAACGCTAAGCCGCAAGCGGCTGGGGTTCGAGACGCTCGAATCACGGCAGATGCTGGCCGCAGACATGGCCGAGATCATCGGCGTGGTCCGTAACGATTTGCAGGGTGACGCAAACCCAAGCAATGACGCTGTCGTTGCGGGTGCGGTCGTTACGCTGTTCCGTGATAACGGTAATGGCAGCTTCGACGCGAGCGATCTCCAAGTTGATGCCGAATCGACCAATTCGCTCGGCCAATATGGGTTTAGCGGTCTCGAGGCGGGGAGCTATTTTGTGAAGGTGACGCTGCCGGCGGCCTTGCAGTTCAGTCCCGGTAACGACGTCCAAAAAGTCGTGATTACCCTGGCCGAGGCCGAAGGGGTCAATGGACCCAAGATCGACGACTTTGAAACCACGCAAGTGGTGACCGCCGCGCCGCCCTTGCCATCGAGCCAAAACTCAACCCAAGTTGACAATGGCGTACTAGGTGGCGAGCGCGACATGTACGTGCAGCTCACCCAGGGGAACGACCCGTTTTCCTCGGTTTCGCTCATTAGTGCCGCGGGACTTTTGCGGCTCGCCAGCGATACTACCGTCACTGGTAACGCCAAAATCGTGTGGGACGGTGTTGACGGTAATGCTTCGACGATCAATCACACGGGGTTGGGCGGGGTTGATCTGACCCAATTCAACGGCAACACGATGACGGGGATTGCCCTCACTTCGGGTGCCGACCATCCGAATTCCAAGATCAAGCTGCGCATCTATACCGACGCGAACAACTGGTCGGAGTTTACCACGACCGTCCCCGAGTCGGCGGGTGGTGCCGCCACGGGGCTGGCCGTGTTCCGCTTCGATGATGCCCCCAGTGCGCAAGGGGGAAGCGGAGCCAATTTCGCCAATGTGGGTGCCCTGGAACTCACGTTCGAGGGGGTCAACGCCGTGGACGGCCAAGTGTCGCTCGTGGGCTTGGTGGGCCTCACAACCAAGCGTGCCAATTTTACCGCCGCGCCGAAGCTCAGCCTGGGAGACCGCGTATGGGCCGACATTGATGACGACGGCCAATTGGACGCCGGTGAAAAAGGCATCGCTGGTGTGAAGCTCAATCTTTACGAGGACACCAACGACGACAACAGCTACACGAGCGGCGTGGATGCTTTGATGGGACAAGCCTTCACCGACTCCAACGGCAATTACCTGTTCCAAAACTTGCTGGCCAGCAAGTACGTGGTGCAAGTTGATCCGACCAACTTCCAGAATGGCGGTAGCCTCGCGGGGTTGGTTTCCAGCTTGGGGAGCGCCCTGGCGAGTGATCCCGACAACAACACCGATAACGACGACAATGGCACGCCACTGGCGGGGGCAGGGGTTGTGAGCCAAGCGATCACGCTTTCAGGCGGTGCCGAAACCTCGGACAGCGGCAATACCAACCGCTCGCTGGATTTTGGTTTCTTCGGCTTCGATTTGGTGCTCGATAAGGCCGTGCAGCAGACTTCGATTGCCCCCGAGGAAACCCTGACTTACAACGTCAAAATTGATAATGCAGGCCCTTCGGCTGCCGCGGGAACGACCTTCACGGATACGCTCCCCTCGTTCGTGACGTTTGTGTCGGGAACGGTGAGCCTGCCGGGCGTGACTCTGCAACACACCGGGGGCGTCCTGACCGCCAATCTCGGCACGATGCAGCCGGGCGATTCCATCACAATCACGATCCAGGCCAAGGTGAACAGCAACGCCACGGGCACGCTCGTGAACACCGCCACCGTGGCCGCTCCCAAGGAAGTGAACCTCTCGAACAACACCGACACGGTCTCGAACCCCGTGACGCCACGGATCGACTTGCAGATTACCAAGATCGACAGCCAAGATCCCGTTGATCCCGGGAGCCAGTTCAGCTATACGCTGCAAATCAAGAACAATGGCCCCTCGAACGCGACGGAGGTTGTCGTGACCGATACCCTGCCGATCACGGGTGTTACTTTCGTGAGTGCCTCGCAAACGCCTGATTCGATTGCTGGCCGGGAACTAGAATTCAAGATCGGCGATCTGGCCAGCGGAGCCTCAAAAACCATCACAATCACCGTCGCGGTCAGCCCCAGCTTTGTTGGCACGTTGTATAACACGGCCCATGTTGAGGGGAACGAACCTGAAACCAACCTCAACAACAACGACGACGATGAAACCACGCTGGTAAAAACCAACCCTTCAAGCATCGGCGGAACGGTGTACGTCGACCGCAACAATAACGGTGTTTACGAAGACGGGGAAAGTGTGCTGCGTAACGTGGTGATCACGCTCAAAGGCACCGATGTGACTGGGGCGACGGTGGTGCGTACGACAACCACGAATTCGAGCGGAAACTACCTGTTCGAGGACTTAAACGCCGGCACTTACCGGGTCATCGAAACTCAACCAGCGAACTACAGAGACGGCCAGGATACGATTGGCTCGCAAGGGGGCTATTTAGGCTTAAATCCTGGCCCGTTTGCCATTCCGAATGACGTGGCACTCGATCAACTCAAAGACCTGGTTTTCGGTGTGGAACTAGGCGCGGGTGTTGACGCCACGGACTACGACTTCGGCGAGCTTGCCATCACGTTTACCAAGCGCAGTTACATTTCTCACTAGCAACGGCTAGGTAGCAAAACGATTGAACGCTCGTGGGCTGGAACTTGGTTCCAGCCCACTTTTTTTGTTGGTGATTCTCACCGCATGTTGTCATTCGACAACGACCTCTCTCGGCACGTGTTGCATTTCGTCGAATCGAAAGTTTCTTAAAAATTTCTGCGCGCTGGGTGGCAAAACCTGAACTAGGTTTCATCTGGACGGCGAACCGTCGCAACTTTTCACTGATTCTGATTGAAACACTTTTCCCACATCTCGCACGGATAAACAACAACGCGAGACGACTTTTTGAGACGCTGACGTGAAGCGTCACCAAGAAATCAAATTGGCATTGCGGTAGGACGCGGCAATTGCCAATCGAGAGGACGGACAACATGTTCGGTCGCAAGAATTTCCCACAGCGTCGCGGAACCACGACTGTTGAAACAGCCGTGGTGTTGCCCGTGTTTCTGCTGTTAATCTTCGCCATTTTTGAATTCGGCCACGCGCAGTTGATCAACAATCTGCTCAGCAGTGCGTGCCGCAATGCCGCTCGCGTGGGTGCCGTGGAAGGCACCTCGACGGCCCAAGTGGAAGAGCGTGTCGAACAAACGCTCGGCACGATTGTTCCCCTGGAGAGCGTCGAGATTTTCGTCAAGGATGCCAGTTCGTTCGACGGTGGGGGCAGCACGCCGAACAATGGCGCGGACCTTGAAGAATTACCCGACGTGGAACTCCGCGATACCGAGTCGCGCACCTTGTTCGTGGTGCGGGCGAAGGTCGCGTACAACGACGTGGCGATTGTTCCCATGCCTTTCCTGGAAAACGTGATGCTCGATGCCCAAGCGTTCATGCGTCACGAATAAAACGCACACTCCCCTTTGTTCAAGAGGCCATAGCCATGAAGACTAAACGTAATCGCCGCGAGAATTTCCGCCGGGCCGCCGTGGCCGTGGAATTTGCGTTCGTGGCTCCTTTTCTGATCAGCACGGCGCTGGGAATCATTGAGCTCACCCGCGCTTACGACGCCCAGAACTTGCTGGAAACGGCTGCCCGCGAAGGAGCACGCTTTGCTTCGATGGATCGCGAAGGGATGTTGCAGGAAGGGCAGTCAACGAATGACAAGCTGATCCAGGATGTGAAGAACTTCCTAGGCTCCTCGGGCCTTGATACCGCTGATATTCAGGTTTCCATCACCGATGCCGACAGCCCCGGATCGACCTTTGATCTCGACGATCCGGCCAACGACCTCCGCTTGTTCAAGGTGGATATCGCTATTCCCTACTCGAGCATCAGTTACACCCCGGTCAGTCCGTCGCACGACTTTGCCATGTCGGCGTCGATCGTCTTTCGGAACGGTCGCGCCACCTTGTCTCAATAAACCCTGTTCTTAAGTTTTCTCCCCCTAGATTCGGAGTACGCATCATGAGAAACGCTCAACTTACCAATCAACGACAATTTCCACCGGCGACCGACCGGCGTGGCATCATTGTGGTGCTCACCGCCTTTGCCCTGGTCGCCATCTTTGCCTTCGTGGCACTTTCGGTTGATACCGGCCGGATGGTGCTCACGGAAACCGAGATGCAAAATGCTTGCGACGCGGCCGTGCTGGCGGCAGCGCAAGAAATCAATGCGGCCGTGTATGCGGCGGGTCAAGGCCAAGGCTCGGCCAATATCGATGCCAATTCGATTGCCATCGCCGCGGCCCGCACCATGGCTGGGCAGGTGGCCGAAGCCAACGGCGTCTACATCGATCCCGATACCGATGTGCGTTTTGGGCGGCGCAGTTACGACTCCGCCACCGACACTTGGCCCATCGCTTGGGATGCCGACCCCTACAACGTCGTGCAAGTGACTGCTCGTAAGACAAATACTGACCTCGAACAACCCGACGGGGAATTGCCATTGGCGTTCGGTTGGGCCATCGGCAAAGACCATGTGCCCCTGCAAACCTCGGCCACGGCATTTATCGAAGCGCGTGATCTGGTAGTCGTGGTCGACGTTTCAGCGTCCATGAATGACGACAGCTCGCTCGTTTCGTCGCTGAGTTCCAGCGAAGTGAATGGTCTGCTGGATGGTATGTGGAGCGACTTACTTGCTGCTGATCCGAAGTGGCCAACCACAAGTACATCCAAATTTCTCTCAACGGGATTTGGAGAGGTCAAAACTGCCGCTGGGACTTATGTCTCCAGCAGCGATACGGCCACGATCATGACGACCCTGAAACTCAAGGAGAATGATGCCTTCGGCAAGCGCAAATATCCTTTCCCCCAAGCCGGTCGTAACAGCAATGGCTCGCCTAAGTCAAAACCTAGTAATTCGACGAGTGACTCATTGTGGCAAGGTTATATCAATCATGTGAAGGGTCTCAGCGGCACGTACAACAAAAAGTACGGCTATCGTACGCTCATGAATTATCTTCAGGAAAGTCGCCCCAGTCCCAGCCAAAGCGAAGACCTGTGGCGGACGGCCCACTATCCATTCCATGCCAATCGCAACGGCATCTCGCTGTTCATGGACTTCCTCACGGAGCTCGACTTCGGTGACGAAGTGGGTTGGGTAGCCTATGGCAAGTGGGCGGAACAGCAGATGACCCACAGTGACGGTGAAGTAAACATCGATGTTTCGGCGGACCCCATCACGTCGGACTATGGGGTGATCGACACGATGCAAAGTCGGCATCAAGCTGGTGAGTTGGATGGCTGGACCGCGATGGGCGACGGTATTCTCAAAGCACGCGAATTGCTCGTGGGAGCCGCCGGCGACCCAGACGACGATGGCTACACCCGTTACGGTGCACGGCCCACCATGCTGGTGATGACTGACGGTCAGACCAATCAAGCCCCCAGTGGCTGGAGTATACCCGGCGATTTCGTATGGGCCGATTGGACCGACTACGATGGAGACGGTTCAGCTGACTACACCACTTCGGATACCAAGAAGAAATACGCTTTTTGGGAAGCCACCGAAGCGATCAAACTGGGCGTTGTCATCCACACGCTCAGCGTGGGTCAAGGAGCTGACCGTGATCTGATGCGGGCCATTGCCTTTGCCGGCAACGGCATCTTCATCAACGTCCCGGGTGGAGGAACGGCCGACATGGAAGAGCAGCTTATCGAAGCGTTCCGAAATATTGCTTCGCAAGTTCCGCCAGCTCAGTTGGTGTACGAGTTGACCGCACCCGCGGCAGATTGATCGATGAAACAGGCAGTCACCCCTGCCCATTGGTGGTCGAAGCGCAAGGTGCGGTCTTGGTGTCCTGAACCGCCCTTGCCACGATCGCTAAGCACGCCGTCGCGCTCGCGCGACGGCGTGTCTTTTTTGGGTTAGCCGCGATGCGGAGCGCCAGCGCAGCAGAGCGCTCCGATGCGCGTCGCGGCTAACTCAATCTTCATAGACCGCCGAATCGTAGCGCCGCCGCCGACGGCTACCAAGAGTCCTTCGTTGACGGTGCGACTGGGTGACGTATTCCCCTTCGACGAAGTAATACCCACCGAGCATCTTATAGAAGAACAAGATCACGAGCGTCCCGATGGTTCCCACAAACATTCCCAGGGGGCTGATCGGCACAATCCGCTGGCCCTCGTGGAAGTGGCTCGTAATGCCGCAGCCGATGATCGTGCCGCCGATTCCCATGAAGATCGTGGCAATCGCTCCGCCGGGATCGCGGCCAGGCATGATCGCTTTGGCCAACAAGCCCACGACCGTGCCGAAGCCGATCCAGACGAGGACATCGTTGATCAAATGCTGGAGTGAATCGTTGAGCACAACCCCTTGGGTGGGATCGAAGTGTTCCATGCGAAGTTCCCCTGCGATGCCGACCAACACTTCGTGTCGGTGCTCGATCGCGGCTATTGATAGAGTGAATCGACGCGGAATGTATCGTAAGCGGCAACGGTAGTGAAGAGCGACCGCGTGCTAGCACCGCTAGTTAGCCGGTATCGTCTCGATACCGGGCCCATCGCGCGGCTCGAGCAGTAAATCCCCCTGCGTGCGGTCCTGCTCATCCTCCACGCCCCCATCGTCGACGCCATTCACGCCGACGCTGTAGAGCAGGTAGCGATCCTTGCTGGCCTGGTAAACGAAATCACGCTGGCTGAACGGATCGAGGGGGATGGCCTTCAACTCCCGCCCCGCCAACTCCGAGAGCGACTTGGGCAGGCGATTCTCGGTGAGTTGGAAAGCGTGAATCGCGTAGTGCAGTCGCAAAAGGTCGTTGAGGGCTTGCCCCTGTTGCAAACTCTCCGCCATTAGTTTCTCAAAATCCTTTCGATTGTTCGCAAAAGACATCTCCATCATGAAGGTCATATAGACGCCGTTGATCCTTCGGAAGAAATGCCATTCGCGCACGGTTATCGTCGAGGGAGACTCCATCAGCTCGGCCATTTCAGGGAGATACTGAAGCACGAATTGGCAATCTTCGAGAGAGGCAGTTTCGCAAGCGTCGCGGAGCCAGTACGACGTTCCGTGGTTGATGCCGAGTGCCATCAAGAAGTCGGTTCCGACTCCGCCATAGGATGACGCCTTCACGAGTTGCAGTCCATCAAGCCCACAACTCACGGCCCGCCGAGTATCGCCTTGAATCTGCGCATGTCGTCCTTCAGCAGCGAAGGCCCGCGCCAGTTCCCGAAAACCCTTGATCTGATCCATGTGAAAACTAAGCCAACTCTGATCCGCATTCCAATCCAGGGCCACTACCGATTCCTGTCGCAGGGCCTGTCGGGCTTCGGCGAGAATTGGTTCGTTCGACACGACAACGGTCGCCAATTCCTGGTCAGACATTTCCGACCAGAAGCCGGTTCGTTTGGCAAGATGGCCAGAGAGTTCAATCAGCGTGTTGTACGCATTCGGATCAGGTTGAACGGGGCGGTCGTAGGCCGGGTTCAACCAGCGATAACCAAACCAACCCGCCAGCAACACGAGCGCCACGGCGATCAGCCATTTCCAGCGAAATAACGATTGTGCGGGTTGTCGTTCCATACCGAAGTGAAGCTCCGAGCATGGTTCGCCAAGAAGAGGGAAATCTTGCCAAGCCCGGGGATTGCATTCCCCGGGTCAAACGTGAAACACTACCATAATGCCACTCAATGCCGAACAAGAACGTTTTTTCCGCCTGATTCTCACCAACACGCGCATTATCGCCGCGGCATTGATTAACGGCGTCGTCTTTTTCATGGTGATTGTCGTGTTTGTTCTCAAGGGTGATGCCAACAACGGGCCGCTTGTGCATACTTATGCGTCACTCGTCATGGGAGGGGTCGCGCTCATCTTGTCGTATGTTGTTCCCAGCATGATCGGCGCACCGATTAAAAAAGCGATCATCGCAGGCAAGCGTGTCGAACTTCCCAAACAGTTCAAAGTCTCCGATGAAGTGGGCATCGTGGGGAATCTGTTGTGGCTGTATCAAACGCGGCTGATCGTCGGTTATGCCATTCTGGAGGGAGCGGCGTTTTACTGCCTGATCGCCCTCATGCTCGAACGCCAGTCAATCACACTGGCGATGGTCGGCCTGCTGCTGGGGGCGATGGTCATGAAATTTCCCACCCGGGGTCGACTCGAAAATTGGCTCTCGGCCGAGATGAAGTCCCTCGACGAACTTCGCAGCTTAGGGCCATGACATGCCCCTGCAATCGGCACAACCTGCCCTGAGTCGGCGAAGCGTTCGAGACTTCCTGCTAGCCGTGGGCAGTAGCCCGCGGTTGAACCCACATTCCACCGCCGGCTAGCGCCCGCCGCTAGTAGGCTTCCACGAGCGGGCATTTTTTGAGCAGTTCTTTAGGCTCGGATTTCGGGTCGGGAAGGTATGATAGAAATAGGCCCCACCTCGTGCGATCCGGCGGCTAATTCCTACTGCGATAGACACCTCATGCCGCGACGGCGTACCAGTTCTCCAGAGATCACCTCGTTTCAACTTCCTCCCGGCCGCATTCTGGCGGGGAAGTATGAAATCGTTTCGCGCTTGGGCCGTGGTTGGGAAGGAGAAGTCTACAAGCTCCGGGAACTGGCGACCGACATCGAACGCGCGGGCAAGTTTTTCTTTCCCCAACGCAACGTCAACGACCGCACCTCGCGCTTCTACTCCCGCAAGCTCAACAAGCTGCGTCACGTGCCGATTTTGATTCAATATCACACGAGCGAGTTCTTCACCTACAAAGGCCAGCGCGTGACTTTCTTGGTGTCGGAGTTCGTGGAAGGCGAGCTCTTGAGCAAATTTTTAGCGAGACAACCAGGCCGACGCTTGAGCGTGTTCCAAGGCTTGCATTTACTCTATGCGATGGCCTCGGGTATGGAAGGGGTCCATAATGCGCGGGAATATCATGGCGATCTTCACATGGGAAACGTCATTATTCGCCGCCTAGGCATCGGATTTCACATAAAGTTATTGGATTTCTATGATTATGGCACGGCCCACGCCCATGATCTGCATGACGATGTTTGTGATTTGATCCGAATCTTCTATGATGCTATCGGAGGAAAACAGTGGTACTCGAAGCATCCGCCCGAAGTGAAAGCGATCTGCCGTGGGTTGAAGCGCTCGTTGATCCTGCGAAAGTACCGCACCGCCGGTCAGTTGCGACAGTACCTCGAAACCATGACGTGGTTGTAAATTATTATCCTAGCCGCGGGCGGTAGCCGGCGGGGGATGTTGAGATTAGGCCCAGTGCGAAGGACAATGCCTTGCGGCCCCCAACTATGGAAGCTCCGTATTTCACGTTTCTCGCCGATCCCAACCACCTCGAAACACGCGAAGTGGCACACGGACTGGCCGTGGTCGCTTCGCGCACCGCCCCCGAGAAAACGACCCCCAACGAAGACAACGCGGCCGTGATTCCGATCAGCGAGGATCAGGCCGTGCTGCTGGTGGCCGACGGGTTGGGAGGTCACGCCGCCGGGGAGCTCGCCTCCCGAATGGCCATCGAACAGATGGAAGGGGCCTTGCGCGAGCGTTCCGAGGAGAGCGAAGGTCCGCTCGATGCCGAGCAACTCCGCTCGGCGATTATCGCTGGCATCGATCGGGCGAACGATGCGATCCGCGAATTGGGCACTGGTGCGGCAACCACCCTTTGCGTGGCCGAGATTCAAGGGGACACCGTGCGGGTCTATCACATCGGCGATTCGGCGATCATGCTCGTCGGCCAACGCGGCAAAATGAAATTCCAAACGCTGGCCCATTCCCCCGTCGGCTACGCGGTCGAAGCTGGCTTACTCGATGAGGCTGATGCGATTCATCACGAAGAGCGCCATTTAATTTCCAACGTGCTCGGCACCGCCGAAATGCGCATCGAAATGGGGCCCTCACGCAAGATGGGGCTCCGCGATACGTTGCTGCTGACTTCCGACGGTTTGCTCGACAATCTTCTAACCGATGAGATTGTCGCGCGTTGCCGCAAGGGACCGCTTCCCAAAGGTGTCGAGCAATTGATGACCGACGCCTTCAAGCGAATGGAACGTGGTCCGAATGGCAGCAAACCTTCCAAGCCCGATGATCTGACGGTCGTGGCATTTCGGCGAGCGCATTAATTCTTTTATTTAGCCCTGTCGCTTGCTGCGGGTTCAGAGCGCGGAGCAAGCTCCGCGGCTAAATAAAGATATGCGCACAAAAAAAGCCGTGGCCCGCATGAATGCGTGACCACGGCTTCTCTTAAATCAAACTCCCGGCCGAATTGCGACGGTGTGGAGTCGCTGGAAGAAAGACGCGTGTCTAACAGTGCTGCGCACTGCCGTTTTGGTGACTCGGGCCTATCCAATAAATTGGTCCTCCCGACGGAATTGTGGCCGAGAAGTTTGTCTCCTTAACCTCCACCCGAGTCAAAGACTGCCGGGCGGAGAAAACTGTGTGAGTTGTTGTTACGAATCGAATCGGAATATCCGTGCCACGGACTTCACTGGAAATGCTTCCTAAGGAAACAAGACCAGCGGGGCGTGACATTACAAGTTAATTCTACTCCAAGGAAGAGCGTTGTGGACTGTTTTCCAGACGAATTCATGGTGGCAAACTTTATACCAAACCACTTTTTTTCCTGAGAATTATCTGCTTTCTTTGGGAAGCAAATCGTGTGCCCAAGGAAACCTCGATTCTCCCGGCATCGTTGGGGTTGCCGAAGCTAAGTCGAAGAACTACAAACCGTTGCCCTATTTTGGGCTGTCACTCAAGAATTTTTGTGGGCGAGATAACACATGACACTCACGCGAATTTTTTTCGTCGGCGTCTTGATGATGTTGTGCTTCGCTGCTTTCGTAACCGCCACGAGCGCTCAACAAGCAACCGCTTCCGAAGTCACCGAGGGGCGCAAGCTGCCTCTGAAGCAACAACTGCTACTGGGCCTCAAGGCCGTTACGAAAGAGGATAAAGAGTTCATCAACTTGGTTGTGCTCAAGGTCGAACAGGGCGTGCTCCCCCGCCCGCTCGTGGACAGCACTTTTCTCTGGGCTCGTGAGCGAGCCACTCGCCAATCACCCTCCATCGCGCTGCGACCGATGGTGTATTTTCGCCCGGGCTTGATTGCTCGGGCCAAGGCCATGCACATAGCGTTCTAACCTCACGTTCTCAGCCCGACTGAATTTGGTGTTCGATGACGGCAGAGCTTGCCCAATTGCGCCAATTACACGCGTGACGTGGGTGGTAGCCAAGCGGTGGCAGATTGTGTATCTTAAGGAACCATGTTGACCCTACGGGGCTTTCGTTCGTCCCCTCAGGGTTTTATTTCTGGGGGTTTTATTTCTGGGATTTTTTCCAGCCGAGTCGGACTATGGCCAAGAAGACTGTCAAAAAAGTCGTCAAGAAGACCGTTAAAAAGAAGGTTCCCGTGAAGAAAGGAACCCCCGTGAAGAAGAAGGTCGCCACAGTCAAGAAAAAGGTCGCCGTCGCTGGTGATGCTGGAATCAAGAAGAAGGTCAAGAAAAAGGTGGTGGCCGAAACCAAGAAGGCCGCACCCGTCAAGGCAAAGAAGGTCGCCAAGGCCCGCACGCGAACCGCCAAGGTGATCCGTCTTAAGGCGTATTGGGGCGTGTTCAACCAATCGCTCCGCCGCGTGGCCCTCTTCGAGTTCAACGAACGCAAGAAGGCCGACGAAAAAGCGGAAGACCTCACCAAGAACGGCAAATCACCGCACTTCGTGATGCCGGTCAAGGAAGCGATCGAAGGTTAGTCCCCCAGCTTGCGCTGAGGGCTATTTTTTGATGATCGCTTGCGGCTTAGCGGAGAAACTTCTCGAGTTTCTCCAGCGTTTCTGGCTCGCTGAACTGCAACTTCCCAAACCCGCGCTCCGCGCCTAGCTCGACCGCCGCGTCCTGGTGCTCGGCGTAATTGGTGATGAGCATCACGGGCGTTTTCTGGATCGCGGGATCGGCTTTGATCTGCTTTAAGATTTCCGCCCCGTCGGAATAATCCTGATCGAGCTTACGGTTGATCGTCACGAGCGCGTAGTCACCGCCGCGCAATTTCGCGAGCGCGTCCTCCGGGCCATGCGCTTGCTCGACCGTGCAATCAAAATTCTGGGTGAGAAATCGCGTGATCGACCCGAAATCCGGCCCGCAATTTCCCACGTCCAGCACGCGCTTGGTCATCACTTACCCTCCGGGGTTATGGCAAACAGGTGTGTGCGATTGCACACGTACAACACATTGTCGGCGACAATCGGCGTGCTGTACACGCTGTTGCCCATGTCGCAGGTGCCGTAATAAGGTTCCTCGTCTTCTTCCATTGCCACGGCTGGATCAGCTGAATGACGGAACACGGCGATCTCGCCATCTTCGTCGCCGATGTACACTTTGTCTTCGACGATCAACGGCGAACCCCAAGCCGCGGCCAGCATGTCGTACGACCAATGAGGCTTGCCGGTCTTGGCGTCGAGGCAATGGAACAAGCCGCTAAAATCGGCGATGTACAGAATATTGTCTCGAATCGCCACGGTGCCGACCGTGCGGTGCATCGTTTCTTCAAAGGCGACTTTGCCATTGCCATCGCGGTCGACTTCGCTGAAATGCCAGACAACAGCCGAGTTGGGATTCGGCCGGGTAAAATCGCCATCTTCGGGCACAACGGCCTGCAGTCGTTTGTGGGGAATCGGTTTGTCAGGGCTCTCTTTGTTGAAAGCCAGCTCGGGGCTAACGTCGCCGCGTTTCGTGGGATCAATGCACCACAAATGGCCCACCCCTTCGCCATGTTCAGGGTCTTCGCCGACGCCCACGTACACCAAGCCGTCGTGAATCACGGGGGTGGCGATGATGTGATTGCGCGTGGCTCGATTCAAAGCGTAATGCGACTCCTTGGGATTGGCGTCAAATTTCCACAGCAGCTTCGCCTTGCCGTTCTCGCCTTGGGGATCAAAACTATAAACCCAGCCATCCCCGCCGGCGAAAATCACCTGCGGCTGGCCGTCGAACACCGCGTAGGCCGGCGACGACCATTGACCGTGCAAGATGTTAAGTCCCGGAGAATCGTCGGTCCACAAGATTTCTTTTGTGTTCTTGTTCATCACGAAAAAGCTGGGTGCCTCGGGAGCGGGGATGTAATTGTGCTCCACGTCCACGCCATTCGACGTGCAGATGAACAACAAATCCCCAGCGCCGGTGATCGAGCAACTCGCCATGTTGTGCTGCGAGACGCTCATTTCCTTCATCATGTCGTAGCTCCAGACCACGTCGGCTTCCATTTGCTTGTCGTACAGCTTGCTATCAAGCTGAGCCTGCAGCTTCTTGATTTCATCAGCGTTATTGTCAGCATCTTGAGTTTGCAGTTGCGTGATCTTGGCTTGAATCTGCTTCTTGCGCTCCGCGGCACCCCTTTTGGCAAATTCCTCTTCGTCGGTCACTTCGCCGTCATTTTCACCGTCGTGAAAACCTTCGGTATCAAGGCAAGCCACTTCGCCACGGCTTGTGACATAATACAACCGATCCCCTTCCACATAGGCAGCGCTGCAAATGCCTTGTAGCGGCCAATCATGCACCCGGCCCGTGGGGAGCTTTTCGCTGCTGTGCTGCCACAAGAACTTGCCGTCCTGCAAGTCGAAGCCGATCAAGCATCCCAAATCGACATCAGCCGGAAATCGCTCGATCCAGCCGCCGCTGTTGTTCGTGCCGATGAATACTTTTTCATCCGCCACGACGGGATTGCCGTAGGTTTGCGAACCGAGCCGAGCGACCCACTTGATGTTCTTTGCCTTGGCGGGATCCCAGGCACCGGTGCGGTAATCGAACTTGCCGACATTCCACTCGGTGACGATATCTTTGCCGACCGGCACGTTATTGCGCTCTGGCGTGCCGCCCCATTGATTCCACTCTTTGTTAGGCGTGTCACCGGCCGTGTTGGCCACGTCGCCCACAGCGTCGAGCGACGCCGCAGCGATCCAGCCCAAAACCAACCCGCAAAGAATCGCACACATTTTCCACAATCGTTTCATAGAAATCCCTACTCGTTGGCAAAGACTTTAATGTTGTCCACGAATAACTCCGCCGTCTCGGTCTTGCCGAACAAGCCGGGGCTGCCGAACAAATTCGGCGAGTGATCGACCATTTCCACCGTCCAAGCCTTCGGCTCTTCTTCGCCGCGTGGCCACAACTTGCCGAGCACCTTGGCCTCACCATCACCCGGCTCAACGCGCAACTTCATCGTGTACCATTTGTGCGGTTCGGGATCGAACTCCACCGCGGCGAACGTGCGATAATCGTGGGGACTCCAACTGTAAATCCGCAATTGGCGATTCAGTCCCCTTACGGCCATCGTGTACCGACTGTTCGTAAGCCCAAAATCGGGAAGCCGACCGTCAAGCTCATCCAGCGCAAAGTCGGCTTGAATCGTGTAATTCGACAAATTAATCGGACCCATCGTCAATTGGCTACGGGTGCCGAGTTTATTGTTCGGATCCTTGGGGGTGGGAAGCAAGTTTTTCTTGGCGATGAACCGCTCCCCATCCTTCTCTCTGGGCACGTAGCGAATCCGCCCGCCGATCCAGGTAAGCGGCACGTCTCCTTCGGCGAAATCAAACTCCCAGGGGAGTGGCGGCACAATGCGAACCCGTGCCGTACTCGTGAGATCGCCCACCTTGCAGGTTATGAGAGCGACTTGATGGGCTTTGTCCGCCGGGGCCGTGTATTTGCCGTCGGCACTGGCCGTGCCTGGCCCATCGACGCTGAACTGCGCTTCGCTGGCCGGGACTTCTTTCAATAACTGACCCAGCGAGTTGAACAACCGCACTTTGAAATCTTGCGTCCCGCCGGGGGCCAAGGTTGTGTCGTAAGGAATAAGCTGCACAAGCGTCGGCTTTTGATCCTCGGAGACAGGCTTTTCCTGCGGCCATTCAGGGAGCGGAGCGGCGGTGGGTTTGACACTCGGATCGCCGATGCAATAAATCGCCGCGGAAGTCGGCAAATAAATCCGTCCTTGCGAGACAATCGGCGAGCCATCGCTCTCGTCGCCATCCAGCCGCAACTTTTGAACGACTTCGACGCCGTCCTCGGTCGGTTTGAGAATGTACCACAGTCCGCCGTTGGTGCAGGTGTACAACTTGCCATCGGCCACCAACGGTGTCGAGCGCATCGATGTGCCGAGCGCCTTCTTGCCGATTTGCTCACCCGTTTCGGCGTCATAAATAAACAACTTGGCCCGGTCGTCGACGATATACAAGCGGCCATCGAGCAACACCGGCGAGGCCTTACCGGCCATCACTTCAAACTGTCGCCAAATTTCCGTCCCGGTGAGATCACCGCTCTTGGAGCCGTCAAGACAGACGACCGAACCCATTGTGTTGCCGAACGTGTTTTCCTCGCTGTGCGACACATAGACCCGGCCTTTGTTGTCCACGAGCGGCGACACGCTGATCCCCATCCGTGAGAAGGGGAAATGCCACAGCGGCTTGCCCGTGCGGGGCTGCATCGCCCACACTTCGCCGTCCCCCGAGGCGAATACCATCACTTGCTGGCCGTTGATGACCTTGATCGTAGGCGTGCTGTAGGTCGTGTCATAGGGCGAGATGCCCGTGCCACTGAGCCAGCGAATTTCGCCGGTCGCTTTGTCCATGCCAAGGAACCGATGCGCGGGCCGGGCCAAATTGCCATACTTCGGTTCATCGCCCCAGCCGACGATCACCGCGCTGGTGATCACTTGATCTTCAAACACGAGCGGAAAATTCGTGCGGCCGCCGTAAGTGTTAATCAGCCCGATTTCTTCTTGCAGGCTGCGGTCCCAGACGAGCTTGCCGGTCTCGCCTTCCAAGCAGCAGAAATATCCCGACACGCTTTGGGCGTAAACACGACCCGTTTCCGGGTCACCCACGCACGAGGACCAACCGACGCGTGTATCCGGCACTTCGCACAGATACACATTAAAACGGTGTTCCCACAATTTCTTGCCCGTGGCCGCATCGACACAGACAACTTTTTCCCCTTCGACTTCGGTGCCAGGTTGATCGCGGACGAGGGTGTACAGCTTGCCATTCATCACGATGGGGGTTGAACGACTGCCAAGCTCTTCACTCTTCCAAATCAGATTGCTCCCAGGGCCACCCTCGGGGGCCCACGAGTCCACCAATCCTGTTTCGGGGGAACTATTGTCCTGTTGCGGGCCACGCCACATGGGCCAATCCAGGGGATCAGCCGCCCAGGCGACCTGCGCTGTGGCTATCGCGGCACAAGCAATCAGCAAGCGAAATTGGCCCATCGGCCAGCGAAGCAGATTCATAAAGAAATCTCACGCGTGGGATGCCAGGCTGTTGTTGCTGTGGTCAGCACAAGAGCTTGGTCGGCAACCCCACAAAAAGGAAGGAATCGAAGGGAAGAAGCTGAAGGAAGGACACGAGGGAGGTTATAAGCGGGGAACAGGGCCACTACCGGGCAGCCAAATGGCCGCCGCTGAGTGAGTTTAACGCCTAGCCTGAGTTTAACGCCCATGGAGTTTCTGCCGAAAAGCGGCAGTTGGCCGATTAGGTTCTCTAATCATACCCACGTCGACCGCCGCCTCCAAAGTACGAAATCTCTCGGCGAATTAAGCCAACATAACACAATCCCCAGAAGTTCCAAGGCGCTCTTTGCGGTAATTCGGTGTAAGGAAAATCGTTACCTCTGGGCAGGTCACCGTGGACGGCAAAGTTTACCTAACAGTCGTTCTAACTCAGTTCGGGAAAATTACTTCCGTACACTCAAGCGCTCCAACACGACCCGCCGATACGTGATGATGTCGCAAGCAAAACACTCACGTGTTAGCTGAGACTCACCATAGTTGGAAGCGTCATCATCGGTCTGTTTTTTATCGAGTCATGGATTGGCTCGACTGATGTTGATGCCTGACCGTGGGGACACACGTTAGAACCCACTTTGACCCGCCTCCGACCCAGCAGGGTCCCCTCACTCTCCCGCCTACCAAACCGCACACGGGCCCACGCCCACGCCAGCGTCGCAACGACCAACCCAGGGAGGGTGTGGCGAACTCAGCAACCGGACTATGTCAAGTAGTTTGCGCGCACGTCCCCTACGCATAGGAGATGTCATTCAATGAAATGGAACATGTTAGGAGCGCTCGTCTTCAGCGTTTGTTTGGCTAGCCAGAGCTTCGGCTACGGCTTGCTCGACGCCATGCTGGGATGTGGCTGCGGGTGCGACGCCTGTGATGCACAGAGCTGTTGCGAGAAGTCTTGTGGTTGCTGCGATCCTGGTTGTGGTTGTGAAGACCCAGGTTGCGGCTGTGCCGATCCTTGCTGCGGCGCCGACAGCGGCTGCTGTGACAGTGGTTGCTGTGGCAAAAGCAACGGTTGCTGCAAGCGCGAGTGCTTGTTGCACCGGATGTTTAAGCGCAAGTCAAGCTGCTGCGACCCCGGTTGCGGTTGCGATGACGACTGCTGCGACCCAGGCTGTGGTTGCGAAGACCCAGGTTGTGGTTGTGCCGATCCTTGCTGTGGCGACGATGCCTGCTGCGAAGCCGGTGATTCGTGCTGCGACAACGGCTGCTGCGATAGCTGCGGCAAGTCGAACTGCTGCTGCAAGAAGGCCTGCTTATTGGATCGTCTGTTCCAACGCAAGAACAAGGGCTGCTGCGACCCCGGTTGCGGATGCGATGATTGTTGCGATCCAGGCTGTGGTTGTGAAGACCCAGGTTGTGGTTGTGCCGATCCTTGCTGTGGCGACGATCCTTGCTGCGGTGCCGACAGCGGCTGCTGTGACAACGGCTGCTGCGATAGCTGTGGCAAATCAAGCTGCTGCTGCAAGAAAGCCTGCTTGCTAGACCGTTTGTTCGGCAGCAAGAAGGGCTGCTGCGACCCCGGTTGCGGATGCGATGATTGCTGCGATCCAGGCTGTGGTTGCGAAGACCCAGGTTGTGGTTGTGCCGATCCTTGCTGTGGCAACGGCACGGGCTGCTGCGACAAGTGCGGAAGTGATTGCTGCGACGGCGGCTGCTGCGATTCTTGCACCGGTGGTGCCAAGGCCGAAGCTACTGCCCCCGCCGCCGCTCCGACCGAAGCTTCGGCCGAGGAACAAGCTGCTCCGATCCCACCTGCTCCCGCTGCCGATCCGAGTGCTCGGATTGCTCAGCCCCGCAAGGTTGTGAGCGCCAGCTTCGTTCGCTAAGCAACGAAGAGTTGAATCCCCCTCTGAGGACCTGTCTCGGGCTTTCGGGCTCGGGGCAGGTTCTTTTTTTATTTAGCCGCGGTGCTTGCACCGCGCTCGAGCAAGGTCTCACCCCGCACGAGGCGGACGAACCTGCAGAAAGTGCTCCTCGGGCAGAGTCATCTGCGTCACCCGGAAGCCAAACTTGTCGCCGACCTTCACAGCCTCGCCCTCGGCAATCTCCTGATCGCCGACGAAAAGTTGCAAGGTTTCTTCGCAAGATTTTTCAAATTTGATAATCGTGCCCGCTGCCATTTCCACCACGTCCTGCACGCTCTCCTTCTTCATGGCGAGCACCACCCGCACAGGCACGGTGATCTTCAGCAAGCTCCGCGCGTAGGTGGGTAGCTCAGCCAAACTCAGCGGACGCCGCGACGCGGCAGCGGCTTCATCAGAGGTTTTGGTAGCTTCTTCGCTCATAAAATCATTTAGCTCATAGAGCTGCGACTCAACGAATCACCGAGGCGCATTCGCAGCGCAGTTACCACACTTATCGGACCGCTAGGCCGTCAAACTTTCCCCAGACTGCAAGGTCGCCGTTTGCAAGCGAAAATAGCCGCCAGCGCAAGCTGGTGGACCGATCCCGTGCCCTTACCCCGGATTTCCCAGATGACTTCCCGCACAATGGCACGCGATTTGCGCCACACCTTGTAAAAACAGCGGTTTGTACGCTCAACATGCCATCGTGACAGGGGAGCCCCATGGGTGACTGCCAAAACGAG
>Ga0163151_10002058_pt1 | contig 32311 bp, 33 predicted proteins | sample OliLakLV19MP5IB2_FD_145596 | JGI IMG/M metagenome (GOLD analysis project Ga0163151, IMG submission 145596) | Freshwater microbial mat bacterial communities from Lake Vanda, McMurdo Dry Valleys, Antarctica - Oligotrophic Lake LV.19.MP5.IB-2 | ecosystem: Environmental > Aquatic > Freshwater >... | reverse complement strand
GCATGCGTAGAGCTTCGAGCGTCTGGTGATCAAGTTTGCGTGCGTCGTCTTTTCTCATACGCTCAAAGAATCATTTCCGATTCACAGCGTCAAGAAGAAAATGAACATACTTATTGACGGATTAATACTCGTACTGCCCGTACAGCGCGCCTCATTTCGCAAGGCGGCAAGTCTTGCCGATCAGGCCGCACTCAGTTTGCGTGCAGGCGATGCGCTGCACCTGGCGCTCTGCGCCGATAACGGTGCCACAATGTGCACACTCGATCAAAGCCTCGCCAAAGCAGCCCCGCTGGTCGGCGTGGAAGCTGTCTTGCTCTGAACACTTCTGCGGGCCATGTCAGTGCGGTGTCGGCGTGGGAAATCACAACGAAACACCGCATTGGTAAACTCGATCACGCGTCCGAAGTCGCGGCGGATGTTCGCGCCGCGATCATCTCCCAGGCATTTTTCGAACTGCCGGTTACGGTCACGCACGCGCAGATCGCTGGCGCCTTGCGCGGATCGCACAGCGACCCATTTGACCGCATGCTGATCGCGCAGGCGATGCTGGAGAGCATGACGTTTGTCTCAAACGAGGCGCGCTTTGATGCCTTCGCCATCAATCGCCTCTGGTAGGCCCAAGCTCACCCAGCCCCTTTCAGTGCCTCGTCCATCGAAGCCCACAGCACCTCCACCGGCTCAAGTCCGATCGACAGCCGCACGAAGCCGTCGGGTACGTTGTCCCCCCAGCGGGCGCGCCGTTCGGCGCAGCTGCGCACGCCGCCGAAACTGGTGGAGGGCTGGATATAGGCGCAAGCCTCGATGAAACGCTCCGCCGCCACGCCGTCGCGCAAGGTCAGCGAAATCATTGAGCCGAATGCGGCCATTTGCTTTCGCGCAGTCGCATGCGCCGGGTCGGAAGCCAAACCGGGATAACGAACTCCTGTCACACAGTCATGTGCAGCCAATCGCTCGGCAATCACACCCGCCGTCGCGCACATCCGGCTGAACCGCACTTCAAGCGTCTCCAACCCGCGATAAACCAGCCACGCCTCGAACGGGGAGGGGATCGCGCCCCCATAGCGGCGCCAGTCCCGCACCCGCGTCATCACCTCGCCATTGCGCGACGCGACATGACCCATCAACGCGTCCGAATGCCCATTGATCGCCTTGGTATCGGCACACACGACAATGTCGGCACCCAGTTCTAATGGCCGCTGACCCAACGGCGTCATCGTCGTGTTGTCGACCCCCAGCAACGCCCCGGCCCGTTTCGCCAACGCCGCCGCGGCTGCGATATCGCAAACATCAAGTCCCGGATTGGACGGCGTCTCGAGCAACACCAAACGATACCCCTCGAATCCGCCGTCGAGAAACTTCGCCGTAGGGCGCGTTTCAATCGAAATGCCAAGCGGCTGCAGATACTTCTCGCCCAACAACCGCGTTGTGAAATAACCGTCCGCTGGCACCAGCACCCGGTCGCCCGCCGCAACATTTGTAAACAGCAGCGCTGCTATCGCCGCCATCCCGGATGGAAACACGACGGTTTCCGCGTCTTCCAGAAGCCCAAGTGCACCCTCAAGCGCTTCCCAGGTTGGATTGTGATAGCGCCCATAGTGATAAGGTGCGTTCGCCGGATTGCCAGGCAAATGGAATACCGCCGTAGGTGCGATGCCGGGAACAACCGAATCTCCCGGCTGAAGCGCGCGTCCGAAATGATGCAGCAGGTCAGCGGCAAGCCGCGAGGTGTCGTGTGTGTTCATGGGATGAATTTATGGCACTTCGGCGCGTAAGCGAAAATAATTCTCAATGACTGCCAAACTTGCGCCGTGGATCATAGGGGTGGGCGGCTTCCCAGCGTTTGACAATCTCGCTCAGATTCTGGTCCGCCGCTTCGGGCAGCACGATCTGCAGGGTCACCAGTTCATCGCCGGCCGCATGCACGGTGTGGGACGGAATGCCTTTGCCCTTCAACCGGAATGTCTGCCCCGCATTGGCTCCTGCCGGGATGATCATCGACACCGGCCCTTGCAGCGTTGGCACTTTGACCTTGGCCCCGTGCAGCGCTTCGTTCAACGTAATGGGCAATTCCAAATGGATATCGTGACCTTCGCGCCTGAAATAGGGGTGCGGTTCGATCAAAATCGTAATCAAGGCATCGCCTGATTGGCTGCTCGACACGGCCGCTTCACCAAGCCCGCGCAGCCTGATAGATTGCCCCTCGCGCACGCCGATCGGAATTTTCACGTCAAAGCGCTTGCCGCCCGGAAGCTTCACCCGCCGCGTTCCACCCAGCGCCGCTTCCTCGAAGGTAATGATCAGGTCATACTGATTGTCGACGCCTTTGCCGTGGTTCTGGCGCTTGCCGCCTGAAGATCGATCGCCGAAAAACTCTGAGAACAAGTCTTCGACACGACTATTGTTTTTGGGCGGGGGCGGGCTGGCGCTGCCGCCAAACGCGCGCTCAAATGCGCTTCGGAAAGCCGAGCTGGCGCGTTCGCCGTTGGGTGGAGCCGTGCCGTTCTGTCCGCTCCTGGATTTTGTCTCCGCAAAGGAGGTGGGGTTAAGGTCGTAGAGGGGTTCGTTGTCGGGTTCGCGTTCCGGTTCAATATCCGGCCGCTGCACATAGCCCGCACGCGGATTGCCGTGCGCATCGATTTCGCCGCGATCATAGGCGCGCCGCTTTTTCGTATCGCCCAAAATTTCATAAGCAATCGAGAGGTCCTTGAAGCGCCGGCCCTTGTCGGCCGCACCTTCTGGCGTATCCGGATGGAAGCGTTTCGCGAGTGCACGAAAGGCGCGCTTGACCTCATCTTCGGCCGCGGTCCGCGCGAGTCCAAGAACTGAATAGGGGTCATACATTCGCAATCACGCTCATGCGTTTGAGGGGGCCACCCCGCCCGTTACACCGTTGACGATTTCACGAAATACACGCCGCCCGCACCTACACATACTACGGAGCGCACCGATTAGGCAAATTCAAAACAACTTCAATAGGTTAATTGGGCTTCTTGGCCTTCGCTACCGGCTCACGCACCATGGACTCCGCAATCGCGCGCTCCGCCGGGGCTAGTTTGGCGGAAACACGCGCTAGCTCGGTAATGGCCTGCGCATGCCCTTGCGCGGCCGCGTGCCGCAGCCAGCGATAGGCCTCAATCGCATCAAGGGGCGCACCTTCACCGCGTTCAAACAGGAGACCAACTCGAAGTTGTGCCTCGGCAACGCCGCGCACCGCTGCGCTATACCAGATATTGAGCGCATTTTTTTTGTCGCCTGAGGAATAAGCGGCAACTCCCGCATATACGGCCGTGAGGTCAGCTTGTTGCATCTTGGAAACCACATCGGGTGAAATCGGATCGCCTGGCGCCATCCGCGCCGGGCCAGGATTTGCAGGAGCGACCGCGGGCGTTCCGCCACCAACCAGCCGGTCAAAGAAATTGGATTGTCCGCCGCCCTGGTATGCGGCGTTGGAATTCTCGGGCTGGGCAGGGGCTGGTGGCACCACCACTTCGCCGCTTTCGCTCAAAGTCACGCCCATCGCTTTCAGTTTGGCCTGCGCGGGCGTATAACCGTTGCGCGCGGCGCGTTCCAGAAGCGCGCGTGAACGGGCGGTATCTTTTTGAACACCCAAGCCGTTTTCGTACATATCAGCAAGTTTCCACTGTGCCAACGACAACCCGGCCGTCGCCGCACGGGCATACCAGGCCGCTGCCGCTTCAAGGTTTTTCTCAACCCCTTCACCAGCCATGTACATGTCCCCGACATTAGCCATCGCGGTGACGAGGCCTTTGTCGGCGGCTTCCTGGTAAAGCTTGAAGGCCTGCTTGGTATCTTTCGCAACGCCTTTACCCTGTCGTAAGAGCTGCGCCACGTTGCGCATCGCCGCCAGATCGTTTTCCTTCGCCAACCCATCCCAGATGCGATACGCGGTGGGATAATCACCCGCGTCATAGGCCGCAACGCCCTGATCGAAGCGCGACGCCTTTTCGGCCAGAATGTTGGTTGCGCAGCCGCTGACAAAAACAGCCGCAGCCAAAACTAGAAAATGGCGCAATTTGAAACTCATGGACTTGCAAGCAGCTCTCAAGTGCAATCAAAAACCTGCGGCGAACAAACCCTGCGCGCCGCAACGCAAGTCCTCTATATACTTGACCAACCCGCCACAGCGCAGCGCCAATCGCATGCAAGATGACAAGAAGTTAGGGGACGGCTCGTCTGAAATGGCCGCAAGCGACGATCCATTCGCGCAATTTGGCGAATGGCTGTCGCTTGCCGGAACAAAAGAGCCCAATGACCCAAACGCCATGGCACTGGCGACCGTCGATACCAACGGCATGCCAAACGTGCGCATGGTGCTGCTGAAGGGCGTCGATCCTGGGGGCTTTGTCTTTTACACCAACTTCGAAAGTGCAAAAGGCGTCGAATTGTTGAGCGCGCAAAAGGCGGCGCTCTGTTTCCATTGGAAATCGATTCGCCGGCAGATTCGCGTCCGCGGAACCGTTCATCAGGTTACCCCCGCCGAAGCTGAATCCTATTTTGCCTCGCGCCCTAAGGACAGCCAGATCGGCGCCTGGGCCTCGCGACAGTCCCGCCCCCTCAAAGGGCGCTTTGAGCTCGAGAAAGAAGTCGCCATTTTCGCCATAAAATATGCCCTGGGCAAAGTCCCGCGTCCGGCACACTGGTCGGGCTTTCGCCTCGCGCCGCTGGAAATCGAATTCTGGCGCGACCGTCCGTTCCGCCTGCACGACCGGCTTGTCTACCGTCGAGCCACGCTCACTGGTCCGTGGCACAACGAGCGGCTTTTTCCATGAGCAGCACCAGCGCACTCCGTCGTACCCCTTCTGCCCCCGATGCAGAACGCTTGAAGCGCCTGGCGACCCATGCAGCTGTTTTGGTCGCAGCGATTCTGATCGCCGTCAAAATCTGGGCCTGGATTGCGACAGGCTCGGTCGCGATGCTGGCGTCCCTTGTCGACTCGACTTTGGATTTGGTCGCCTCCGGACTGAACCTCATCGCCGTCCGCCATGCCTTGACCCCCGCCGACGAAGAGCATCGCTTCGGCCACGGCAAGGCCGAAGCGCTGGCGGGCTTGGGGCAGGCGGCCTTCATCGGCGGATCAGCGGCATTCCTTTTGTTTCAATCGCTGGAACGCCTCGTCGCGCCGCAGGCCGTTGAGCAGTCCGCGACCGGCCTCCTCGTCATGGCTATCTCGCTAGCCCTCACTGTCGCCCTCGTCGTGTTTCAGCGTTACGTCATCGCCCGCACGCGCTCGCTCGCCATCGGCGCCGATCAACTGCACTACTTAACCGACATTTTCACAAATCTTGGCGTCGTTGCGGCTTTTGTTCTTGCGGGACTATGGGGTTGGACGCTTGCTGACCCGCTCATCGGTCTTGCCATCGCCGCAACCATAGGGTGGGGCGCCTTCAACATTCTGCGTGGCTCATTCGACGAACTCATGGACCACGAATTCGACGACGCCGATCGTCAACGCATCAAAGACATCGTGGCCCAACACAAAGCCGTCGTCAGCCTGCACGACCTGCGCACGCGCCGCGCCGGCCACAGAGCATTTATTCAGATGCACCTGGAACTTCCCGCCCAAATGACCCTGATCGAAGCCCACCACATCAGCGACGAAGTTGAAGCGGCGATCCAACAAGCCTTTCCCGAAGCCGAAGTCCTCACCCATCAGGACCCCGCCGGTTACGAAACCATGATGGCACTTGACCGGAAATAAATCAGTCGTCCCCGCATGCGATCTGCGCGTTAATGATCACACCCACCGGGGCGATGGCTAGTTTCACCTCCGCCCGTATGCGCACGCGCATCAGGCCGGCCCGTGTCTCGCGCGCCAGCGCCGGGCGCTTGGGATTCTCCCGGCACAGCTGCAATTCTGAAAGCATCGAATTCGCCTGTTCCTTGTCTTGCAGGCGTTTGACAACAATCGCAGCCGCCTGACCCTCATTCTTCAGGCACAACGCGGCATCCGTAACAATTTCATAGTTGTCTTCGGGCTTTTTCAGCATGTCCAGGAGGATAGCTTGCGCTTGCGCGGCCTTTCCAAGTCGAAAAAGGGCACAAGCATTGACGTAGGAAATAATCTTCTCGCCGTACGCACTCGAATGTCCATGAGCCCTCGCTGCTGTGGTCATGGCCTCTAGATAGAGACCCTGCTTCAACATCATGGTACCAAGATTGATGAACTGATTGACGAGAGACGAGTTGGCTTTCACGTCCAGTTTCAAAAGTGGCTGAAGCACGGCGTTGGCTTCAACGAACCGGCCTTGCGCCTGAAGCGCGTAGGCAAGTTCGTTCTTGAGCCACAGTATCGACTCCTCGTCCTTGTCGAATTTTGCAGGTGCCTTCAGCACGTCTTGTGCTGCGCGCACGGCGTCGTCATAGCGCCCGTTGAGCCGCAACGCCTCCACCAACCAAGTCATAGCTTTCAGATTCTTCGCGTTCTGCGCCGCAACTTTTTGCGCAGTGGCAAGTTGGCGCGCCGCAAAATCTCGCGGTTGCAGCAGCGCCGAAATGCCGGGCGCCGCGCGCAGGGTTGCATAGCGGGCCTGCGTGCTGATCTCCATCAGCACGCCATACTCCGAAAGATCTGCAACAAGCGGAATGGCGTCTTCCGTCCGCTGGTGATCCGTCAGTTCGCGAATAAGGTGCAAGTACAGATAGTCCGTCGTCGTGACGCGGTCGGGGTTTCGGTAGTTTGCTTTTTTGAGCGCCAGCAGCAGCGCCAACCAATCGTCGTTCCGCTCGGTTTTCAGCAGATGGCGTCCAACCGAAAAGATGTTGCGTAGCGTCACATCCTTGATGTCTTTCGGATAAGACTGCGCCAGCACCAGCAAATCCTTGTAGGCGCCGCTGAAATCTTCGAGGTTGATGAGGGCGAGCAGGCGGTCATAGCGAATGACGCCCTTGTTCACCTTGTCGCTCAGTGTGAAGGCCTTGTTGAAATCGTCGACGGCGAGTTTGTATTTGCCCAAGCTATTGCGCGAGATCCCGCGCAGAATGAGGACCCGCACCCGCCCTTGCGGATTAAGGTCGGCCTTCAATACAATAGTCGTCAGCCTCTCCGCCTCGGCATACTTGCCGGCATTGTAGGCAGCGTCCGCAGCCTTGAAGTCGGCCTCCACGTCTGCCCGTGCAGGCGCATTTGCGCCAAGCGCGAAGACCAGCACAACGCATGCTGCGGCGATTGCAAAATTGCGGTATATCATGGCTAACATCCTCGTACACGAACGCGAGTCTCAGTTCATCGACTGTAGCCGCAATCTTGAAATGACGATAGAATTCCGGATCAACAAACACCCAGCAAGACAAAATCAGGCCAAGAAATGTCGCGAGCATTGAGTATCATAGTTCTTTCCTGCGCGCTGGCGGCCAACGCGTTTGCCTTCGGCACGAAACCAGGCACGCACAACGTCGGCTCGGAGCACGAGAAAATAACCCGCGCGGCGGTGAAAGATCTGGGCCCGCTCACGACAGATATGCTCGCGGGCAAAGGCGAAGATCCTGGCGCCGTCGGTGCTCCCGACCAGTCGGGCAGGGGCCTGCTTGCCAATGCACCATCGCACTGCGATGGCGGTGACTTTCTCGCAGGGCAGGACCCCTACGCCCAAACCCAAGCCGCAGCACAAGCAGCACTCGTTGCCTGCCGCGAATATGTCATCACACAAATAGACAGCGCCGTCGCGTGGTCGAGAGAACTGGCCAAACCCACCGCCGCCAACACGGCGCTCGATTGCCGCTTCATCGGGCGCGGCAGCAGCGCCAAATGCAACGTGCTCGAACATTTGGGTTTGGCTTTTCATACAGCCCAGGACTTCTACGCCAATTCAAATTGGGTAGACCGTCCAGCCAAACGGCCGCTCTCGGCCACCAACGCTCCCGGCCTCGGCCAGTCCGGCCCTGCCAAATGGTTTGATCCGCGCCAGTCCATAGGCTTTCCCGACGGCCTCATGAGTGGCTGTCCGGGAGACTTATCGCTATTGGGCATTACGTTCGGATGTGAGTACGGAACGCTTCCACCACTCGTCGGCCAGATCCGCGTTCTGCGCGAAGATCTAAGCAAAGACCGGGGCCCAATTGGTCGTGGACAAGGCGGCCTTGGCACCAGCCCGCGCGGCAAGATCAATGGCAATTTCGCACGCGCCGTGTCTGCGGCTGTTGAAGACACAGCTGACAAATGGGCCTATTTCAAAGAGGAAATCGCAGCCAAATACGGCGCCACACGCGCGGCAAAAATCCTGTGCGCATTGGCGAACGACAAGTTCGACGCCGCACGCTGCGCACTCCAGGTCAGTCAAACGAAAGTGTGCGCCGAACGCGAGTCCGTGGCCCTGGGCACCACTGATGCAGATGCGGCACCGCAGTCCGAACCAACCGGAGACGAGATTGCTTCGGCAGAAACCCTTTATCCGGCGCTGGGTGCATTTTGCGTCATTGAAGAGACCGACATCACGCGCGCCGAAGTCAATAGTGGTGGCACCGCCGAAGCGGGCCGGGCTTCAGCAAAGGCCCACGCCGTACGTGCGCTCGCCATCTGGAACGCCTGCCCGGTTCAATTGCAGAAAGTCCATCAAGCAACGGCGCAGAGAAACAAAGCGGCCTATGACGCCCTGATCAACCGGCCGGGGAAGATCAGCAAGAAGGAAATCGGCGTACTCAACGACATATACGCCGATTGCATTCTGGGGGCGCACCTCAGGCGCTGGGGAAAATAACCGCCTATTCCCGCCAGGCTCGCGTGATGCTGTCTGTGAGCGGTTGCGTCAAATAAGCAAGCGCCGTGCGCTCGCCGGTTTTGATCATGACCGACGCAGGCATTCCAGGCTGCAGCACTTGCGTTCCCAGGCGTCGCAGCTCACTCTCTGAAACGTCAATGTGAGCAATGAAATACATCGCGCTCGATCGGGGGTCTTGAATGGAGTCCGCTGACACATAGACGACATTGCCATACAGACGCGGAATGTCGCGCTGACTAAGTCCGGTAAATTGAATTTCGGTCTGCAAACCAACATGCACTGAATCTACTTCATTGGTGCGCAATTGCACTTCCACCATCAGGCGGTCGTCCTTGGGTACAATCTCGAGAATTGTTTCGCCCGGTCTCACCACCGAGCCCACGGTCGTCAGTTTCGGCGCCAGCACGTTGCCCGACACCGGCGCGCGTATCGTCATGCGCTCATAGGCTTGCGCGGCGGCGCGAAACTGCTCGCGCAGGTTGGGAATTTTTGCTTGTACGTCGCGCAGATCACCCTGGATAACAGTTTGGATCTGATTGCGCGCCTGCAACAGTTTGAGTTCGTTTTCGACAATCGAACTTCTCGTCCGCGCAATCATTGCAACCGAGCGGCCGGAATTTCCGCTGAGCTGTGAAATCTCGCGATTGAGCGAAAACACGCGCGACCGTGTCGTATACCCTTTCTTGTAAAGGTCTTCGACGACGTCGAGTTCTTTTTTTGACATCGCAATCTGCTGATTGGCGGCACTGCGATCCGACTCCAGTCCTTTCAGTTCATTCTTGAGCTGTTCCTGTGTTTCCTCAATGATCGAAAGCTGCCCGTGCAGTTCAGAACGCCGCGCGGTGAAAAGCTGACGTTGCCCGTCGAGCAGCGCCTGGACCGATGAATCCTTGGCAGCCACGCCAAGCAATTCCGGACTGAATTGCGGGTGCTCAAGGTTCAGGGATTCTGCTTTCAACCGGGCCTCCGTTGCCAGCGCCAGATAGTAGGAATCCCGGCCGCGCGTGAAGCGTTCAATCGCGTCGGCATCTTCAAGCTCCACCAAAACGGCGCCCGCCTTCACGAACTCACCGTCATCGACCTTGATCGCGCGGATGGCGCCGCCCGTGGGATGCTGAATCTGCTTGCGCTTCGAGGCCACCACGATCTGGCCGTTCGCAACGATGGCGCTCGCGATCGGAACCGTTATACTCCAAATGCCAAATCCGCCAATCGTCGCGGCAATCAAACCGAAGCCGAAAATCATCGCCCGCTTCGTATTTGTTTGCAGGCTCGGAATTTTATCCGGCCAATTGGGGCGTCTAGGACTGGATTTTGGTTGTTGCATGGCGGGTCTCAAGAGGCGTTACATTGGAGGGAACCCGCGCGGCGTCCGCAGCGGCTTTGTTCAGAGCGGCGAGAACTTCATCGCGCGGGCCGTACGAGGCAATTTGGCCGGCCTTCATCACCGCAAGTTTGTCGACCGCAGGCAGGATGCCTGGCCTGTGGGTGACGATCACGACAGTGCGTTTTTGCTGCTTCAGTAACTCAACCGCCCGGCGAAGATCAGATTCACCCGCAGCGTCAAGATTGGCATTGGGTTCGTCAAGCACCACGACTTTGGTGTTGCCGTAAATCGCCCGCGCCAGGGCCACGCGCTGGCGTTGCCCGCCGGAAAGAAGTTTCCCACGCTCGCCGATCAACGTCTCATAAGCGTTGGGTAGCGTCAGGATAAAGTCATGGGCGCTGGCAATTTTCGCCGCTTCGATAATGGCCGCCGAATTGTGCTCGCCGTAGCGCGAAATATTTTCCGCAATCGTGCCTTCCATCAACTCCACGTCTTGCGCCAGATATCCCACCGACGGCCCCAGTTCGCTTGACGCCCAATCCGACACTTCGACCCCGTCCAGCCGGACGTTACCGGCGGTCGGTTTGAGCGCCCCAATCATCAACCGGGCCAGCGTCGTTTTACCGGAACCAGTAGCACCGATGATCCCGAGGACTTCACCGGGCGCCAGTTCAAAAGCGATATTGCGCAAAGACGGCTCCTTCACGCCGGGATACCGCATCCACACATCGTCCAGTTTATAGTTGCCTTCCGGTGGCGGCAATTCCGTGCGTGTCGCATCTTGACCAGACTGCAACACCGCGCTCAGCCGCGCGTAGGACTGGCGTGCCTGAATGAACCGCTTCCATTGGCCGATGGCGGCCTCAATGGGCGCCAATGCCCGGCCCATGATGATCGACGTCGCGACAATCGTGCCCGCTGAAACCTCGTTATGAAGCGCGAGGTAGGCTCCAAGCCCCAAAGAGAGAATCTGCAGCGCCTGACGCGCAAACTTCGCGGCCGAGCTCAGCCGCGAGCCGCGGTCGCTGGCCAATGCTTGCCAGGCCAAGCTCGCTTCATGGTGTTCCTGCCATCTTTTCTGCACGTTGCCGACCATGCCCATTGAGCGGGCCGACTCGGCATTGTTGTGCAGCGTGCTGACAAAATACTCGGAGTCCCGATGCGCCTGTGCCGCTTCCGTCAACGGACTGCCGGTCACCACCTCGCCCAGATAGGCAAGCCCCACAATGATAATCGCCCCTGCCAGCGCTAGGCACCCGAGCGCCGGATGCATCAAGAAAATGACGCCCAGGAAAATTGGTGTCCAGGGCGCGTCAAACAAGGCAATGAGCCCGGGTCCCGCAAAGAAAGTCCGGATCGAGTCGAGATCGCGCAAGCCATGCGCACTCGAGACGTCGCCGGGCTCTTTCGCCATCGACAGACCGAAAGTGTCACTGCGCAGATCGCTGTCAAGTTGTGAACTGGCCCGCACCAGCAAATCGGATCGCGCAACTTCAACCAGCGACTGAAAGCCCAAAATGCCGAGCGCAAGGATGGTCAAAAACAAAAGTGTTTCCTGGCTCTGCGAGGTCAATACGCGGTCATAAACCTGCAGCATGAACAGCGGACTGTTCAGCATCGCCAAATTGATAAACAGACTGAAGAAGCCGACGCTGAGGAACACATTGCGCGACCGGTGCAATGCGTTACCGATTAGGCTCGTCCGTGCCTTGTTCATGCTGCAATCCAGTTACTTATGAGCCCTTGCGCGCGCGCGCAGGCATCCCCGCTTGTTGGAAGGGCCAACGCTCCCTATTCACTCATATGGGTGGTTCAAGTCCCATGCCAATGCGTTCTCGCAAGGCATTTTACCGCGCACTGTGTAATTTATTCCAGTTTGCAGTACACTATTCTTGTTGGGCGCAAAGTCACAATGAGCGGCAACATGGTTTACACAACTATCTTGGCGATCCGTGACGTTTGACCACTAAATGGAGTACGGCTTTCGAAGCGCCTAGCTAGGTGCGGACGCTTGCTCTGCAGTTGCGCCAAAACAAGCAGGCACTTTCAGAAACTGTATCGAAAAGCAACACTTCCGATATTTTCTTGATAGTTCGAGGCCGCCAGGTTCGAATTGCGGCTAATGTTCCGGAACTCGGTCACCCAGGTAAACGCGTCTGTGATCTCAAGTTCGGTGTTCAGCCGCAGCGTATGGCGGTCATCCGAACGCGTTAACGTGGTGATCGGCGTCAAACTCTCGACATTGTCGTAGTTGCGCTTCTGATAATTATAAGAGAATTTTACCCGGCCATCGAGTTCAAACAGGTTCACGGGAACTTGCACGGCAGTACGGCCCATAAAGCCGTCATAGTCGAAGGCTGGGCCATCTGTATCTTCGCTGGTAAAGCCGCCGCCGAAGGTAAAATATCCCATATTCAGCCGGTCGAAATAATAATAAACATCCGCCCCAGTCTGATGTGTTTGCGCATCTCGTGCGTCGTCGCTGCTATTATAATCTTTGTCAAAGAACCGGTAATACGCCGTGACAAAAAAGTCGTCCGACAAGAATGCCGAAATCGTCGGGGACACCATGTGTTGGTCAAGAAAAAAACTATCGTCGAGCAGCGAGTGCAAATACGTGTACTCAAGCCCCAGCTTGATGCCACCCGGTTTGATCCAAGCCTTAAATCCGGGGGTGTGAGACTGATAGTTGAACGCACTCAAATCTTGATAAAGGCTTTGATAGAAATCATATCCGATTTCTACGCGGGCGTCTTTCTCATCGACCACTTTATAGCCAGCATCAAGCTTGAGGATGGCAGCAATATCGCCGCTTTCGCTATTGTCGTCATTTTGTTCGACCGCAACAATGTCATCAAATTGGGTGCCGGCTTCCAGATCGAGCCACCAGCTTTTGCCTTGTGCCAGCGCAGATTGAGCCGCAAATGGTACCGTCGCAGCCAGCGTCAGCACAGCCGCACATAATGTGGATGTCGAAATGCGCATTGTTCCTCAACCATTCTGCTGAAATGTACAATCGGGGTTCAGCCCCGTTTTGCATTCAGACATGCACCGTTGATAAAGCCCCACGACGCCCAGTGTAAAGTTAGCAAAACAGTTGGTCGTCAATTGTCTGTGGTGCCGTGTCTTAAAAGCAAGTCAGGGCCTGCAACTCTTGGGCCATGTCACAAAAAACTACCCGCACTGGATAAGTGATTGTCGCCACGCTTGCCCGAACATGCTTAGGAAATGCAGGCCAGTCGAAAAAATTGCATCAGCAAAGAATCGCAACTTTCGTACACACATCATTGGCCGTGACATGCAAGCGTTTGATTCAAGTTATTTCGTTTGGAGCGGGGGAATAATCGGGTGCGCAGGGTTCAACGCACCACGCCTGTTTACTTTTCCAGCTCGATCAATCCGTGACCAAAAATGGGATCGCGGCCAGGCTTGCCCAAATCCCGTGCTGACTTTGCCAGAGATTGAAAGGCGCTTCGTGCCAACTCGACGTCCGGACGATCAATCCGGCGCGCCAGCGCCACCGCGACAACCGGCGCGGCGTATGATGTTCCCGAAACTTTCTCGACATCGCCGCTGGACTTGGCGACGGAGGTGTCCACGCCACCCGCAGCGAAATCCACATAATCGCCCTGATTGGCGTACAAATAGACACGATCCTGTTTGTCGACAGCGGTAACGCCCACCACATGATCATAAGCGGCCGGAAATTGAGGCGCCGCATGCGGGCCTTCGTTTCCCACCGCAGCCACGAGAATATGCCCCTTGGCGGACACATGTGCAGCCATCGCTTCAAGCAATGGGTTGGCCGGTCCGCTCAGACTGAGGTTGATCACTGGAATTTTCATTTGTGAAAGCCAGTCCAAGGCTTGCACAATCGCGTCAGCAGACGCAATTTCCTTTCCATTCTCCATCATCGTAAAGACGTTGGCGACAATAATATGCGCGCCTGGTGCCGCTTCTGCGATTCGCGAAGCGACCGCGGTGCCATGATTCTCAGGCGTACTTTTTGCAGCGCCAAATGTTTGTGCCGATATTTTTACGTCGCGCAGCATCTGATGCTTCGAATCGACGCCCGCATCGATGAGCCCAATGCGTATGTGGGCGGGCTTCGCCAAGGTCTGCCGCGCAAGCGACGAAACACCTGCAATAGTCGCTCCGCCGCGCGCCGGACTATAGATGTGATTGAAAGTACTGATTCCGCGCGGATCCACCTTGCGCAGCTCATCGAGAACAGAGCGGCCGGAGCGCACCTTAGGCACTGCAATCCGCAATCCCTTCATCCCCATGGACGGTAACTGAAAGATCTCGATGATTCTCAAACCGCGCCGGGCAACCAGTGTCGAAATGTCTGCGTGTGACGAGACATGGACGACTTCGCCGCTCCGCACCAAATCGCCGTCATCGTTTTTGCTGATTCCAAACCGGCCCTCAGCGTGCGCAACGCGTGCTTCCCTGTCGCGGCTTTTACCCGAGTTCTCGGACGGCCCGCTCGCCTGATTGCTCGAGCCCGAAGAGCCGTCATTACCGTCATCGTCGCGCGATCCGGACGAACCAGAGTTCGCCGATTGCTCCGGCTCGCCACCGTCTCCTGACCCAGAATCGCTGTCACTATCGTCTGACCCGGAGGATTCTCCGCCATCCCGCGATTCGGGTTCGTCGTCGCCAGTGGAGCTTCCGCTATTGTCTGACCGGTCGTCATCGTCATCTGGTGCGGGCTCATCTGAACCCGAAGACCCGCTTCCGCTGCTGGCAAAAGCCTGTGAAACGGCAAAACCACCGGCTATAACCGCAAACAGAAGCAGCAGAACTCCAAAAAAAGATTTGCTAAGCTGAATCACAGAAAGTCCCAAAGTTGAGGTGAAATCTTTACACTGCATGCTGAAGCAAAACATTAACTGGGATCGGTATTACTCTCAATCCAGTAATTATTGGAATAAAATCCCTTTCCATACGTTGTACGAACTGGACCGAAATGACTGACAGCCGTGATGAGTTGCGCCGAGGAATAACCGGTCTTTTACCAAGGCTGCGCCGCTTTGGTGCGGTATTATCGGGATCTCAGGACGAAGGGGACGACTTGGTGCAAGCAGCGATTGAGCGCGCCCTATCCAAAAACGAGCAATGGCAATCCGGGACACGCATAGATAGTTGGCTGTTTAAAATCATGCAGAACAACTGGAAGGACGAAATACGCAAGCGAAAGAACGTGCAGAAGAAGTTAGTGTTGGATAGTGCGGGAACCGATCAGTCGGTCGATGGGCGGCGTGTCACAGAAACCATGTTGATGTTAACGAAGACACGCGAACAATTCACACGGTTGTCCGACGAACACCGCGCCGTTTTGGCTCTGGTTGTGATCGATGGCCATTCTTATCAAGAAGCCGCCGATCAACTTGAGATTCCTATCGGAACCTTGATGAGCAGGCTTTATCGTGCGCGTGAAGCTTTACGGCAAATGGTCGAACAAACGAATAGTCAAGCAACAGCAGAAATCAACAAACGAATTGGTACATGAGTACGATCACAGACGAAACATTAATGGCCTTTTGCGATGGCGAGCTCGACGAGCGAAACGCCGGTATTGTGCGTGCGGCGCTGGAACACGACGACGGCTTGCGCGCGCGTTTGCAAAATATGCGCAACCTCGATGAAGTGCTACGCGCCTCCTTTCAGCCTCGTCTCGAGACGCCTGGCCGGTTTGCTCAACTGCTTGCCGGAAAAGAGCCCGCGCAGGTCATTCCGTTGCGCTCCAAATCAAACGCGTTGCGCAACTGGATTCCGACCGGCACCGGGATAGCTGCGGCGCTGGTAATTTTGTTTGCCGGCAACACGTTCGCGCCTGGCCCAATGGCTTGGCTCGAACAAGTGGACGACGGCATCGCTTTGGCAGGTCCTGTCCTGGCCGCAATCGTTTCAACGCCATCGGGAACGCACGTTAAGCAAAACGGACTTAATATTTTGCCGGTCGTCAGTTTCGAGTCTGCCGATGGACGCCTGTGCCGCGAAGTGCAAGTCGATGACGCTGAACTTGCAGCCCGCATCGTGGCGTGTCGCGACAAGGATCACGACGATTGGTGTATTGAAGCGTTTGCGCGAATGCCCGCACAACCTCAAACGAATGGGTACTACACCGCAGGTATTCCCAAAGATCCTGTGATCGATGCCGCCTACGCGAGGCTCGGCATCAAAAATACTTTGTCCGCCGATGCCGAAAAGCAGGCGATGGCCAAGAATTGGGTCTTGAAATAGGGCAGACAGGCTCCTCAACCACAGATTTGCAGCTCGTTGGCCGGCCAGCTAGGATTGTTGCCTGGACTTTCCGCAAACGAGAGTAGGCCTACGTGAGTGCCATACGGTTCGCATTGATCCTGACATGCGCGGTGTCAGCGGCGGCACCAAGGGTTACCATTGGAGCGCCGCAAAGTCCCTTGCCGGCGGTGCAAGCGTCATTGGCAAAGCTTGGCCAACGCATTGACGACGTCGCGTTAGTGAACGACTCGGGCGGCAAAGTTCTTTGGCGTGATTTCGCTGGCAGTCCCAGGGCCGTGTTCTTTGGCTTTACAAATTGTCCGGTCGTATGCCCGGTAACCGTTTGGGAATTGGACACCGCCATGACTGAGCTCGGGGCGAGTGCGGAAAGTCTGAAAATCATTTTCGTAACGCTGGATCCCGCGCGCGACACGCCAGCGATATTGAAAGCATATTTTTCAGGATTTAAGGGCCGCGTCATCCCGCTCACCGGGCAAGAGCAAGCCATCCAACGCATCGCCGAGTCCTTCGACGTCAGTTCGGAGAAGGTCGTTACCGGCAAGGGGGCATACACGCTCGATCACACCGCTGCCGTTTACCTTCTGAACAAGGAAGGGCAGGTCGTCGACAATTTGGCGTTCGGCACGCCGCGCGACGTAACCGTGGCACGCCTCAAGAAGCTATTGGCTGGCACAAAATAGGGCTAACAAGACTCATTAATTGCCTAATCCCGCCGCAGACACGATATTTCCAGTTCTCAATTTCGCCCAGCGGGCTCCATCTCTATGATGCGCCATCGCAAGGGACCTGACAGTGCCCAACTACCTCTATGAAGCGGCCGATTCCAATGGCACCATTACGCGCGGCACCCTTGAGGCACCGACGCGCAGCATCGCCGTTGAACGCATCATCGGGCTCGGTCGCACGCCGGTCCGGGTTGTCGAGCACGCAGGCGCCCCGCTCAAGATATCAAGTGGCGCGCAACCGCTGTGGCCACAATTCAATTTGGCAAATGATCGCCTCACATTGCTTCAGGAATTCAGCATTCTGCTGCGGGCAGGCCTCAGCGTCGAGCGCTCACTCGTTGCCATGCTCGCGTTGACCAACAAATCCCGGACCAAAGCATCAATCCAGAATATTCTCGAGGGCTTGCGCGCTGGCGAACCGCTTTCCGCGGCCATGCGCCGGGCCGGGCTCTTGTTTCCCGAAGCGCTGCGCAAGCTGATTGCTGCGGGTGAAGCCAGCGGACGCTTACCCGAAGTCATGACGCGTTTGGCTACAGCGCAAGCCCGTAACAAGGAACTCACAGACAAAATTACTTCAGCCATGATCTACCCCGCATTGCTGCTGGTGGTTATGTTTGCAGTCCTCATCATGATCTTCACCGTGGTCTTGCCCCGGCTTGAGCCGTTGTTCGAGCAAAGTGGCGCTGCTTTACCCTGGCCCGCAGCTTTGTTGCTGGGTATTTCTCACTTTCTCGACGCGTATGGGATAGTGTTTGCTGTGGCCGTCATCGGCGCACTTGCAGCACTCCTTTACGCGCTCAGGCAACCGGCGATGCAAATCACGCTGGACAAGCGCGCCCTCTCCAGCCGCTTTTTGCTGAAGATTCCACAGGCCTACCAGGCGGCGCAAATTTGCCGGAATTTGGCGATGCTGCTGGATGGCGGCATGCCACTCAATCGCGCCTTGGAAACGGCGCAAGGGGCGGTGACCAACAGCTACATGCGTCAAAGCCTGACCTCGGTTATTGACCGCGTAAAACACGGCCGCTCCCTCAAACTTTCGCTGGAGGACGCAAATGTCTTTCCTCGGGTGACACTGGAGTTCGTTGGTGTCGGTGAAGAAACCGGCCGGCTTGGACCGATGCTCAACGAGGCTGCCGACGTGCTGGATCGCGACGTTCAAGTAAAACTCGACCGGCTGTCAGCTCTCCTCTTGCCCGTCGTCACAATTTTCCTGGGCATTGTAGTGGCCGGCATTATGAGCGGCGTCGTCAGCGGCATCCTGGCCGCCAATGACTTGGCACTCTAGCCATGAACCCCAACCCTTCGCGCACAGCCGGTTATTCGATGCTGGAGCTGTTGGTGGTACTTGCCATCATGTCCCTCCTCGTGGTGGTGGCCATTCCGGCGGCAAGTGGCGCCTTGCAACGCCTGTCACTGTCGGGCGATGCGCGCCTGGTCGCTTCGAATTTGCGCAGCTTGCGCGAACAGGCAGCAGACCAGCAATCCGAAATCATCATCACAGCCCCCCCTGGCCGCGCCGGTGTGCTTAGTGTTTCGAATGGCAGCGAAATTCTTCTGGCTTGGGGGACCACAGCGCAAATTCTGTCGCGCCATGATCGCAGTCAAAACCTGAGGTTGAGCTGGGATGGCAGTGTCTCAGGGTCGGTCATGCTAACCCGCGGCGGGTCCACCATCCGCATCTCTGCTGATCGCTTGACCGGTAGACTCATTCTCGAAGGTGCGCCATGAACGGCGAGCGTGGTTTCACACTGATAGAGGCGCTGATCGCATTTGCGATCCTGGCCGTCACGCTTGTTTCACTTTATGAGGCCATGGGAACCGGCCTGCGCAGCTTTGGCGCAGCCTCCCGCGTAGAGACCGCGGTGATGATCGCTCGCTCTCAGTTGGACCGGATCGTTGCCCTCCAGCGCCTGCCGCAACCCCGGAAAGGCCGAAGTGCGGGCTCGGACTATGAGTGGAAGATCGAGACCCTGCCGGCACCGGCGCATCCGGAATCAACAACGCTTTTTCGGCCGGCGTTGATCCGCTTGTGGGTCATCTGGCCTGGCAACGCCGGGCCGCAAAAAATCTCAATCGATCGCCTGGTTTACGTTCGCAAGCAGGAAACCCAGCGATGAACAGGCATAACGAATCCGGGTATTCGCTTGTTGAGCTCTTGGTCGTCTTGGCGTTGTTTGGGCTCATAGCCATCGCCATGACCGGCGGCATTCGTTTCGGCGCCCGTGCCTGGGAAAAAAGCGGTGCTCAAGTTGACGCCATCGAACAGATCGAGGGCGCACAGAACATGTTGCGCACCCTGCTGCAACGCGTTGTGCCACGCGATCTCAACCCCGAAAATCCTGCCGACCCCGATGTGTTTCAGGCGTCGCGTCATCGCATGACTTTTACCGCCCTCGCGCCATCGGCTATTGAGGCCAATGGTTTGGCCCGCTTTGTGCTGGAGGTCACAGAGGCATCAGGCAAAAAACAATTGAACCTGTCTTGGACCGGCATCAATGGAGGAAGCGGGCGCCAGAGCCAGAGCCTGCTCGTTGATGCCAGCGGCATTTCATTTGCATTCGCCACCCTGGACCAAACCGGTGTCTTCGTCTGGCGCGACGATTGGATCGAACAGTCTGGCGCACCGGCGCTTGTCATTATACGCGCAAAGTTTCCCGCAGGATCGGCCCTCCAGTGGCCCGAACTTGTCATCCGCCCGCGCATTTCCCGCGATCCATCATGCATATACGACCCGGTGTCGTTCAGCTGCCGCCATGCGTAGCCTCCAAGCCAACCCCTTGAATCCAGGTGAACGTGGCATCGCACTGATTGCGGTGCTGGGGTTTCTCGCCACCATGTCACTCCTGACGATCGGTGTTGTTAGCGCCGCACGAACCACTGTTACTAACGCCTCGCGCCATCTTGTCCGCGCCCAGGCACAAGCCGCAATCGAAAGCGGGATCGATTTTGCCACCAATCAACTGGCCCAAGCGAGAGGCACCGCTCCAGCGCTGCTTTCACAACCCGAAACCCTGGAAATCGGTGGCTTCAGAGTTCAGGTTTCGGTTCGTCCGGAACGCGCAAAAATCGATCTGAATTTTGCCGATGCCCAGTTGTTGGCAACCCTCTTTCGTGCAGGCGGGGCAAACCATGATGACGCTGAGGCGCTTGCTGCGTCCGTTGAAGATTGGCGCGACGGCGATGATCTCTTGCATCTGAAGGGCGCCGAGTTCAGGCAGTACAAAGAGCAAGGCCTGGACTATGGTCCGGCAAACGGATTCTTCGTCAGCGTCGACGAGCTGCGGCTGGTTCTGGGCATGACCGAGAGAATTTACGCGTGCGTGCGCCCTCAACTCACCATATTGACCCAGTCACCCGGTATCGAACTTGAAATGGCCGCTCCAATGATCAGGCGCGCACTTGGCCTGGAAGAACGATCAGAAGCAAACGGCGCTGCCGGGGCAAGCGTTATTGCCAGCCAACTCATTACACCTGGTCAAGTTTTCGAGATTACGGCACGCCTCGAAGACACGGTCAGGCACGTCAAGCGCTCGGAGCGGGTGATGATCAGGATTACCGGAGATCCGAATGATCCATTTTGGAGTCTAAACATCGAACCCGCAATTCCATTGGAAGCGGCTGCGCGCCGCCATTGCCCCAGCGAAGGTTCTTCCTTTCCGCAATGACAACCCTCATCAGCGACGCGCTCATCGCAGTCATCATCGCCCCCTTCATCGGCAGTTTTGTGAGCGTGCTGGTAGTGCGGTTGCCAAAAGGCGAAGACGTCATCGTCACGCGTTCGCATTGCCGCAATTGCGGCCACATCCTCGGTCCATGGGAACTCATCCCCATCGTCTCCTGGATTGTTCAGGCCGGAAAGTGCCGCGCCTGCGGCAGCGCCGTCAGCCCTGTGTATCCGGGAATGGAAATCGCAGCCATTGTCGTGGCGCTTTGGGCGGTAGCGACAGTCGATGCGGACGTGCGCTGGATCACAGTGGCCCTGGGGTGGGTCTTACTGGCTTTGGCAGTCATGGATGCGCGAGACTTTTTTCTGGCTGATGAGCTGACCATACCTTTGGTGCCGTTGGGTTTGGCGGTGTGTTGGCTACTGTCCCCAGAGCAGCTCTACTTTCATATTGCAGGTGCCGTTTTGGGACTGGCGAGCATGATCGCGTTAGCCTGGGGCTACAAAACTGTGAGAGGCGGCGACGGCTTGGGTTTGGGTGATGCCAAACTTTTTGCTGCAGCCGGCGCTTGGACAGGTTTAGAAGGGCTTGGCACGGTGCTGCTCTATGCCGTCTTGGTTAACCTTTTGATGCTGGCGGTCGCGCGTCCTACCGCTGGGGATATGGGCGCAACCACGCCTATTCCATTGGGCACGGGGCTTGCAGCGGGTATTTGGTTGACGTGGCTGTATGGCCCGTTTGTGCTGGCGTTTTGAAAGTGACAATGGGCAAAGAAAGTGTGGCGCAATTGATGGCCGGAAGCTCGCAGGAGGATCGCTTCATCGATCATCTTGTGCGCGCGGGCAAACTCGACATTGAAGGCGCAACGCGTGCCCGCCGTGTCGTTGAACATAGCCATGTCAGTTTGACCAAGGTCTTGCTGGAGCTCGGCCTCGTTCCGGAACGTGAGCTCATCGCAGAGTTCGAAACCGGACTGCGAATTTCCCTGGCAACGGCGGAAGAGTTTCCGTTGGAACCCGTGCTGGCCGATGACGTGACCGAACGGTTTCTCAAGGAACACCACACAATTATTTTGGCAACTGAAGGAGAAAGCGTCACCATTGCGACGTCCGATCCGCTGGACCGGTTCACGACAGAGGCGATCGCACTCGCCACCAGCAAGCGCGTCATCGTCAAGGCCGCAACCTCATCGGACATTGAACAAGCCCTGCGCAGGATATACGCCAGTTCCGAAGGCTATTCGCTCACCCCAATGGGTGCGAGCGGCGCAACGGAAGTCTCCGAATCCGATCTCGAGCGCCTTCGCGAAAGCGCCAGCGAGGCTCCCGTCATTCGCTTTGTCAACACGCTGATTTCCAGGGCTGTAGAGGCCGGCGCCTCAGACATTCACATAGAACCCTTCGAACGCCGCCTGCGCATCCGGACACGCATAGACGGCGTTTTGAAAGAGGAAGAGCCCGCGGCAATCGAACTCGCGCCAGCTGTCGTGTCCCGCTTGAAAATTATGAGCGGGCTCAACATTGCCGAGCGCCGCTTGCCGCAAGACGGCGCGGTGAAACTAGCCGTGCGCGGCAAAGAAATTGACCTTCGCATCGCCACCGCCCCCGTCGCGTACGGGGAGTGCGCCGCCATACGCATTCTTGACAAATCATCGGTGCCCTTGGATTTCACTGCGCTCGGCTTTGATGCAATTGCGCAAGCCAACCTGGCGGCGCTCCTGGCCCGGCCCAACGGCATCGTGCTGGTCACCGGGCCGACAGGCAGCGGCAAGACCACCACGCTCTACGCGGCATTGACGCGCCTCAACACGGTTGAGCGTAAAGTTCTGTCTGTCGAAGATCCGGTTGAATACAAAATTTCCGGCGTGAATCAGGTTCAAGTAAAGCCCGAAATTGGTCTGACATTCGCCAACGTTTTGAGATCGTTTCTGCGCCACGACCCTGACGTGATTTTGGTCGGTGAAATTCGTGATCCCGAAACCGCGCGCATCGCTGTTCAGGCATCACTGACGGGGCATTTGGTTTTGTCGACTGTTCACACCAACAGTGCCGCCGCCGCGATTACCCGCCTTCTCGATATGAACGTCGAGGACTATTTGCTGTCTTCGACCATCGCCGGAATTTTGTCTCAGCGTCTGGTTCGCGCGTTGTGCCAGCAATGCAAGGCACCGGTTGAGATGCGGGCGGAATGGACAAAAGAAATGCTAAAGGTTGGCCTTGCTCCAACAGGAAAGCCAATTTTTCAGGCGCAAGGCTGTCCCGCCTGCAATGGCACCGGCTATCGAGGCCGCACTGTCATTTCGGAATTGCTCGTGCCCGACGAGCGCCTGCGCCGCATGATTGTAGCCCGCGCAGGTGCGTCGCAGCTCCACAGCGCGGCGGTAGAGCAGGGGATGGAAACCCTGCGCCGCTGCGGCTTGCGAAAAGTACTGGACGGCACGACCTCAATCGAGGAAATTTCGCGCGTCGCTCAGGAAGAGGAGTGAGCCATGAACACTATCACCAAATCGCAAAAACGCCTGCGTCGCCAACGCGGCTATTCTTTGCTGGAACTCCTAGTCGTGCTCGCGATCCTGGGGCTAATCATTGCCATCGCGGCGCCGCGGGTTATCGGCTACTTCGAGGCTTCGAAGGCAAAGGCCGCAAAGATACAAATCGCCAACATTTCGACGGCCCTTGATCTCTACAAGCTCTCGAACAACAGCTATCCGACAGAACAGCAAGGCTTGAAAGCCCTCATCGAAAAACCAGACAGCATCGCGACGTGGGACGGTCCATATCTCACGCGTGCCGACGGCATCAACGATCCCTGGGGAAAGCCCTACAATTACAAAGCTCCAGGACTTCACGGCGCATTTGACGTAAGCTCGTTGGGTGCAGACGGAAAGGAAGGCGGTGCAGGCGAAGATCAAGACTTAGGATCTTGGTGACCGCCATTCACTTTTCCGCTTCCAATCGTTCAATCAAGGGCTCGATAATCTCTTTCCAAACATACGCATCGATTGGCCCGATCTGTTTGAACCGGATGCGGCCATGCCGGTCGATCACAAAGGTCTCAGGTGCACCGGTGACGCCCAAGTCGATTGCAGTGCGCCCGGTGGCATCATCACCAATCACGATATAGGGGTCTCCCAACTCCTCAAGCCAGGCCTTGAGATCGCCGGGTTTATCCTTCCAGGCCAGTCCGTAAATTGCAACGCGCTTTGCCTTCGTCAATTCAAGCAGCACAGGATGCTCAACTCGGCACGCGATGCACCATGAAGCAAAGACGTTCAACAGACTGACTTGACCTTTGAGCGTATCGCTTTTGAACGACGCGCCCGCGCCGTCGGCGGTTGGCAAATCAAATGCGGGTAAAGGCTTGTCGATCAATACCGACGGCACAGTTCGCGGATCGAGCGTCAATCCAATCGCAAAATACACCACGAGGCCCAGCAGCAGCATCAACGGCACAATTGAAAGCCAGCGGTTCATGGTTTTCGAAAATCCATCGCCAGAACGTACATCTCAGCGGAGTCAGAGCGGCTGGCGGGCGGTTTGATGTGCACCACTTTTCCAAACCGCCGTTTCAGCGTTTCCAACAATGATCGTTCGGTACCGCCTCGCAGGACCTTGCACAAAAACGTACCTCGCGGCTCCAGCACTTCGATAGCAAACTCCAGTGCCGCCTCACACAAGGCCATGACCCGCATGTGATCTGTTTCCCTATGCCCGGTTGCGGGTGACGCCATGTCGGACACGACGATATTCACCGGCCCATTGAGGTTCTGCACTATGGTGGCCGGTGCATCCGCCTGCATGAAATCAAGCACGAGCAACCCTGCACCTTCAATAGGTTCAATGGCTTGGATATCGACACCCAACACAGTGTTTGCACCAACTCTTTCTACCAGGATTTGCGTCCAGCCGCCGGGAGCCGCCCCAAGATCCACCACGCGGGCCCCACGCTTCAAGAACCGGTGCTTGTCGTCCATCTCTTTGAGTTTGTAGGCAGCCCTCGAGCGATATCCCTGCGCTTTCGCCGCGCGAACATACGGGTCGTTGATCTGGCGTTCGAGCCAGGTTTGAGAGGATTTCGTCCGTTGCTTTGCGGTGCGCAAGCGCACTTTCAGGGCGCGGGACGCCTGGGGTTTGTCGTCCCGGTTCATGTTGCCGGCCCGCGATGTCGTGAGCGACGTTTGCGGCGCTTTCCACCACGGCGCCGGCGCTTTGCCTTGTGTTCTTTGTGGTCCCCCGCGTCTTCCATAAGGGCCAAGAGCATGCCTTCCCGCAAACCGCGATCCGCAACTCTCAACCGCGGCGGGGTCCACAACCGGAAGATTGACTCAAATATCGCAAGGCCGGGAATGACCAATTCCGCGCGATCAGCACCAATGCAAGAATGTGCGGCGCGTTGGGCGAGAGACATGGATTTGAGTTGTTCGATGACCTTCAGAATATCGTCGCGCGAGAGCCATGTGCCATCGACCTTGGATCGCTCATAGCGTTCAAGCCCCAGGAATAATCCGGCAATTGTTGTCACGGTGCCCGAAGTCCCCAGCATGTGGAAGGACCCCGCAGGATGTTCGCCGGGCGTAACGGGATCGGGCAGGGCCGACAGATGTTGCGTGATCTCCGCCACCATTTCACCATAGACACCGGGCTCATCAAGGCGCCCGGAAAATTTCTCCCCCAATGTTACCACACCCAACGGAATGGAACCCCAGCGCAAAATTCGCGGCCGCCGTTTTGGTTCGCGCAGGTCAAGCCAGATAAGCTCCGTCGACCCGCCGCCAATATCAAAGACCAGCGCGCCGTTGTCGTTGCGGTCAAGCAGCGGGGTAACACCGCGTGCCGCTAACCGCGCTTCTTCCGCGGGCGGGATGATATCGAAGTGCAGCCCCGTTTCCTTGGCGACGCGGCGGATAAAGTCAGGACCGTTCGTAGCCATCCGGCAGGCTTGCGTAGCAATCGCGCGCGCGCTCGTCACGCCGCGCTTTCGCATTTTGACAGCGCAAATGCGGATGGCATCGATCGCCCGTATTATTGCTGCTTCCGAGAGTTCGCCGGTCTGCGAAAGTCCCTCGCCAAGCCTGACCGTTCGCGAAAATGAATCCAGCACCCGGAAGCCTGAGGCTTCGGGCTTCGCTATTAACAACCGGCAATTATTCGTGCCGAGATCGAGCGCCGCATATATGTGCCCCGGCCGTTCTTTGGGCCGCGAAACCTGAATTTCCCCCGCACCCGCGGAAGCATTGCCCGGTGGGCCATTCTGCTGCGCCCCACGCGAGACTATCGTCACGGGGCAATTCTCACTTGCTTTGCCTGGTTCGTTCCCGCCGCCCTTTCGGACAGCTGCCGCACACAAGCGCTGATGTCAGTTCGCCGTCACTCTAGTCCCGGCAGCAAGAAAAAGCCACCTTCGGCCCAAACCAGCGGGGGCAGGTGCCTCATCCCAACAACCCTGCAATTCAGCCTCGAACTTCAGGACGAACAGGACAAGGGGGAAGCGGGTGCCGATCCGATGAGGGTATTTACTATGTGAATGGCGCAAAACCGATGAATGGTGTGTGTCTATACCGGCGCATGCATACGTGCATATAAGGAAAAAATATCGTTATATTTCAACCGGTTAAGCCCTAAAAACCTGTCTGCAAAATCAACATGTATGCATGCGGGCCCTGTGAGCGCTTCGGAGAGGGTGGGGTGCGCGCCCCGTCAGATTTAGCGCGCACCCCACCCGTTCCCCGCCTGATGGGGCAGGGTTGCCCGATCCATTCAAACTTCAAGTCGCAGCTGAGCACCGTGCTTTTCAGAACGGAGCCAGAAGTATGGAACATATAACGAACATATGTATCGCGTCAAGCTGAATTTAGAACAGCAAGGCAGGTACTGCGTCACGTCCCCCATCGTCTGCAGCAGCTAACGCTGCGCAGCCACTTCCCCCGCAAGCGGGGGCAGACAGAAAATCTACTGTCTGCCCCCGCTTGCGGGGGAAGTGGCTGCGCGCCGCCAGGCGCTGCAGACGATGGGGGGAAATGGCGCGGTGGCAACGAAAGTGTTTAAGGTCAGACACCTTAGTCATGGCTTTGTTATTTTGGTGTCTGACCCCGTGTGCCCAGCGACATTACCTTGCACCGATCTGGCAAGGTCGCAGCATCCGGGAAATTGCCCGTTTGCGAAAGCTATGGTTCCCAGGTTCCCGGGAAGGAGAACAAGTAAGCAGAAGCGGGTGTTGGTGGCGCATCAAACGCGAATGATCGTGTCGCTGTAACGGGCGACCAGATCGTCATGGGTCACGAGCCGCAGGGGCTCACAGAGGGCCTGCGCAACCAGCAATCGATCAAACGGGTCGAAATGATGCGCCGGCAGGTCCTCGACCGCGAGCGCATGCGCGGGCGTGATCGCGAGCGTGTTGTAGCCCGCGAGAGCGAAAGCCGCAGCCGCTTGTCGCGCGGAGAGAACGATGGCGGAGTAGCTCTTTCGTCCGAGCGCATGCTTGATAGCTATTTCCCATAGGCTGGTCGTGCTGACGGCAATCGTGTTGGCCGGGTCGCTGATCAATTCGCGCGCGCGCGCGGACAAACGCTTGTGACCAGCTACGGCCCACAATGCGACGTGGGTGTCCAGCAGCAAATTCACAGTCTCGCCTTTTTTGCGCGCCGTTTTTTGGGTAGCCCAAACATGCCGGCGATGATCTCGGTCATCTTTGGATCGTCGGGCGGAATGTCGCCGGCAATTTTGATGACGCCTATCCGTTGCACCGGCCGCGCCGCCGTCTTCATCGGCAGCAGGCGCGCCGCCGGCCGGCCGTTGCGTGCGATCACGATCTCGGCCTCAGCCCCGCTCTCGACCGCCTCGATCAGGCGCGAGAGACTGGATTTCGCGTCGAAAATATTCACCGTGCGCATTGAGATCTCCGTTTGCCTGACCGATAGGTTAGCTAGACTAAGCTAACATACCTTGAAGGCGTCGCAAATCGCTATTTCGCCGGCCTGGGACCGCGGGCGTCCCGCCCGCACTTTTGAAGTATCCACGTTCACCGGCGCAGGTAGGGCGGGCAGGATGCCCGCGCTCCCAGGTTCGCACCAACTTCCCTACCGCGTAAACGCCCGCCCCGGCACGAGTTCGCCTTCAGGTCCCAGCCGCCCGACATAGCACCGGTTGAAGGCGCCGCAATATGTGTAGTACATCGCCACGCGATTCCCGCGCCGGTCGATCCAGTAGCAAAGCTCGACACCCCAGCCGACCTTTGGAATAGTCTGGCACAGATCACCCTCGCCATCGATGCGCCATGTGCCGTACTCGACATAGCCAAGCGCTTCGATGGAGGCGTGCGGCACGCGCGCGCCAAGTTTCTGGAAATGGGCCTCTAACTTGCCGCCAGCCATATAATAAATCTGCCAGTAAAATTCCGAGCGCTGCCCGACATCGGCCGGCGCAGAGCCGTCGGCAAACCCTTCGGTACCACGCAGCGTGTGGTCGGTGAGCCAATCCCGCAAATTTCCTCGCCGGCCAATAACGGTGACGCGCTCCGTCGGCCAATCGGATCTGGACTTCGGCTGCTCGCTGGAGCCCTTCGGCTTTGTCTCCGCAGCGGCTGCAAGCCCGATTGAAAGCGCGGCCGCACATCCCATCGCAAGGCATGCGGCAAATACAATTCGTGCGGCTCTGGCTTTCACGGCTGGGAAACCTCTATGCTGACGCTCAAATTGGAGTGGATCAAATTTTCCGCGTCTTGGCAAAGCGCAATTGCGCTTGGCGCTTAAGTTTAGTGGCGGGCAATTGTGACTTACGCACAAACCCCCATCCCCTGCGAGCCACAAGTGCTGCGCAGGGACTTGCCCCCGCAAGCGGGGGAAGACACCAGATTTTCTGTCTGCCCCCGCTTGCGTGGGAAGTGGCTGCGCCGCGTTAGCGGCCGCAGACGATGGGGGCCTTCGGTCACAGCCAGCAATCTGATAACTGTAGTGCAGTTTCGACTCAGTGGGGACTTCAGTGGATTTTCCGCCGCAACTCCAAAGCGCCATTGGACTGGGCGTGTTCGTTTTTATCGGTTGGGCCCTGTCCGAGAACCGGGCCGCCTTTCCCTGGACCCTGGTGGTCGTCGGAATTACCTTGCAGATAGGCTTGGCAACCCTGTTCCTCGGCGTTCCCTTCATGCGTGACGGCCTGTTGTCGTTGAACGTATTGGTCGATGCCATCCAGTCTGCAACCGCCAAAGGCACGTCCTTTGTCTTCGGCTTCACCGGCGGCGGACCGGCGCCGTTTGCGGTCACCAACCCCAAATCGATCGTGACGATTGCCTTCACAATTCTCCCGATCGTCATCGTTATGTCAGCGCTCTCCGCCCTGCTATGGCACTGGCGCATTCTGCCCGTCATCGTGCGCGGCTTTGCCTATGCCCTGGAAAAGAGCATGAAGATCGGCGGCGCGCTGGGCTTGGGCTGCGCCTCCAATATTTTTCTCGGCATGATCGAAGCCCCACTGCTCATTCGGCCATACCTGGAGAAAATGACGCGCAGCGAACTCTTCACGCTGTTGACCTGCGGACTGGCCAACGTCGCAGGCACGGTTTTGGTGCTTTACGCAACCATCCTCGAGCCGGCCATTCCAGGCGCATTGGGGCACATCATTGTGGCGTCTCTGCTGTCGTTGCCAGCCTCCATTTTGCTGTCGAAAGTGATGATCCCTGGCACCGAAACAACGCCAGCCGATCTCGGCACCAAGCCGCTCTATCGCTCGACCATGGATGCCATTTCCACCGGCGCCGAGGATGGCATGAAAATCTACCTCAGCATTATCGCCATGCTTGTCGTGATGATCTCATTGGTGGCGCTGGCAAATATTGCCCTCGGCAATATCGAAGTGGCAGGGGCGCCGCTGAGTTTTGAACGGGCAATCGGCTGGATATTTGCACCCATAGTTTGGCTGATCGGTGTACCGTTCAGTGATGCAGCAGTGGCCGGCAGCCTGATGGGCACCAAAACCATCCTCAACGAACTCATCGCCTACCTCAATCTTGCCGCATTGCCGGGCGATGCTTTGACCGAACGCTCGAAGCTGCTCATGCTCTACGCCATGTGCGGGTTCGCCAACCTTGGATCTGTCGGCATGATGATTGGCTCAATCAGTGCGCTCGCGCCCTCCCGCCGGGACGAAATCGTCGAACTGTCGCTGAAATCCATCATCCCGGGAACCTTGTCCACGTGCATGACGGCCGCAGTCGTCGGATTGTTGCCGGGATAAACCATGTCCAGATCACTCGCCAGATTGCAGTCGTGGATGCTTTGGATCGCAGGCGTGCTCGCTATTCTGGGCTCCATCGGTCTGGCAAGTCTTCCGCTGAAATTTTTGTTCCTCCAGGCAAACATCCTGATGCCGATCGTGGGGCTCTTGTGTTTGGGCTCCGCCTTCATCGTCAGTGAGCGCGCCACAATCGATGTCAAAGACCCGTCGCTGTCACGCCGTATCCGGATTTGGGCATTGATCATTTTGGGCATATTGAGTTTCATCTCCATTCTGCCCATCATCGACTTGCCGGTTCAGTTGCCTTTTCTGCGCCTGGATATGCTGATGCTAATCATTGGATTTGGCTGTCTTTTCTTCGCCTATATCGGCACCCGCACCTGACAAAGCAAAAAAATAAACAATTCGTGTATGAACCGCACTTGAGTCCTTGCGCTTAATGCCGCATTAGCTCGCATCGAATACCATCTCACATAAAAGCGACTTCAGGAGTGCCGGGTTTGCAGCGTTCAGCAGTTGAGATGAAACCCGGCGATCGTATGTCCTGGCTGACCATCCTGGGCTTCGGCCAACTGGCAGTACCTTTGGCGTTCGCAGGACTTCCCATCGCGGTTTTTGTCTCGAAGTTTTACGCCGAAGATCTGAAAATCAACATCGAAACCGTCGGCCTCATTCTCCTCGTGGCCCGCCTTGCCGACTTCCTCGTCGATCCCATCATCGGTTACGCCAGCGACCGCACCACGTGGAGTTTGGGCCGCAGACGCACCTGGGTGTTGCTCGGCGCCCCGGTCTTCATGCTCGGCGTTTACATGCTGTTCCTGCCCCCTCCGGGCGCTGACGAAACTCACCTCTTGATCTGGATCGCCGTCTTCTATCTCGGCTGGACGATGATCACGATTCCCTACGGCGCCTGGGGCGCCGAACTTTCTGGCGACTACAACGAACGCTCGCGCATCACCGGCGTCCGCGAAATCTTCACGCTCGTGGGCCTGGCATTGGCCGGCGCCATCCCCGTCATCGTCGGCGTCGCATCGGCGGCCGAAGGCGGTGGCTACTGGAACGCGATGGCCGTGCTCGGCTGGACCATTGTCATCCTCACGCCGTTCGGTGTCGCCATCATGTTCGCCTCTACACCCGAGCCGCCCTATGGCTCGACCGAACATGTCTCGGTCTGGAAGGGTGCCAAGGCCGCCATTTCCAACCTGCCGTTCTTGCGCTTGTTCTTCGCCACTTTTTTCGTTCGCATTGCCTCCCGCGCCGCTGAAGTTTTATTCTTGTTCTACATGGTGGATGCGGTCGGCCTGACCAAGGCCCAAGGCAATCATTTTCCCCTCGCCCTTATCATTGCGGCCATCGTCTTCGCGCCCCTGTGGATATGGCTTGGCGGCAGGATCACCAAACACAAAGCGCTGTCCATCGCCATGCTCATCGGCGTGGGCGTTTTTGCAACCTTGCCCCTGCTTCAGGGTTTCGGCTACTGGCCCAATCTCGCATTGTTTGCGTTGTTGGGCGCCGCATTTTCAGCCCCCTATACCTTGGGCCAATCCATCGCCGCCGACGTTGTCGATCTCGATTCACTGCGAACCCATGAACCACGCGCTGGTCTTCTGATCTCCTTCTTCGGCCTTGCCATCAAAGGCGGCGACGCTGTTGGCGCTGGCTTCGCGCTGATGCTCGTGGGCTATCTCGGTTTCAGTTCAGGCGTTGTCGAAAAATCACCGGAAGCCATATCCGCCCTGACCTATGTATTCTCGCTTCTTCCGATTATTTTCTACTTGCCAGCCATCGCTCTGCTGTGGTCGTTTCCCATCACCCCGGAAGTTCAGCGCCGCATTCGCAGTCTGGTGGAGCATCGCGCCAAACGCGCTTTTAGGCCCCAAGACCAAACGCCTTTGCAATCAATTGATACGACCGCACCCGCGCTGCAAAATCAAAGGTGATTGTCAGCACCACGGCTTCGTCTGCGCCATACTCGGCTGCAATCTTCTCAAGTCCTGCTCGCACCCGTTCTGCGGTTCCGGTAATCCCGCGCGCAGCGATGCCGCGCAACATCACCCGGTCCTCAGGCGTATACGCAAAGGCCGCCGCCTCTTCCGGCGAAGGAAACGGCCCCGCCTGATTGCGCAGCAACTGCATCACCCAAAGATTGCGCGTCAGGCACAAGCGTTCGGCCTCGTCTTCCGTATCAGCCGCCAGCGCGAATACCGCCACACTCACTCGCGGAACATCACCATCGCGATGCGGTTTGAACTGCCGCCGGTAAGTCTGCGCCGCCTCGACACCGCTGCCATCCGGCGAAATAAACTGCGCAAACGACAATGGCAGCCCAAGCTCAGCTGCAAAAACAGCGCCACTCAAA